>Ga0209647_1002558_pt1 | contig 14578 bp, 12 predicted proteins | sample GraSoi_2013_60cm_FD_185827 | JGI IMG/M metagenome (GOLD analysis project Ga0209647, IMG submission 185827) | Grasslands soil microbial communities from the Angelo Coastal Reserve, California, USA - Sample 9_17_2013_60cm (SPAdes) (version 2) | ecosystem: Environmental > Terrestrial > Soil >...
CGAGATAGACATCGCTGATCCGCCCATAAAACATGAAATAGCCGAGCAGCGCGGCAAACGCTGCCGGCAACGCGATCGCCAGCAACAGTGGGATCGTGCTCTCACCGATGTTGAACATGGCGATCGCGTAGGTATAGGCGCCTAATCCAAAGAAAGCCGATTGGCCGAAGCACAAAATGCCGCCATAGCCCCAGATCAGGCCCAGGCTGAGCGCCAGGATCGCCATGATCATGTAAACCGTGAGTTCGAGCACGGTATCGAGCTCGGCGACGCGCGGCGTCAGGATCAGGAAGGCGAGGCCGACGATGCCGACCAGCGTAAGGCCGAGAAGATTGAGGGCGCGGGCGTTCACAGGCCTCTCCGGAAGAAACGCCCGGTGATGCCCTGCGGCAGCAGGCGGATCAGGACGATGGCCGCAGCCAGCAACGCGACCTCGCCGAACACCGGCGTGGTGGCAAAGGTCGCGATCTGGTTGATGGTGCCGAACAGGGCGGATGCCGAAACCGTTCCGCTGAGGATCGCAGCACCGCCGCCGATCACGGTGATGAAGGATTTTGCCACATAGGCAACGCCGATGGTCGGGAAGACGCCGGAGACGGGCGCCAGCACCGCACCGGCAAGACCCGACAAGGCCGCCCCGATGCCGAAGGTGACGGCATAGACCAGCGGCGGATTGACGCCGAGCGCCGCCGCCATGTTGGCGTTCTGCATGGTGCCGCGGGCGATCAGGCCAAGCCGCGTCCAGCGCATCACCGCGAAGATCGCAGCCAGCACGACGATGGCCACCGCGATGACGAACAGCGTGTAGCCGCTGGTGCGATAAGCGCCGATCTGAAAACTGCCGAGCGGCGCCGAGATGCCGACCGTGGTGTTGCCGAAAATCGCGGTGGTCAATCCGACCAGAAACAGACTAAGGCCCCAGGTCGCCAGCATGGTGTCGATCATGCGGCCGTAGAGGAAGCGGATGATCGTGCGCTCGACAATGACGCCGATGATGCCGACGACGATGGGCGCCACCACCAGCATCGCGATCCAGATGCTGATGCCGTGGCTGGTGGCGACGATCGCGGCATAGCCGCCGAGCATCAAAAATTCGCCATGGGCGAGATTGATGACCCGCATCATGCCGAAGATAATCGCCAGCCCGACGCTGATCAGCGCCAGGCTGGCAACTGCGTAGAGCACCTGGATCGCCAGGAGAGCAACGAGGTCCACGTTCACCTTTCCCAAAAGATCCGGCGGTCAGCCCGCCGTCAGATCTTGATTACATATTGCTGGTTGTCGTTCGGATTCTTGATGAGATCGCACACCGCGGCGGTGTCCGAAGGTTTTTGCTGCGGAAAGTCTTCCAGCACGTTGAGCTTCTTGTTATTGACTTCGGCGATGTGAACGTCGAGCACGCAATGATGGGTCGGCGGGTCGATCGTGACCTTGCCCGAGGGCGCATCGATGCTGATGCCGGTTTCCAGCGCTTCCGTGACCTTGATCCGATCGACGCTGCCGGCCTTTTTGACCGCCTCCGCCCATAAGCGGAAGCCCTGATAGGTCCCCATCGCGAGTTCGGTGATGTTGGGATAATCGTCGCCGAAACGTTTGTGGAAGGCGGCAACGAAGGCCTCGTTGGTCTTGTTCTTCAGGTCCTGGAAGTAATTGTAGCACACCAGCATGCCGTTGCATTCGTCGGGCGACAGCACGATGTGCTCGTTGCCCACGGCAAAGGTGGTCGAGGCCATCGGAATGCTCTTGCGCATGCCGGCCGCGGCCCACTGGCGATAGAACGAGATATGCGCGCCGCCGACCAGCGCCGACCAGACGAAGTCCGGCTTCGCCGCCTGGATTTTCGAGATGGTCGGGCCAAAATTGGTGACGTCGAGCGGGAAGAAGTCGATCGATGGGACTTCGCCGCCGTTTTCGAGGACGTATTTCTTCACCCATTGCGAGGTGATCTGGCCGTAATTGTAGTCGGCCGCGATGACGTAGACTTTCTTGCCCCATTTCTTCATGGCGTAAGGCACGAGCTTTTCCACGGTCTGCGCCGGCGTCACGCCGGTGTCGAACTGGTTGCGGTCGCAAACGCCGCCTTCATATTGGGTATTGTAGAAATACAAAGTCTTGAAGCGATCGAGCACGGGGCGGATCACTTCGCGCGAGGCGGAGGTGATGCCGCCATGCACCACGGCGACCTTGTCCTTGAGCGCTGCCTGCTGTGCGAACTGCGTATAAAGCTGCATATTCGACTGGGTATCGTAATTGATCAGTTTTATCTGTTTGCCGAGCAGGCCGCCGGCCGCATTGGCTTCCTCGACGGCGAGCGTCAGCGCATCGACCATCGGCTTGCCATAGATGTCGAGACCACCGGAGAGATCGTGAATGCTTGCGACGTTGATCGGATCGTCCGCCCAGGCATTGGAGCCGAGCATGCCGGCAGCGGCGGTAGCGGCCGTACTTTGTAAGAATCTTCTGCGATTAAGCTTCATTGCCCTACTCCTCGTTGTTGCCGAACCGTCATGAGACCAGGTATTTTTTCAAAATCGACGCGCCCATCGTATATTTTGGATCGACCATGTTGCCGAGCCGCATGCGACCGGCTTGGCTGAGCAGCATGTAGGCGTCGATCTCGTCGAAACCGTACTCCGCGCTCATCCAGCGCACCAGTTCGCGGTAGGCGATGCGTGCGGCATCTTCCAGCGGCCGGGCGCTGCCGATCGTCATCAGGAAATTTTGCGTCTCGAGCCGCGGCCAGACAAAGCTCCAGCCCTTGATGACGTCGATCTGCAAGGTGACGGTGGCGCGCTGTTCGATCGCGACCCCTGACAACTCGCCGTCGCCCTGGGTGGCATGGCAATCGCCGACATAGAGCAGCCCGCCTTTGCTATGCACCGGGAAATAAAGAATCGCGCCCGGCGCGACATCGGGCAGATCCATGTTGCCGCCGTGGTAGTCCGGCTGCAGCGATGAGATCGCCTCGATTTCGGGCGATACCCCGATGGTGCCGATAAACGGCTCGTAGGGAAGGGTGATCTTGTCGCTCCAGCGCACGCCGTTCTTGTCGACGTGCACTTTGCGCACCCGCTCCGGCAACGGCGGATTGAGCATCGCGGTCGAAGCCGTTCCGACCAGGCCGCCGAATTCCGGAATGATGCAGGTGGTGCCGGCGGGCTGCGCGCCCCGGGTCTCCACGGCATGAATGTGGACGGCGAGGCAGTCGCCCTTCTCCACGCCACTGACGGCAATGGGGCCGCATTGCGGGTTGAGAAAGGGGAATTTCAGTTTCGCGGTCGGGCTGTCCTTTTCGCTGGTGATGACGCCGCCAAAAGCGTCTTCCGTCTCCACCACGACGACGTCGCCGGGATTGATCGTCAGCACCGGTTTTGCGTAGGGCCCGTAGACATAGTGGAAATCGCCTTGGGCTTCGATCGAGAGGCCGCGCTTCGCCATGATCGATGTCGTGAGCCAGGGTTCGTTGCTCATCGCGGGTTCCTTAAGTTGCCAAAGCCCCGTTCCCACCTAGTTCAGCTTCCAGTCGCCGCCCGCTTCGACCGTGGAGGCAAGCTGGATCAAGGTTGTTTCCTCGAAATGACGCCCGACCATCATCAGGCCGACCGGCAGACCGTTGACACGGCCGCATGGCATCGTGAAGGCAGGATGCCCGGAGACGTCGAACGAGCAGGTATTGGCTTGCATATTCAGTGCCACATCGATCGCGGTGCCGAGCGGCGCGTCGGCCGGCGGGATCGGGGTTGCCGTGAACGGTATGGTCGGCATCGCCAGCACGTCGAACTTTTCCAGCGCCGCGTCGTAGGCGCGACGCAGCAGCACCCGCAGATTTTGCGCCTTGGAATGGTAGCGCCCGTGATAGTTGCGATGCATGTATTCGCCGAGCAACAGCACCAGTTTCACGGTCGGCGAGACGTCGTTGAGCCGCGTTCCCATGCCGCGGGCAAAAGCTTCCTGCATCGAAAGCGGATAATAGCCCTGGATATTGTTGCCGACGCCATATCCCTTCAGCATCATCTCGGCCGCACCTTCCAGGATGATGCCGCTCCAGACATGGGGCCCGTCGAGATGCCAGGGCACCGAGATTTCCTCAACCTCGACGCCGGCCTTTCTCAAGGTGGCGATGGCTTCGCGCACCTTGGCATCGACGGCCGGATCGCTTTCGGGATGACCAAAGCCTTCGCGCAACATCCCGACGCGCAATCCTCTTGCCGGCTTGCCGAGGGAAGCCATGTAATCGCCGGTGCGCGCCGAGATCGTTCGCGTATCCCAGCCGTCATGGCCGGCAATCACCGTCAGCAGCCGCGCCACGTCTTCGACGGAAGCGCCCATCGGACCACAATGATCAACAGAATAGCTGATCGGCATCGAGCCGGTGGTCGGCACCAATCCCCAGGTCGGTTTTAAGCCATAGATGCCGCACCAGCTTGACGGCGTGCGGATCGATCCGCCCTGGTCGCCGCCGAGTGCCATCGGCACGTCGCCGGCCGCGATCAGCGCAGCACTTCCACCCGATGAACCACCGGCACTGTGGGCCGGGTTATGCGGATTGCGGATCACGCCGCTGGCGCAAGTGTGGCTTGCACCGGAAAAACAAAGATCCTCGCAGGCCGCCTTGCCGGCGATGGTGCCGCCCGCGTCCAGAATCCGCGTCACTACAGTGGCGTCGAGCTCCGGAACATAGCCTTCGAGCAGCACCGAGCCGTTCATCATCGGGACGCCGGCGACGCAGATGTTGTCCTTGATCGCGATCTTCTTGCCGCTCAAGAGGCCTTCGGCCCCGGTCCTGATATTCGTCTTCCAATACCAGGCGCCGTAGGGATTTTCGGCAGGCGCAGGCCGGTATCCCGGCGAGCGCGGCGCAATCGGCGCCAGCGCGGGCGGGACCAATTCGTCGAGCCGGCCATAGGAGGCGAGCGGTCCCTTGAAAGCCTGCTGAAACGCCACAACCTCGTCATTGGTGAGAACGAGACCGAAATCGGATCCGAGGTTATCGATTTGCTCCAATGTCGGAAGGCGAACAGCCATGCTTGATCCACTTCTTGTCTCTTGGAACACAAACGAAAAAAGCCATCCGCGGCCCGAAAAGGCCCCGAATGGCATCAATGCCGCTGCTATCAATGGTCGCGTAGCCTTGCGTTACAGAACGAAATTTCTTCAGATCGTCGCCCAGACGTCATCGGCTGCGCGAAAACTCTTTCGTTATGCACGCATTCACGTACCAAGTTATTGTGTCTTAGCGTCGCCAGCCTTGTCAATGCGAGGCCGGCCGCTTTTTTATGCGCCATAGCCCAAATGACGCGCAGCGCCGCTTGATGATGCATTGAAGATGGATGGTGGACAGACCGGCTCTCTTGCGATGAGATGATCGCCGTGCAACTTCCGGGCTTGCTGATGAAAAAGCCATCCATCCCTCTCGGCCTGGTATTTTCCCAGTCGGGACCCTATGCCATGATGGCGGGCGAGATGCGCAAGAGCGCGTTGATGGCGGTCGACGAAATCAACGAGAGCGACGCGTTCGATTTCGTTTTCGCACCCCATCTGCGCGATCCCGGCGGCGTCGTCGCCGGTTACCATACGGCATGCGCCGATCTTATTCGTGAGGTGCAGGTCGATCATATCGTCGGCTGCTACACCTCGGCCTCGCGCAAGCAGGTCATTCCGATCGTCGAGCGCACCGAGCGGCTGCTCTGGCATCCGGCGCGATATGAGGGCTTTGAGAGCAGCGACAATGTGATTTATGTCGGCGCCGCGCCCAACCAGCACGTGGTGCCGCTGGTACGTCATATGCTGGATCACATCTCCGGCGACGTGTTCTGCATCGGATCCAATTATATCTGGACCTGGGAAATGAACCGCGTCATTCGTGAGATCGTGACCAGCGCCGGCGGCCGCATCCTTGCCGAACGCCTGCTGGAACTTGGCGAGACCGCGGTCGACCACATCGTCAAGGAGATCATCGAGCGCAAGCCGCCGGTGGTGTTCAACACCCTGGTCGGCGAATCCAGCTACGCCTTCATGCGCGCGCTGCACGCGGCGGCGACGCGCGCGGATTTGTCGATCCCGATGCTGAGCTGCAGCCTGTGCGAGCCCGAACTCAAGCTGATCGGATCGGCGGCTTCGGTCGGCTGCGTGACATCGTCTGCATATTTCGAGAGCATCGATGGGCCAGAGAACCGCGCATTTGTCGCGCGCTGGAAGGCGCGCCACGGCAGAGACAGCGACCCCTGCGTCGATGGACTATCAACGTATGTCTGCGTCATGCTGCTGGCACGCGCCATCCGCCGGGCCGGTTCGGCAGATGTTGCAGCGGTGCGGCGTGCCGCTGCCAACCATCGCTATGATTCCCCGCAAGGTCCGATCTGGGTCGATCCTGACAATAATCACTGCTTCCTGACGCCGCGCCTGGCACGGTCCGTGCCTGGATGCCAGTTCAAGATTTTTTGGGAGGCGGACGCGCCCGAGCGCCCGGACCCTTATCTTTTGAACCTCGATCTGACGGCAATTGGCACGGGCACACAAAAGAGCAATGATGCCATGACAAAACGGTCAAACCATCTGCGTGTCGTGAAATGACGAGGCCATCGCCTTTTTCCGTCCGCGGCCGTCGCGCTCTCATGGTGATGCGGGATGAGCGCGAAATCGCCATCATGCGCCGCCAGCTCAACCGGCTCGGCATGACGATTTTGGAGCATGATCCGGCGGAAGTGCCACCGGACGAGACCGTTGATGTCGTCGTAATGGACGCTGACACCATTCCGATAAAATCCGATCTGGCGGCGGCGTGGAAGACCGGCGCGCCGATCATCGCGCTGATCGGCACGGAGACGCCGAGCCGTCTGAAATGGCTGCTGGACCTGCAGCCGGCATCGTTTTTAATAAAACCGCTGCGCTCGGCCGGACTTTACACGGCGCTGGTAGTGGCGTTCGACGCCGCGCAGCGCAGGGTTGATGAAGCCGCCCATATCGAAAGGCTGGAAGACCGCATTCGCTCCCGCCGCGTGGTCTTTGCGGCCGTGCTGAAGATCATGCGCGGCCACGGCCTCGCCGAGGCGGACGCGTTCACCCTGATCCGGCAGACGGCGATGCGCCACCGCACGACGATCGAGCAATTAAGCGCTGATATCATCGCGGTCGGGGGAATGCCGAACCGGACGACGCGGACCGCGTAAGTTCAAATCGCCGCGCTAGTCGATGTTCTTGACACGCTGCACGCCGGCACCAGTGATCGCCGCCCAGGCGGCATCGAGCGAACCCGCCAGATCGATCGCCCGGCAGCCGGCTTCGACAAGCACGGTGTCAAAACCGAGCCGGCGCGCGTCGACGGCGGAATAATGGACGCAATAATCGGTGGCGAGGCCGGCCATGAATATCCGCTGCAGGCCGCGCTCGCGCAAATAGCCGGCGAGGCCCGTCGGCGTGCGGCGGTCATTTTCATAGAACGCGGAGTAGGAATCGATTTCGGGACGAAAACCCTTGCGGATAACCAACTCCGCCCGCGTTGTCTCCAGCCGCGGATGAAACGCCGCCCCCGCGCTGCCCTGGATGCAGTGATCCGGCCAGAGCGTTTGCTGGCCGTAGGGCATATTGATGGATTCAAAGGGCGCCGAGCCGGGATGCGATGTTGCAAAGGAGCTATGGCCTGACGGATGCCAGTCCTGGGTCAGCACGACGTGATCAAAGCGCTCGCTGAGGCGATTGATCACCGGCACCACCGCATCGCCGTCGGCCACCGCCAGCGCGCCGCCGGGACAGAAATCGTTCTGTACGTCGATGATCAGCAGCACATCGTCATGGCTAAGCCGGATCTGCATTTTGCACCTGCGTTAGAGTTGATCTTCAAACTTTCAAATTCGAGAGCTAGTCACCGATCGCTTCGGTCGCTCGGCGCACAAAACGCCAGACCATTTTACAAGCTGCATCAATCATTTCGCAACCAGCTGTGGATATGCCACTTGCGTATCACGCTAATAAAGGAATAATGCACCTTAGGCGCGATTCCGTGCGAATCATGAATGTGGACATGAAGTGCTACCCTGGCCTGGCCGTCGCGATATTGTTGTGCGGTAGCAGCGCGGTCTCCAACGCTCAAACCGTTCCACCGTACATGGCGCCGATCGCCGGTAAGACTGCCGCGACGCCCTCCGATATCGCGACCAAGGACGTGTTGGCGCTCAACACCGGCATGTTCGAACTTTATGGCGAGGCCGCCAAGATTTTTCAGAACAATATTCTGAGCCGGCATCCGGTGATTCTTGGCCTGTTTTCAGGTGCCGGCGGAAAGCTGATCCTCTACCGCCCGGGAATGGCGCCAATGGAGGCTCCGCAGGTGCCGGTCGTCTATCAATTGCTGAAGTCAGTAGGTCACAGCGCGATGGCCTTGGCCGCGGTTGTCGGGCCTTTTGTTGACAATCCCGAGGATAGATCCTGGCGCGGCTCGATGCTCGCATACCGCAGCCGGATGCAGTCGGCGCTCGATGGACTGGATGCTACGCCGATGGACCCGAGTTGGCGTGACAACAACCGCACCATCCTGCAGAACAATCTCGCCTTCATGGACGAATGCCTTGCCAAGGGCGTCATTCCCCTTACGACGCTTGAGGCATTCGGCAAGAAGCAGGCGCCATTCCTGGCGAAGAACGTTACATGGGCGGCGCAGACTCAGGTCGGACATTGGATGACGGTGCTTGCCGACTGGAAAACCCAACTCGGTGCTGACTGGGACAAAACCTATGCCGCAAGCAACACGATCTATGTGACGCGCCAGAATAACGTCCTGTTCAGCGTGCTCGCGCAGTTCTTCGGTCCAGACGCCATCAATAGCCGCCTGCTGCTGGTCGAGACGGTTTCCTTTACCACAACGCCGACGGACATGCTGGAATTGCTGACGCGCATCGTCGCGGATCGCTCGGTCGGCTCACTGTTCTTCGGCAACTATCATCTGATGGACTACGAATTGATGGGCGGCGATGCGCGTGCCGCAATCGTCGCGGAAGCCGGCAAGCGTGGCATGACGCCGTTCCTGCCGCCGGTCGTGCCATTCGGCTCAAAGCAGTGGCCGACATTGGTTACGCCGGGTCCCGGTCCCGCATCGATCGCCGACTTGCGATAATCGCGCCAGATCGGCTTGTGTTTCGTGCGTATCGACGATCTATCAAAACGCTCGTGACAGCGTTGACCGAGAGGTAGGGGCATGCAGCCTTCGCGACGCGAGTTCGTGAAGTGGGTCACGGCGAGCGGCATCGCGCTCAGCCTGTCGCGGCTGGGATCAGCTCAGGAAGCCGGATTCGCTACGCGGGAGACTTTGCCCGGACGACAGAACTGGAATCCGGCCGCGAACGGCGCCGGCCGCATCGACGGTGTCGCCAAAGTCACCGGAGCGAAGCTCTACGCATCCGATTTTCGCGCCGCCGATCTCCCGGGCTGGCCGGCGAATACTTCGCACGCCATGCTCATCCGGGCGCCGGACGCGACACACGTCTACACCGGCATGGACCTCGCGCGTCTGACCGGCGCGCTCAAGCCCTCGATGGTGGTGAGCGCCGCCGATCTCGACAAAATCGGCACCCGCGTTCCTGAATTCTACACCGGCGACCTGTTCTGCCCGGTCGGCAAGACGCCGCTGTATATGGGGCAGCCGGTGGCTCTGTTGATCTTCGAGCAGTTCGATGCCTTCGATCAGGCGCGGCCAGCGCTGCGCGATGGAACTTTCGTCAAGTTCGGCGAGGAAACTGGGCCCATCGTGATACCCAACTACGGCGCATTTCGTTTCACCCGTGTGGCCGGCCCGACCCCTGACGCGGCCGATGTTTACTCGCCGGTCAAGAACGGCTGGGTCAGTCCGGGACGTTTCCAGGACACGGAGCGCCCGATATGGACGCGGCTCCCGATTCCGACCGGGCTCGCCTACGCCGAAGCCGCAACCCATGGCGAGAAGATCCGTGCGGAACTTGCAGCGAGCAATCCGGCCGTTCTGGTGCTGGACCGCGAATTCGAGACCAATCGGTCGACCCGATGTTTCTCGAGCCGGAGGGCGGCATCGCTTGGTACGACGCGAGCCGCAAGTACCTCGAACTCGTGGTTGGGGTGCAGTCTCCGTACGAGGCCGCGGAATCGGTCGCGTTCCTTCTGGGCAAAGCCAGCGCCGCCTTCAGGCCGACGCGCATCAACACTTATTTCGCCTATGTCGGCGGCGGATTCGGCGGACGCGACCATACCCCGTTCCCGCTCTACGTCGCGCTGGCGGCGATGTTCCTGCCCGGCCGCCCGGTCCGGCTCGCCCACGACCGCTATCAGCAATTCCAGGCGGGCATCAAGCGGCACGCATTCAAGATGCACACGCGGATTGCGATCGATCGGGCCAGCGGCAAGATTGTCGCATTCGCCGCCGACCACGTTCTGGATGGCGGCGGCCTCGCCAATTTCTCGCCCAACGTGGCGACCGTAGGCGCCAATGCCGCGATCGGCATCTACGACGTTCCGAAAGTCGACGTTACCACGGTCGCGCTCCACTCGCGCGGCGTGACCGCAGGGTCGATGCGCGGCTATGGAACGCTGCAGACGATGACGGCGCTGGAGGCATTGGTTGATGAAGCATGCTCGGCGCTGCCGCTCGACCCCATCGAGTTCCGGCGACGCAACGCGCTCAAGACCGGCGGCCGGATCATGGCGGGAAACCCGTACAGCGACTCGATCCGCACGCCGGAGATCCTGGACAAGCTAGAGAAGCATCCGATCTGGCAGCAGCGTGCCGCAGAGAAAGCCCGCGCCCAAGCGGGCACACTCGTGGGCACGGGCGTCGCTTGCGTCACCAAGAATTACGGCACCGGAGGGGACTGCTCGCTCTCGACGGTGGAAATCGACCCGGATGGCCGGATTGCCATCCATTGCGATGCCTGCGAGATGGGCAACGGCATCGGGACGGCGGTAGCCAATCGGGTCGCGGCCTATCTGGGTGGCGTCGCCGATGAAGTCGCGGTCTTGCAAGTCGACACGTTCGGGCCGCTCGCACTCGTGACCTCCGGTAACTCCTACGCGATGGACCAGAAGACGCAGGACTCGGTTGCGAAAAATCCGCGCTGGGTGCCGGCGATCAGTTCGGCCACGGCTGCCTCGGCTGGCGCTCACGTCGGGACGCATGCGGCGGCAGAGGCCGCGCGCGTCGTGTTCCGGTTCGGATTGTGGCCGGCTGCGCTCGATCTGTGGCGTATCCCACCGGCCGACCCACGCGCCAAGGAATGGGCGAAGGCGCAATGGAAGGATGGGCAGCTGGTCATGCGCATGCGCGCAATGGCGCGACCGGGGCGATGGCGCATGCCTTCAACCGCTGGGCGTGGTCGCAAGCGACCTTCGCGATTTCCGGACAGGCATGGACGGCCGACATCGATGCGCTGGCCGTGCGCAACGGTGCCGGCAAATTCGTTCGCCTCGATCGCACCAGCGTCAAATTTCCGCCCACCGACTTCAACCGGTTCGGAAGCACCTACACGTCGCCGTGCGGCACACTGGTCCGCCTCGAGATCGAGCGAGCCACCGGCGCTCTGCGCATTGCCAAGGCATACAGTGTCCTCGCATGCGGTCAGCCGCTGGTGCCGGAGGTCGTGCTCGGGCAAGCGCAGGGCGGGTTCGCGATGGGTGTTGGGTATACATTGCTCGAAACGCTGCCGCCTTACGAGGGTGGGCCGGGCAACGGGCAATGGAACCTCGGACAATATCTCGTCGCGCGCGGATCAGACTTGCCGCTGCGCGACCTCGAGGTCGAGGTGCTGCCCCCTCTGAAGCCGAACGAGGGGCCAAAGGGCATAGCGGAAGTCGTGATGATTCCCGTCGTTCCCGCGATTCTGAACGCGATCTTCGATGCCACCGGTCACCGCTTCCAGTCCTTGCCGGTAACCCAAGCCATGCTCAGGGGAGTGCTCAAGTGACAACACTGGCTCTGACGATCAATGGTGGTGCGCAGGGCCCGAGGGAAGTGCGCGACGATTTGACAATGAATGATTTTTTGCGCGAGTACCTCGGGATGACCGGCACCAAGTTCGGCTGCGGTGCCGCGCAGTGCCTGAGCTGCGCGGTGATCGTCGATAATCCTGACGGCACGAGTTACACCAGTCCGACCTGCATCGTGCCAGCTAAGAGTTTCGACGGCAAGGCGATCCGAACCGTCGAAGGCCACGCCAAGAACGGAGAACTGTCTGCTCTTCAGAAAGCCTTCATCGCTCACTTCGCGTTCCAGTGCGGCTACTGCACCGCCGGCTTCCTGAACGAGGCCCAGGTTTTGCTGGAGCGTCTGGAGAAAACGCCGGTGGCACGTGCCGAGCTTGAGAAGACGATCGCAGAGGCGCTCGACGGCCACATCTGCCGTTGTACCGGTTACATCAAATACCATGAGGCCGTGCGTGACGTGATTCTCGCCGATCCGAAACGGTATCTGGTTTGACAATGAAATCAGAAACGCGGTTTCAGACACTCGTTTCGGTCGCAGCGCTTGCCGTGAGCATGCATGCCGGGTACGCAGCTTCGCAAGCCGCCTCGAACACGCTGGCTTCGCCGGAAAGTTTTAGCTCGATCGCGGACGCGGACGCGCGGTCGGCGGCCATGTTCACCGAGCTCGGCAAGGTGCTGACCCATCCGCGCTGTGTTAACTGCCATCCGGCCGGCGACCGCCCGCGCCAGGGTGACGAGAGCCGGCTGCACCAGCCGCCCGTCGAACGCGGCATTGACGGTCATGGTACAGAGACGATGCGTTGTTCGATCTGTCACCAGAAAGCCAACTTCGAGCCCGGCCGCGTGCCGGGCCACCCGGAATGGCATATCGCGCCGCGCGAGATGGCGTGGGAAGGCAAGACGCTCGCCGAGATCTGCGCGCAGATCAAGGACCCCGTCCATAATGGCGGCCGGAAGGTCGAAGACCTGATCCATCACATCGGTACCGACACGCTAGTCGGCTGGGCATGGCAACCCGGCTTCGGCCGCGCCCCTGCTCCCGGCACGCAGAAGGAAGCCGGTGCGCTTGTCGATGCCTGGGTAAAGACCGGGGCGGTTTGTCCCGCGAGATAATCGCATCACCGTTGGACAACGCCGAGTGCAGCGCTCGGCGCCTTAGCGCTCCGCGAACGCCTTCTCGACCACGAATTGAGCGGGCTCGCCGTGATTGCCCTCGACAAAGCCCTCGGTCGATAGCAGCGCTCTCATGTCATGCACCAGCGCCGGACTGCCGCAGATCATGACGCGGTCATGTTGGGACTCAAGCGGCGCGAGGCCTGCATCGCTGAACAGCTTGCCTGACGTGATCAAATCGGTGATCCGGCCGCGGTTGCGGAACGGGTCGCGCGTCACCGTCGGGTAATAGATCAATTGGTTGCGCACGAGTTCGCCGATCAGATCGTCGTTCGGCAATTTTTCCGTGACCATCTCGCCATAGGCGAGCTCGGCGACGCGGCGGCAGCCGTGCAGCAGCACCACCTTTTCGAAGCGCTCATAGGTCTCGGGGTCCTTGATCACGCTCAGGAACGGCGCGAGCCCGGTGCCGGTGCCGATCAGGTAGAGATTGCGGCCGTCTTCCAGATTGTCGATGACAAGCGTGCCGGTCGCCTTGCGGCTGACGATGATCTCGTCGCCTTGCTTGAGATGCTGGAGACGCGAGGTCAGAGGCCCGTCCGGCACCTTGATCGAAAAAAATTCGAGCCGGTCCTCGTAATTGGCGCTGGCGACACTGTAGGCGCGCAGCAGCGGCTTCTCGCCGACCTTCAGCCCGATCATGGTGAATTCGCCGTTGCGAAAGCGGAACGAGGGGTTGCGGGTGGTGGTGAAGGAGAACAGCGTATCGGTCCAGTGATGGACGCTCAAAACGCTTTCCTGGTTGAAATTGCTCATCCCGCAGGTCTCCGCTCGCTTTTACGGCCGATTGCGCCGACTAACTCATTCGTATACATTCATTTGTGTACAAATGAATAATCCAGCTTGATCCCTTAGTCAAGCCGCGCGCAAGATGTGCATCAGCTAGCGCGAAGGCTTTGAACAACAAGGAAAAATCCCATGGCTCACGACGAACCCGAGGCCGCCGGCCCCACCAAACTCGTGATTCGTAATATCGGGCTGATGCTCTCGGGCGCCATGGAGAAGCCGATCCTCGACGCCGACACCATCGTCGCGGTGAACGGCAAGATCACCGCCATCGGGCGCGCCAAGGATGTCGATGCCGAAGGTGCCACCACGATTGTCGACGCCAACGGCACGACCGTCGCGCCCGGCCTGATCGACAGCCACGTTCATCCCGTCGCCGGCGACTGGACGCCGCGGCAAAACCAGATCGGCTGGATCGACAGCTTTTTGCATGGTGGCGTCACCACCATGATCTCAGCCGGCGAGGTTCATATGCCCGGCCGACCGCGCGACGTCGTCGGCCTGAAAGCGATGGCGATTTTTGCGCAGCGCGCGTTCTGGACACTGCGTCCCGGCGGGGTAAAAGTTCATGCTGGCGCGCCCGTGATCGAAACCGAGATGGTCGAGGAAGATTTCAAAGAGCTCGCCGCGGCTGGCGTAAAGCTGCTCGGCGAAGTCGGCCTCGGCGGCGTCAAGGATG
>Ga0209647_1002559_pt1 | contig 14576 bp, 7 predicted proteins | sample GraSoi_2013_60cm_FD_185827 | JGI IMG/M metagenome (GOLD analysis project Ga0209647, IMG submission 185827) | Grasslands soil microbial communities from the Angelo Coastal Reserve, California, USA - Sample 9_17_2013_60cm (SPAdes) (version 2) | ecosystem: Environmental > Terrestrial > Soil >...
CCTGCTTCACCTCTGACCGAGATATCTGAGAACCATCGCCGTATGTGACGTTCCAATCAAACTGCCGCATGGGAATAGACCAACGCCGGAAGAGGTCGACGATCCTCACCACGCAGTTTACAGCAAGTGCGCGCAGCGTACGCCGGTGACGAACGATCTGCTCATACTCAATCCCAGCTGCATCGGGGTGAAACGTATTCACCTGATTGTGCCAGGCACAGGTTCCATACAGCGGGTGTACGCGCACTGCCGGGAGCATGTTTTCCAGCTTCAACGCGCCGCCGGGAAGCCAGGTGAGCGTAAGTTCTTGGGCCTTCGCTCGTAGCTCCACCGTACTGCGGTCTTTCGTTTCGAATACGTCGCTCCAGCGGCGGCCGCCCCATAACCTGTATAGCCCTTCGGATGGAGCGCCGTGCACCCTCGCATAGCGTACGGACGTCGCTTCGAACTTAGAGCGCAGGGGGCCGGGCATACTCCCCAAAACTTTTCGGAGATCGCAGAGCGGCGTTTCGCCTCCCGAGCTCGGCGCAACATCACAGAAGAAAAATATCTTTCGTGGCGGATGGGGCGTGTACGCCATCTCTGGGTGTTGCGGGATGGGGTAGTACGCCGGCAACTCTAAGGACGTGTGAACATACTTCGTGACGTGGCTTCGCGCCGCAACGCCCGGATAGTCCTCTACCAGTTTCTGATCCACTGCGAGCGCCACCTGCTCGAATGCAGCAGCATCCGGCACTGCGAAACCCCGAAAAAGCACCGCGCCGTAAATTTTGAGATCTTCGGCAAACCGTTGCTCATGTTCGCGGATCCAATCCAGGAGGAAGCCGGCGCTGCGAGCCTCCGCGTTCGTGGGCTCGTACACGATAGGCAACTGCTGCTCATTTATGAATGACGCTTTAACGGAAGGCAGAGACATCATCCGACCGCTAGCCCGATGCTTTGTCGGCGGAGCGACGACGCCTCGCATTGCGACGGCCGCGCTCGATCGGCTCATTTTCCACTCCCTCCCCAAGAGCAAGATAGGGCGCGAGCGATACCGACGCCATAACGTGGGCGCCTGGCACGCGGCGCACTGCGCGCGCGAGCCGGCGCCCTTCCGCCTCGGTGCAACAAAACGGATCGCCGGTCGGTAGCAGAGCCAAGTCGGCGCGCGCGAGCGGCTGCTCGTGCAGGCGTTCGGCGCGCAGAAACTTGAGCTGGCTGCGGAGTCGCGGGATCGGAAGCGTAGGGGTGTCACCGAGGAACGGCAGGCCCTTGAGGCGGCGCAGCGCTTCTGCGTCGGGAACGCGCTCGATTTCTTCGTCCGAGAGTCCTTCGAGCATGCGCAAGATCTCGGCGCCTGGCGGCGATACCGCGATGATTTCGATGGACACCGGCAAGGCACCGGACGTTTCGATCAGGCGTCGGGCGACGGTGACGCCGGCGGAGTGGGCGACGACGCGCGCGCGTCGCGTGACCGGCGGCAGCGAGTCTAGGTGGGTGCGCCAGGCGACCCCTAGCTCGCTCATCGACAAGGCGCGCTCGTAGCGCACCAGATAGACAGCGGCGTCGCTCGGCAGTCGCGCCGCGCGCGCCGCAACCTCCGGATCGACGAGCGCACCCGCGACGAAATAGATCGGGGCAACGCCGCCAGAGCGTCCGGCGAGCGGCTCGATCAGTAGGACGCTCTCGGCGGGGGTGCTGCTCGAAGTCGAGGCCGTCGGCGCGCCCGCCGGGCCGCTGCTAGCTTCGTACAGCTCGGCGATGCGTGAGAAGCTGAGCGCGCGCACCTCTGACGACGCTACAGGCAGATGGTATTCGTGTTTCAGCAGATATTCGATCTCGACGGCCATGAGCGAATCGAGCCCCAGCTCGACGAGCGCAACGTTCTCCGGCACGGTGTCTTGTGACTTGAGACCCAGTATCGCCTTGACCGCGGCCTTCAACCCCTCGCGCCCCCCGCGAGTGGGGGCGGCGTGCTTGAGCGCGCGCAGGTTTCGGTCCCGCATCGCGCTCGCCACGACCGGCGCGCCCTGCGTCAGGAACGTATCGAGGACCTCGAAGCAGGACTGGATCGACTGCTCCTCCAAATGAAAGCCCGTGAAGTGGACGCGCGCGCGGTTTTCCGCGACGAAGCCCACGTCGCCGATCGTTCCCCACTGGATCGCGAGCGCCGGAAGGCCCGAGCACTTGCGCGCCTCGCACAGGCGCTCGAGGACCGAGTTGGCGTAGCCGTAGTTGGACTGTCCGGCATTGCCGAAACCGCTCGCGATGGAGGAGAACGCGACGAAGTGATCGAGGGAGCGGCAATGCGCGCGCGTGGCGGCATCCAGGTGCCGCGCGCCGTCGGCCTTGGCGTGGTTGACCCGCTCGAAGCGCTCGGGCGTCTGGTTGGCCAGAATGGCGTCGTCGAGCACCATCGCCAAGTGGAAGACGGCCCCGAGCGGTCGCTCGGCTTCGATCTCGCGCACCAGAGTTTCGGCCTCGTCCGCATCGCCTACGTCGCGGGTCGAGACGGCCACGCGCGCCCCTTGCCGTTGGAACGCGCGCAGCCGAAACGCATCGTATCCGCCGCGCACTCCCTTTCGGGTCGTGAGCACGATATCGCGCGCGCCGCGCTCGATCAACCACTGGACGAGCTCGAGCCCGACGCCTCCTAGGCCGCCTGTGACGAGGCAAGCCTTGTGCGGATGGAACCACGTACGCCGCCGCGCCTCGATCGCGAGCGCCTCGCCGGTCGACGGATCGCACACGCGCACGAGCACCTTGCCGATGTGCCGCCCCCGCGCCATGTAGCGGAGCGCGTCCGCGACGGCGTCATGCCCGAACACGGTGCGCGGCAGCGGCTGCACCACGCCGCGCGCGAGCCCGTCGCGCATCACCGCCACGAGCTCGTCGCGCTCGGCGCCTTGGTCTTTTACGAGGTTATTGAGTCCCACGCCGTAGAGCGCGATGTCCTTGAGGAACATCCGCATCCCGATCTGCGTGTCGCGGGACATGTCATACTTGCCGATCTCGACGAAGCGGCCGTAGTCCGCGAGCACGCGCAGCCCGGCGGCGAGCTTGTCCTCGGCGAGCGAATTGAGCACGACGTGCACGCCGCGTCCTTCGGTGGCGCGCAACACCAGCTCCTCGAACGAGGCGTCGCGCGAGTAGCCGATTCGCTCGTCACGTAGCTCCGAGAAGCTCTCCTTCAAGAACGCACGTTTTTCCGGAGAGCCCACCGTCGCGAACACCTCGCAGCCCATAGAAAGTGCGATGCGGATCGCCGCCTGCCCCACGCCACCGGCGCCTGCGTGGATCAGGACGCGCTCGCCGGGTCTGAGGCGCGCCCGCACCAGCAGCCCCAGATAAGCGGTGAGGTAGGCTACGGGCACGGTGGCGGCGTCCTCGAGCGTCCAACCTTCGGGGACCGGGAACACGCACCGCGAGCGCGTGTGGCTCACGTGCGTGCTGAAACTCTCGTGCACGTCGTGCACGAAACCCATGACCCGCCGCCCGTCCGGCGTCATTCCGGAAAATTCCCCGCCCATCGCGGTCGCAATGTCCTGGCCGAAGACCTCCGGGCTCAGCCGCCCGGTGGCGAGCATCACGTCCTTGAAATTGAGCGCCAGAAAATGCGCTTGGTAAGCGTGGTCATCGTCTCTCCAGACCGGGCCGCGCTCCCAGCCCAGGGAGCCTAGGTCGCCCGGCTGGATTGCGAATTGCACGTTCGTGGTCGCGATTGCCTCGCTCATCGCGAGCGGCAGGTGGCGCAGCGCTCCCCATACGCTGTCGCGCACGACGTTCTGCGCGAGGTCGAGGCGATAGATCCGCTCGCGTTCGGGGTCGCTTAGGCGCGCAAGGTCGTCGGCAAAGAGCGCGCGCACGCGCTCGCCTCCTGGCTCCCGCCGCGCGCACAGCAGCAGGCCGAGCAGCCCGGGCGCCTCTCGTTCCTCCGCCTCGAGCCACAACCGCGCTGCCGGCGTTGCCTCGAGCCCAGCGAGCGAAGCCTGGATCGCCGGCAAGTCCTGGCTGAAGTCCCCCGTGAGCCGCAAGACGTGTTGCTCGAGCGCCGCGCGCGGGCGCTTGCGGCAGAGGAACAGCGTGAGGGCGAGGCCGTCGTCCCTCGTCGCCACCACGTCGAAGCCGCACTCCTCGAGCACCAGTCGCCACTGCGCGGACGAGAGCAGCGCGCCGTGCGATCGGTCGCTCGGATCGTCGAAGCGCCACACCTGCTCGAGAAACCCCCAGACGCCGAGCATCCCGGCGTACCCGTGCGTCACTTCGTGAAGCAGGAAAAATCCCTGGTCGGCGAGCGCGTCGCGAACGTGGCCCAGCGCCGCGCGCAGGTTCGGGGCAGCGTGCAGCACGTTGCTCGCCACGATGAGATCGAGCGGCGGCCCGAGCTCGGCGGGCGCGGGCGCGCCGACGTCCCATACCGCGAACTGCGTGACGGCGTCGTACTCGGCCAGGAGGCTGCGGAGGTTCTCGAAGAAGCCGGCCGACACGTCGGTGATGAAGTAGCGGTCGTCGGCGGAGCGTAGCCGCGGCAGCAGGTGCGCCGTGATCCCGCCCGTGCCGGCGCCGACTTCCGCGATGCGCGCGGGACGGCCGAACGCCGTGTTCTCCAGCGCGGTATCCACGAGAACGCCCAGGTCATGCGGCCCGTAGAGGTCCGAGAGGCCCATGTCCTCGCGATACATTGCGTTGTATTCCTCGAAGCCGACGATGCGGGCGACCGGGTCTGCGAGCAAGGCCCCGGGATCGGCGTGGACGTGGCGCGCGAGGCGCAGCATCAAGCCCCGCGGATGTTCGCAGAAGCGCTCGATCTCCGCGGCTCCGGGTGGGGCGACCGATTCGCGCGCGAGCAGCGCCTCAAGCCGCGCGAGATGCGCTGGGAGCGCCCGGTCCGAGGTCTTCGCCGCGCGCAGTATATCGAGCGTCGAGGTCACCACGAAGCCGGTGACGACCGCGCAGTATTCGGCGACCTCGCGCGCCGTGGCCGCGTCCCAGTCGGCTGCTGCATGATAGGGCGCAAACGCGTGGCGCAGCAGGGAGGGCTGGTCGCCGCCCCTCGCGCGAGGCAGCACCGCGCCGCGGCAGTCCTCCAACACGACGGCGGGCGCCACGACGCGCGCGAGCACAGCGTCGTAAGTCGCCGGAATCGCCTCGGCCGCGGGCTGGCGCGTGGGATCCAGAACGAGCCGCCGCAGATACGTCGGCACCGCCGTCACGCGTGGGCTCGCCAAGAGAGGGCCCTGGAGCAGCGCGTCGAGATAGGTAACCCAATTGCCGTTCCACGCCGCGTGAAACAGGGTGGCGTCGGCCGACGCCGCGCGCAGCCCTTGGAACGCGCGGCCGTACTGATAGCCGCGCAGCCGCAGTTCCTTGTAGATGTCCGCTGTTGCGAGCATCAACGGATCGGCCGCCGCCCTCGGTTCGCTCGGCGCCGGCCAGGTGACCGCGGCGCCGGCCACGGCGGTACCGCTCGCAATCAGCTCGTCGCCGCACACGACCTCGAATCGCCGCGTCGCCGCGAGGTAGCGCACCGCGAGTGTGACCGGCACTTCGGGTGTGATCGCTGTAGCGCGGTGAAACGTCACGTCGTCGAACTGCACGGGGAGACGCTCGATCGGCACGCGCGCGAGTTGCGCGAGCGTGCGCCAGACGAGGCATAAATAGCCGACCGCGGGGAACAACACCTTGCCCTGAATGCAGTGGTCCGCAATGTAGGCGCTTTCTTCCGACCTTAGGTCGATGGTGAAGCGCTGATCGGCGTCACCGCCGTAGTCGGCGAATGTCGGGACTTCCCACGCTTGCGTATCGTCCCATTGACACAGTCCGGGTACCTGGCACGGCGCCGCGAGCGGATAGGAAACGCCCAGGAGACGTGTCCAGGCGACGTCGATCCCGAGCGTGTAAGCGCGCGCCAGCGCTTCGTAGACGGGCGCTACGCCGGCACGCTCCCGATTCATCAGGCCGATCGTGCGGCAATCCGCCCGCGTCTCGGCGATGGGCCGGCGAAGCAGTGCGTGCGCGCCGACTTCCATGATCACCGCGCCCGCCGGGATGCCAGCCAGCGCCTCGGCGAAGCGCACCGGCCGGCACAAGTTGTTGACGAAGTACTCGGCGTCGCACTGCGGCGCTTCCTCGCCCGGCAGCGCCGAAGTCGACACCCACCGGGGGCTGCGGGTTCTCGGCGCTGGTATGAGCGGCGCGAGGGCCGTGCGGTAAGCCGTCGCGGCAGCGGCCATTCCAGGAGCGTGGTAGGCGATCCCGGCGGAGTCGACTACGCGCGCGTCGACCCCGCGGGCGGACAGTCGCGCGAGCAAAGAATCGAGCGCCGCGGGGTCGCCGGAAACCGTCACGCTGCGCGCGCCGTTGTGGCACGCCGCCGTCACGCCGTCCCCGCAGAGCGCGGCGGCGGTGTTCCAGTCGAGCGCGACCGCCGCCATTTGGCCGCGCGTCGCCGGCGCCTCCGTTATCGCGCGCCCGCGCCAGTAGGCCGCAAGCACCGCCTGGGCGGCGTCGATTGCGCCATCCGCGTAGCCGCAAGCGATCTCGCCTAAGCTGTGGCCGACCAAGCCCTCCGGTTCCAAGCCGGCAGCGCGCAGCAGATCGACCAGCGCCACCTGCACCGCGGTGAGCCCGACGAGCATCGAGGTCACGTCGCGCAGTGCCTCGTCGTCGGCGCTCGTGAGCAGTCGCGTGAGATCGATGCCGGTGTCGCAGAGTGCTTCGCCACAGCGCGCGAGCGCCTCGCGGCACGGCTCGATTTCTAGGAGGGCCTTCCCCATGCCGGGCCACTGAGCGCCGACGCCCGGGAAAACCCACCACAGCGCGGGACGCGCGGTGACCGCGGCGCCTCGCAAAGCGGCCGCTTCGCCGCCGGCGGAGCGCAGCGCAGTTCCGCGAAAGGGATGCGTAGCGATGGGCGCATTCGCCACCGAAGCGAGCAAGGCAGCTTGACCCGGACTCAAGGTGGGTGAGCCCGCTTGAACCAGGAGGCTCTCCAGCCCAGCCTCGGTGCGCGCCGCGACGGGCACGGCGGGACATACGCACACCGGCTCGGCCGAGCGCGCGAGTTCGTCGCGCAAGATCACGTGCGCGTTCGTTCCGCCGAAGCCGAAGGAGTTGATGCCGGCCACGCCGCCGCGCCACGGCTGATGCTCCGCAACGACCGCCAAGCGGCCGTCCAGCAAGGCCGGGATGTCCGGGTTCGGAGTCCTGAAGTGCAGGTTGGCCGGAATCGTGCCGTGCTCCATGGCAAGGAGTACCTTGAGCGCCCCGACGAGCCCGGCGGCTCCCTCGGCGTGGCCCATATTCGATTTCACCGAGCCCACGAGCAGCGGGGCGTCGCGATCCCCGCAGAAAATCTCGGCCAGCGCATTGGCTTCCTGCGGATCGCCGGCTCGCGTACCGGTGCCGTGAGCTTCGACGTAGGCCACCGAGCGGGGCTCCACGCCGGCACGCGCGTACACGCTTTGCAGCAACCGGCTCTGCGCCGCGCCGCTCGGAAAGGTGATGCCTTCTCGCGTATACCCGTCGTTATTGACGCCCGACCCCAACACCGAGGCGATCACTCGCCGCGCCCGCTCGGCGCGCGCCAGGAACAGCGCAACGATGCCCTCGGCGCGCACATAGCCGTTTGCTTCAGCGTCGAAAGCTCGGCCGGTGCCGTCTGGCGAGAGCATCTTCAGGCGCGCGAACCCCACGCTGCTGCTCGGATTCAGAATCAGATTTGCGCCCGCGACAAGCGCATAGTCGCACTCGCCCGCCGCCAGGGCTCGCGCGGCCGCGTCGAGCGCGACCAGCGCCGACGAGCAAGCGGTATCGACGTTCAGCGACGGCCCGCGGAAGTCGAAAAAGAACGACAGGCGGTTGGCGAACATCGATCTCGCGCAGCCCGTGTTCTCGTAGCCGGTAATACCGTCGGGACGCCTGCTGAAGAGCGTGTCGGCTTCGCTGGCGCAAGCACCGACGTAGACCCCGGCAGCCGCGCCGCGCAATTCCTCGGGAACGAAGCCAGCGCAGCGGATCGCCTCATAACCGGTCGCGAGGAGCAGGCGCAACTGCGGGTCCATCTTGTGCGCCTGCTTCGGATGGACCTCGAAGAAGCGCGCGTCGAAATGCGCGATGTCTTTTAGCTTGCCGAAACGCGGCGGCGTATCGTACAGGCCGGGCGTCCAGCGGCGGGCGTCCTCCGTCACCATGTCGCGGCCCGCGATCAGGTTGCTCCAGAACTCTTCGGGGCTGTCCGACTCAGGCAGGCGGCAGGCGTAGCCGCCGACAACGACCTGTGCGTTCATAGCTCACCGATCTCGGGTTTTCACCCGGCAATCGCCAGCCGCGACGGGCGGCGGTCCAAGCGTCGGCGTATTAATGCGTTAGACAGATATATATGTCAAGCGCTCGCTTCCGTGATGGAAGACAGGATGTTCCATGAAGGACGGGCATGGAACGCGGCGCAATATTGTTGTGAGATATATAGGGTCGCCGCGCGGTCCGTCTCCTCGAGCGCTGCGGGGACGTTATTTATCCGTTGCGCGCGTGTCCCTCTGTGCGTCTTTGCCATAGGCCCCATTCTGCCTGAGTTGACTTGCAAGACCCTAGCGCCTACTGCAACATGTCTGCGCGCCACAGGGACTGATGATCCAGATGGAACGCCGAAATTCCGCAACCTCAAGCGGCAGCACGGGAAATCAAACGCCGTCGCCAGATCTTCCGGGTACCACCGCCATGATGCAGCAATACCTGCGCATCAAGGCGCAACACCCCGACATGCTGCTCTTCTACCGCATGGGGGACTTCTACGAGATGTTCTACGAGGACGCCGAGCGCGCCTCGCGCCTGCTCGATCTCACGCTCACGACGCGCGGCGCTTCCGCGGGCGCGCCGATCAAGATGGCGGGCGTGCCTTATCACGCGGTGGACCAGTACCTCGCGAAGCTGGTGCGCATCGGCGAGTCGGTGGCGATCTGCGAGCAGATCGGCGACCCGGCTACGTCCAAAGGCCCGGTGGACCGGCAGGTCACGCGCATCGTCACGCCGGGAACGCTCACCGACTCGGAGTTGCTCGAGGAGAAGGCCGACAACATCCTGCTCGCCCTCTCCCGCACGAAAGGCGCCGTGGGACTCGCCTGGCTCAATCTCGCGAGCGGCGAGCTGCGCGTCACCGAGATCGCACCGCATCTGCTCGAAAACGAATTGCGCCGCATCGGTCCCGCAGAAATTCTCGCGGCCGAGGGCACCGCCCTGACCGGTTTCGCGGTGACCAGGCTGCCCGAATGGCACTTCGATTTCGACGCCGGGCGGAAGATCCTGCTCAAGCAGCTCGGCGCGGCGAGCCTCGCCGGCTACGGCTGCGACGACCTGGAACCCGCGATCGCCGCCTGCGGCGCGCTGCTCGAGTACGCGAGGAAGACGCAAGGGCAGGCGCTCGCGCACGTCGCGGCGGTGATTCCGGAGCGCGCGAGCGAGTACGTCCGCATGGACGCGGCAACGAGACGCAACCTCGAGCTCACCGAGACTCTGCGCGGTGAGCCTGCGCCGACGCTTTTTTCCCTGCTCGACGAGTGCGCGACCGGCATGGGAAGCAGGCTGCTGCGCCACTGGCTTCACCATCCTCTGCGCGATCAGACAGCAGTCGGCGCGCGCCACGAAGCGGTCGCCGCCCTCGCCGAGGCGCACCCGGGGATCCACAAGCTCCTGCGCCGCTTCGCCGACGTCGAGCGCATCACCGGGCGCGTCGCTCTCAGGAACGCCCGCCCTCGCGATCTGTCCTCCTTGCGCGACAGCCTCGCCCTTTTGCCCGAGCTTGCGTCCGCGATTCCGCCCGGCACACCTCTTCTCAGCAAACTCATGGCCGATCTGGAAACGCCGGCCGAGTGCCTTGCGCTGCTCCGCCGCGCGGTCCTGGAAGAGCCCGCGGCGATGGTGCGCGACGGCGGCGTGATCGCCGACGGCTACAACAAGGACCTCGACGAGCTGCGCAAGCTGCAAACTCATTCGGGCGAGTTCCTAGCCGAGCTGGAAGCGCGCGAGCGCAACCGCACCGGCATCCCCAGCCTGCGCGTCGCCTACAACAGCGTGCACGGCTTCTACATCGAGATCACCAACACCCACGCCGCCAAGGTGCCCGCCGACTACCGCCGCAGACAGACGCTCAAGAACGCCGAGCGCTACATCACGCCGGAGCTGAAGGAGTTCGAGGACAAGGCCCTCTCGGCGAGGGACCGCGCGCTGGCGCTGGAGAAATCGCTCTACGACGAGCTGCTCGGCCTCGCTGCCGCGCACCTCCCCGTCCTGCAGCGCATCGCCCGGGCCCTGGCTCAGCTCGACGTGCTCGCCTGCTTCGCCGCGGTGTCATCGAAGCGCAACTATTGCCGGCCAGAATTCGCCGATGAAATTCTCATCGAGATCGACGCAGGCCGCCATCCGGTCGTCGAAGCGCAAGAATCGACTCCCTTCATCGCCAACGGCGCGCGGCTCTCGCCCGCGCGCCAGCTGCTCCTCATCACCGGGCCCAACATGGGCGGCAAGTCCACCTACATGCGTCAGGTCGCGCTCATCGTGCTGATGGCGCACGTGGGCTCGTTCGTTCCGGCGAAATCGGCGCGCCTCGGCCCCATCGACCAGATCTTCACGCGCGTGGGCGCCGCCGACGACCTCGCCGGCGGACGCTCCACTTTCATGGTGGAGATGACTGAATCGGCCAACATCCTGCACAACGCGACCGACAGGAGCCTGGTGCTGATGGACGAGGTCGGGCGCGGCACCTCGACCTTCGACGGGCTCGCCCTCGCCTGGGCCATCGCGCGGCAGCTCCTGGAGCGCAACAAGTCGCTCACGCTCTTCGCCACCCATTATTTCGAGATGACGCGGCTCGCGCTCGATTGCAAGGAAGCGGCGAACGTCCACCTCGACGCGGTCGAGCACAAGGACACGATCGTCTTCCTGCACGCGGTCGAGGAAGGCCCCGCGTCGCAGAGCTACGGGCTGCAGGTCGCGCAGCTCGCCGGCGTTCCCAAGGCCGTCGTGCGCAACGCGCGCAGATACCTTCAGATGCTCGAGGAAGCGAGCCTGACACGCGGAGGGCAGACCGATCTCTTTGCCGCGGGGAAAGCGGAACCCGAGCAGCCGCCGGAATCGGACGCCCTGCGGGACGCGTTGGCGGCCGTCAGTCCGGACGAGCTGTCCCCTCGGGAGGCTCTGGAGCTTCTGTACAAGCTCAAACGACTGTGATGCGGCGCCTGATCGTTCTGCTCGCGGCGCTTGCCGGCTGCACGGCGCACATTCCGCCGCCGCTGCCTTCCGCGTTCCATCCGCCGATCAGCTTCGCGCTGATCGGCGACACGCCTTATAGCGAGGCGGAAGCCTCCGCGCTCGACTCGATGATCGAAGAGATCAATCGCGAGGACCTCGCCTTCGTCATCCACGTCGGCGACATCACCGGCGGCCAGGGCCCCTGCACCGACGTATGGCTAGCGGCGAGGAAGCGCCAGTTCGAGAAATTCAGGCATCCCTTCGTGATCGTTCCCGGCGACAACGAATGGGTGGACTGCCACCGTAGCGGCTTCGATCCGATGGAGCGCCTGAGCAAGTTTCGCGAGCTCTTCGAATCCGGCGACGCGAGCCTCGGCAACCGCGGCCTGAGGCTCGAGCGGCAATCGGGCCGTTTCGGGGAATACCGCGAGCACATGCGCTGGATCGCGGGCAACGTGCTCTTCGTCGGCGTCAACGTGCAGGGCAGCAACAACAACCTCGGCAGGACGCCCGCGATGAACGCCGAGCATCGCTCGCGCATGGCCGCGGTGTTCGCGTGGCTCGAGGACAGTCTGCGGCTTGCCGAGCAGCGCGATCTTGCCGGCATGCTCATATTCGCCCAGGCAGATCCGGATTTCGAGGGAAGATTCCGGCGCAAGAGGTCTGATGGTTTCGCGGAATTCCGCGACGCCTTACGCGGTCTCGCGCGTAGATTTGGAAAGCCCGTGCTCTTCGTGAACGGCGACACCCACCTCTACAAGCTCGATCGGCCGCTCGCCGATCCGGCGACGGGGGAACCGATCCGGAACTTCACCCGGGTGGTCGTGTTCGGCTCCCCTCAGACCCGCTGGATCCGGGCGGGAATAGACCCGACGTCGCCGCAGCTCTTTCAGGTGAGCCCGGCGCCGCAATCCGCGCCGCGGCCTTAGCCGTGCATTTCGCCCCGGGGTCCGCTGCGGTGGCGCCCCATGCGGTCCATGCCGTCGCGGATCGCCACCCTCACCTTCTCCTTCTGCCCGGAATCGAGCGTGTCGTACACGGCGAACCAGGCCTCGCGCACCGGCTTGCGGATCGTTCCCATCTGAGTGAGCATCTGGGCACCCAGCTGGTCACGCAGCTGCGCGAATTGCTTGAGGTCGGCGCCGGGTTTGTCGATCTCGACGCGCAGCTTGGCGCGCGTTTCTTCGCCCTTCGCTCGCATCGAGCGGAAGGCCTCGCGCTGCAGGCCCTGGGCCTTCTTCCACAGTTCTTCCTGCTGCGCATTGAGATTCAGCTCCTTGTGCAGCCGCTCGAACCCGCGCATCGGTCCCATGCCTTCCGCGCCGGCGGGCGCCTGCGCCCAGCTCGAAGCCGCGCCGAGCAGGCCGGCCGCGAACAATGCGGCGGTCAATTTCTTTCCATGATTTTCAAGCACGTCTCTCTCCTTCGGATGGATTTGAGGAAACCAAGCGAGCATTCTCGCGCGCAGTCGTTTCCAGAATGTGTCCGGACGAGAAGAAATCGTAGCAAATTGTTTCCGGCGACCCGGTTCGGCCGGCGCGGATTCAGTGCAGATCGAGCGCGCGGCCCTTCAGCGACTCCAGCGGGACGTACTTGAGCACGTTCTCGTGGGTGGACTCGAGCACCACCTGCGGCGCCATGCCGGCCTTGTAGGCCTCGACCCAGCGCAGCACGTGCAGGCACCACCGGTCCCCGGGTTCGAGGCCCTTGAAGCGCATCTCAGGGCGCGGCGTGGAGAGATCGTTGCCGCGCGAGCGGCTGAACTCGAGAAACTCCGCGGTCGCCTTGATGCAGACCAGGTGCGCGACCCCTTCCGCGTCGTGAGTCGCGCAGCAGCCGTCGCGGAAAAAACCCGTGAGCGGCGCGTAGCTGCAGGCGAGCAGCGGTCCGCCGAGAACGTTCTTTTCCTTGGAGAGGACCGAGCTCATCGTCCCATATTCTAGCCCGTTCTCAGCAAATTGTTAGGCATGAACCCGCAGCACGTAGCTCGCGCCAACTGCGCATACATATAACCCGACTCCGAATACGGTGTGTGTCATAAGGCTTTTCAGCCTAGCCTGCGTCGGATTGGGCGTTTTTGATGCGGCGATGCCGAACCCAAGGGACGGCTGCATGACAAGGAACGGGACCAGCACGGTGCCGATGCCGAAGAGCAGCGCAGGAAAGAGAGTTGGCCGCGCGAGCCAGCCACCCGGTGCAAGAACGACGAGCACAAGCGCGAACACGGCACCAATAACGTAGTGAGCGATCCAGCCGACCGTGCATTCAGAGCGCTTCTGCGGAGCAGCGGCGATACTCGAATGCTTGAACGTGCCCTCGGGCATGTGACGAAGCCAACGCCCGACCAAGCAGTAGTTGAGCGAGGGAATGCTGAAAGCACGCTTCAGGAACAGTATCCAGAGGTCCATGACCAGAGTTGCGCCAACTCCAACGACGATTGCGCACAAGAAGTAGGTTGTTTCAATTTTCATGACCTGCCTCGATATGGATTTTCATGCCTAACGTTTGACATGAGAGGCTCGACACGGCTTGCCGGGGCGAGTCCTCTCGATGGAAGGGTTAGGCGCTGCCTGCGATGTACTCAACATTGGCAATCCAGTTCTTCGTACGCCGCGAGAGGCGAGCCGCCTCGTCCTCTCCCTCGAAGGATGCGGGTGCGCGCTTGAGAAGCGAAGCTTCTACCCCCTCGAAAGCGTTGACGCTAACTACTGCATAGGTACGACCTTCAATCTGGCTGGTGACGACTGGGACGATGCCACACCTGGAACAGATATGGAACTGAGCAGTCTTCGTGCCGAAACTGTACTTCGATACGAGCGATGGATTGCTTACGGCGATCTTGAGAGAACCCGTGTTGCATGAAGTCCATATGCCGCCGTGCTTGGTACAGAACGAGCAATCGCAGGCGCGTGCTGGGATCTCCTTCGGTTCGGGCCGCCACGTGAGCTTGAACGAGATATTGCCGCAATGACAGCGTCCATTTATAAGCATGATGGCTCCTGGCTCTAGCGGTAACTAACGTCCGCGTTGAGTGGCCGCCCACGGCTGGTTACGACAAGCAGAATGGCTCACGGTCCACTCGAGCGCGTTGTTAGCAGGCATCGCTTTCGGCGACGCATTCATAAAGGAGCTCTGCATTTGCACGTTCGCCAAGGACTTGGGCCATGATGCGTCTGTGTTCCTGGTCGATCGGAAGCGTTGAGTTGCGATACGCCGCCGCCGCACGCTCGTGATCGGCCGCCTCCATTGCATAGATAAGGATCGCGCCTTCCGCGGTCTTCAAGAGAAACGCTTGTTCGTGTCGCACTCCCTCCTGCGCGAAAGTCTCTCGGACCTCCGCGCTTCGACGC
>Ga0209647_1002561_pt1 | contig 14575 bp, 32 predicted proteins | sample GraSoi_2013_60cm_FD_185827 | JGI IMG/M metagenome (GOLD analysis project Ga0209647, IMG submission 185827) | Grasslands soil microbial communities from the Angelo Coastal Reserve, California, USA - Sample 9_17_2013_60cm (SPAdes) (version 2) | ecosystem: Environmental > Terrestrial > Soil >...
TTCCCAATGGCTCATAGATGGCAACCCACACCGCATGCGTGTTGCAGACCCGCTGACCGCAGAAATAGCAGAGAACGCCCGTATGCTGTTCGCACAAGTGACAGGACAGGCCACGGATGGCGGTCGGGTCGATGGTGCTCACTGGGCGCTACTCGCTTCTGGCACGAGGGTGAACCACTCGATGCGTGTGCCGTACTCAGGATGGCCGTGGACGGCGTAGAACGTGTCGTAGTCCGGCCAAACGACGGTGGAGCGATACGCTGTCAGCCAACGGACGGCGATCATGCCGTCATCGAAGACGACACCCTCATAATCCGGTATCCAGCCGCCATTGGACAGTCCCTTATTGGTGTACTCTTCAGGCGGTTGCGGTCGATAGCCCTTGAAGCCTCTCATGTCAGGTCCCGCCACTTGGGGAGTGCCTTGCGTATCAGGGTAAAGCCGTCTGCTGCCAGCCGTATTCCCGCCTTCGACGTGGCGACGAACTGCCCGAACCGCTCGATGCCCGCCACAATCTCTTCGTCGGTATACTCGTCCAGCGGATAGCCCAGCGCCGCGAAGTGGGCGCGAATGTGCCGTAGGCTCGTTGCCACGTCGGGCACGTCCTCGTGTCGTTGTTTGCGCCAGAGTTTCATGACTTCGGCTCCCTCTCTTGTGCAGGCCAGCGGTATTCGCCTGGGCCGATGCGATCAGGCATTCCCCACTCGCGTGCGTAGATGTTGGCCAACAGCGCCTTCACGTGCCCATAGGAGCAGATGCACCGATAGACGACACCGTTAATTCGCGTCCAACCGGGGCACTTGTCGTGTCGGCCTTGCTCGCATGCGTCACTTCTGCCGCCAATCAGCGTCATGCGTCATCCCCTCCTCCCAAGTCCCACGTGTCGTAATCCTCAGCAAACATGCGGTCTATGTCTTCCTGCCGGAACACGGCGTCCTGCGCGTCACGGAACTCGGTGCCGTATTCCTGGTCGAACCACCAGTTCCCCATGCGCCGCTTCTCATGCGCCAGGAAGTCGGCCTTGATGTGCGGGCATTCCCACGCCGGCACCTTGTAGCGTTCCCACGGCTCGGCACTGCTTGACTCGTCGCGCCACGCTTCCCACCACCAGCCGCGTGTGCCATACGGCGTGCTCAGTGCAATGATGCGTCCGCCACCGGTCGCCGCAACCACTGGCCGTGCCGCTTCATACGTCTCATTCGGCACGTGCGACGCCTCGTCGAACAGGAGTGTGTGGACATTGGAAAAGCTGCGGATAGATGCTTCCGAGCCAGGTAGCGCCACAACGCGCGAGCCATTGTCGAACTCGAACGACGTTTGTGTGCTGCCCACGACCATCGTTGGCATGTAGCCCACCACCGTGCCACGACTCACCACCTTGCGGAACAACTCGACGGACTGCCGCAGCGCGTAGGACACAATCAGCGTCGTGGACTGCGGCACATACAGCGCCGTGTGGCACGCCAGGACGGCGACCGTGCTGGACTTGCCGCTTTGCCGGGAGCAGTTCAGTAGGATGCGCGGCGATTCGCTATGCAGCACCCGCGCCTGCCACGGCTCTGGCTCGAAGCCGGCACGTCGGGCGAAGGCTACACGGTCGTATTTCAAGGCAATCTCCGTCAGGATGCCCATGGCGATTCCACTCTGTACCCGCACAGTTTCAACGCCATCAAGAAGGCAGCAACTAGGTTCAACCCGACAATACAGCCCTCCACGAACACCATCGTGCTAGCAGGCCGCACAAACACCAGTGCCAGGCTGGTATTCACGGCGACACACACGAGGTTGGCAACCAGCAGAAACACCGTCCATTTCATCCGTCGTTCGTCCCTTCCTCATCTTCCGCCGGCTCCAGCGCCATCAACTGCTCGGCCAGCCGCCGCCGGGTGTCCGCATCGGTCACCGTCGCATCAATGGCCGCTTGCACGCCGCGCACGACCTGGCGCACGTCCAGCGTGCCGGACACTTCCTGCTTCAGCCGTTCGCCACGACTCCAGTCGTCGGGGAAGCGGCGTTCGAGCCAGCCGAGCATGGCCGTGACGTTGCCATCTCCTTGTGCCTTGTGCAAGCGACCGAGCACATAGGCTTCACCCTTGGCGATGGCTTCATCGACCATGCCAGAAAATGCGGGATTATCCGCGCGCCAGACACGCAGCGTTTCGCGGTCAATTCCGCCGGCTTGTGCGGCGCGAATGAGTGGCTGGCCCAACTGAACGGCACGCAGGATGGCCTTGATGCGAGCCTGCGTGTATTTCGTGGGGGCGCCTGCCATCATCTCGTCTCTCACCTCTTGCCCGTTAGGATACCGCATCGCTGCCGCTACCACTGCGGCGCGGGATGCTTCTGGAGCCAGCGGCGGATGGCGGCGGCTTCCTTGTCGACGTTGACGTTGTTGCCTTCGGTGCAGTCTTTGCAACACACATCGCAGCGCATGTACTGGCCCGTCTTGTGCTCGGCGGGCACTTCCCATTTGCCAAAGTCGGGATGGCCCCATTCCAGGTCACGGCGCATCACGCGATCGCCACGACACTGCGGGCAGACGACACCGCTGCCATCGCAGACATGGCACTTATGCGCCGGGCAAGGCCCTTCAGCGTAGCCTTCCCAGCAGGCAATGCAGCCGCGTTCCAGCAGCTCGCCCGTCTCGGTGTCAGTGGTGCGGTCGATGCCCTGTCCGGCGAAGCTGCCATGGCCGAAGCAGCGCGGGCAGCGCACGCGGCTATCCGGAGGGTAGGTTGCCCCCTGCGAATTCACGAACCACGGCGGTCTTTGCGTGGAAACGCGCTCGACTGGCGGCTTCTTTTTCTTCAGCACTGGCAGCTTTTCGGGCTTTGCTAGCACCGTTTGGATGGTGTCCATTGAGGGTTCCTGTCAGTTGTGAATAGACGCCAGCGACCTGGCCCGGTGTGGGACTTCTGTCAGCGCCGAACTTGGCGCGATACTGCACAATCAGCGGCGCTACATCAGGAGGCGATAAGCCAACGCTGATGCGTAACTCGCGTATCTGCGTCATCCATGACCGACGCTCACCCAAACTCGCCACACGTTCGCGTCCGGTTGCGGAGCACCACGCTTCAAACACGGCCTTGTCTGCCGTTCGTTCTGCGTCTGGGTCTGGGAGAGGCGAAGACGAACCGAGAGAGAGAGGCTCGCCCGCAGGCGTCGTTTCTGTTTCCGTTCCCGCGCGCGCAGGCGCGTTCTCTTTCTCTTCGTTTCTTTTCTCTTCTTTTCCTATTCCATTCAGTTCAGCGCGCGCGCGCGAGGCGGGAACTTCCGGGAACTTCCGGGAACTTCCGGGAGGCGGACATGAACCGCAGCGACATTCCGGGAAATGCGCGGCTTTGGGCTTGGTGCGCTTGTGCAAGCCGGACTGATGTTCTTCCCACGTGCGGAATTGCACCCAGGGCTTGCCGTCGTCGTCGCTGTAGCGCCAGATGAGTTCTTGCGCTTCCATATCGGCTAGTGCTGCACTCACCTGCTCCACGGTGCAGTTCAGCATGGGCACGACCAGCGCCTTGACACGGGCAGGCGAACCGGTGAGCACGCCGTAGTCGTCGCCGTGGGCAATCATCCACGTGAACACCAGGCGGGTGAAATCGTCGTGGAGCTGCGCCACCTGCTCGGAGACGCTGATGCTCGCAGCGAGCATGCGCCGGTTCGCCATAGCCTTACTCGCCTTCGCAGCTGAGCCGCTGCACTAGCTCATGGAGTTGTGTGTCATCTAGATTCTCGCGTAATGTCCCCGCTAGTAGGGACATATCATCGACTCGCATACAGACAGTGCGATGTCTGAATCCCGCTACTACCATCGCTGCATGCGGGGACAATTCGCCTGCTAGCACACGTGCATACAGATAGGGCTTGTCTGCCTGTAAGCGACGAAGAGCGTAGGCACGGTCATTAGTTCTGAGGGTGTTGGTATTACCATCATCCTCACTGTGTTGATTTGTGCCTACAGCTCGCGCGGGCGTCATATCCACATGTTCGGCCAGAGCATTCACGTCCTCTCGCACTAACTCCTTCATGCGGTCCAAACTGATACCCAGCCCCCAAGGTTCGTCGGTCATCACGAATGCGGCATACCCTTCCGGCGTGTGGTCGTAGTGCTTAGGCGACTCGCCTGGCCCCGGCACAAAGGCAGTCCATGCCCCTGCGCCGATCACCTGCATCAACGCACCGGGTACCATCCCCTCCATGACGCCGGAATTGTGCACGGCTGACTTGAGCAGGTTCACCAGCTCTGTATTGCGGCGCAGTTCTCCTGCCGGCTTCGGTGTGTTCACAGCAGGCTATCTTCCACAACTACACCATGTTCGCGTACCTTCTTCAGGAGCCATGCATGCATCTGCTCACGCTGCGAAGTCGTGACGGTACGCACGTTCTTGTCGTATTCACCGGGAGCGTACCGCTTCAGAAGGTCCAGGTTAATCTGGTGCTTCTCTTCACCCAGCGCCCGCCCGAATTGTTTAGGATCAGTCAGGCCACGCACCTGCACACGCTTGTATGCAAGCTGCTTCACCATCGCGAGAATCTGCACCAGGCGCAGCTCCTTTAGGTCGGTACCCCTTGCTGCTGGCGCAACCGACTTACTAGCTGGTTGCCCATTAGGAACGACAATCGGAGCAGACGCTACAACCGTCTGCACGACATCGCCGCGATGAAGACGATCAAGCTTGATTGCCTTCATAATCTCGGTGCCGCGCAGCGTCATACTCAGCCCCAGCTCTTCACAGATGGACTGTGTGTCGTGCAACAACTCGCGCTCGTACTTCGCTTCAATGTCGTGCATCACGTTCAGTTCAGCCACCGACGAATCTTTGAAGATGAGGGGGCGAACTGGAGGGGGTGGCGGCGGCGGTGGGGGGGGAGGCCAGATCGGCGGCTTCTCCTCAAATGCGTCAAGCAGTTCCTTGTTCAGCGCCGCGGCGAACTTGCGCATGCTGGGCGTATTCAGCATGAAGATGCGCGCCGACTGCTGCTCACCATTGCGCCGACGCCAGGCACGGCCGAATATCTGGCGTGCACGGATAGGTGAATCGGTCGACATGGCGCAGATGATAAAGAGTGTGGCCGGTGCATCAACACCTTCCGACACCATGTCCACTGTCACGCCATGCCGATATTTCCCATCGCAGTATTTATCAATCTCGTCGTCAGCTTCAGCGTTGTTGCTATACATGCGTGCGACGTGCTCCGCCGTTCCGTATCCCCCCCGAAGCTTCGCACGCTCCTTCAGCATCCGCTCCATCAGCGCCGCTGTTTGGCTTGCCCAGGGCTGATTGTCACAGACCACGAGCACTTGAGCATCAGGAATACCCGGCACATCCTCATCACCGCGCCGTGCCTCTTCAACGCCGTCAAGGGCTATATCCAACACACTCTTGAGCCATGCGCCGTCTGGGTGGAAGATATGCCGCAGACCTTTCGCGCTATCCCCGTTCATGAGGTCTAGCGTCGAGACTTCTATGGTTTCGCCGCTGCAACTATCCACATCCATAAGGCGTGCCGAGCCATCGAGCACGTAGCACTCGCTTGGGCGGCAGTAGCCCTGTACCACTGCTGCTGGGTACAGGAATTCAGTGTCGCAGAAGAGCCGGCCGCCGCTGTCGTACGATGCCCAAGCAATCTTCTCTTGCTTCGAAGAACGCCACGGTGTTCCTGTCATGGAAATGACGCAGACAGCATCCTGAAACGCCTCAATACACGTCGGTCCCCACGTCACGTTAGGCCAGCCGGCATGATGTCCTTCATCAGCAATCAGAAGCGTGCGAGATTCTTTACACGCGTCCTGCTGAAGCAGTGCTCCCTTTCTCTCTCCTTCGCCGCTACAGACGCCCTGATAACTGGGAACACAGCCCTCGAATTCGGGATCGTCTAGATTTTCGTGGCCGCCGTCCCGATTCTTCACCGCATCCAAACGCACGATGTCACTGCGCTTGCACCACTGCTTGCGGATGCGGTTGGTGCTAGCCCGCATCAAGCATCCAGCGGGCGATCATCAGCCCCCATTCCGTCTTGCCGAAGGCCGGGCAGAGATTCGCCATCCATTGGAATTGCTCCTTGGCGTTTCCCGATGACGCATGAGCCACCCATGCCGACCAAAACCGATTCGCCTCCACGATTTGCGCCGGCCGTGGGGTAAGCGCATGCTCCCCTACCCATGGCCGCGCGGGTACTAATGCCGTTCCTTGGCCGTTGACGCTTCCCATTGCCTTCGTTCCCTTCTTCAGATTGCACGCAGGGCAGAGCGCCTGCCCATTCACCACGTCGGTCGCGCCCCCACGCGACCACGCCTGCTTGTGGTCGGCATGCCAGCCAGGAGAGAGCCGCTTACCGCATCCAGGCGCCGCGCAGCGCCCGTGTTGCGCGAGGTACAGCGCCACCCGTTGCCGGCTGTTGAAGCGCCGCTTGTCCATTCCGGCCCCTTTACGCTGACTGACTCGCCTCACTCGTCAGACTCGCTAAGTGTATACTTGGCATGGCTCACTTGTCAAGTAGGAGGCCGATGTGCTCACCACTCAAGAAGCGTTGGCGTTGCTGCGCATCAGCCGACCGACGTTATATAAGCTCATCCAGGAAGGGTCGCTTGCGCCCATCCCTGTGAGTCCCGCGTTGCTGCGCCCCAAGCGTCTGCTCTTCCGCCGCTCGGATATCGAGCGCGTGCTACGTGAAGGCCGGCGCCGCCCCTAGTCCGCCGGCTTCGGCTCCGTCAGCACCACCAGCTCCAGAATCCCGACGAAGGCGCGGCGCCAGCGTCCCGCCTCCGCCTCCGTCCAGCGGCCAGTTGTCGGCAGTCGGCGCAACAGCAGCAACAGCAGCTCGTCCGTCCCTGTCGCCGGTGCCAGCGCTGGCAGCGCCGCCATTGAGAACGCGATCCCGGTGCTGAGTAGCGCCGACTCTTTCCCCGGTTGCGGATAGTCCGCTTGCATCTCTGGCTCACAGTCACGACAGATGCGCCGATGGCCTGTCTTGCCCTTGCCCGCCTGCCATGTGTTGAACTCTGATAGCAGCTTCGTCTCGTGACACTTCAGGCACTCGCGCTCGGCTGGCGGCAGCAATCCCCCGTTCATCACTGGCACCTCGTCTAGAACGTCAACGGCCATATGCGCTTCCCCTTCCCGCGTGCCCGCACATCGGCTGGCCGCTTGTCCTGGTACACGTCCACCACTTCGCCCGCTTCCAACAGCAGATACTGCCGACAGTCCAGGCACGTGTACACGCCGTCCGGCAGCGCGTCCCCCAGCAGCGGCAAGCCAGGGTCCAGGATGCTATGCACGCCGTCAGCGCACGTCAGGTCATCCAGGTCGTACATCAGCGCATCTCCTCGCTGAGCGGCGCATGGCTGTAGTCCGCGCCGGTCGGGATGATCTTGACATCTTCAGCATGCGGGTGATCCAGCACCCGCAGTGCCCCGATAGCCCCGGCATGCGCCCGCGTCGCCTCGAACCACGTGAGGCCCGCCCAGACGCCATGCCACTCGCCAGCATCGAACATCACCACGACGTAGCCCATCCTTCCCGTCGCTGCTTGTGTAACATTGCCCATGAACGCCGCCCGCTTTCTGCTGCTAGCTCGCTTGTGCAACGAGACGGATGCTGCGGGCAATGGCGTAGTCGCGCGTGATGCGCCCCTCCGCTTCCAAGCCCTTCAGGTGGTACTGCATATGGCCGGTCGACGTGATGCCCGTCATGTGGCACAGGTCGCGCACCGACGGCCCGTAGCCATGCGTGCTGATGTAGCTGCCGATAGCCTGGAGCACGAGGGTGCGCGTGCTGGCCCAGTCATAGCTCTCTCTCATGCCGTTCCCCCTAGCGCCGGCAGGTGCAGCGCTCGCCGGACGTAGTCGAGCGCTCGCCCACTTCTCACGTCCGCGCCCGTAAATCGCAGTACCTTCCAGCCCGCGATAGCCGCTTCGTTCAGCTTCTCGCAGTCCCGCTGGTAGCCTCCCCCAGTCACATGCCGCCCGCCGCTCCATGTGCCGCCGTCCACCTCGATGGCGAGCTTGTGCGGCAAGAGATAGGCGAAGTCGAAGGCGAACTTCCGGTTGGGCATGAAATGCAACTGCGGGTGTGGCTCCGGCCAGCCGTCCTCCAGCCAGCACTGCTTCAGGTCCAGCCAGAGCATTGCCTCTAACGTCTGCCCCCCGGCAGCGCGTGCTAGCCGCCGGTAGAGGTGCAGCGGTGACTCGCCGGGGCGAGGGACCGCCAGGTTCGCTATGGTGGTCATGGATGGGTCCATATCTCGGCACGCATGCGCTCGTAGCAGTAGCGGCAGACAGTCGCGCCTTGCAACGATGGGCGGACGCCGCAGTCCACGCACTGACCGTGCGTGAAGCGCTTCCACCACACGCGCCGGCGCCACCAGCGGAGCTTCCACACCGCCCATGCGATTCTCATTTGTCCTTGCCTGCTTCCGGCAACGGCGTCACGATGGAGCGCACCACGCCCAAGCCGCCGCAGCGCGGGCAGGTGTGCCACGCCCATGCCGCTGCATCCCTGTGCCAACCATCGCCGTCACATACCGGGCAGATGTCGTAGCGGTGGATCGCGTGGATGCGCTCGGCTGGCGGCTCATCCACATGTTCGCGGCGCTCCCCAATGCTCATGTTCTGTCTCCTTGATTCATGGTCCACAAGCGGCGGTTTGTGCTCTAAACGTCATAATCAGGCGCTCTTGCGCCGTCGCTTGAACCTGAACGTTTCAGCTCCACCTACGACGCTGAAATGTATGGCCGGTTCGTGGCAGTGCCGGCAACAGGTTGGGTCATCCGCTGCCCCCTCGCCAGAGCACGTGCCCAGAGAGATCGAGCCGCCGTCTGTGTACTGCCCCATCTCAGCCCACTGGTGGCGGTTAGCACAGCTCATAATCACGGCAACGTCTTTCATCGTCTGCTCCCCCGCACGAAGCGCGCGATCAGTAGCTCGGCGGCGGCAGTGCTCACCGCCACTTGCGCGGGTGTCTCGGGGCCCTTCTTGTGCCGGCCCTGTGCTTCAGCGGCGCGGCACAACGCGAAGATGCGCCGCAGTTCGCCGTCCACGTTACGCACGCCGCCAGGGGTCAGCAGATGATGGACACCGGTGCGGGTTGGCTTCATGGCGTCACCGCCTCAGTCGGCTCTAGGTAGCGGATGCGCTTTTTGGCCAGCTCCGCGTGGTAGATTTCATTGCGCGTCGATTCGCCGATGTAGCCACCGACGTTGAGCACGAGAATCTCATCAGCGAGCCTGATCTTGTGCAGATGCAGCAGGTCCATACGCACCTTGTCATCGTGTGTAAGGCCTAATGCATCATCGCTTTTGAAGTCGCAGCCAATCGTGAGCACGATCTTGCCGGCCAGCGTCTCGCGTAGGTTGGCTTCACGGAACGCCTGTGAGAAGCGCGTGCTGCCGCAGAGACAGACGATGGGTGGTCGCGTGTCCATCTCAGTTGGCCGGGTGGGCGCCGACACCCACCGTGCTCAGGTCATCACGCGCGTCTACGGTGCTGGTGCCGATGGGCGCGGCGGGATCGTCGGTGAAGTACGGCGCGTGGCCCGTCGTCTCCCCGCCACCGAGTTCGTGCTGTGCTTGTGCCTCGGCTTCGCGCTCCTGGATGTCGCGCTCGACCGTGTCGTAGTCTTCCATCGTGTAGGTGTGGGCGTCATCCTTGCCGGTCAGTGTGCGGCACAGTTCCTCCCAGCCGGTGGGGCTGCTGATATTGACGTAGTTGGCACGCCGTTCCAGCGTCTTCCAGTGCGGCAGCGTTTTGGCCTTCGCGGCAGGCTTGGGCGTAGGCTGTGCGGGCGTCATGGGACGTACAGGGGGGCGCTGTGGCTGGTGCTGTGGCACCGGGGATTCATCGGCGTCTACGTAGTCGCCGCTCAACTCTTCCGCCGAGACTTCGCCGCCGCCCACCAGATTTGAGATGGCGCGGTTCGTGGCACGGGTGAAGGCGTGGGCGCGGACGTTGTGCTTCGTGCCTGCCTCGGAGGTTTTCTTAGCGGCGTACTCGATGTCCTTCTGCGTGATCGTGCCGCCGTTGTAGCCCTTGGGCTTGACGATCTTCTCACTGAACCAGCAGGCGCCATCGCCTTGCATTTCGGCGCCGTTGGGATGCATCGCACGCACGACGACTTCATAGCCCCAGTCCTGCGCGTCCTTGTCCACCACGTAGGTCGAGCTGACGGCAAAGCAACTGATGTTGAAGGCGCGTGCGATACGCAGCCAGCCGCTCTTGTTGATGCTGCGCTTGCCATTAATCAGCGTGGTATCGCGTTCAAGGATGATCGCCGCCTTCATCGCCTCATAGGCTTTGATGGCCTCAATCATTTGCGCGGGAGAGGCAATGGGCATCACCACTTGCGAGCGCGCGGTGAAGGGAACGAGGCTCAGTTCTTCTTGCTCATGCTGCATAGCCATAGCAGTGCCGTTCGCTTTCTGTACGGGCGGCACGCCATCAGGTAAGATAGCAGTGCCGTGCGGGTTTCGTGAGTGTTTCTCGTGTCGGTTCCACAGGGCTCGCGTCGCCAAACGTGAGCCCTTGTCTTAACTGGCAGCGGCCAGGCTGTGTGTGTATTCGAGTCGGTCGAGCTTCTTTTCCATCAGCAGCACGTCGCAGAAGCGGTACAGCCATTTCGCCGTCTCGCCCCACGGGTCCTCTGGCGGCGCCAGCTTCAGCAGATGCGCCAGGCAGGGCCGCACAATGGCGTCGGCAACCGTGGGCCGGCCCTGCTCGTCCGCACAGCCACGGCAGTCGTAGAGCGCGACCCTGATTGGCTCATGGCGCGGTGCCATCTCTTTCCGCCTGCGCGCGGCGCCTGATGCTTTGCCCAGGTCACTCATATGCAGCGTCACGCGCTTAGCGATGAGCTTTTCCAAGCGTGCCGGGTTGCTCGCGCGCAACTTCCCTTGTGGGTCAAGCTCGCGCTCGAACTTGTCACGGAGTCTCTGCTGGCCCTTGCGCCCATGAGCTGCGCGTTCCACATCCGTTTCCATCGCCTCACGCATGAGAGCGCCCAACTTGCCGTTGCGCGAAAAGGCCGTTTTCCCTGCCATTTCCCTCACCTCCTACCCTACACTGGTCGTGTTGCCCCATACGTCACTGGGCGATAATGCCATAATACACGGCCTAGCCCATCGTTCCCCTAGCCGTTGCATCGCTTGTCTAGCCGTTTGAACGGCCTGTTTGTCATCTTTGCTCCTACGCAATAATGCGTATCTTTTCGCGTCCAATCCGCAGCAATTGCGGAGTCCGATTGCCGGCTGCTTGCGTTAATCAAATGACGATGGCTGAGCCGCTCCTTTTTACACTTTATTGCGAGCCTCATGTCCGCGCTTGAGGTTCTCAGTCATCGTCACCGGCTCCAGATGAGCGGGATTGACGCATGCGCGATTGCGACAGAGATGGTCTATTGTCAGCCCGTGTGGGATGGGGCCATGAACTGATTCGTAGGCGTGTCGGTGCGCGTAAACGCCTACGAATTTGCCACGCGCGTTCGCGGCGCGGAAACGCCCATAGCCTCCTCCGTTCTTAGGCCCTAGATACTCCCAGCATCCGTTGGGAGCCTGAAAGTTAACGCGTTCCCACAGTCGCATCCCGTCACCATCTGACACACGCCACCGACTCTCGCCTTTCATCGCGTCCTCCTCATCAAATGACCGTGGCTAAGCCGCCAGTGGCACTATTGTGCCCGTGTCACGAAGTCATTCAGCCGCACCAGGAACGCCGTGGTGAAGCCCGGATGCATCAGGAGGAACGACAGCGCACGGTGGTGATCCATGCAAAGCACGGGATGCTGAGTGTTCAGCGCTGCGTCTACGACATGCTCTTGCATATCCAGCAGACAGGCGGGGCATCCCGTACGATACTGTGGCTCACGTGGGGGATCAGGTGCCGCGCGCTCTGCCAAGAAGCGCAGCCAGATTTGGATGCGCTGCTCCATTGGGTCGTTGCTCGATGGGTTCATCAGTTCCACCCCCTTCCGGCGTCCATCAACGCCCCGCCCATGTCACATTCCCGGCGCCACTCCTGCTCGCTCTGGAGCGCCCGTGTCGCCTGCTCGCGCATCCGCTCGGCATGGATGACTGCGCCCTGGTGACTGCACGCCCGTGTGGAGGGGCAATCGCAGTGGATGCGTCCGCTGGTCGTGTCCACCGTCACCTGATGCACCTGGCCGCGTGTGGTGCGCGATGGCACCGTCCACACTTCGCGCCCGTACACCGTGGTCCAGATCAGGCGCGCCGTGCCGATTAAATGGCGTTCCTCGGCAAGGGCCAATGCTCGGATGCGCCACAGTCCGCTAGTCGTCGCGCTTACGGTCGCTGTGCTCATTGCGTGCCGCCTTTCGCCGCCGCACGTGCGGCACGACGCTCGGCTTCGCCCTCACGTGTGGTGATGCGCCACGCGGCCTCTTTCGCCGCCTTTTTGTTGGCGTACCACTGCTCTTTGCCGGTGCCGTCCACACGGACGAGTCCCCACGAGCCGGTATGCTTGACGAGATAGAAGCGACCGGCGCGCTCGTGCGTCTTGGGTGTCTTGGCTACCATCGGCTCGCTCACTTTCTCCGGCTTGGGGAGCAGTTGAACCGGACGCCCGTTCTCGTCCAGGAGGTCGTAGAGCACGACGCCCGTTTTGCCATTCGCATAGAACGGAGTGCATCCGTCGTAGTGCTCTCTCATCTCGTGCCGCCTTTCGTGGCGTCCCTGCCCTGTGCTAGCTACTAGGCAAGCGTCCACCGTTGGCGCTCACGGTCAAATGCAATCCGCCCCATCTCAGTGAGCTTGCGCATAGTAAGCGAGCTGATGTGACCAACTGCGTGCTTCTCAAACGGCAGCTCACCGGCCACGACGACAAACCCTGAGCGGACGCGCACCGCGTAGGCATTCCGCCCTGAGAGCGCAGTGCAGGCCGCGCGTTGCGCCTTCGTTACCTGTTGCCCTGTCATCGTCCTACGCCGCCTTTCCGCTGCTGCGCATGCACGCCGTCACGATCAGGTTCGCCTGCCAGGTCATCCCCGGCATGCCGTACACGATATCCAATGCCCGCACCTTCGCCGCCGCGCGATAGTTCGTCTCGGTCTCCACCGTCACTAGATACCGCTCGCCCGTGCCCAGGTCCTTGACGACTACTTCCCAGGTCTTCATCTCGGCTGCTCCCGTCACTAGTTGCGTTTTGTGTTGTTCTCTAGTGTTAGTATGCCATAGATTTCTGCGGATGTCAAGCGTTTTGTAGCGAATTGGTCAAATCTGTGGTATAGTGGTTCGTAACGGCACGTTCGGGCAGAAAGGCAGGTATACTTTGGCTACCGCGATGGCTTTGGACGCTTTTGTAGTGGGTGAGAGGGATATGGGGTCACTCGTGGCGCTGAAACCGAACCTTGCACAGGCACGGTTGCGCAAGCTGTGGAGCACGCATCGGCTGAGCAAAGAGGCGCATGTCGCCAACACGACCATTCTTGCCATCGAGCGCGGCAAGACGACACACGTTCGCCTGGGAACCATCGAGAAGCTGGCGAATGCACTGGGGATGGACCCACATGAGATTGACTGGCCCGGTAACCCGCTGGGGGATAGCGGGCCACATGAGCGGGTAGAAACCTAGCCCGCTAGAAGGAAAACCAGCATGGACACGCAACCACAACCCGTCGTACAACCGACCTTCCGTGAGCGGGCCAAAGCGTGGTTCGCCATCCGGCAGACGTTCACGCGCGGCGTGCTGACCATCGGGGTACTGGTGATCGGCTGCGGCTGCTGTGGCTTCGGCTACGTCGTCGGCATCTCGCCGTCTAGCAGCAAGCCGGCAGCGGCAGCCCAGAGCACTGTTACACAAACATCCCAGGCCACTGATACCCCCGCTGATACGGCGACGCCAGCCCTGCCGACGGCCACCGCGAAGCCGAAGGCGTGGGTAACCGTCCAGCACTTCACGGGCAATCAGAACGGGAAGACTCCCACCTTCACAGTGAAGGACGGCGACAAGATTGTCTGGAGCGTTGCCGTCGGCGGCGAGTTCGGCGGCTACTTCTCTATCACGACCTACAACAGCGACGGGTCGTATGGTGACCTGCTGGCAACGACGACCACGCCACCGGCACAGTCGGGCAATACCATCGTGCATGGGGATGCGGACATTTATCTGGACATCAGCGATAGTGCGGGCGCGTATGACATCGCCGTCCAGCGCTTCCAGTAGGGGGACAGCATGGACGAAGAGACGTTGACGGCGATACGCGAGCGGTATCCTCGAACGAGTGCAACGCAGGTTGAGGAGTCCGCGCGTGCGTCGCTGGAGGGCGCTGAGTTGCCCGTGTCGGCTATTTACACAAGCACTCCCCAGGAAGTTCGCGACATTTGGGCGCTGCTGGCCGAAGTCGAGCGGCTGCGCGCAGAGAACGCGGCGTTGCGGGAGATTGCGCAGGCGGTCGCCGAGCTACCCGTGACGCCGCACAGCGATCTGTGGCCGGCAACGCTGGCCATGAGAGCGCGTCTCCTGCTCGCCAACGAGGAGGCCTAAGCCATGACGTATGAGTATGAGGACGAGACCAAATGGGTGCGCAGACTCGAAGCTGAGAACGTGGCGCTGCGTGAGATCGCGCAGGAG
>Ga0209647_1002564_pt1 | contig 14571 bp, 18 predicted proteins | sample GraSoi_2013_60cm_FD_185827 | JGI IMG/M metagenome (GOLD analysis project Ga0209647, IMG submission 185827) | Grasslands soil microbial communities from the Angelo Coastal Reserve, California, USA - Sample 9_17_2013_60cm (SPAdes) (version 2) | ecosystem: Environmental > Terrestrial > Soil >...
AAGTGGACACCTCGACCTAACGCTCGAGGGAAATGAAAATATATCTGGAACTCCTAGGATGAGAACATGAAAAAGTCGGGCGCGAGCCAAGGCCAGTCGGCATCGGAGCTGATCTCGAAAAGAATCGTCGAGCTCGGCGACTGGCGCGGGAAGACCCTCGGCAGAATGCGCAAGCTCATCAAGGAAGCAGACCCGGACGTCGTCGAAGAGTGGAAGTGGATGGGCACTCCGGTTTGGTCGCACGACGGCATCATCTGCACTGGCGAGTCCTACAAGAAGGTCGTGAAGCTCACCTTCGCCAAGGGCGCGTCTCTGAAGGACCCGGCTCGTCTCTTCAACTCGAGTCTCGACGGAAACGTACGCCGCGCGATCGACATCCATGAAGGAGAAGAAGTTGATGCGTCCGCCTTCAAGGCGCTGGTTCGCCAAGCGATCGCCCTCAACGGTTCTGGCAAGTCGAAAGCTTCGAAGAAAGCGAAGTCCTAAGGGATGTCTCGCCGAGGCAGCTTCATTGCAGGATTCCTCACGGCAATCGGCCTGGTGCTGGTCTTTGCCGTGGTGGTGCTTCCCCAGTACGCCGATTACCGGGCCGCGTCGCAGGTCAGCCAATGGCTGCTGCAAGTACGGCCGGCGCAAGAACTGGTTGCCGAGAACGCGAAGAAGAACGGCGGTCTGACGCGCGCAGGTGTCGGGGTAAGCGAGCCCGATTTCTCGCCGGTCAAGCCGGACTTCTTTGCCGTCACCGAGAGCGGCGCCATCATCATTCGCGGCGGGCACGAAGGTCAGGCGGTCGTGCTGCTGCCGGAATTCGCGAGTGGCGCCCTTACCTGGCGTTGCGTCGGTGGCTCGCGCGGCGCCGTTCCAGCAAGGTGCAAGAAAAGCTAAGGCTCGAGCCGCGCCATCACGCCGTTGCTTTCATCGGTCAGCAGGTAGATGAAGCCGTCGGGGCCGTTGCGCACGTCGCGGACGCGCCCGAGCACGCCTTTCAGCAGGCGCTCTTCCTTCGCCACCTTCTCGCCGTCGAGCACCAGGCGCACCAGCATCTGGTCGCGCAGCGCGCCGACGAACAGGTTGCCTTTCCATTTCGGAAACTGCTCGCCGGTATAGAACGCCATCCCTGAAGGCGCGATCGACGGCACCCAGTAGTAGAGCGGCTGCGCCATGCCGGGCTTGCTCGTGCCTTCGCCGATCCTGGTGCCGGTAACGTAGTTCGCGCCGTAGGTAATTACCGGCCAGCCGTAGTTGGTGCCCGGGCGGATGATGTTGATCTCGTCGCCGCCCTGCGGCCCGTGCTCGTGCGTCCAGAGCATGCCGGTCTGCGGATGGAAGGCCGCGCCCTGCATGTTGCGATGGCCCAGATCGAGCTTCTCCGGCTTCCAGCCGGGCTTGTTGACGAACGGGTTGTCCGCGGGCACGCGGCCGTCGTCGTGCAGGCGGATCACCGAGCCGTGATGGTTCTCGCCGAGCTGGGCGCGCTCCATCTGGCCGCGCTCGCCGAGGGTCAAATACAAAAACCCGGCGCGGTCGAACACCATGCGGCCGCCGAAGTGGATGCCGCCGCCGGTCTTCGGCTGCTGGCGGAAGATCACTTTCGCGTCTTCCAGCCGCGTGCCGTTCAACCGCGCGCGCAGCAGCTCGGTGCTGGCGCCGCCGTCGCCCGGACCCGAGTAGGAGAGGTAGACCACGCCGTTTTCGCTGAAGCGCGGATGCAGCGCGATCTCGAGCAGCCCGCCCTGCCCGCTCGCCGCGACCCGCGGCACGCCTTCCACGTTGCTGCGCTTGAAATCCGCCGTCAGCAGGTTGAGGCGTCCCGCGCGCTCGGTGACCAGCATGCGGCCGTCCGGGAGGAAGGCGAGCGACCAGGGATGATCCAGCCCCTGGACCAGCTTGACGACGCGGAACGTCTGCTCGTCGGACTTGTAGGTCTGCGCGAAAGCGAGCGACGGAATCAAAACCAGGCAGAGAAGGAAACGCATGGCGCCTATCATAGTGGTGGAGGTCACTATGAGCAGCTTGCTTTACGAACTGAAGGACCATGTCGCGCGCATCACCTTCAACCGGCCCGACGCGGCCAATGCGCTCGACCTCGAGATGGGACGCGAGCTGATGCATGCCGCGATCCGCGCGAGCGAGGATCCGGCGGTGCGCGCGGTGATCCTCACCGGCGCCGGCCGCATGTTTTCCGGCGGCGGCGACCTGAAGAGCTTCGCCGCGCAGGAGGATCGCCTGCCCGCGCATCTCAAGGAGGTGGCGCTCTACCTGCACGCCGCGATCTCGCGCTTCGTGCGCATGGACGCGCCGGTGATTGCGGCGGTGAACGGCTCGGCGGGCGGCGCCGGCATGAGCCTGTGCCTGTTCGCCGACATCGCGCTCGCCGCCGAATCGGCGAAGTTCACGCTGGCGTATACGCGTGCCGGCCTGAGTCCCGACGGCGGCTCGACCTATTTCCTGCCGCGTCTCATCGGCGTACGCCGCGCGCTCGAGCTCGCGCTCACCAACCGGGTGCTGACAGCGCGCGAAGCGCTGGACTGGGGCATCGTCAACAAGGTGGTGCCCGACGCCCAGCTCCAGGCCGAGGCCGATGCGCTGGCGCAGCAGCTCGCGGCCGGCGCGACGCACGCGTTCGGCGCCGCGAAGCGCCTGCTGCACCACAGCTTCAGCGAGTCGCTCGAGACGCAGATGGAGCTCGAGGCGCAGGCGATCGCCGAGCAGGCGCGCGACCCGCACGCGCGCGAAGGGATCGCCGCCTTCATCGCCAAGCGGCCACCGAGTTTTCGATGAACCAAAAAGGGGTCGTAGTTACTGGAAAATTGCTCTGACCCCTTTTGGACGCTATAAACCGCCATGCGCCTGATCCTCATCGTGCTTCTCGCTCTCCCCGCGCTCGCGCTCGCCCAGGACGACGACGAGACATGGCTCGGCGCGGGCCTTTACAGCCGGCCGAAATTCGACGGCTCGTCCGAGCGGTGGCTGGAGCCGATTCCGGTGGTCCGCTATTACGGCAGCCCGTGGTTCGCGCGCACCGTGCAAGGCATGCTCGAGGGCGGCGCGCGCTGGAAGGTCGGCAAAGACGTCGTGGCCGGCGCGCAGCTCGCGTACGAGGACGGCCCGCTCGGCCGCCATCCCGGCGCCTCGCTCGGCGCGCATGTCGAAGCGGACCGCACGCTCGGTCCGGCGCCGCTCAACCTGCTCATGCGCCTGCGCCAGTTTCTCGATAACGGCCGCGGCAGGGAGCTCGACCTGCGCGCGACCATCGGCGTCTACGAGGGCCACGGTTTCAGCGCCGGGCTCTTCGCGCAGGCGACCTGGGCGAGCGAGAAATCGCTCGAAGCCTATTACGCGGTGAAGGACAGCGGCCTGCTCTTCACGAGCCTCGGGGCGCTCGGCGGGTACACGCTCTCGCGCCGCTGGCTGCTCCTGGCGAGCGCCGAGCAGCACCGGCTCGGCGACGCGGCGCTGCGCAGCCCGCTCGTCGAGCGCCGCACCAACGCCTATGGCAGCCTGAGCCTGGCGTACCGCTTTTGAATGAGAAAAATAGGGTCTGTCCCTATTTTGTTTCGGACTGGAAGACGGCGCGCGCGGCCGCGCGCTCGAGCGCCTGGGCGATCATCGCCGCGCCTGCGCCAAGCACAGCGTGACGCCGGAAGCGGATCGCTATATGAGCGGCAGAAGCGAAGGCCTGAAATCGTTCTGCACCTACGAGCGCGGCTACGCCGAGGGGCGTGGGGGCAATGCCTATGCCGCCGCTTGTCCGCAGCCCCAGGCACAGAATTTCATGGCCGGCTACAACCGCGGCCGCGAGCTCCATGAGATGCACCGGCAGCTCGAGCAGCACGCGCGGGCAGGAAGTCGAGCGGCTGGAAGCGCTGACGCGCGAGGCCGAGCAGCTCGAGCTGCATATCCAGCAGGCAGAACGACCCTAAACTATTTCTCGCTCATTTCTCTAGCTGCGCGTACGCCATCTTGGCGATGCGCAGCAGTTCCTTCTCGTCGAGCTCCGCCGACGCGATGGCGTAGGCGCATCCGTCGTCGAGCCAGTAGTAGATGCGCGTGCCATTGTCGGCGCGCGCATGCACCAGGCCGGTTTCGCGCTCGCGCCTGAACTCCGGGCCCCAGTAGAGCGTGACGCGCTGGCCGTTCGCTCCCTCGTACATCAGCAGTGCCGCCGGCGCACGCTCTCCCGGCAGCAGGCGCCCGCCGATGAAAGCGAGGCCGGCGGCTTCCAGGCTGGGCGCCTGAACCTTCATCTGCAGCCGCTCGGAGAGCCACTGCAGAAGCTCATCCCTGCTCCTCGCCTCCACCGGATGGTTCACTTCCGGCGCGTACACCGCATGGGCGAGCGACGCGCGGCGCACCATTTCCACGGCCGGGTTGCCCGGAAGGTAATGCGGCGCATGCTCGGAAACCTGCCACGCGCCGAGCGCCATGATCGCGCAGCCCGCGGCGATCGCGGCAGGCACGCGCCAGCGCCGTTTTCTCCTTACGATCACCGGCGCGTAGGCCGCGCGCCATTGCTCGCCCAGCACGCGGTATGCCGCGATGCGCGCCGCGTCGTCGGGATGCGAAGCGAGCCATGCTTCGACCACGCGGCGGCGCTCGTCGGGGAGCCGGTTGTCCGTGTAGGCCTGCAGCTCCGCTTCGCCGATCGGCGTCACCGGACCAGTCTCAGGCCGGCCTGGCTCATGAGGAGCAGCCGCAGCTTCTCGCGCGCACGCGACAGGCGCGACATCACCGTGCCGATCGGGATTTCGAGGGTGCGCGCGACGTCCTGGTAGCTCAGGTCCTCCAGCGTGACGAGCAGGAAGATCTCGCGGTGGCTCGGCGGCAGCGAGGCGATGGCGCGCTCGAAGTCGCTACGCTCGAGCTCGGCCGCCGCTTCGGCGCCGCGCAGCTGGGCGATGTAGCTGTGGTGCATCTGGCTGAAGAGCCAGATGCGCAGGTCGGCCTCGGGGCTGTAGCGGTCGAGCTGCGCCTGCGCGCGCTCGAGCGTGGCGCGCACCAGCTCGTCGGACGAGATTTCATTCGTCCCCAGCGCCCGGGCGTAGCGCCGCAAGTGCGGGATGAGCTGCGTGACCCGGTCATGCACTTCCATACCCGGCGAACACTCGCCGGGAGCCGCCATTCCAGCCGCCTACCGCACCACCAACACACCATGCATCACCGGATGCAGCCGGCAGATATACGCCATCTCCCCCGGCTTTTTCACAACATAAGTCCAGCTCTTGTCCTGGCCGAGGTCGCCCGACTCGAGGCCGGCGGCCCTGGCGGTCACGCTGTGCGGCACGAAGTCGCGGTTGGTCCAGGTGATGCGGTCCCCGGCGGCGACCTCGAGCCGCTCGGGGACGAACTTCATGCCTTCGATGCGGACCTCATGCGATTTGGCCGCTACTTCTTTCCCAACGAGGCCCGGATGTGCTTGGCGTGATCGAGATGCGTGGCGATCGCCGGGCGCACCTTGATGATCAGGCCCTTGAGCTCGGCGTTCTGCGCGCTCGGGACCAGCAGCTTGTCGATGGCGTCGAGCACCGCCTGGTGGTAGGCCACTTCATGCTCGACGTAGGCCTTGTCGAACTGCGCGCCCTTCAGCGTCTTGAGGCTGGCGATGTTGTCGGCCGCGCCCTTCTTCAGGCTGTTGCTGGTCTCGCTGTCCTCCGGCGTCACGCCGAGCTTCTTCGCCAGTGCGCCGGCCTGCTGGTTGACCGCGTTATGGTCGGTGATCATCTGCTGCGCGAAGTCCTTCACTTCCTTGTTCTTGCTTTTCGACTTGGCGATCTTGCCGGCGTCGATGTCGATCTGGTTTGCCGTGACCACGATGCCGGCGATCTGCGGGTCGGATGGGCCTTTGCCCTGGGCCAGCGCGAGCGCGGGTGCAACCAGGATGAGCGGCAGGACTTGTTTCCAGTTCATGGTGTCTCCTTGGATGAGTGGATTCGGGCCAACACGTTGGCGACGATGCGGTCGCAGCGCGCACCGGCGAAGCTGAAGGCGTCCTCGCAGGCGAGGTCGATGCTTTGCGCGAGCGCCTCGCGCAGCAGGCTCCTCGCGCGGAAGAAGCGCGTGCGCACTGTGGCGGGCGGGATCTCGAGGATCGCGGCGGTTTCCTCTACCGACAGCTCCTCCACGGCACGCAACATGAACACCGTGCGGTAGGTGTCGGGCAGCGCATCGATCTGCGATTCCAGCAGGCGGCGCATTTCCATCCGCTCGGCCATGCCGTGGGGACCCTTGTCCATGTCGGTATCCGGTATCTGTTCGAGCTCCTGCGCCGCCGCCGGCTGCATCGGCACGATCTCGGCGCGGCGCGCCTGCTTGCGAAGGCGCATCAGCGCCTCGTTCGCCACGATGCGCGCGAGCCAGGTCGAGAGCTTGGCCTCGGCGCGGAAGCTGCCGAGCGAGCGATGCGCCTGCATGTAGGCTTCCTGCAGCGCGTCCTCGGCCTCGGCGTCATCGCGCAGGATGGCGCGCGCGGTGCGAAACAGCGTCCGGTTGTAGCGGCGCATGATCGCTTCGAACGCGCGCGGATCACCTGCCGCCGCGCGCTCGACGAGCGCGCTGTCGGCAGCTTGCGGGTCAGTCGTGATGCTGGGTTGCGGCTTCATGGGCACAGCATTGGATGCTGCGAGACTTCCGGCCGTTCCCGCCGCTGGGAGCCGGCCGGTACCTTAGAACGTGCGGATGCCGGTAAAGTCGTCAGGCACCTCGTGGCGCTGGTTTTTGTCGTCGTACCAATAGAGCTTGCCGGACTCTTCGGTCTTGGTGATCTTGTGCGAGCCGTCGCAGTACGGCTGCTTGTTCGAGAGGCCGCACTTGCACAGCCATACCTCTTTCCCGTCCATCACGTAGCGGGTCGGTTCCTGGGGCGTGCGCTTCACTAGGCGGGCCATGGGCTGTCCTTTAATCGGTTGTAATTGGATGACACGACTGCGGCTGGCGTTTCCAGAATCCGGGGTCAGACCCCTGTCGTTTTCCGTAGGGGTCTGACCCCATTTACGCGGTGAAAGCGTGTTTCAGGCGCCTGGCATTGAGCGGCAGCTCGCGCACCCGCACGCCACCGGCATGCGCGAGCGCATTGGCGAGCGCGCCGGCGGTGGGTCCCTGCGAGGCTTCGCCGGTGCCGAGGAAGGGCTCGCCGGGCCGATCGATCACCTGCACTTCCAGCTTCTGCGGCACGTGCGAGAAGCGCAGGATCGGATAGCCCGACCAGTCGCGGCTGGTGATGCGCGTGTCGTTCCACATCGCCGCTTCGAACGTGGTCCAGCTGATCGACTGCAGGATGCCGCCCTCGATCTGGTTCCTGATGCCGTCGGGATTGACCGCCTCGCCGCTGTCGACCGCGGCGACCACGCGCAGCACGCGCAGGTCGCCGGTCTCGCGCTCGAGCTCGACTTCCATCGCGATTGCGAAGTAGGCGGCGAGGTTCTTGTAGCGCGCGAAGGCAAAGCCGCGCCCGCGCCCATTGACCTTCTTGTAGGCCGCCCAGCCGAAGCGGTCGGCGGCTAATTGGATGACATCCTTGGCGCGCTGATCCTGCAGGTGGCGCAGGCGAAACTCGACCGGATCAGCCCTGGCCGCCGCGGCGAGCTCGTCCATGAAGCTCTCGATCGAGAACACGTTCATGTACGCGCCGAGCCCGCGCAGCGCCGAGACGCGCAGCGGCATCTCGGGGATGAAGCGATTGGTGACCCGCGTGCCGGGGAACTGGTAGAGCGGGATGGCGTTGCGGTCGCCGCCGCCTTCGGGCTGCGGCAAAGGCCGCGGCGGGGTCGGCGCGAAGGGCTTCTCGACGTGCCAGCCGGCGACCAGGTCTCCCGCGCGGCCCGGGCGCGTCGAGTGCGTATTGCTGGCAACCTCGTACTGCCAGCCGCTCACCTTGCCGGCGTCGTCAAGACCAGCGCGTACTCTGGTGAGCATCGCCGCGCCATAGGGCTCCCAGGCGTGCTCGTCCTCGCGCATCCACTGCACGCGCACCGGCTTCCCGGGCATCGCGCGCGCGATGAGCGCGGCGTCGCCGGCGACGTCGTCGGCGCCGTTGTGTCCGTAGCAGCCCGAGCCTTCCATATGGATGCAATGCACGCGCTCGACCGGCAAGCCGACGAGCTCGGCGACTGCACCGCGCAGCGGATACACGCCCTGGCTGTGCGTCCAGACGGTGAGCTCGCCGTTCTCAAAACGTGCGACGGCACACGATGGGCCGATCGCGCCGTGCAGCTGGTAGGGACGCCGGTACTCAGCCTCTAGCACGCGGCCGCCCAGCACGCCCTGTCCACTGGCAATCAGGATGTCCTGCGCCGGCAGCTGCGCAAGCGTGGCGTAGATGTCGCGCGGCAGCTTGCGCGGCTCGTCCCACACCGCGCGCGTGCGCAGCGTGCGCACCGCCTGCACCGCGGGCCACTCGCGCCCGGCAACGACGGCGAGGAAGCTGCCGTCGCGCACGACCTTCAGCACGCCGGGCATCCTGGCGACCGGATCCGTCTCCACCGATTTGAGGCGCGCGCCGTAGCTCGGCGGGCGCACCACGCGCGCGTGCACCATCTCCGGCAGCCGCAGATCGTGCACATAGGCGACGCCGCCGGTGACCTTGGCGGGGATGTCGACCCGCTGCACCGCCTTGCCCATGAATTTGCGCGAGCGGCTGAGCTTCGACTCCTGCGCCGCGCGCACGTTGAAGAGCTTGCCTTCCACCAGCGCGCCGTAGCTGACGCGCCGGCCATCGGGCGCAACCACCTGGCCGCTTTCCACCGTCAATTTGTCGGCAGGCAAGGCAAAACGCTTGGCCGCCTCGGCAAGCAGGATCTCGCGCGCTTGCGCCGCGGCGTGCAGGATCGCGGTGCCGCTGTCCTTCATCGAGTTGCTGCCCGCCGTGTAGCCTTCGTTGGGCGTGCGCGCGGTATCGGCGGTGACCAGCTCGATCGCTTTCATCTCGACGCCGAGCTGATCGGCGGCGATCTGCAGGATCGCGGTCTTGATGCCCTGCCCGAGCTCGGCTTTTCCGGTGAACACGGTGATGCGCCCGTCGGCGCCGACGCCAATCCAGGCATCGAGCATCGGCGTGCGCTCGAGCGCGCCCGGCAGCTTCTGCGCCCACGCCGGGATGGCGAACGCTACGAAGAGCGCGCCGCCGGTGGCGAGGAAGTCGCGGCGGTTCACGACTTGCCCCGCATCAGCTCACCCGCGCGCAGCACGGCGTGCACGATGCGCATGTGCGTGCCGCAGCGGCAAAGATGCGGCTGGAGCGCGGCACGGACCTCCGCTTCGGAAGCGCGGGGACTGCGCTCGAGCAGCGCCTGCGCGCGCAGCATCACTCCCGGGATGCAGTAGCCGCACTGCGCTGCCTGCTCCTCGATGAAGGCGCGCTGCATCGGCCCGGGCTGCTCCGCGCTACCCAGGCCCTCCAGCGTGCGGATCTTGCGCTTCTCGAGCACCGAGATCGGGGTCAGGCACGAATAGATCGCCTCGCCGTCGGCCATCACCACGCAGGCGCCGCACTGGCCGAGCCCGCAGCCGAACTTGGCGCCGTTCAAGCCGAGGTTGTCGCGCAGCACATAGAGCAGCGGCGTCGCGGGATCGGCGTCGACCTCTTGCACGCGGCCGTTGATCTCGAGCTTGGTCATCGTTCGCCTTTCGAGAGTTTGCGTACCTCACCAGCAACATCGGCCCATGCCGGCCGGCCGCTCAGCGCACGCAGGTAAATCAGCAAATCGGTGAGCTGCTCGTCGGTGAGCGCGCCGGCATAGGGTGGCATCCAGCCGCCGCGCTCGCCTTCGTGCGGCAGGATGCCGTCGCGGATGATGTAAGCGAGATTACGGGGCGTCGGGATGGTGAGCGCGGTGCCGAGCGGCAGCTGCAGCGCGCCGCCTTCCTGCTCGCGCCCGCGGTTATGGCAGTCGGCGCAGGCGCCGTCGTAGACCGCGTGCCCCTTCAAGGCGACCGCAGTGCGCGCGCGCTCCAGCGCCGCCTCGCGCGCGCGCCGGCGTTCTTCGTCGCTGCGCTTGTCGAGCGACGCCGTGTAGACCGAGATGGCGCGCAGCGCGTCGTCGCTCACCTGCGAGAGTCCGTGCACCACGTCCACCATCGGCCCGGCGCTGATGGGGTGCAGATCGGCGATGCCGTTGCGCAGATAGGCCTGCATCGCCTCGACGGTCCACGGCACCGGCGAGGGCGACGCCGAGTCGAGCGCCGGCGCATGCCAGCCCTCGACCTCGCCGCCGGCAAAGGCCTGGTCCTTCTTTTCCGCGCCGAGCGAGTTGCGCGGCGTATGGCAGGCGCCGCAATGCCCGAGCCCTTCCACCAGGTAGGCGCCGCGGTTCCATTCCGCGCTGCGCGCCGGATCCGGCTGCAACCGGCCCGGAGTGAAGTAGCGCGACTTCCATATCCCCACCGCCGCGCGCGGGATCGGCACGCCATTGCGCCGGTTCTCCGCCTTGACGGGCTCGCGCGTCATGATGAACGCATAAAGCGCCGCGACGTCCTCGTCGGTCAGCTTGGTGAAATGGTCGTACGGAAAGGCGGGAAAGAGGTGCCGGCCTTCGCGGTCGAGGCCTTCGCGCATTGCGCGCGAAAAGGCCTCGAGCGGCCAGCCGCCGATGCCGGTCTCGGCGTCCGGCGTGATGTTGGTGCCATAGATGGTGCCGAAGGGCGTCTTGAGCGGCGTGCCGCCGGCGTAGGGCTTGCCGCCCTGGGCCGTATGGCAGCTCATGCAGTTGCCAATATGCGCGAGCTCCGCGCCCTTGACGACCTGCTCCCGCGGGAACGACTTGGGGGCGTCGACCTGGGCCACGCTTTCGCGCGCCGCGCAGCCGACCAGGATCGACAGCAATCCAAACAGCGCGAGCACGCGGAACGCCATTTCCGAAAGGTAGCGCGGTTGTATAGTCACCTCCACCGTTAACAGGAGGATCGATGAGAAAAGTCCGCGTGGCGCCCAAGGGCATGGGGCTCAACGATTTCGTCGCCAAGGAGGAAGGCTACTTCGCCGCCGAGGGCATCGAGGTCGAGTGGGACATGAAGACCTTCCGCGGCACGCAGTCGAGCTGGAAGGGCTCGGACTACTTCCAGCGGCCGCAGGACAAGCCCTATACCGAGGGCGACAAAAGCGTGATCCAGTGCGCCTGCGTCTGGGGCTCGATCTCCAACGCAGCATCGGGCATGGGCCGCTTCGTCGGCGATTGCTACGGCGTGTCGCCCTGGGCGATCTTCGTGCGGCCTGAATCCAGGATTCGCCGGCCGGAGGACCTCAAGGACGTCCCCATCTCCGTCGGCCTGCGCGCCGGCAGCCACTTCAACGTGCCGTTCCGGCTGGAGAAATATCTGCCGCTCGAGCACATCAAGACGGTCAACACCGGCGGCTTCGGCGCGCGCCTTAAGGCGCTGCTCGACGGCGAGGTCGAGGCGGCGAGCCTGCTGCCGCCGCAGATCGACATGGCGAGGCAGCTCGGCCTGCGCATGATCATAGAGGACGAGTTTCATACGCTGTGGTGGGTGCCCGAGAGCGCGCCGCTCGAGGACGTGCGCGCCTACCTGCGCGGCCTGGATCGCGCCGAAAAGGCGCTGCAATCCAATTTGAAGAAATACCTGCCGCTCTGGAAGAACGCCATCCCGCCCGAGTTCGAGGCCATGCAGGCCTGGGATTTCAGCAAGTTCACGCGCGGCGAGCGCTTCGTCTACCAGCCGCTGCCGCGTGCCGAGTTCGACCAGACGCTCGAGCAGGTCAAGCGCTGGGAGCTGGATCAGTACCTGAAGGAAAAGAACTTCGACAAGCTGGTCTACCGCGCGCCGGCGACCGTCTGAATTCGGGGACGGAGCCCGAACTAGATCGGGCTCCGTCCCCGAACCGGCTTAGAAGCGCCAGAGTGCGCTGACGCCGAATACGTCGAGATTCGATTTTTCTCCGATCCCCGCGCCCAGCGCGACGTCGCCGCCGCCGACTTTCTGGTAACGCTGCCATTCGCCGCGGACGCCCAGGTTGCGCGTGAAGTCGTACTGCAGCCCGAAGCCGAGGGTGAGGTCGTTGTTGTCATGGGAACCGCTGCCGATGGTCGAATCCTCCTTGACCTTCGCGCGATAGGCGCCCAGGCGGCCGAAGATCGACAGCCCACTCGCCATGACCGGCCACGCGCCGATCGCCGAAAGGTCCCACGCGGTCACCTTGGCCTCGTCGGTCAGACCGAATCCGCTCGCGGTGAACTTCCCGAGATTCGCATAGCCCAGCTCGGCACTGAGATAGCGGTTGAACTGGTACCCGCCAAAGGCTTTCCAGGCCGTCTTCTTGTCATCACAACTAAAGCCACCGGCGCCGGTACACCAGTCTTTGGCTTTGGATTGGCCGACACCGGCGCCGAGATAGAAGGCGCTCTTGTCCACCTGCGCCGCCGCCGGTAGCGCGAATGCGGAAGCGGTAATTGCGAAAACTGCGAGGGCTGACTTCATGCTGACATCCTCCATAAGTTGGAAACGACGCGCGAACCATGCGCGCCGTTTTTCCCAGCAAGAAAATCGCCTAAGTCTGTGAACGCTGCGAAATGGACATCAGCGGAAGCGCCAGACGGCGCCGAGGCTCAGCACGTCGAGCTTGTTGTCGCTGACGCCGCCGACTTTGTCGTAGCGCTGCCACTCGGCGCGCAACCCGAGAGGCGGCATGACGTTCCACTGCAAGCCGGCGCCGAAGGTCAGACCGTTGCCCGTGTCTTTTCCGCTCCCGCCGACGTTCGACTCGAGCTTCGACTCGCTGTGGTGAGCGCCCAGCTTGCCGTAGATGCCGAACTGGTTCGCGATGGGCCACGTGCCGACGGCGACCAGCTCCCAAGCGCTCGCCTTGTCCTTCACGTCGATACCGCCGCCGGAAGCTTTCGTCTCGCCGAAATTGTGATATCCGATCTCGGCCGCAATATTCGGGTTGAACTGATAGCCGGCGAGGATGCGCCAGGCGGTGTCCTTCTCATCGCACGAGAGGCCCGCCGGCAAGCCGGTGCAGGAGTTCTTGAATTTCGACTGCCCGAGCGAGCCGCCGACATAGAACGCGCTCATGTTCATCTGCGCCGCTGCCGGCAACGCAAACGCGGAAGCGGTGACTGCGAAAACTGCGATTGCTGACTTCATAAGCTCTCCATGGGTTGAAATTGAAACGGCGTGCGAAAGATCGCGCGTTTCTTCTGGCCGCATCAATCAAATCAGCCCGGAGAGCTTGGTTAAGACTGCGAAACGTAGCTTCGTGGCAACAGTGACCCGGGGCGCGCTGTCACTGCCTTGTGGCAAAAATCACGACAGATTTGGCTTCGTGTCCGACGCTTCCGAGCGCATTACGGCCCGAAATACCAGCCGCCGTTGACGTCGATGGTCGCGCCGGAGACGTAACCGCCCGCGTCTGAGCACAGCATGGCAACGACGCCGGCGATGTCATCCGGCTTGCCGGCTCGCCTGAGCGGGAGCCCGTCGATAAACGCTTGCGTCACCTGTCCCCAGTCCGCTTCGGCGATGCGCGGCGTCTTGATGAAGCCCGGCGCGATTGCATTCACGGTAATGCCAAAGGGTCCGAGCTCGAGGGCGAGCGTCTTGGTGAGGCCGATGATGCCGCCCTTCGCCGCGGCGTAATGCACGCCGACGCGATCGGAGCCGCGCCGCGCGGCGATCGAGGCGAAGTTGATGATGCGGCCGGACTTGCGCGCCTTCATGCGCGGCACGAACTCACGGCAGACGAGAAACGCCGTGGTGAGATTGGCGGCGAGCACTCGCGCCCATTGCCGCTCGTCGATATCTTCCAGCGCCAGCGAACCTTTGGGCAGCGCGGGCAGCGTTTCCTCGCGCGTCGGCGCCACCGGGCCGCCGGCAACGTTGACGATGAAATCCGGCGTCCCTGCGCGGACGGAAAGCCGCTCGACATCGTCGCTATCGGTGAGGTCGGCGACGATCGCGTCGGGCGCCGGATGGATATCGGTGGCGATGACCTGGACGCCTTCGCGCTTCAAGCGCTCGCACACCGCGGCGCCGATGCCGCTCGCCGCGCCGGTGACCAGCGCACGCTTGCCGTGCAGTCCCTTAAGCGGCATAGGAGGCGCCGTTGATGTCGACGGTCACGCCCGTCATATAGGCGGTGTCGTCGGTGCAGAGCGCGACGATCAGTGCCGCGGTCTCGGCGACCGTGCCGACGCGGCCCATCGGAATCTGCGCCAGCGGGCCTTCCGGGCCTTTGCCTTTTGCAGTGATGGAAAGAACCTTCTGCAGACGGCCGCTGGCGATGACGCCGGGCGCGACGCAATTCACCCGCACGCCGAATTCGCCGAGCTCGAGCGCGAGCTGGCGGGTGAGCGCCATCACGCCGGCCTTCGCCACTGCATAGGGGCCGCTCGAGCCTTCGGCGCCGGGCGGGATGCCCTTGCGCGCGGCGATCGAGGCAAGATTGACGATGGCGCCGCCCTGCTTCTTCAGGTGCGGCGCAGCCGCCCGGCACGCATAGAACGTGGCGTCCAGATTGGCGCCGAGGATCGTGCGCCAGTCCTCGAGCGAGCAGTTGGTCAGGCCGCGGAAGCCGCGCGGCGGCGGCGCGGTGAGGTCCTGCGCGGTGATGCCCCAGCTGCC
>Ga0209647_1002566_pt1 | contig 14564 bp, 16 predicted proteins | sample GraSoi_2013_60cm_FD_185827 | JGI IMG/M metagenome (GOLD analysis project Ga0209647, IMG submission 185827) | Grasslands soil microbial communities from the Angelo Coastal Reserve, California, USA - Sample 9_17_2013_60cm (SPAdes) (version 2) | ecosystem: Environmental > Terrestrial > Soil >...
GGCAGCCCGCCATAGCGGCTGGCGGTCGCGGCGGCAGCGCAGGTCCCATAGCGCAGTGTCGATCGCGGCGAGCGCAAGGCTGGTGATCGCGCCGACGGTCGTCGCGTGGGTCGCGAACATCAGCTCGCGCCAGATCTGCTCGATGAGCGCGGGATCGCGCCCGATCAGGCGCGGCGCGAGGTGGTCGCGCAGCAGCGCCATCACGGATGAGCCGCCGGTGCCGATCGTGTAGCTGTAGCCCGCGCCCTGCGAGCCGTCGTCGCACGCGATGCGCACGAACGGCGTCTCCTGCGCGACGAAGGACTGGATCGCGTCGCTACGCGGCACGGGTGGAGGAAGGTCGACCTGCAGCAGCTCGACCGAGACGATCTTGGCCATTTACCGCAACACAAGATACAGCACTTGGGGGCCTATTCGGCCTTGATGCCTGCGCTTCGGATGATCGATCCGACTCGCGCTCTCTCCAGTCGAACAAGGTTTTCAAAGTCTTCCGGTGTTCCAGGTTCCGCGCGCAAGCCGTTTTCAGCGAACATCGCGATCACCTTCGGCGATCGCATGGCCACATGCAACGCAGCGTTCAATCGTTCGACCACCGGCCTGGGCATGCCCCCGGGACCGACGACGCCATGCAAGATGAAAGCGGAAACGCTGCCGAACCCGAGCTCGGAAAAAGTCGGAACCGACGGCAGGCTCGCCAGTCGCTGGGGCGCGTACACCGCAAGGGCGCGCAAGCCGCCGTCGCGAATGTAGGGCAGCGAGACGCCGAGATCGACCATCATCGATTCGATCTGGCCCGCGCGCACATCCTGCAAAGCCGGCGCCCCGCCTCGGTAAGCGACATGCGTCAGCTTGATGCCGTACTCCTGCTGAAATAGTTCCATCGCAATGCGCTGCGGTGAGCCGACGCCCGGAGTCCCGTAGTTGATCTTTGCGGGATTCGCCTTGGCATACTCGACGAATTCCTTGAGCGTCTGAATGCCGACGCGGGGATTGACGACCAGCGTGAAAGGCGATCTGCCGATCGCGCCGATGTAGGTAAAGTCCTTCTCAGGGCTGTAGGGCAGCTTGGAGAGATGCTCATTGGTATAGAGCACCGAGCTCTCGCCGTGGAGGATCGTGTAGCCATCCGCCGGCGCCTGCACCAGCGCGCTCGCCGCGAGATTTCCGGAAGCCCCCGGACGGTTGTCGACGATCAGCGGAACGCCCAGTTCCTTCTGCATGCCCTCGGCAACGAGTCGTACGACGATGTCGGAGGCGCCGCCCGCTGCAAAGCCGACCAGCCATCGGATCGGCCTGGCGGGGTAGCTGTCGGCAGCTTCGACTGCGCGGCCCAGCGCGGTAATCCCCAGACCAATGACAAATTCACGTCTTCTCATGCGTGGTGCGTCGGGATCTGCTCGTCAGCCAGTTCTTCGGATTCGTACCGATCCGACTCCACCTCCGGAATTTCGACCTTGGGCAGGCCCACGACAAACAGTTCCATCTCGGTGGCGGCAGAAATTTCCAGGCGCTCGCCCGCATCGACCTGCACCGCGGTCAGATAGGCCAGCGGATGTTCTGCCGCCGTTCCGGATCCCGACAGGACAACGATCAGCCGGCGCGTAACGGCATCGCTCGACGACCAGGTGGCGGCGCGGGCAATCCTGAACATCTCGATCGACACAGCGCGCTCCGAGAACGCTCCCATGAACTTGCGAAACACGCCTCGAGCGCCCCGCAGCGGCAGCCAGTGAAAGTTGGCTGGATCGGCGATGACCACGTCCTTGTACCGGGGCCGCGGATATTTCAGCTTGGCGCCGAAAACATGCTCCCAGATGGCATTCAAGCCCCATGCGCGTTTTCCGTCGGCACGGTAGTAGTAGTTCCCCTCGAACCTGCCGAGCGTCGCCAGCTCGTCTCGGGCTTTGCGGCGCTGCTCGATACTCATGAAGCCGTATGAAGAGGCGCCGCCGAACTGAAGAACCAGCTGGAGGCGTTCACCCGGCTTGGCGTTTCCCAGAGGATCGTCCTGCGGACCATAAGCCAGGCCCTCCGCAAAATAGCCGACCTCTCCTTCCCGCAGCACCAGCCCTCGCCCGAGGTTCATGTCGCCCCGGATCGGCAGCCGTATCTGGTCGAAGTTATGGCGGTGTCGCGGCATCAGGAAATCGCCGTCCTGGCGCCCTAGGATGTACATGAAGTTGTCCGGCGACTCGGCCTCACCCTGCACCAGGTGCTTGAACAGGATGCTCCCGAGGGGGTGGTCATTGATCCAGTCCCGGTCCACGAAGGGAACGACCTTCATCTTCAGCACCCGTCCAGTGATATTCGCCTGCGGCATATCATAGTCAGCTACAGAGCCGGGGTAAGGTGAAGAACCATCTAAGCGATATGCACAGGATGCATATTGGCAAGCTCGACATGAACTTGCTGCGCGTCTTTGACGCGGTCTACCGCCTGCGCAGCGTGAGCCGCGCATCGGATGATCTGGGCCTTTCTCAACCGGCCACCAGCCAGGCGATCTCGCGGCTGCGCCTGGTGCTGAAAGACGCTCTTTTCGTGCGGGCGCAAGGCGGCGTGGAGCCGACGCCGAAGGCACAACGGCTGGCGGTGGCGGTCCGCCAGGCGATGTCGACCCTGGAAAGCGCGCTGCTGGAGGCGGACGAATTCGACCCGCGCCATGCGCGCAGGACATTCCGGCTGCATCTCACCGACACCGGCGAGGCGCTGTTTCTTCCGCGCTTGATTGCTGCGCTCGCTCAGGTCGCGCCAGGCATCGGACTGCACAGCGCCGCGCTACCCGAAGACGAAATCGCCGCCGCTCTCGACAATGGCCGCATCGATTTCGCGATTGGTTTTCTACCCAATGTTGCGGCAAGTCAAAGCGCGGAGCTGATGCGCGATCGTCACATCGTCCTGCTGCGGCGCGACCATCCGCTGGCGGAGATTGCCGAGATTGAATTCGTGGCGCTGGTGCGCCCGCATCCAGAAACGATGTCCCTGATGCGGCTGCTGGACATGGACCAGCGGGTCAAGCTCACGGCCTCGCACTTCCTCGCGTTGCCGGAGATCGTGCAGGCAACGGATCTCGGTGTCGTCGTGCCGCTGAGGATCGCGGATCGATTTTTCCTTCCACCTGGCGCCTATAAGAAAGTTGATCCGAAATTTCCCGACTTCGTCGTGTCGCTTCACTGGAGCAAACGGTTCGAGCACGATCCGGCGCACGAGTGGATGCGAGCGCTGTTGATGGAGCTGTACGCGGAAGCTCGGCCACCGTTGCATGCCGGTGGAATATAAAGTCTGGAAGGCTGTGCAGCCGCCGAAGCCGAAGAAACCCTGAACCGGCATTGACCGGGCCCCGTGCGGGCGTGCAACATCCGCGCCTTGATTGCCATCGGGAGGAAATCATGCTCAGAACGCTGTCTTTACTCGCTGTCGCGAGCGCCTTCGTCTCGCTGCCCGCGCTCGCGCAAACGCCCGAAGTGACGCTCACGCGCCTCGATTGCGGCACCGGCGCCAAGCCGACCGATATCGGGCGTTTCTCGGACACCTTCGCCTACGGCGAGCGCACGCTGCCGTTCACCTACAGCTGCTACGTGATCAAGCACGGCAACGAGTACATGGTGTGGGACACGGGCTTCGTGCCCGGCTCGAATCCCAACGCGCCGAAGGTGAGCCTCACCGATCAGCTCGCGCAGCTCAAAGTCACGCCGGACCAGATCAAGTACGTCGGCATCAGCCACTATCACGCCGACCACACCAGCCAGCTGCCGTCGCTCACTAAATCCATGCTGCTGATCGGCAAGGGAGACTGGGACGCGGTCACGGCGCCGAAGCCTGCGCAGGGAGTGAATGCCGGCGCGTTCACGCACTGGATCAGCGGCGGCGGCAGCGTCGAGCAGCTCACGCTGGACAAGGACGTGTTCGGCGACGGCAGCGTGATGGTCCTGCGCACGCCCGGGCATACGCCCGGCCACAGCTCGCTGCTGGTGAAGCTGAAGGAAAAGGGCAACTTCATCCTGATGGGTGACCTGGCGCATTTCCACGAGAACTACGACAGCAACGGCGTGCCGAGCTTCAACACCGATCGCGCCGCGACCGTGGCGTCCCTCGAGCGCGTCAAGAAGATCGCCGCCAACCTGAAGGCGACCGTCATCATCCAGCACGACCCGCGCGATATCGGCAAATTGCCGGCGTTCCCGGCCGCGGCGAAGTAAAGGCGCGTCAGTGCGCGCCGGCGGCGGCAGCGCCGGCGCCGCGGCGCGGCGGGCGCGCGATCCACAAAAACGGGATCAGCGCGACCAGCAGCAGCGCCGAGCCGTAGAACAGATCGAGTGCGGAGAGCGTGAACGCCTGGCGGTTCACCAGCTGGTTGAGAAAGCCGTACTGCTGCTCGGGCGACATGCCGAGGGCGCTGAGCGACTGCAGTGTGGCGTTCACCGCCGGATCGGACGGGGTAATGCGCTCGACGATACGCGCATGATGCAGGGCGGCGCGGGCCTCCCAGAGCGTCGTGGCGATCGAGGTGGCGAAGCCGCCGGCAGTGATGCGCAGGAAGTTGTTGAGGCCGGACGCTGCCGCGATCTGGTCCGAGCGCAGGCCGCCGAGCGCCAGCGCGGTGAGCGGAATGAAGAAGCACGACACCGCTGCTCCCTGGAGCACCGTCGGCCAGACCAGCGTCATGATGTCCACCTCGGAGGTGAACCCGGAGCGCATCCAGGCCACGATCGCGAAGATCACCAGTGAAGTCGTCGCCAGCAGCCGCGTGTCGATGCGATTGCCGAAGCGCCCGACGAGCGGCGTGAGGACGATCGCGAGCACGCCCACGGGGGCGAGCACCAGGCCGGCGTCGGTCGCGGTGTAGCCCATGAACTGCTGCAGCCAGAGCGGCAGCAGGACGATGCTGCCGAAGTAGGCGGCGTAGGCGAGCGAGATCGCGATGGTGCCGGTGGAGAAGTTGCGGTTGCGAAACAGCGACAAATCCACCACCGGGTGCTTGTCGGTCAACTCCCAGACCAGGAACAGGCAGAAGGCGAGCGCGGCCGCGATCGCGAGGGCGATGATCTCCGGCGACTCGAACCAGTCGAGGTCCTTGCCCTTGTCGAGCACCAGCTGCAGCGCCCCGACCCACACCACGAGAAGCACCAGGCCGACGCTATCGATCGGCGTCTTGACGCGCGGCGTCTCGCGGTTGCGGTAGAGCGTCCAGGTCATCGCGAGCGAGATCAAGCCGACCGGGATGTTGATGAAGAAGATCCAGGGCCAGGAGAAGTTGTCGGTGATCCAGCCGCCCAGCACCGGCCCGACGACCGGCGCGACCAGGATGGTGAGCGAGAACATGGCGAGCGCCATGCCGGCCTTCTCGCGCGGGTAGGTCGAAAGCAGCAGCGTCTGCGAGAGCGGGATCATCGGCCCGGCGACCGCGCCCTGCACCACGCGGAAGAAGATCAGCATCGGCATCGAGCTCGCCAGGCCGCACAGCAGGGAGGCGACGACGAACAGCGCGGTGGTCGCGAGGAACAGACGCACCTGCCCGTAGCGCTGCGTGAGCCACCCGGTGAGCGGCACCGAGATGGCGTTGGCCACCGCGAAAGACGTGATGGTCCAGGTGCCCTGGTTCGGCGAGACGCCGAGGTCGCCGGCGATCGCGGGAATCGAAACGTTGGCGATCGACGTGTCGAGCACATTCATGAACGTCGCCAGCCCGACGGCGAGCGACGCCATGACCCGCGCGCTGCCTTCGAAGGGTTGCTGATCTGCCGGTTCGGCCATGGCGGCCTAGCGCCTGACGGACCTGACGGCGGGCGCGGCGGCGTTCTCGGCGATGATGCGCTCGATGCGCTCGTCGGCCTCCGCGTCGGTGGAGCCGAAGGCCTTGGTCTCGTAGACCGGGCTCGAGCGCTCCACCTGCTGCAGCCGGGTGGCGGAGCGCTCGTGCGTGTCGACGTCGACCTTCATCGACAGGCCGATCTGCAAGGGGTGCTCCTGCAGCTCGCGCCGATCGAGCGCGATGCGCACCGGCACGCGCTGCACCACCTTGATCCAGTTGCCGCTCGCGTTCTGCGCCGGCAGCAAGGCGAAGGCGCTGCCGGTGCCGGCGCTGAAGCCGGTGACGCGGCCGTGGAACTCGACCGAGCGGCCGTAAGCGTCGGCGATCAAGGTCACCGGCTGCCCGGGACGCAGGTGCGCGAGCTGGTTCTCCTTGAAGTTGGCATCGACCCAGGCGTCGTGCAGCGGCACGATCGTCATCAGGACGTTCCCCGGGCTGACCCGCTGCCCGGGCTGCACCGTGCGCCGGGCGACGAAGCCGGAAATCGGCGCCGGGATCTGCGTTCGCGAGTACGCGAGAAATGCCTCGCGCACCTGGGCGGCGGCGCGGCGCACATCGGGATGATCGTGCACCTCGGTGCGGTCGACCATGGCGCGCTGCGCCTCGAGCTGCTTCTGGGCGGCGTCGAGCGCGGCCCTTGCCGCATTGACCGCGTCCACCGCGTGCTGCAGCTCTTCGCCCGACACCGCGCCGGTCGATTCGACGCTGCGGCGCCGGGCGAGGTCCTGCTCGGCCTTGCGCAGATCGGAGCGCCGCAGCGCCACGTTGGCCTCCGCCTCAGTGCTGGTCGCGCGCAAAGTGCGCACCGAGCGCACCGTCTTCGCGAGCTGCGCCTCCGCCTGGGCGAGCACCGTCTGCGCGTCGGCCTTGTCGAGCTCGACCAGCGTATTGCCGCTCTTCACGTAGTCGGTGTCATCGGCGCGTATCGCGAGCACCGTGCCAGCGACCTGCGGCGTGATCTGCACGAGATTGCCGCTGACGTAGGCGTCGTCGGTGGTCTCGTGGTACTGCCCATGGAGCAGCCACCACAGCGTGAAGCCGGCGCCCGCGAGGATGAAGACCGACAGCACGCCGATGAGCAGCAGCCGTCGTTTCATTGCATCGCCACCTGCACGTCGAAGCCGCCGCCGAGGGCGCGGATCAGGCCGATCGACAGGGTGAGCTCGCGCGACAGCAAATCCGTGCGCAGCGTGCGCTGCTCGAGGACCTGCATCTCGGCGGTGAACACCTGCAGCAGGCTGCCGATGCCGGCCTTGTAGCGCGTGACCGCGAGGCTATAGGCCTCTTCCGCCGCGGCGAGGGCGGTATCGACTTCGCCACGCTGCGTCTCCACCGAGCGCAGCGAGGTGAGCTGGTCGACCACCTCGCGCAGCGCGTCGGACAGCGTCTGGTTGTATTGCTCGACCGCGAGATCGTAGTCGGCATCGCGCGCGGCGAGCGTGCCGCGCAGCCGTCCACCCTCCAGGATCGGTAGCCGAACCGCGGCGCCGACCGACGGGATCGCGCTTCCGGTCTGCACCAGCTTCGACAGGTTCACCGACTGCACGCCGATCAGCGCCGAGAGGTTGATGTCCGGATAGAACTGCGCCTTCGCCGAGGCGATGTCGCGCGCCGCAGCCTCGGCGCGCCAGCGGCTCGCGACGACATCGGGACGCCGCCCTAGCAGGTCCGCCGGCAGCCGAGAGGGCAGGGCGACGCGCGCTGCGCGCAGCGTCGGGCGCTCGATCGCGAGACCGCGGTCGGGGCCTTTGCCGAGCAGCGCGGCGAGCTGGCTGCGCGCAAGCGCGACCTGCTCTTCCATCTGCGCCACTCGCACCCGCGCCGCGGGGATGGAGGTCTCGACCTGCTTCAGCTCGAGCCTGGAATCGAGGCCGGCGCGCACGCGGTCGGTCGTCAGGCGCTGCACCGCTTCGCGGTCGGCGAGCTCGCGGCGCGCGAGGTCGAGCTGATCGAACGAGCGTGCGAGCTGCACGTAGACGCCGGCAACGGCCGAGGAGAGCACCAGGCGAGCGGCGAAGCCTTCGGCCTGCGCGGCGCGCGAGCGCCCGAGCGCCGCCTCGTAGGCCGCGCGGTTCCGGCCCCAGAAATCCAGGTCGTAGCCGCCGCTCAGGGCGAGCTGCGTCGTGGTGTAGCTCGAGCCGCCGATCGGCGCGGGAAAAATGTAGTTTTCCGAGAACCGCTGCCGCGTGACATCGGCGGTTGCATTGAGCTGCGGCCCGAGCGGCGCACGGGCGATCTGCGCCGCGGCGAGCGCCTGATCGATGCGCGCACGCGCCAGGCGGATGTTCGCGCTGCCGGCGAGCGCCTCTTCGACCAGCGTATCGAGCTGCGCATCGCCGAAGCGCTTCCACCAGTCGAGCTCCGGCCATGTTGCCGATACCGGTGTATCCGCGAGCGACGCCTCGGCTTTGAGCTCGGCCGGCTCACGCACCTCGCTCCTGGGCTCGATGCCCTTGAAGCTGGCGCAACCCGCCATGAGAGCGACAACGGCGAGCGTGGCGAGCCTCATTCGGCCGCGAGCTCCGCCGCGTTGTCGAGCATGCGCTTGAGCAACCGCTCGAGCAGGCGCGCTTCAGCGCGCGAGAAGCCGCGCAGCATGCGGTTCAGCACGTTGACCTGCACCTGGGTGACCTCGGCGCGCGTCGCCTTGCCGCGCGCGGTGACCTCCAGCCGCGCGCTGCGCCGGTCTTCGCCGCCGCGCACCCGGCGCACCAGCGCCATCTTTTCCAGCTTGTCGATGAGGCGCGTCATCGCACCGGGGTCGTGCGACAGGTGCTTGCAGATCTCGGCCGCGGTGCCGGCGCCGTCGTCGGCGAGCACCACGATCACCAGCGCCTGCGCCGCGTTCAGGCCGAGCGGCGCGAGCTCGCGCCCGAACTCCTCGATCAGCGCCTTGCGCGTCAGCGCCACCAGCGCGCCGACCGCCTCGCGGCTGCGAAACGAGGCAGCGGCGTAAATCGGCGCGGCGCGCGATTTATTTGCCTCGGCAACCATTGTCCGGGCAAATATAACCGCCGCCGTAGGACCCGGCAACCGCCCTAGGATCGACCGCCGATCAGGCTGCTGAGCGCATCGAGCGCCTCCGCCTCGTCGGGGCCGCTGGCCTCGATCCATATCGTGCTGCCGACGCTCGCGGCGAGCAGCATGACGGCGAGCACGTTCCGCGCGTTCGCCTTGCGCCCGTTGAAAGCGAGTGAAACGCTGCACGTGAACCTCGAAGCGAGGTGGACGATTTGCGCGGAGAGCCGCGCATGGATACCGAGGTTACTGGCGACGTTGACCTGGCGCATTTGCATGGACGGATGGTGGGACCCGCCGGCGTGCGCGGTTACAGCTGAAATACTGGCAACCGCGTCAGGCGCCGATGGCCTGGATCACCTCGACGAAGTCGCGGCTGCGCGTCACCTTGTTGCCCCACGCGCGGTCGAACTCCGCCACCAGGCGCTTCAGCGCATCGCAACCCTGGATGGCCTGCGCGCGTGCCAGGTCGTCGAATTCGTAAAAGGCGTGGTGCACCGACGCGTCCAGCGCGCTCCAGCCGCGCCACGCGCGCCGCGCCTTGAATCCCTCGAGCGCATCGGGCAGGTGCTCGTCCTGGTACCAGCGGTCGAAGTCGTTCTTTACGGTCGGATCGATCACCTGGGCACGCACCATGAAATATGCGGTCATTTGCGCCGTCCTTTCAGTTTTCCGTGAACGCTTGATTGAAAGCGACATGGCTTAAGACTACGATCGTACGCATCACAGCCTCTGGGAGGAGGAGATGATTCGAGTCGCCGCGCTGGTCCTGCTCGCTGCAGGATCGTTCCCAGCAGCCGCCCAGCATCCCGGGCCGGCCCTCAATTCGCAGCAGCTCGAAGGCCTGAGGCACTTCAACCAGGCTTGCCGCGTGTGCCACACCAAGCCGCAGATGACCAGCCCGCAGTACGCGCCGGTGCTCAACGGCGCGTCGCTCGGCGGCAACGAAGGCGCGATGCGTGCATTCATCGCCAACGGCACCGAGCGCATGCCGGGCTTCCGCTACCACTTCAAGCCTGCCGAGATCGACGCCCTCGTTTCGTATCTCAAATCGGTCCCGCCCCGAGTCGATTAGCCGAAGGAGAACGCCGTGAAAACCATTTTCTTCCTCATCGCAGTCCTCATCGCCGCGCCGGCGTTTGCGGCCGATGCGATTCTCAGCGGGACGGTGACCGCCGCCGCCGGACAGAAGATGGGCGGCGTCACCGTTTCGGCAAAGGCCGACGGCGCCACCATCAAGACCAGCGTGTACACCGACAAGGCGGGCAACTACTACTTCAGCCCGATGCCCGCGGGCAAATACCGCGTGTGGGTGCAGGCGGTGGGCTTCGAGACCGCCAAGGCAGAGGTCGACCTCGCGGCGAACCGCAAGCACGACGTAAGGCTTGCAACGCTCAAGGATCCCGAGCTGGTGTTCCGGCAACTGCCCGGCTACCTCGCGCTCGCCGCGCTGCCGGAGGAAACCGACCACGACAAGCTGATGAAGCAGCTGCTGCGCAACAACTGCACCGCCTGCCATACGGCGAGCTACCCGCTGCAGTTCCGCTTCGACACCGTGGGCTGGAACGCGGTGATCGAGCTGATGAAGAACGCCAATGTCTACGGCAGCTTCGTCGGCAAGGAGCGCGGCGTATCCGACATCCTGCAGCACCACCAGAAGGAGCTCTCGGCGTGGCTCGCAAGCGCGCGCGGCCCGGGCAAGAGCACGATGAAGGTGAAGACCGAGCCGCGTCCCTCGGGCGAGGCGGCGCGCGTGGAAGTGCGCGAGTACGACATGCCGCTCGACACCGACGCCGGCCTGCCGAGCTACTTCGTGCAGAACGACGGCACCGACTGGATGCTAGCCACGCCCTCCGTGATGATCCCGGGCTGGGGCGTGCACGACGCATGGCTCGACGGCGACGGCAACGTCTGGTTCACCTGCAACATCCCCAACCGCCAGACATCGCTCGGCAAGGTCAACAGCAAGACTGGCGAGGTGAAGCTCTTCAACATCCCGGCGAAGAGTGGCCTCGCCTCGCAGAGCCACGGCATGACGCGCACGCCGGACGGCATCCTCTGGTTCAACGTCAACCCCGGCAAGGGGGGCCTCGGCCGCCTGGATCCGAAGACCGAGAAGATCGACGTCTTCATCCCGCCCGAGGGCATGTCCGGCACCGGCGGGGCGACCACCGTCGACTATGACGGCAAGGGCAAGATCTGGGTGTCCGCGCCCGACGGCGTGCTGCGCTTCGATCCGCAGAGCTCGACCTGGACCGATTACAAGACGCAGACCTACAAGACGCCGGGCGGCACCGGCATCACTTACGGCGCCGCGGGCGACCGCAACGGCAACGGCTACTGGGCGGTGATGATCCACGACATCATCGGCGTGGCCGACGGCACGACCGGAAAGGCATCCGAGATCAAGCTCGCGCCGGTCAAGGCCACCTGGGATCGCCTGAGCGCCGAGCAGAAGGCGTTCTATCAGAAGTTCGTGCAGCCGGACTTCAACAACCCGCCGCCTTACGCCCAGGGCCCGCGCCGCATGGGCACCGACAAGAATGCGGATGTGCTGTGGGTCGGCAACTCTTGGGGCTCCAGCCTCGCGCGCATCAACACCGTTACGCGCGAGACCACCTACGTGCCGCTGCCGAACGGCATGCAGCCCTACCACGTGCATGTCGACAGCGAGCATCGCGCCTGGACCAACCTGTGGGGCGCCGACCGCGTGATGCGCTACGACCCGGCGAAAGCGCAATGGACCGCGTTCGACCTGCCGACACGCGGCTCGGAGCCGCGCTACATCTCGGTACACGAGACGGCCGGGCAGCCCATGCAGGTCGTGCTGCCGTACTTCCGCGCGCGCAAGATTGCCGTCATGACGCTGCGCGGCGAAGGCGACCTGAAAACGCTCGCCTCGCAGGCGCAATAGCTTTTAAGTGAGATCAAGCGTGAGGTTCGTAATCGTTGCCGAGCGGGGATCCAGCGCAAGCTTGAAGCCCAGCTTCTGAGCGAGCGCCAGCATGCCGTTGTTCACTGTCAAGGTGGTGCCGGACATCCGCCGCACACCACGGCTCTTCGCTGCGGCCAGCAGGCTTGCGAGAAGCTTGGTGCCCAGCCCGCGTCCCTGCCAGTCGTCGCTCAGTACGATCGCGAATTCGGCATCGCCGGATACCGAGGAGTCCTTGACATAGCGGGCTACGCCGATCTGACGCTCCGTGCCGCGCACCGAGGTGACGGCGATCAGGGCCAGTTCACGCTCGTAATCGATATCGGTGAAACGCTTGAGCTCGTCAAGCGACGGACGCCTCGCCGACATCAATCGCTGGTATCCGGTCGCCGCCGAAAGAGCGTTCACGAACGCTTCCTCGAGGGCGAGGTCCGTCGCGCCAATCGGCCGGATGGCGATCGCGGTGCCGTCGGCGGCGGTCCAGGTTTCACGCATTTACCGTGAGCGCCGGCGGCGCGGCGGCGGCGCCGCGCTCGACCGGAGACGATCGATCAGCCAGCGCCCCGCGGGGCCGGGCGGCTTGTCGGTGCGGAACACTGCGGACATCTGCATGATGTGCCGCTCCTCGGGTATGTCCTGGAGCCGGATTTTCACCAGCGATCGATCCGCCAGATCGTCCTCGATGGCGTCTTGCGGCATCCCGCCCCAGCCCAGGCCCGCGCGCAGGAAGGCGTGCTTGGCGCCAAGATCGGCGAGCCGCCAGGTGCTCGTGGAAAGAACTGCGAAGTCTTTTCCTTGCGACAGCTCAGAGCGGTCCGTCAGCACCAGCTGCCGGTGTTTCGCCAGCACACGCGTCGGAATCGGGCCCTTGAATGAGGCCAGCGGATGCTCCGGCGACGCGACGAAAGCCCATCGCAGGTTCAACAGGTGCTCGCGCGTCAGCTCCTCCGGGGAGATCGGCAGAGAGCCCATCACGCCGAACGCGCAACGCCCGTCGATCACCGGCTGCAAAACCGCACCCAATGCTTCGACATACAGCCTGAGCGGCACGGCGGGAAACGCCGCTTGAAACGCAACCACGGCGCTGGTGAGCCGTTCGATCGGGAACACCACGTCGACCACGATGCTCAGCTCGGGCTCGAGACCGTCCGACAGGCCCTTCGCGCGAGCCTTGAAGACATCCATGCCGCTGACCACGGCGCGCGCTTCGGCGAGCAGCGCCACGCCCTGCTTGGTCAACACCGGTGAGCGGCTGGAGCGATCGAACAATTTCACGCCGAGCTGGGCCTCGAGATTCGCCAGCGTTTGACTGACGACCGATTGCGCGCGGCGCAGCCGGCGTCCGCCCGCCGAGAAGCTGCCTGCATCGGCCGCCGCGATGAAAGTGCGCAGTTGATCGAGGGAGACGCCGTCGAGCATCTATCGTCCGCAGCGATGGTTTGGATCGAAAAATATAGGCTACCGCGATGGGCGGCGCATCGCTAGCTTAGCGTCATGGAAGCCGTCTCACGCCGCAGAGTCGTCGGCGCCCTGATCCTGCAGGGACTGCTCGCCGCGGCATTTCTTGCCGCCGGCGGCGCGAAGCTCCTCGGCGTGCCGACGCTGGTGCAACTCTTCGACCAGATCGGCGCCGGGCAATGGTTCCGCATCGTCACCGGGCTGGTCGAAGTTGCCGGCGCCGTGGCCTTGCTGGTTCCGGGCTTCGCCGCGCTCGGCGCGGCGTGGCTCGGCGCGACGATGTTCTTTGCGGTGTTGACGCACTTCTTCATCCTGCACACGAGCGCGCTGCCGGCGCTCGTCCTGCTCGCCCTGAATGTTGCCGTGGTGTGGCTGCGGCGCGACCAACTGGCGGCACTCGTCTTGAGTCGGCTGCCTAACGGAGCATCCTGATCATGAAACAGCAAAACGAACTAACGATTGAGAACGAAGCACTCGCCCGGCGCATTTCCTACCGCACGCGTGGCCACTCGCAGGGGCCGATCACGCGGCTCGTCAGCCCTTCCGACGTCGGCCAGCTGATCAAGCCTTTCGTCTTCCTGGATTACTTCGACATCGAGCCGAAGCGCATGCCCGCGCTCGGCTTCCATCCGCATTCCGGCATCGCCACGATCACGGTGATTCTCGAGGGGCAGGTCGCCTATGAAGAGACCTCCGGCACCAAGGGCATCGTCGATACCGGCGGCGTCGAATGGATGCGCGCCGCGGGCGGTGTGTGGCATACCGGCGGCGCCGCGGGAACTGCGCGCATCAAGGGCTATCAGCTATGGATCGCGCTCCCGCCCGAGATGGAAAGCATCGAGTCCGAGGCACGCTATCTCGGGCCGCAGCAATTCCAGAGGCAGGGGCCGGCGCGCGTCATCCTCGGCCGATTCGGCGAGGCGGCGAGCCAGGTGCCCGCGCCGCCGACGATGAACTACCTCGACGTCGCGCTGAAGAAGGGCGAGAAATGGCGCTACCAGCCGCCCGAGAAGCACACGGTGGCGTGGCTCGCGCTGCATAAAGGCAAGCTTGCGACGCCGGAGATCGTGGACACGGGCGAGCTGGTGGTGTTCGAGCCGTCGAACGCGGCCCTCGAGTTCGAAGCCTTGCAGGATGCGGGGTTCGTGCTGGGCTCTGCTGTGAAGCATCCGCATGACCTCTTCCTCGGCAACTATTCCGTTCATACGAGCCAGGAGGCGCTGGACAAGGGCGAAGCGAACATCCGGGAAATCGGCAAACGCCTTCGGGCGGAAGGTCGCCTTTAGGGCTCGGCTGGCAACTGGCACTTTCGCGTGTCGACTGACACGAAGCGGCAATCTGGAGACA
>Ga0209647_1002567_pt1 | contig 14562 bp, 11 predicted proteins | sample GraSoi_2013_60cm_FD_185827 | JGI IMG/M metagenome (GOLD analysis project Ga0209647, IMG submission 185827) | Grasslands soil microbial communities from the Angelo Coastal Reserve, California, USA - Sample 9_17_2013_60cm (SPAdes) (version 2) | ecosystem: Environmental > Terrestrial > Soil >...
CAAGTCTGCTGCCGGGGCGGTGTATGACACCGGTGAATACGAGAAGGCTTTGGATAAGGCCCTGGCGATCGTGGATTACCAGAATCTGCGTGCTGAGCAGGCCCGAAAACGTGCCGAGGGCAAGTTGATGGGCATCGGCGTCTCCTCTTATATTGAGATCTGCGGCTTTGGGCCCAAGGGGTCCGCGCCGGTTGGTCTGTATGAGAGTGCGCGCGTACGAGTTGAGCAGAGTGGTACTGTAATGGTCTACACCGGTTCGTCTCCACACGGCCAGGGAGAAGAGACATCGTTTGCCCAGATCGTTGCTGAGGAGTTTGGTGTCCCGATAGATAATGTCCTGGTTATGCATGGCGACACGGATTCCACGCCGGAGGGACGCGGCACGTATGGGAGCCGCACGCTCGCGGTTGGTGGTTCTGCTGTCTTTACCGCTGTCCAGAGGCTGAAGGAGAAGATGAAGCTGATCGCTTCCCATATGTTAGAGGCGAGTCCCTCCGATGTGACACTGGAGGATGGCAAGTTCTTCGTCTCAGGTTCTCCCCAGAAAGCGGTCTCCTTTACAGAAGTGGCGATGGCTGCCAATCTCTCCAATACGCTTGCTCCAGGTATTGAGCCTGGCCTGGAGACGACGGTCTTTTGGGAACCAGAGGCATGCGTCTTCCCGTTTGGCACACATATCTGTGTAGTTGAGATAGACAAAGATACTGGCGATGCAGAGATTAAACGCTTCGTGGCGGTTGATGACTGTGGACGCCAGATCAACCCGCTGCTCGTTGAGGGGCAGGTCCATGGAGGTATCGCGCAGGGCGTAGGCCAGGCGATGTATGAGCAAGTCATCTATGGTGAGGATGGACAGCTGCTGACAGCGACACTGACGGACTATGCTGTACCCATCACAACAGAGCTTCCCAGCTATGAGCTTGATTCCACCGTCACGCTGACTCCAGTTAACCCGCTGGGTGTGAAAGGTGTCGGTGAGGCTGGCACGATCGGTTCTACACCGGCAGTTGCGAATGCTGTAGCCGATGCACTGGGTCTCGCGCATGTCGATATGCCGTTTACACGAGAGAAGTTGTGGAGGATCATCCACCAGAAGTAAGCTAAGAAGGAGAAAACAGTATGTCTGTTCCAGCAGCATTTGATTACCATCCCGCTACGTCGGTGGATGAGGCTATAGCGCTCCTGCAGCAATATGGCGACGAAGCCAAGTTACTGGCAGGCGGCCATAGCCTGCTACCTACGATGAAGCTGCGCCTGGCGCAACCCGGGCACCTGATCGATCTTGGTAGGATCGGTGGCCTCTCATATATCCGGGAGGATGGTGGGGTGGTCGCCGTGGGTGCGATGACGAGATATGTGGATATTGAGCGTTCGGAGGTCCTCAAGAAACATTTCGCCTTGTTGCCAGAGGGTGTGGCACAGATCGGCGATGCCCAGGTGCGTAACCGGGGCACCATCGGCGGCAGCATTGCTCACTCGGACCCGGCTGCTGATACACCTGGAATAGTGCTGGCACTGAAGGCCGATATTGTGGCGAAAGGGCCGAATGGCGTACGTACCATCAAGGCTGACGATTTCTTCATGGATTTGTTCCAGACTGCACTGCAGCCAGACGAGGTTATCACGGAGATTCGTTTCCCCAAGCCACCAGTACACACGGGCAGCGCCTACATGAAGCTCGCAAACAAGGCTTCACACTACGCGGTGGTGGGGTGTGCGGCGGTCGTTACGCTGGACGGTAATGGCACCTGCACAACAGCCAGCGTAGTGATCACGGGGGCATCGGTCAAGCCAACCCGGGCCAGCGCGGTAGAGGCGGGTCTAGTTGGTAAGAAGTTGGACGAGGCCACGATTGCCAATGCTGCAAGTCACGCGGCGGATGGACTTGAGGTGGTTTCGGATATCCACGGCTCTCAGGAATACCGTGCACAGATGGCTACGGTGTTGGCGCGTCGAGTTGTTGCCAGGGCGGCAGAGCGAGCGTAGACGCGGGTGAAGTGGTTGCCCGGCACTACTCCAGGGCGGGGGCAAGCCCCGCCCCTACTATACACGGGCTGCGCGAGCCAATCGGAAGTAGAGTAGGGGCGATCCCTCGCGGTCGCCCTGGGGCGGGGGCCACGCTGCAACCTGCCTTAAGTTGGTGCGTATGGGGCAAACATTGCGTTTGCCCCTCTTGCATATAGAGGACATGGCGTTTGTTTATCTCTCGGGTTTGACCCAGATGCCGCGATCGTGCATGAGGTCGATCTGCTTCTGAATGACTTTCTCACGGTACTCGGCGTGCTTCATTGGTGCGCGTTCGAGGTAGAGGTTTTTGGGATAAATGGGCTGCTCGTAGAGGAGCTGGTAGAGTTCGGTGCGCAGGTCCTTCATCCAGTTGTCCCACTGTGCGCGTGCGCGGTGGTCGCGCAACGCTTCGATGTCAATTACTCCTCCAACATAGGTCGACCCGGCACCATAGTCCTGCCGACCTACAATCTGGCCCTTGTAATTGATGATGAAGGAGCGCCCACCGAAGGTATCGATTGGCGTCGTTTCTTCAGGAAACAAATAATATGTCCCCATGTTGGGAGCCACGATGTACATGTTATTATCGAGCGCACGGGCGCGGCTCTGAATCTCAAATATCTCATTGCCGGTGGCGGGATGTGGGTAGGAGGCGCGGTAGACTACTTCGGCGCCGTTCATGGCGAGGGCGCGTGCATTTTCGGGATAGGAGCCTTCGTTGGCCATCATGATGCCCAGGCGCCCGATCTCGGTATCGACGACGGGCCAGAACGCATCCAGGTTGCGGCCATAGCGCTGAATCCACCAATCCAGGATGTCGTGCGGGCAGACTGAGTGCTCAACTGGGAAGAGCGGCGAGACCTTGTAGTGCTGCAAGATTACCTCACCCTGGGGATCGAGGATGAAGCCAACGTTGAAGAAACGGTCCTTGATTTCGGGGTGACGGGCTTTGGCCTGGGCCATGATAAAGGCGTTGTAGGTGCGGGCGATTTTGCCCAGGGCTGCGGTCTCCTCGCCGGGGATGTCGATAGCGCATTCTCGTGCGAACTGGACGTGATCGAGGTCAAGCACCTCGTCGTTGAAAGCTTGCAGCGCGCCTTCAGGGAAAGCAATCAACCGAACCGGTAGATCGAGGCTGGATAGCCAGGCGGCGGCTTTGACGAGGTGTTCCAGGTGTTCGAGGTTGCGTTTGATATCGGCGCGTGTGCGAATGCCTCGCACGGTGGGGATGAGTCCAACGGCTGTGTAGGGCTTAATCATACGTTGCTCCTTTGTGGTTTCAGGGACTTCAATACCAATAGAAGCAGAATAGTACAGTTATTGTTGTCCAGTCAAGCCCTTGGTTGCTGTTTTCTCACACGGCACCACCGCAGGGTGGGGGCAAGCCCGGCAACCACCACAGCCACCCCAGGATGGGGGCAAGCCCCATCCCTACTATATACGGGCTGCGCAGGCCGATCGAGAGCGGTTGCCCGGCACCGCAGCAGGGTGGGGGCAAGTCCCACAAGTGCGAATTTACGCGTTACATGCGCGGTTGCCCGGCACCGCAGCAGGGTGGGGGCAAGCCGCCCAGGATGGGGGCAAGCCCCATCCCTACTATATACGGGCTGCGCAGGCCGATCCAGCGTGGAGAAGAGACGGGCCTGGCGGGAGCCCCTTGGAGCCAGGCAGGGCTCGACTTTTGAGAAGGTCCCGTATGATAACTAACAAGGACATGAGCCATTATGCGCGGGGGAGCCGCACATGATGGCTCATGTCTTCTCTTTACATGGTCGTCCAGCCTACTGTTGCAAGTTGGACGTTGGTGATGGAGGCGAAGACGAACGGTGAACCACCACTGAGGGAGCCATACTCCAGGGTGTAGGTGGGGCCGGCGGAAGTGGGGCGGGCTATTTGGAGCACATACTTACTGCTATCACGCGAGACATTCGACCAGGGGAACTGCGAAAACCGGTTAAATTCACCGGATGGGGCAAGGTGTGCCGGGTTCGAGCCATCCGTCCCGACTCTCCAGAGTCCGTTCTGGCTGGTATTCACCGCTGTGTTACCCACGGTGAAGAGGAGGGTGTTATTGGTCACGGCTCGCACGGCGGTGAATGCCTGGGCTTGATTCACATACAGGTAGGAGTATGAAAAGCCTGTCGGAGGACGCACCGTGATCACACCGGGACCGCGAGCGGCGCTGCTTAGGAAACCGATGGTACACTGGCTGACAAACAGCCTGGTGGCGTCAGGGCTGCTGTCGAAATCCCAGCAGAAAGGTGTGGAAGTGGAGGCATCAAATGCTACCTGAAGGTTTTGCACGTTCTGATTGGGGCCTTTGCTGGTGTCAAGAATAGCCACACTCTCAGGGGGTTGGTCCGGGAGCTGAAGCGTGACGTAGGCACGTGTATTGTCCAACCAGGTGCGCGGGTGAATAGTGAACCCGCGCGAGAATGAGAGTTCGACCTGTAAGACGCCAGTGGTCATGTGGAGCAGGTAGATGTGCCCACTGTTTGGGTCTGAAAACAGCACGAGCTGCTGGTTGGTCGACCACTGGGCCTGGGAAGGGTTGCCGCAGTAGAGGGTCTGTAAGAATTTCCCATCCATGCGGATCAGTTGCAGTTTGACCTGTCCCGGCACATGAGCCACGAAGAGCAGCCACTGGCCAGTGGCTGAGACTTGTGCCTCGGAGATGGCCGTGCTGGCCATCTTCACGATCTCGACTTTGGCGCCGGTCACCACGTCGTAGCGTTTCAAGGTGCCGAAGGTGGGGGTGGGCAACCCTTCATTGACGATGTAGACAATTGTCGGATGGGTGCCCAGCGTCAGGGAAGGCAGAGAGGCGGCGCGTGCCGTTCCCGGAGCCGGGCAACTCGTCGAAATGGCCGGAAGAGCTGCGTTGGATGTGGTATTGCTATGGGCGCTGCGCGCGCCGGCATGGAAGAGTGGCGCGGCTATGACGAACAGACTTACGAGACAAACAGCGAGAACAGGGGTCAGGATGCGGGAAAAGCCAGTAGTGTACATAGGTTTCTCCTTTCGTACACGAGCTCCTCACACGAGGGGATAGTTTGATACCCTGCATGGGTATCGTTACGTGACAGTGTCCAATTGTTTGTAGAACCTTTCGTAATAACGGGTAGTTTTTCAAAAACGCCTACAGGTATGGTGTATATTCAGGACAGCTGTAGTCCAATGACTAGACGCGGCAGCGTGCTCATTTTGGGGGTTTTGCGGTATGTTAGCAGTGAAGTAGTTCACTTTTTCCTGGTTATGTTGTTCACAAAAATATGCTTTGCGTTCACCTTATTCGTTGTAGTAGATAGTTGTAACTATTCAGGTCTCCTTTCTCTTGCGCCGCCTCCGGCGGCGGGGTGAGGGAGAAAGGCGGTCCCTGGAAGCCCCCCAGGCTTCCTTGCCCCGCACCCCGCTAAGGGGCCTTGCAGGCCCCTTGGAACCCCCTGCTGAATAGTTACAGATAGTTTGATTGGTTTGTTAGTTTGACTAGAAAATGCGGTATTATGCAAGACATGCGTATTGAGCGATGGGCGCACACGCTGGTTCATTATTGTTTGTATGTCAAGCCTGGGGAGACGGTTGCAATCCGGGCTACGCCACTGGCTGCGCCGCTCGTGGAAGCTGTGTATCGTGAATTATTGCGCGTGGGGGCTTATCCATTGCCGTTGATCGAACTGGAAAGTCTTGAGGAGATACTTGTGCGCGAGGGCAACGATGGCCAGCTTGCTATGCCTCATCCCCTGTTAAATATGATGGCCGAAGATGTCAGCGCGCAGCTCTTGATTGGGTCGACAAATAACACCAGGTCTATGAGTGGAATTGAGCCAGCGCGTATCGCGAAACGAAGGCAGGCAGCATACAATATTGCACAGGTGCTGCACAGGCGTGAGCAGGCGAAGACATATCGCCGGACTTCAACGCTCTACCCGACGGCTGCTTATGCCCAGGATGCTGAGATGTCGCTGCACGAGTTTGAGGAATTTGTATTTGACGTGTGTTTCCTGAATGATGTTGATCCGATTGCGCGCTGGAAGGAAGTTTCGGTTCAACAGCAGCGCCTGGTGGACTGGCTGGCCGGGCATAAGCGGGTACATATCCTGGGAGAAGGGACAGATCTGAGGCTTTCGATTGAGGGCCGGGTGTTTATCAACAGTGACGGCAAGCGCAACTTTCCTAGCGGGGAGTTCTTTACAGGACCTGTGGAGGAAAGCGCGAATGGCGTTATCCAGTTCGATGTGCCCGCGTCGTACGAAGGTCATGCTATCGAGGGGGTACGGCTGGTATTTCACGAGGGGAAGGTGGTCGAGGCGAGTGCACGGCAGGGGCAAGCGTTCCTGGAGCAGATGCTTGAGCTGGATGCGGGAGCGCGCTACCTGGGCGAGTTCGCTTTTGGCAATAATCCACGTGTGTATCGCGGCATCAGGAATACGCTCTTCGATGAGAAGATGGGTGGTACGGTGCACCTGGCGCTTGGCAATAGCTATCCGGAGACGGGTGGGGTCAACCGGTCGGCGCTGCACTGGGATATGGTGTGCGACCTGCGACGCGACGGTGAGGTATGGGTTGATGATGTGCTGTTTTTGAAGGATGGGAAGATAGTGGTATAAGTTCTGGGGAAATTCCAGGACGGGCAGGCCCGTCCTGGAATTTCCTCACCAGCTGGATTTTGTAGTGAGAGCTATGGTTTGCTCACTTACATTGCTGACTCAATCTGATGATGAATCAAGGACGGGTTTTGTCGCACTTGTAACACTTGCATCACCACCTATATTCTGGTGTGGGAGGCGGGTTTTGTATCATTTGTATCATTTGTGTCACTTGTGTCACTTGTGTCGCTTGTATCCGCACTTTTATTACTGATGGAGGGATGGTCCAGGGTGGTGAACTTTCCTCGATACGGACGAGCGATCTCTCTGAGTGTGCACATACGATTGAGCATCAATCGCAATGGCTCGTATTTTAGGCCTGTGCGCTCTGCGATCTCTTTGGCATCGAGTGGGCCACTGGCTTCCTTTAATACCCTAAATATCTCCTGACGCTCGAATGAGAGGTTCATGCCGGGGCGAAGCAGAGTCGATGTGTTGTAGTGGTTTTCTCCAAGCCATTGGATGTAGGGTACTCCGAGTTCATTTTCGACTACCTGGTACGTGAGGTTGGGAGCTATTTTGCTGAGATTGTTTTTTATGGTGGCGAAGACGCGCTTTTGCTCGTCATCGGGGTCGTGGGCTACGAGCAGGCCAATGCGGGCGGCGGCGATAATGCCGATAGAGCCAGAACCGCGATAAAGAATGTTATCAGAGCTACCTTTATTGAGGTGACGGATAATCAAGATGGCACAGCCTGTACGTTCGGCTAGCTGCGCCAGTGGGGTAAAGACCTCACGCACGTCCTGATCGCGGGAGGAGTCAATGTTGCGTCCTAAAACGGCCATGAGAGGATCTAAAACGACAAGGATGGCTTTTCTCTGCTTAATCGCCTCTTCTAAATCGACCAGATCGCGGGAGAGTGAGAAAGGACGCTCGTAAATTCCCAATCTTTTTTCATCAAAGCATTCAACGGTGTTGAGCAGAAGCACCTGCGATGGATCACCTCCTGCTGCTTCCATACGCGGCCTGATGGTGTCTTCTGCGCTATCTTCAGGAGCTATCAAAATGACACTGCCCTGCTTACCCGGTGTGCCGTCAGGCATTGGTCGCCCGGTTGATAAGCAGGCGGCAATATTAATAGCGAGCAAGGATTTGCCCATGCCGGGGTCGCCGTCGAGTATGGTGATTTTCCCAAGGGGGATACGCTTTTGCCAGAGCCAATCAATTTGCTGCGCAGTGACCTCTGAGAGTATGGTGCCAGGTAGCTCGTTCCCCAGCGGATCTTGATTGCCATGTTTCCGATCCTCGTACCCTTTCTTGAGCATTGCCCCTATTTCACGTTCCTTTGTGCCTTTTTTACGCATTATCTCGACTCCCTGGGCAATTCTTTCGTTAAACTCCCGGCGTTTCGTTTCACGTAGTATTTTGCTGAGGGCATCAGGTGTTTTGTTCAAGTCATGGGGAATAGTTTCTTCAGTATTGTCTGGATTCATGATTTTTCCTTTCTTCGAGGAAGTGCTCGAAGTGTACATTGTGTTGCTGGGAGACAAATAGTTGTAGGTGGGTGTTCAGTTTGAATAGAGGTGATGGAAGTCGTTTTGGAATCAAATTGGTCTTCTTTCTTGTCTCGTTTCCATTTACGAGACAAAGTTATTAGTATAGTAAGCGGGAAGCAGTGCTGCCCGCATCTGATACTAGTATAGTAGATGCCGCCAAATGGAGGAGGTTTGATGAGGCAGGCTCGTCTAGCTTGTGGGTTCTGTGACGAAGCGAGGGTGGAAGATAAAGGAAAAAAGATTTTCGGGGACGCCCCGAATCTCGGCAGAGAGCCCACAGGGCGGGGGCAAGCCCCGCCCCTACTCTACACGGGCGTGGCAGGCCGATCGAGCGGGGAGGAGGGATGGGCCTGGCAGTCGCCCTGGCCCCCATAAGTTCGCGCCTATGAGGCGGAGCCCCCTGCACCCCTCCTGAATTTATGGCGCGACGCTGGGTGGGCGGGTTTCAAAGGGTGGTAAGGTGGCGGAGAAGTCGTTGGTGAAGCGTTGGGTGTATTGGTCGAGCAAGAAGTTGACGCGGTCTGGGTCGTGGGATGCGACGACGAATCCTACATGATGGCGCTTGTCCAGGCGCCAGATGATCTCAGGGTCCTGGTAGGCCGAGGTATCGGGGTACTCCTGGCGGGCCAGTGTGATGATGACGCCCGCGTAGTTTTGCTGGTGCTGCGGGAGTTGGTAATCTCGCTCGTCGGAGGCTAGCTCGATTCTGGCCCACTCGCGCCAGAGGTTGATGCCCGTGGATGCCTCGATCAATTCTACGATGTTGGCGCCGCCCACGCGCGCGGCGGTTTCGAGAAAATAAAAATGGCCCTCGTTACGCCCTTTGATGAATTCCATGTGGGTTACACCATGCACCAGCCCGAACGCGCCGATGATTTGACGACTCAGGGCTTTCAAGGTTAGCTCGTCCTCGGATCTATGCGGAAGCGTGCGGGTGGTGGATATGCCGCCTTCGTGATATACGTCCAGTGGCGGGCGACCGTAGCGGTGGGACTCGGCGAAAACCACCTGGCGATCGACTACAAGTGAATCGACATGATAAACATCGCCGGGGATGTAGCGCTCCAGCAGATAGTAGGATTGCTGGTCACCGAGCATATCCAGGCGGGACCATAACTCTTCTGGGGTGTTGATCCTGGTGATTCCAATAGTAGAAGCTTCGAGGCGAGGTTTGAGCACCCAGGGTGGGGGCACACGGGCCATGTACTCTTGCAGCTTGCCGTAGTTCAGGACATGGACGAATTCGGGCACAGGGAAGCCTTCCTCCTGGGCCTTGACGCGCATGGCCAATTTATCACGAAAATACCTCACGGCGGTGTCGCCTATACCAGAAATGCGCAGATGTTCGCGCAAGGCTGCCGCTGTCAGCACGTCATAGTCATCAAGAGCGATGATGCAGTCGATTATGCGTGAACGGGCGAGGAAACTGACACCACGAATCACATCATCCACTTTTGACAGGTCGGGCATGTAGAACAGCTCATCGATGCTCTCGTGGGGCCAATGCGCGTTTTCGAGCGTTGTCACGGTCAACAAGATCACGTAAGACCCCAGTCGCTTGCATGCGCGCATAAACTCCTGGCCCTTCTCGTAACTGGTGATGCAGAGCACGGTTTTCTGTGATAGATTTGTCATTGTCATCACTCCTGGGTGAGAGTTGGTTCCCTGCGACATGACATACAATGGAAAGAACACAGCCTCAGTCATCAGCGGTGATCACAGAGTGGAATCCCTGCCCTGGGATTGCTCTGGGGGAAGATACCTTCCCCAATAGTATAGCATATGAGGGGCTACTGATCACCGGTGTCAGGCAGGGTCGCTTTGATGGCTTTGATACCTGGGAGAGCGCGCAACTCGCCGATTACTTTGGCTAGCGTCGTTTCGCTGGAAACGGAGCAGATAAGTTCCATAGCCTCACTTCCCGGTTCGGTATGTACCTGCAGTTTCTGTATGGTGACACTATTGCGAGCGCAGATGTTGTATACGCTGGAGATGAATGGACCTGTCACTGCTGTTGCCTCTATTTGTAGTTCTTGTATGCTTGGCGGGCGAGGACGTAGCATGGCACGTTCTGCAAACCGCAGAAAGACCAGGACGATTAGCACCATTACCGTTGTGGCGATGGCTTCTAAGAGCAGTCCAGCCCCACACGCTATGCCAATAGCAGCAATCACCCAGATGCTCGCTGCTGTCGTGAGCCCTTTGACTTTCCCCTGGTAACGACTGAGAAAAATGGTGCCTCCTCCCAGGAAACCGATGCCCGCGACGATATAGGAAGCGATACGTGTGGGATCAAGTTGTATATGGGGGATGCCGAGGAGGTCTAAGAAGCCATATGCTGAGACGATGGTAAAAAGCGCGGAGCCAAGCGAGACAAGTGCGAGTGTGCGCATGCCTGCTTCATGGTCACGTAATTCGCGTTCCAATCCTATGGCTGCGCCGAGGACCAGTGCCAGCGCCAATCGTAGAAGGATTGTTGGGAATGAGATCATGCGGTTCTGCCCTCTGTTGTTGTCACTACACTTTGGGTGGGCTGGTAGGTAATAAGAGATATTAACAGTGCGATCGTGCAGCTCGCAGGCAATATTATAGCACCTACGTCCATAGATAGGTCAGTTGATAAGGAAAAAACTTGGGGACACCCCAAACCCTGGCAGGAGACTTCGTCCCCTGCACCCCTAACGTTTCCCTATGCAAAGCTGCCACTGATATCGTAAAATAGAAAAGTTATATAGGTGTTTGCCCTTAAGCGTTACCAGGAGGAGTAAGGAGACATTTAAAGTGGAAGCCATCCAACTCAACGGTGTAACACGCATAGACCGCTATGCCTGTCGAAGTATAAGTGTCAATCCCAATCCGCCGCACGTCGGAGAAGCTACGACTCTTGCTCTAGCTCTCAAGAACACAGGGTTGGAAGCCATTACAATCAACCGTATTCAGTTCATGGTAGCAGCATTCGGCATGGGTATGGGCTGGGAGCAACTGCCTCCCATTGAACACATTAATCTCCCTGCGGACCCACGGTATATAGAAGAGGTGGCGGTGCAATGGACGCCCACCAGGGGCGGCCATCGCTGCGTCCGTGTAACCATCGAAGCTGACATACTGCCCCAGCCGCTAAGAATCGGGCGCAACCTGCAGGTGATCGAGTCAACGGCGGACAGGAGGACCTGGCAGGTTCCCTTTCGCCTCGGCAACCCCGAAGACGAACATATGCCTGTAATGCTCGAACTTGGTGGAGACAATGCCGATGGAGTTGACGCGACGGTCCTTATCAACGGGCGTCCAGTGCACACTGGGCGACCTGTCTGGTTGAATGCAAGGGAAGAGGTAGACGCTCGCTTAGTCCTGCGCGCACGTACACAGGAGGCCATCGGGGCTTTGAAGACGGTAGAAGCGTATATCCAGGGCCGCTTCATTGATGGCATTCAGATAGAAGTGTATCGACCAGTCTATACCAGCAGCTATCCTATGATAGAGCCGGAGACGGGGATGAGATCAGAGGCTGAGAACATCAAGGAGCCTGTGGCAAGGTACTGAAAGATCAGTCCTTTTCCACCGGCCTTTCCCGAACGGAACGTGCTCCTTTCGATGATGAGTAGCTTTTTGTTTCAGAAATAATGGGCTTCTCGAAAATGTTTGCGTTTTCCTATTTCTAGTGCTACAGTGGTGGTGCAGCAGGATAATGCGCAAAGTTAACTACATTCTGCGAGAGTAGGAAAGCCATGCCTAAGCAAAAGCCTAGTCCCTGTGATGAGTTGTTACGGCAGTGGCAGATGAGGCGCGAACTGGCGAATTACTACATGACGGCTTTGCTTCGTCTTAGCCCCGATGCGCCAGGCGCTCTTCACCGCCGACAGGAACTAAACAAAAAGATTTTTGTGGCCCAGCTCTGCCTGAAACAGATTGATGACCAACTGCAGAGCTGCTATGCAGAGCACGATCTGGCATTGGCAAAAAGGCTGTAGCTGCCAGCGCAGGGTTATTTAAAAGTCGTCTTCTTCCCCTCCCCACCCCTGGAAAAAGGGGAAAAGGTGGGGAATGGAAGCCCCCCAGGCTTCCTTGCCCCACACCCCGCCAAGGGGCGGCAGCCCCTTGGAACCCTGCTTTGCTCAACTTTTAAATAGCCTTGCTGCCAGCGGTCAGAGGTTGCTAACTTCCCTAAATATAGCATAAAATAAGAGTACCTTACTTTTTGTGCTGGAAGGCACTAGTTTTTTATTGGAGGCCTTGGTTGGACCAGGAACAGTTGACCACAATTGAAGATGTGCAGCGGGCGATGTTTGCCCAGCGTTATATAGCCGATCGCAGCCTGGCAACGGCGGTGTTCCTGGCACTCAAACGACGTAAGCCGCTTTTGTTAGAGGGTGAACCAGGAGTAGGCAAGACCGAAATCGCTAAAGTTCTGGCGGCTATTCTGGATACGAAGTTGATCCGCTTGCAGTGCTATGAAGGGATCGATGTGAGCACGGCGGTCTATGAGTGGAACTATACACGCCAGATGCTACATATTCGCCTGATGGAAGCGGGAGGCGCCAATCACCAGGAGGAACTCAAGGAGATTTTTGGCCCTGATTTCCTGATAGAGCGTCCGTTGCTGCAGGCTATCGACCCGGCGAATGCTCAAGCGCCTGTACTACTTATAGATGAGCTGGATCGCAGTGACGAGGAATTTGAGGCATACCTGCTGGAGTTGCTTTCTGACTTCCAGATAACCATTCCTGAAATTGGCACGATTAGCGCCAAAGAGACGCCCGTCGTGATTATTACGTCGAACCGCACACGCGAGATACATGACGCGCTGCGGCGGCGCTGCCTGTATTATTGGATCGATTTTCCGACACTGGAGAAAGAATATTCGATCGTGCTGGCACGGATGCCGGATGTACCAGAACGGCTGGCCAAGCAGGTGTGTGCTTTTGTGCGCGAACTGCGCAGCGCGGACCTCTTCAAGGCTCCAGGCATCGCTGAGACGCTTGACTGGATCAGTTCCTTGCTTGCGCTCAACCAGTTGGAACTCGTCGAGGGGCCGGTACGCGATACGCTGGGCGCGCTGCTCAAGTACCAGGATGATGTGCTGAAAGTTGGCGGGAGCGACCTGCACAAGATGTTGAAGAAGGCGCAGGGAGTTTCCTGAAGATGAACGCACAGCCTTACGAGAATGGTGATTACTTTGCCTTGCAGCCGCTACAACCATTAGAGATTGAGCGCGGTGAGAGATTGCTCTATCGCTTGACCGAGTTTGGGCGTATTCTGTGGGAGGTAGGTATCGATGTAGGGCCGCGCAAGACACTGGACCTGGCTGAGACGCTGGATTATATTGACATAACGAGCAGGGAAGATTTTTATAACACACTCAAATGCAGCCTGCTGGGCAAGCATGAACAGGAGCCAGTCTTCAATCAGATGTTCCTCTACTACTGGTACATGCGGGATCGCCAGGATAAGAAGACGGGCGATGCGCCAGGGGCGGCCAAACGCGATGAGAGGCAGATACGCCTGCCTCCCTCTGAACTCAAACGCCTGGCAGAGCATCTCAATGCTCCGGCTGAGCAGCACAAGAACCTGCGTGCCGAGATGCGCGAGAGCGAACGCAGGAGACGTATAGATGAATTCCTGGATGAGGATAACGATGATGATTCATCGACTCCTCAGGGCACGGCGTATAGCGCGATCGAGGTGTTGAGGAAGAAAGATTTCGAGTCGTTTACGTGGGACGAGGTGCAGGAGGCCAAGAAGCTGATGGCCGAGATGCGATGGCACCTGGGGCAGCGTCCAACGCATCGTAAAAAGCCTGCCCGGCGCGGCTCGTATCCCGACATGCGGCGTATCGTGCGGCGGAACCTCAAATACGGGGCAGAGTTACTGGAGTTGACCTGGAGAAGGATCAAGTATAAGCCGCGCCCGCTGGTGATCATTTGTGATATCAGTGGTTCGATGAGCCTGTATTCGCGGCTCCTGTTGCATTTCATTCACACCATCTCGAATGGTTTGATGAATGTCGAGGCGTTTGTCTTTGGGACACGGCTGACGCGTGTAACGCGACAGCTCAAGCGGCGCGATGTCGATGATGCGGTGCGTGATGTTTCCAAGTCGGTGCAAGACTGGTCGGGAGGAACACGTATTGGCGATGCGCTGCACTACTTCAATTGGAAGTGGGCCAAACGAGTGCTGGGACGCGGGGCTGTGGTGTTGGTCATTAGCGATGGCTGGGACCGTGGTGATGCGAGTGTGCTGGAAGTGGAGATGGATCGCCTGCAACATAGCTGCCACCGGCTGATCTGGCTGAATCCATTATTGGGTTCGCCCGATTACCGGCCTTTGACGATTGGCATGAAGACTGCGTTGCCGTTTATTGATGATTTTTTACCCGCGCATAATCTGGATAGCCTGATTAGCCTGGGGAATCTTTT
>Ga0209647_1002568_pt1 | contig 14562 bp, 6 predicted proteins | sample GraSoi_2013_60cm_FD_185827 | JGI IMG/M metagenome (GOLD analysis project Ga0209647, IMG submission 185827) | Grasslands soil microbial communities from the Angelo Coastal Reserve, California, USA - Sample 9_17_2013_60cm (SPAdes) (version 2) | ecosystem: Environmental > Terrestrial > Soil >...
GGGCCAGGAAGACGACTGGTTCGCATCGCATTTCATCCTTATTCTGGGCATACTGTGCGCCATCGGCCTCGTATTCTTCGTCGTGCGCGAGCTCACCACCGACCATCCTGTAGTGCAGCTGAAAATATTCCAGAACCGCACGTACTCCACCGGCGTGTTTCTCATGACCGTGCTGGGCTTCGTGCTTTATGGCAGCACCGTCTTGCTTCCGCTGTGGTTGCAAACGCTTATGGGATACTCCGCTCTCGAAGCCGGCATGGCCATGCTTCCGCGCGGTCTGGGATCGTTTCTCTTTATGCCGATCGTCGGAATTTTGATGGGCAAGATCGAGGCGCGCAAACTGCTTGCCGCCGGACTCATCATCTCGTCATTCAGCATCTATCAGCTCTCCAAGCTCAACCTGCAGGCCGGCTATTGGGACATCTTCTGGCCGCAGCTTCTGCAGGGCACGTCCATGGGGCTGCTGTTTGTGCCGCTCACCACCATCACCAACGGCCTGGTTCCCAAAGAGCAGATGGGCAACGCCACCAGCCTGTTCAACCTGATGCGCAATATTGGCGCCAGCATCGGCATTGCCAGCGTGACTACAATTTCAGCGCGCCACGCCCAGGTACACATCAATACCCTGGTGGCAAATGTAAATCCTTATAACCCGGCATCGCAGAGCATGCTGCAAGCCATGAAGCAGACCTTCATGTCCCACGGCATGGACGCGGCCACCGCCACCCAGCAGGCCTACGCCGGACTCTTTGGCATGGTGCAACGCCAGGCCTCCATGATTTCTTACATTGATACCTTCCGTCTGCTGGCCGTGATGTTCGCCGCCTGCCTGCCGCTCATCCTGCTGATGAAAAAGCCACCCAAAGGCGGAGGCGGACCAGAGAGTATGGGGCACTAAGTGGCGATTGCACACTGAGTGCGCGATTTTGGCATTTTCCATGGCTCTCCCTCCATTCCTCTGCGTTTCAAAGGTTTTGCTTTCCAATTTCGGCGATTTTGGCAAATCTTCCCCGTCGGTCTCTCGCTTATCGGTGTCATCAGCGTTAATCAGCGGTAAGGTTCTGGCCTTCCGACTTCCGCTATTCTAGCAACTCCGCAAAATTTACTTTCTAGTTAACTCTCCATCCCTCCCTACCCCCTCCCTATTCATCCCACTCCATCCCAGTTTGGCGTAGGTTCGTCCCAGTCGCCTATGGGATATCCTTGCGCCCAACTCACCTACCAGACTATGTCCTCTTTTTACTACTTGATTAACAGGCGATGTCGCATCCTAGCGCGTTTTAGGTTGCCAGGTAAAGCGCGAATTAGTACATCTTGACAAGACCACCCCGCGGGAACTACCCTCCATCTCGAAATTAGTTGTCTCACCCCCACAGCAGCTAGGAGCACGTTGCAGATGAAAGCTCTTCGTACGATTGTTCTTTCCCTCTTGCCATTCTTGTGTTTAGCATCTAGTGCAACAGCCCAAATCGATGTCAACCTCGCCCAAGGGCTTGAGCCCTACAAGTCATACATGGGTGGCAACCTTGACTCGGTCAGTCTGACCAATGGCAACCTAATGCTGCACATACCGTTCGTTTCCTACCCGCAGCGCGGGGGCAGGTTGAGCCTCGGGTTTTATCTGCGATACAACAATAAGAACTTTGGTCAGGTTTTTAATGGCACCGTCTCTTGGGGCTTCGATGGGGCCGGAGTCGACGTGCAGAGGGACGACCTTTGGGAACCACGACAGCAGAAAAAGTTGTTCTCAGTCCCTGGCGACAATGGAACAGCTCATCCTTTGGTCGTGATAAACAGCGTCATCACGCCAGATGGTTCCTTCCATGATTTGGGATGGAAGAGTGGTGGATGGGGATTCAATGCAGGCCCAATCGACGGTTCCGCTCTGGGCCGCCACGGCATCCAGGATCAACTTGTCTCCAGCAACCCGATACCGGTCGATCCTTCGTGTACGAACCCCCCCATCTCTTTCTGGAACCCTATAGTCAGCCAGGATCCCAACGGCAATCAAATCATCACAAGTTCTCTCGGGTGGACCGATACTTTGGGCCGGGTCATCCCAGGAACGGCTGCCTGTCCAAGAGGCTTCAGCACGTTTGGAGCTGAGCAGGGCGTCTATGCCGGAGGCGACGGAGCGGGAACTGAGGTCAGGATGCTCCCCGGAGCAAGCACGGCGGATTTTACCGGGTGCCCGGCCAACACGGTGTCGGCGCGCGTGTGGCTGTTGCCCGCCTTCGGAAACTCTTCCATACCCTCTTCGGCGACGGCGACGATGAGATTTTGCTACGCAAATTTCGTGGTCTCGTCGGACTTTAGTGCATCAGGAGTTAACGAGGTCTCCAACTCCACCTTCACCATGCTGCAGAACGTCATTCTGCCAAATGGTACCAGCTGGAGTTTCAACTACAGCAGCCGCGGAGACTTGAGCAATGTCACTTTCCCGACCGGTGGTAGCATCAGTTACACGTGGGGCCACTTTCACTTTTGCACTAGTTATAGTCGCGCTCTGACATCGCGCACCGTGGATGCAAATGACGGAACAGGACCGCACACCTGGAATTACGCGTGGACGCCCGGGGTCTGGAACCAAAGTGTTCCTGGCGGCCCGCCTCCCACGACCGTGGTCGTCACCGACCCAGCAGGCAATGACAGCGTGCACGTCAGTTCTGGGCTGGAAGGGTGCAACTATTATGAAACGCACGCAGCGTATTACCAGGGCAGTCAGGCGTCAGGAACGCTGCAGAAGCAGGTGGACACCGGCTACACCGTCTTCGACAATCCAACTGCCGAATACAGTTACGGTTCACCCGGTGCCGCCTTCCCCACGACGATTACAACTACCTGGGCCAACGGTAAGGTCACCATAGAACAGACGGACTACGACACTCCGACAACATACACAGCCTGGGATCTTCTCTGTTACAACTGCTCCAGCATGCCTCAGGGTACGACGCAGACGCGCATCAATGGGCAAGTCGCGGCTCAAAGCGTGTTTGATTATGGGAATGGCGGACCTGGGCCGCTCCTGCGCAAGGCGGCAACAAGCTATTTCACGTTGGACGATCCGTCTTCGGTCATTACTTATGACGGCAACGGAAACAAGTGCGCTGAAACTGACTTCGCATACGACGATCCAGCACGTCTTGTCGCCTCCGGCGTCACCATGATGCACGGCACTCCTTACGCAGGGGCAGTGCGGGCGAACGCCTCTTCTTCCACGCGGTGGCTGACCTCGACTCCGTGTTCCAGCTCGGCCACCTGGTCTCAAATCTCCAGCTACTCAAATTACTTTGATACCGGCGAACTCGCCTCGTCAACAGATGCGCTGGGAAACGCGACCAGCTACTCTTATGCGCCGACCTTCTATGGCGCGTATCTTACCTCAACGCAACTCCCCGACACATCGACTGCCGGCACAACGATGCACCACAAAGTCAGCGGTGATTACGATTTCAATACCGGTCTCCTCCGGACCTTCACCAACCAGAATGGCAATTCCTCAACGTATCTGTATGACAATATCGCCCGAATCACTTCTGGTAGTTTTGCCGATGGCGGACAACTCGTGTTCAATTATCCAGATGCGAATACGGTCGAGAAAAAGCAATTGCAGAGCGCTGGAACCTGGATCGACCAATTTGTTTACTTTGATGGTCTGGGCAGAAAGAAGCAGACGCAACTGAAGGACCCTGAAGGGGATGACTTCACCGACACAACTTATGATGCTATGGGGCGAGTTGCTGTGGTCACGAATCCGCATCGATCAACGTCTTCCTCAACTGATGGGACGACAACAACCGCCTATGACGCCTTTGGTCGCGTCGCCAGCATTACGCGTCCGGATGGAGGCGTCGCGCAAACAAGCTACAGCGACCCAACGACAGTCACCTTGACGGACGAGACGGGCAGGCAGAGGCTCAGCATCAGCGACGCTTTGGGCCGATTGATAGAAGTCGACGAGCCCGGTGGGGGGGCCGCCGGCACGGCGGCCAGCGGCGGGCTGACGATCACAGGAACGCTGCAAACGAAATCGGCAACGACTTCCACGCCGGGCACGGGTTCGCTCACGTTCACCGGAAATGAGCAAAGCAAACCCGGCGCGCCGGCGACCATTGCCACGGGCGCTGTCACGATCCAAGGAGCCGAACAGAGCACGGTAGACCTTAACAGCTGCCGCATCGTCAACCATATCAATGTTTGCAACACAGTCTACGATCACGGAACTGTGTATTTGACCGTGAATGGAGTGTCTGCGAGTTGTACCTATAGCCAGACAAGCAATACCACATCCACAGCTATGGCAGGGTGTTTAGCCAGCGCCATTACGAATGCGACAAATTCTCCCGTGGCTGCAACCGGATCGGGATCGACCATCAATATGACGTCGCGGGTTGCTGGTTCTTCTGGAAACTACGCGTTTTCCGTTACGTCGAACTGGAACACCGTATACTTCTCCAGCGCTGCCTATTCCGGCAGTCCCGCCAGCGGAAACTTGAGTGGCGGAACCGATGCCGGCCCTACAATCTACGATGCAGGCACTTGTACTGTAGCAATCAACGGGACGCAATACTCGAAGACTTTCGGCCAAGGTGATACGACCAGTACGATTGCTTCAGGTCTAGCAGGTGTTATTTCAGGCGGCAGTCTGGCTTCGGCCACGGCTTCCGGAGCGACTATATCTCTGACAGCGAAGAGCGGCGGAACGGCGAGCAATTACTCCCTCACCTCTTCTTGCTCGTACAATTCTTCAAACTTCAGCGGGCCTTCGTTTACCGAGAGCGCGTCTGGTTCCACTCTCACCGGAGGGACGAATGGTTCCGCGGCTGCCACCGATGCCGGCACCGTGCAGATGAGCGTTGGCGGCTACAGCGCCACCGCCAACTACGGCAATGGAACGGGTCAGGACAGTATCGCCACGGCGGTCGCGTCCGATCTGGCCGCAAAAATCCAGGCGCAATTGCCAACATCCAATCCGTCGTTCACGATCTCTTCGACTGGCGCCAGTATCAATATCAACTGGAGCAGTGTGGGGTCAGCCGGCAACGTCACCGTGAACACGACGTCCGCCACCACCCAGACGAGCTATTTCTCCACGCCTTCCTTTGCGAGCTGCGCCATTACAACGAACCCGCAGAATTGCAGTGCCGCGCTGAGCGGCGGCGCCGACCCTGGTCCCGGCTCGCTCAATACTCCTTACGTGACGCTTTACGCTTACGACACCCTTAACAACCTGCTGCGGGTGGACCAGAAAGGCTCTGCGCCGTCGGACAGCACGCAGTGGCGCACGCGGCTGTTTACTTACGATTCCCTCTCGCGCCTCACCCAAGCCACCAATCCAGAGTCGGGCACAATCAAGTACGCTTACGATAACAACGGCAATCTGCTGCAAAAAACTTCGCCCGCCGCCAATCAGACCGGCTCGGCCACAGAGACCGTCAGCTATTGCTATGACGCGCTGAATCGGGTGACCGGCTGGGCCTACACGGCGCAGAGCTGCCCGTTGTCGTCGCCCCCCGTCAGCTACGCCTACGACGCCGGCGCGAACGGCATCGGCCACCTGACCTCGCTGACCGACCAGGCGGGCTCGGCCGCGTACGCCTATGACGTGCAGGGCCGCATGGCCGCGCAGCAGCGGACGATCAATCCGCCTGCACCTCTGGCCGCGGTGAGCAAGACCATCAGCTACGCGTACAATCTCGATGGCTCGCTGAATACGCTGACCTATCCCAGCGGCGCGGTGCTCACCTACACGCCGGATTCGGCGGGACGCATGCTCTCGGCCGTGGACGCGGGCAACGCCATCAATTACGTCACGAGTGCGACTTACGGTCCGCACAGCGCGCTCACCGGCTTCCTCAGCGGCAAAACTGGCAGCTTTGCCGGGATCACCAACAGCTTCAGTTTCAACAAACGTTTGCAGCCGGTGTTTATGTCGGCCTCGGTCCCGAGCCAGACGGTATTTTCCATCGGTTATGATTTCCACCTGGGCGCGGGCGACAACGGCAATGTTTGGGGCATTGTTAACAACAAGGACACAACGCGCAACCAGACCTTCACTTACGATTCCCTCAACCGGCTGACTTCGGCGCAAAACGCCGGCAGCGATTGCAGCGTCGCCGTGGGCGGCAAGACCAAGTTCTGGGGCAACAATTACGGGTATGACGCTTGGGGCAACCTGCTGTCAAAGTCGGTGACCAAGTGCAGCGCGGAGAACCTGATCGTCAGCGCAGACCCCCAAAACCGTATGCACGCGATCTCCGGGCAGGACTACCAATACGATGCCGCCGGCAATCTGACGTTCAACGCCACGCCGCCGGTAGCGACCTACGCCTACGACGCCGAGAACCGCATCACCGGCGCCGCCGGGTACAACTATGTTTATGACGGTGACGGCAACCGCGTGGAGAAAACAACCGGCGGCTCGTCGCCCAGCGGCACGTTGTATTGGTACATGTCGCCGGGAATCGTGGCCGAATCCGACCTGCTGGGTAACCCGCAGTCGGAATACGTCTTCTTCGACGGCGAACGAGTCGCGCGCAAAGACTTCCCCAGCAATGCCGTCTCGTACTACTTTTCCGACCACCTGAAGACCGCTTCGGTCATCACCGATGCGGCGGGCAACATCAAGTCCGAATCCGACTACTACCCCTGGGGCGGTGAACTCCAGTTCACCAACAATGACTCGAACCATTACAAGTTCACCGGCAAAGAACGGGACAACGAATCCGGTCTCGATTATTTTGGCGCGCGGTATTACTCAAACGGACTGGGACGGTTCATCAGCGCGGACTGGTCTGCGACACCCGTTCCGGTGCCGTACGCGACACTCGAAAATCCACAGTCATTGAATCTCTACAGCTATGTGCTGGCTAATCCGCTTGGCAGTGTCGATCTAGACGGCCATGCATGCTCCATTTTGCTTGGGAACACTGGCAGTGGTTTCTGTCAGCGAGCGGCTGAGTATAGAAAAATCGACGCGGAGGTCCGCAACCAAACTCGGTTTTTTGCTGGGGCATCAGCAGTTTCCACGGTTCTTGCCAGCGCAGACGCTTCTTTCGGCGAATTTGCTTTTTCCAAGCACACGGGGGATGTCTTAGAACTGATTGGCCATACCTTGGAGAAAATAAACTTGAGTGCAGAAGCTTCAATAAAAGCTAGTACACTCAGTGGTCCAGAACTCGATGCACAATTGGTCCATATGGAACAGACTCAAGTACAAAACCTCCTAGACTATGATAGTAAAGTCGATCCTGGATATGGCAACGTGATTAGGGAGATCAACGCAGCGCTCAATCCAACAGGTTTAGAAAAGACAGCTGGAAGAGTTGCTCCTACGGACAGGGCTTTCGCTAAACTCCTCGACGACGTTCGAAAGCAACTTGGCCATAACATCGATTTCGCCAGTCAAGGCGATCGCGAGGCAATGGGGAACGCAGTCATCGACCACATAAGACGAACGGGTGGCCGCGATATATTGGGGGGTAATGCTTCTTCGCAAGGGTATAGCGACTGTGGCGCGGGCGTGTCTTGCTTTGCAGGAGGAAAGGGAAAGGTGCACTGAAAATCAATCGAGGGAAACCGATCCACAATGCTAAGGTGACCGCGAGGCAATGGGGAATGCAGCCATCGACCACATAAAAAAACGGGTGGACGCGACATAACAGGGATAAGGTGCAGTGATGCCGATGCAGAAACGGATTGCTGTATGGTTTCTTGAGACGCAATGCGAGGCGCTTCTTCTGAGTGTGCTCTTAATTGTTTTGTCGATACCGAATGGTCCTAGTCAGCATGGCTTTGTCCATGACCTGTTGTTTGGGCTTACTGCCATTTACACTGTGTTTTTTACCACTGGTTACCTGTTAACCACAGCAATCGTCGGAATATTTTGGCGGAGCCAGAGATCGTGGCTGTACCCGTCCGTTGCCTCCGTACTGTTCTTAATTCATTTTGAGATCTTTAGCGTCGGAATAGGCGGCGCTTTTGAACCCTCCGAGAGGCTTCCCATAAGAGGGGCTGGTGCGGGCATCGTGTTTGCTTGCACCTTTGTTGGAGGCTGGTTTCTGCGGAAGTGGATACAAGTAGGCCGCACGTAGGCGGTTCTATAAAAGGGAATGTCAAGAGAATGTTTTTCCCCTGCGACGGAGGGGAGAGTAGATTCTCGTCATTCAGCCCCTTTCGCCGGGGCTCCACTCTTTTCTGAGAAGCCGCGCGCTTTTTGCGGCTGCGAGGGAAAGGGTGGGAATGGAATAATCACCGGGCACCCATCTTTCGCCACTCATCCGAAGCGTGGGATTCATAGCGCATTCTGACTGCGGCAAGCTTGTTTTTATTCCCGCTTTTGCAAAAAATATTCATCGCCTTTGCCCCGGAATAAACCTTCTCCTTTCCCGTTTTGCATGATGAACAAGCAAGGCCAGTGCAAGGCCTTTATAAATTTGCAAATCGACTAGGAGAAAATCTCATGAAAACCGCCCTGATCCGCCTGCTCACTATCGCAACCCTGGCGTCGTCCCTCTCGGCCTTTGCCGCCACCGATGAATCAAAACACGACTCCGCAACGAACGCTTCCGCCAACGTGCAGCAAGCCGGCTGCGCTGACAATGCCACCGAAAGCAAGAAGCACAAGAAAGCAACGAAGCCCCAGCGCAACGACAACGATCAGGACGACCAGAACTATGTCCGCGCCCTGTTGGCAATTTATGGGTGAGCTAACTTTCGGCGCCAAAACCCTACCAGAGTGCCGGCGGCCATGAGAATATTTCGGGCTGCCGGCATTCTTCATGTGGCCCCGACTATCCGATGAACGCGACCTGTCGCGGCTTGCCATGCGATCACCCGCGACGTCCCCGCTTTGCAGTAGATCACCCGAACTCCTGTCTCCTCCGCGTCTCCGTGCCTCCGCGGTGAGATTTCGGGCTTTCCCGATCACGGCGATGACGGCGATCCCGGGCGATCTTTCCGCCCCGCCAGCGTATAATTCCTTGCGCCAGCCCAACTTCACATTTCGAGGTCGCCTACGATGAGTACTCGTGCTTTCTCGTTTTTCTTTCTGATTCTGGTTGTCTTTTCTGCCGCAATGATGGCCCAGACCTTCCGCGGTGGGATCCAGGGAACCGTTACTGACAGCTCCGGGGCCTCCGTGGTGGGCGCCGACGTTACCATCAAAAGCGCTGACACCGGTCTGGTCCGCACGGTCAAGACCAACGACGAAGGCGGCTTCCTGGTGACCGAGCTGCCCTTGGGCTCTTACAGCGTTAGCGCCAGCAAGCAAGGGTTTGGCACCAAGGTGGTGAACGGCGTTACCGTGGCTGTTTCCACCATCACGCGGGCTGACGTTCAACTTGCGCCGGGCGAGGTCAAGCAGGAAGTGGTGGTCACGGCCGAAGCGCCGATCATTGACACCACCGGAAACACTCTGGGCGGGACGATCCAGGCGCAGCAGTTGACCAATCTGCCGGTAAACGGCGGCGATTTTGCCAAGCTGCTCACGCTGGTGCCGGGCGCTGGCTCTGATCCCAATGGCGACAGCGATTCGCCCGGATCGTTTGGCACCTTCAGCATCAACGGCAATCGCGGGCGATCGAACAACTACCTGCTCGACGGCACCGACATGAATGACGGTTATCGAAATGATCCGGCAATCAACGAAGCAGGAGTCTTCGGCACGCCGGCAACGTTGCTGCCCATTGACGCGCTGCAGGAAATCGGCATTCTCTCCAACATGGAGCCGGAATACGGACGCAATTCGGGCGCGGTGGTGAATATCGTCACTAAGTCCGGGACCAATAAGCTCCATGGCTCGGTGTTTGAATATTTCCGCAACAACGCGCTCGACGCGCGCAACGCATTCAACGCCAAGACCGATCCCACAACCGGCTTGAAAGTCCCGCAGGATACTTTCCACAACAACCAGTACGGCGGATCGCTGGGCGGCCCGCTTATTAAAGATCGCACCTTCTGGTTTGTGGCTTATGAAGGATGGCACGAAAGCGGCGGCCTGCCGGGCATAGCCAGCGTGCCCAGCCAGGCTGCCGTCACGGCGCATGGTCCGGTGAACCCGGTCATCGCCAAGCTGCTGGCGCGGAACCCGTGGGGCAGGCCGCTGCCTGCCGTGGGAGATGCAGGGGGCACTGAGAACGCTACGGTGCAAGTGACTGATCCTTTCAAGAATCGCGTGGATAGCCTGATTTTAAAGATCGATCATCACTTGGGGCACGGTGAAGGCTCTGATATTTTTACCGGACGTTATTTCTATGGCGACAGCGACCAGAGTTTCCCGCTGGCCCTGGGCGGCGGCACCACTGTCCCCGGCTTCAATACCGTGACCCCGACGCGCGTGCAGATCCTGTCCCTTTCGTACACCCATCTGCTGTCTCCCAAATTGCTGCTCGAGGTCCGCGGCGGCTGGAACCGTTTTGCTGAAGGCTTCTTCCCGCAGGACCAGACGTTCAATCCTGCATCCATCGGCCTGAACACGGGTGTGACCAACGCTCAGGATTTTGGTTTGCCGCAGATCAGCTTCAGTGACGGCACCAGCGGACTGGGCGGTAACAACTCGCTTCCGCGCCATCGCTTTGACACCAACTGGCAATACTTCACCAACCTCGGCTACAACACCGGCAAGCACAACGTGAAGTTCGGCTATGAATACCGCCGCACCACGGTCAATCAGTTTTACGATCTCGGCTATCGCGGCCGCCTGAAGTTTCTCTCGTTTGATGATTTTCTTGGTGGCAACATCAGCAACGGTGGCAGCCAGTTTGCCGGCGACTCACAGCGCACCACGCACCAGAACAACTCGGGTTTTTACGTGCAGGATAATTTCCGCTTCAGCCGCAAGCTCACATTGAACGCAGGTCTGCGCTGGGATTATTTTGGAGTGATCTATGAAGATCAGAACCGCTTCAGCCTGTTCAATTCCACGACGCAGTCTCTGGTGCTGGTGGGAAAGGGAGGCGGGCCTTCGAGCCTTTATCCGCGCGACCTCAATAACTTTGCTCCGCGACTCAGCGCTGCCTATGATCTGCGCGGTAACGGCAACACCGTGTTGCGCGCAGGCTGGGGCCTTTATTACGACGCGTTCTCGCAGGATTTCTTCATCGGCCACTTCCCGTTCAACACCTTCAATCCCGGGCCAGCATACAACGGCGTGGGCGCGGCGGCGATTAACGCCGCTGGAAGCGTTGCGGGTACCATCGCGTCCGGCGTGCCCATCTTTACCGGCTTCACCCCGACAGCGGACGCGTGGACGGTCGATCAAAAAATCCGGACCCCGTATATCCAGAATTACAACGTAAATCTTGAGCAGTCGATGGGCAAAGGCATGGCGCTTACGGTCGGTTACGTTGGCTCGGCCGGCACCAAGCTATTCCGCTTCCGCGATATCAACCAGCATGATCCCGCCACCGGCGCTTTTCCCTTTGCCGCGTTCAACATCGTCAACCAGTTTGAATCCACCTCCAGCTCGAGATACAACAGTCTTCAAGTTACGTGGAAGCTGCGCAACTGGCGCGGCCTGAACTCCCAGCTTTCGTGGACGTGGTCGCACTCGATTGACAACGCCAGCGACGGCGAAGATTTCGTGCCCAACGCCGCGCAGCCGGACAACAGCCTCAACCCCGGCGCGGAGAAGGGAAACTCCAACTTTGACGCGCGCCATCGCCTGACCTGGATGTTTGGCTATAACCTGCCCAATCCTACAATGGCAAAAGCATTTACCAATGGCTGGTCATTGAACGGCCTGCTGCGTCTCTCCAGCGGACAGCCGTTCAATCTCAACTCTTTCTCCGATTACAACAACAGCAATGAGTTCCTGGAGCGCCCGGACGTGGTCGGCGATCCCTTTGCCGGCACTGGCGGGCCCAGTAAGTTGCTGAACCTCTCCGCCTTCGCCGCGCCATGCACGTGGGACCCCATCGCCGGCGGCTGCATTGCCGGAACCCAGCACTTCGGCAATCTTCGCCGCAACGCCTTCATTGGCCCCGATTTCAAGAACTTTGATTTCGCGCTGGCCAAAGACACCAAGCTGAATGAGCGGCTGACCATGCAGCTCCGTACCGATATCTACAACCTCTTCAACCATCCCAATTTCTCCAACCCCACGCTGCCCAATTTTCTGGTGAACCTGGAAAACAACGGCACCGTGGCGCCACGGCCGGGCGATCCAAAATGCGCTTTGCCTCCCGGACCGAACACTGGCTGCCGCGCTGTGGGCCCGGGCTTCCTGCCCACGACGGCTACGCCGGATGTCGCCATCGGCTATCCGTTCCTGGGCGGCGGCGGCTCGCGCGATATTCAGCTGGCGCTGAAGTTTACGTTCTGAGTTTGAGTGGCAACTGCAAACCAAAGGGGGCGCGCCTGGGAACGCCGTGCCCCGTTTTTTTGCCGATGATTAAATAAATACTTTAATTATCAATGCTTTACAACGAAGCTATCTAAGGTTAAATTCCTCTTGACGTATATCGCAAATTGAAATATAGTTATTGCGATTAGCGATATGAAGCTTGGTGAAAAATTACGCTACCTCAGGTTGATGGAAGGCAATCTCCGCGGCATGGGCCGCGAGATGACGCAGCAGGAAGTGGTCCGAGCCGTCACCCGGGAACTGAAGTTGAAGATCAGCCAGAGTTATCTCTCGCAGATCGAGAACGGCGCGCGCCCGCACCTGACCAACAAAACGCGGCTGCTGCTGGCCAAATTCTTCAACGTCCATCCCGGATACCTGGTGGATGATCCCGAAGGCTTCCACAACGAGTTGCTGTCTGATTTGAGCGCGGCGGAAGATACGCTCGACCTTTGGCTGATTCAGGGTGCGGAGCGTTTCCGCCGTGATCCGCCGGTAAGCCGCGCGCTGCTCAACCTGGCCAAGCACAAGGATTCGCGCAGCTGCCTGGTGCTGATGGACGCAATTCTTGAAACCCCTGAACTGGCGGAGAAGCTGCTGCACGTGTTGCGTCCGCAGCTGCAGAAGGGCGCGCCGGAGATGAGCGAGGCCTGATTGAGCGAAATAAGGCTGAGCGAGGTGAAGCTATGAACTGGGAACTCTTCTATCTGGTCTGTTTCGTCGTGGGCTTTGCTTTTACCGCGCTCTCGTTTTTGAGCGGCACGCTGCACCTGCATCTTCCCGGCCATTTTCATCTTGGCGGGCATGGCGCAGGGCACGCCGGCGGCTCACATGGATCGCAAGGTTCGACCTTTGGTTTCTTCAATCCTATGGCGATTGCCGTGTTCCTGGCGTGGTTCGGCGGGACAGGATATTTACTCGTGCATCTGCGCCACATATGGGTCTTTGCCGGGCTGGCATTCTCGACCCTTGCAGGCCTGATCGGGGCGGGCGTGGTTGTCATTTTTGCGACGAAATACTTCATGGCGCATGAATCCAGCCTGGATCCCATGGATTTTGAGATGGTCGGCGTCCTGGGCAAGATCAGCGGGACCATCCGCCGGCAAGGGACCGGTGAAATCATCTTCGAGCAGGAAGGCGCGCGAAAAGCCTGCGCCGCCCGCAGTGAAGACGCTGACGAGATGCGCCGTGGTGAAGAAGTTGTGGTAACGCGCTTTGAGAAGGGCGTTGCTTATGTGCGCCGGTGGAGTGAGCTGGCTGAAAAAGCCGGGGTCTTGCCCGCGGAAGAAGAGAAAAGTTCGTGAAGGTTCTAGGAGGATCTATGGAATGGCAAACAATCGCGATCATTGTTGGTTTGAGCGTTCTGGCCGTGATGATTGTGATCAGCATGTTAGCGCGGTTGTATCGCAAAGTTGGTCCCAACGAGGCGTTACTGGTTTACGGCCGCGGCAAGACGCCGCGCGTGGTGAAAGGAGCCGGAAGCATTATCTGGCCTCTGGTCGAAAACTGCCGCCTTCTGTCTCTTGAGCTGATGTCTTTTGACGTCGCGCCACAACAGGACCTCTATACCAACCAGGGTGTTGCCGTGACTGTGGAAGCTGTCGCGCAGATCAAGGTCAAGTCTGACGACATTTCCATACGCACCGGCGCCGAGCAGTTTCTTACCAAAACGCCGCCGCAGCGTGAAGGGCTGATCCGCCTGGTGATGGAAGGCCATTTGCGCGGCATCATCGGCCAACTCACGGTGGAGCAGATCGTGAAAGAGCCGGAGATGGTGGGTGACCGCATGCGCGCCACCTGCGCCGGCGACATGAGCAAGATGGGTCTTGAAGTCGTTTCCTTCACCATCAAGGAAGTCCGCGACAAGAACGAATATATCGCTAACATGGGCCGGCCGGATGTTGCCCGCATCAAGCGCGATGCCGACGTCGCCGCCGCCGAAGCCGAACGCGATACCGCCATCAAAAAAGCGGAAGCGCAGCGCGCCTCCGCCATCGCCCGCGCACAGGCCGATCAGGAGCGCGTGCTGGCGGAGACGCTCTCCCAGGCCAAGCAGGCAGAAGCCCAGCGCGATCTCGAAGTCAAGCGCGCTACCTACGCCGAGCTGGTGAAAAAACAGCAGGCGCAGGCCGACAAGGCCTATGAAATTCAGGCCAACATTCAGCAACAATTGGTGATCGCGGAGCAGGTGAAAGTTCAGTTGATTGAGAAAGAGCAGC
>Ga0209647_1002569_pt1 | contig 14561 bp, 14 predicted proteins | sample GraSoi_2013_60cm_FD_185827 | JGI IMG/M metagenome (GOLD analysis project Ga0209647, IMG submission 185827) | Grasslands soil microbial communities from the Angelo Coastal Reserve, California, USA - Sample 9_17_2013_60cm (SPAdes) (version 2) | ecosystem: Environmental > Terrestrial > Soil >...
CTCCAACGGCTCTCCGCGCTCTTGCAAGCACCTGCTAACCTCTCTTTCGATAAGCTAACTTCCCTATCGGCTTAAAAGTCCAACCGCCAGCTCGTCAAAAAGTTGCACTTACCGGGCAACAGCCCCTTAACAAACAACATTTTTGTTAACATTGGACAGTTTAAACACAGAAAAATATTCTGTTTAGAATGTCCAATGTTCAGATGCGTCCCTTCTTCTGGGACGCCGCACGTTATGCCGTGCCTTCGCATCGAAGGGGACATGTCCCGACAGGATAAGGGGCCTTCCTCCTTCGACGAGCATGGCTTGAGAAATGCCGGGAATAGAGAAGCCGGGCGGATTGATAGCCTGAAGCATGCGCGACCTTCCTTCTGACCCGGCCGATACGCAAGCCGCCGGAATTCAGAGAGCCAACCTTTGACGAATGATGTAGTCTATTGATCAAGCAGAGGGTTTGCTGCAAGCAGGACTGGTGCTGCGGCTAAGCCAAAGCTCTCGCAACGGCGGTTCTGAATGGGGACAGGTCAACTGTTGGCCGTCCCAGGGTTGTCGCTATGTAGCAGCACCACTATTGACCTGTCCCTTTTGACCTTTCTTACTGGCTGGTTTTGAGTGACCGCTGACAATCTGCAGCCTGCCCGCCATAGCTTTAGCGACGGCTGGTCCATCTGTGGTTGAAAAGTTCGTTCTTTATTCGTGTTTATTGGTGTCCATTCGCGGTTAAGGTCTCTTCGCCAGCTCGAGGTTTTCGGTTTCTTATGCTTTCGGGCCGGACCGAAATCGACTGTTCCGTGGTCTAGGCTGCCTTATAGTCTCAGTATGAATGCCTCCCCTGTTCTTTCTCTTTATCGTTATTTTGTGGCGGCATCGCGGATGCAACACCACTTTGAAGCCAACCCGGTTCCTTTTGAGGAACCGCAGTCTGCGAAGCCAGAGGATCCGAATCGGGTACTCGAGTTATTCGCCGGTCCTCGGGGTAACTTCATGTATTATTGGTATGGAAGCCTTTACGCTGTGGTGGAGGGTTTTCAAAAGCTGCAGCTGAACGATCAAAGTATCGACGCGCTCCTCGGTTCTCCCAATGTAAACGCTCTCCGCCGCTGCCGGAATGGCGCTTTTCATTTTAGGCCAACCTACTTTTCGGCGAGGTCGCTCAAGGCCATAGGCACCGATGAATTTGTCAGGTGGGTGCGTGAGGTGATGACGGCGTTTCGCAGCTACTTCGATCGGCAACCGCGAATGGACGCGAAGGAACGCGAATAAAGGCTTTAACCGCAGATGGCTATGGAACCGGACTGGGGACAGGTCGATAGTTGGATAGACAGTTCGCGTAAGGTCCTGTCTGAGCGCGTCATGAAAGGGGCAGGTCATCTGTTGACCGTTCGTACTTCTGTTGACCGTCCCGAGGTTATCGCAATTTAGGGAGCCGCAACTGCTGACCTGTCCCTTTCTTCTCTGCATCCCTGACCCCTTTTGTCCCGGGTCACCCAAAAAGGGTCAGTCCAGGGGTCAGTCCACAAATCTTGACTGACCCCTTTCCCTTGACCCCAACTATTTGATCGGTGGGATTTTGCTTGGCAAATAGTACGGCGACGCCGCGTAGGACTAGAGCGAAATCCGACCGCTGGGCGGCGTGGATGCGGATGTGTTATCTTACAAATATGAGGACTCCATCCAAAATTGAAGCCGCGGGAGGTCCCGCGGACACTTCGAAGCAACAGATCGAGGCCGATTCCGTTACCTGGAAAAGAGATTACAAGGGCTGCATGGTCACCATCTTCGGTTCGCCTAGCGCGGGATGGAACGTGAAAATCGACAAGCGCGAGCCAATCATTTTAGGATATACGCGTCCGCGCGCGATCAAATACGCCAAAGAGCTAATCGACGAGGAACAAGCTAAATTTCACTCTCGATCGGCGGGCGGACTCCCGCGCAATAGTAAGGTTTCCCCAGAGTCTGCACGACACTCGTTTCCGACTGTCATTTCAGCGGACCGGCGGAGAGGTTGAGACAAAAGCTCGTCTTTTTCAGGGAGGCTAAATTGGGGACAGGTCAATAATCGGCAAGAGGCTGTGGCTATCGATCGTATCTTTCCGGCAACCGGCTCAGTCAACAATTGACCTGTCTCTTGATTGTATTCTCTAAAGCACCTCCGACTGGGGACAGGTCAATAGGTGGCAAAAGTCTGGCTATCGATCGTGTTTCCCTAACAACCTCAACCAACAGTTGACCTGTCCCCTTGGTTGGCACCCACGGTCGCAGATAAGAACATGGCGCCCAAAAAGCTTGGCCGATCGGCGCGAGAAGAAGGCTCGCACCGATCGGTCTCCCCATTGGCTTTCTGGCTGAAAAAGATTTACGTGTAGCTGCTATTTGTTTTGAGCTGCGTCCTCGACAAATTCTCGATCCACACCGGGCTTGTTATCTCGGTTATATTTTGGTCTCAGTGGGTTTCCGGTTTCGTCTTGTCCGTTACTCGGGAAACCTTTTAAGCAGCCGTGATGCCACGCTGCTTTTTATTCCCCGTGCTGACCGCATTTTTGGCCCGTTTCTCGAGGAGAAATCAGCTTTAGAAGATTTCAAACCGGCTCACAAGGACGGTCCAACCGGACCTAATTCAGTCCCGGAAAGGGGAACATTGTTTGCCGAAAATGGGACGGATAGACGGGGGCACCTCGGATAGGGACAGGTCAACCGTCCGGTCCCTGCGGCTGCCGTCATTCGGTCCGTGACGATTCAAGCGCAGGCACGCGCTCCAATGCCGTGTCATGGCGGAGTAGGAGTACAATTACCAACGCCACAATCGCGACTCCGGCCAGCACTAGTAGGCCATTCGTAAAGCTGCCAGTAGAGTCCTTGATCATCCCCATCACCGATGGCCCGACGAAGCCCGCGAGATTGCCAATTGAATTGATGATGGCGATACCGCCGGCTGCGGCAGCACCGGACAGGAAGGCAGTCGGCAACGTCCAGAATACTGGCAGGGAGCCGAAAATGCCGAACGCGGCTACGCTGAACGCCACCATCTTCGCGGTTGGATCATTCAGAAAAGCTGCCACGGTGAGTCCGGCGGCGGCGATGAAGATAGCGAAGCCGGTGTGAAATCGGCGTTCCAGCTTGGCGTCTGAATGACGGCCCCACCACACGATGCCGATCACGCCCACGGCGTAGGGGATAGCCGCAACGAACCCGGTCTGGAGGTTGGACATGCCGAACGCTTTTACGATCTGGGGCAGGAAGAAGCTCAATCCGTAATTGGTCGCGACGGCGCCAAAATACACCAGGCTGAGCGCCAGTACGCGCGGGTTCAACAAAGCCTGCAACACGCTGTAATATCGCGCCGCCTGGCGCTGGCGTTCCTCGGCTGCGAGCCGATCGACCAGCCAGCGCCGTTCATCGTCACCGAGCCACCCAGCATCAGCGGGCTTATCGGTAAGATAGAACAGGACAGCTACCGACAGCAGGAGCGCAGGCACTGCCTCCAAGATAAACAGCCATTGCCAGCCATGCATGCCGAGGACTCCTTCCAAACCCAGTAGCGCGCTGGATACCGGCGCGCCAATGACGGTTGAAAGCGGGATCGCCGCCATGAAATAGCCGATAACCCGAGCGCGATATGCCGCCGGAAACCACAGCGTCAGGTAGAAGATCATACCGGGGAAGAAACCGGCTTCTGCCGCACCCAGTAGAAACCGGACCACGTAAAACCAAGTCTCGTTGCCGACGAATGCCATCGCCCCTGACATGATTCCCCAGCTGACCATGATGCGCGCGATCCAGCGTCGCGCACCGAAATGAGCCAGTAGCAGGTTGGATGGGACCTCGAAGACGCCATAAGCCAGGAAAAAGATGCCTGCTCCGAAGCCATAGGCCGACGCGGACAGTCCCAGATCTTTATTCATCGTCAGCGCCGCGAAGCTGACATTCACCCTGTCGAGATAAGCGACAAAGTAACAAACGATCAGAAAAGGGACCAGGCGAACGGATACCCTTGCCATCGTACGTTGTTCGAGCGTGTCCATCGGGGGGGATCGTCGCCCTTACCGGCCCTAACCAAGTGGCTGGTGATGCCAGCGCCAACCAATGCATCAACTCCCGAGATTATTGTCAAGCCGACAGGTTCTGAATGGGGACAGGTCACCTGTGTTGGTTGCCCTCGGATCTTTTCCCTCGACGGGCTCAAAATTGGCTGCAAGCTAACTTTAGTTAGGCCGACAGCGGAAACGCGATGAAACGCACATGGACGATCATCGGGGTCAGAGACGTTCCCGGCAGCTTCAAATGGTACCAGTCGCTCTTCGGCCAACCCGAGACGCCTCCGGTGCATGACTACTTTGGTCAAATCCTGGATACGGATGGAACCGTCTTGCTCTGCCTCCACCAGTGGGGTGCGCACGAGCATCCCTCGTTGATGAGCCCGGACGAGGCGTCACCTGGCAACGGGCTCCTCTTGTTCTTCCGCGTCGACGACTACGAGATGGCCCTGAGGAGGGCGCGCGCTCTCGTCGCCAGGTTCGAAGAGGAACCCCACGTGAACCCGAACACTCAAACCAGGGAGTTCTCACTCCGGGATCCGGACGGATACTACGTGACGATCAGTGAAGAAGGAAGCGAGTACGCTTGAATACGCGCCGTTAGTTTGCTTCGGAAATAGCTGACCTGTCCCTTTCTTCTCTATCCTTAGGACGGGTTGAGCACCCAAGTAACCTCCTTTGCGGCACTAACAAAACCGAGATTCTGTAGAATCGGTTTACTAGTCTCGCGCGCTTCGGCGCTCAGGTACCGAAGATCGCGGCGTCTAGCCTCCCTGGCGCGTTCTGCCACCAGGGCTCGATAAATACCCATGCGCCGATAAGACGGCGCCACCCCTCCTCCGAAAAGCAGGCCAAAAGAACTCGGTGACCCAATTTCCAGGCGAGCCGATGCGGCGATCTCCGCAGAAACATAAGCGACGTAGAGCGCCAGGTCCGGGTCGTTGAGCCGATCCGAATAGGCTGTACGCTGCCAAGTGTCCAGTCCGCCGAACGCTTGCTCCGATGCCTTCACAAAGTCTTCCAGTTCTTCCTCAGTCTTGACCCTGCGGATATCGACGTTGTCCGCGGTCGATGCCTGCACCTCATTCGCCAAATCAAAGATCATCAATGTTCCCGCAGCGTCCGGCTCGAATCCTTCCGCGGCGAGGCAACCGGAAATCTCGGCTGGAGAATCATGCTCGTAGACTCTCCACATTAACTTCTCACCGCGTGATCTAAAGTGGGCAGCGTGGCTAGCCACCGCTTGGCGCACCGTACTTGGAGTTAGCTCCCACCAAGAAATGAAGTTGAAATAACCCGTTAGACAGACGACGCCGTCCGCTCGCTCAACCACCAGCCCCGGCGGCGCTTTGGGATTAGCGCGCACTTCCGCGTCATATTGGGCCAGCACACGCGCCACATCCATAGTATCAGCTTACCCGACTTCAAGACCTAAACGAGGAAATAGAACCGGATTGGGGACAGGTCGATAGTTGAATACTCTGTGTTTGCTATTTAGGGCGCCGCGACGGTTGACCTGTCCCTAGCTGAAAGCGCTCTTCCTGGTGCTCCTGGTAACGGCACCAATCCGCTGACGCTTAATTTCCCTTGGGAATTTCTCTGGCACGGTGCGTCCCCTCAACGGGTGCTGCAAAAGTCCCAGGCGGCCGATTTGCATCCTCCAGGACTGGAGCCCTATTCAACTCTTCGCCTGGGTTCCGTTTCGAGCTGACGATTTCCCGTACTCGATCCAACACGATAGCCAACAGGATCAATCCGCCCAAAAACGAGTTAGCAAAATACGGGTTTGCTTTGATATCGATCAGTCCATTCTGAATCAAAATAAAAATCGCTCCACCCAAAAAGATACCAGGAATGGAAATGCTTCCTCCGTTCAAACCCGTCCCTCCAATGATCGCTACGGCAAAGCTACCGATAAGCCAGGTATCACCAGTTTCGGGAGCAGCCGATCCGATCATTGAGGCCCATAAAACTGCAGCTAACCCCGCCAGTATTCCTGATATGCCGTGAGCCCACAGGATCATTTGATCGGTAGCAATCCCACACAGCCGCGCCGCGCTTTCGTTGCCGCCCGTAGCTAACAATTGGCGTCCGAATACCGTTGAGGAAAAAACATAGGCTGCGCCGGCCAGGATCAGGATAACCAAGACGAAGACCCAGGAAACGTTGAAGAGGCTTTCCTGACCGATAAAGCCGAAATCGTCAGGGATGGTATACGGAGAGCCACCGGATATCCCAGAACGAAGTCCCATAAAAACGAACATCGTGGATAGGGTGACAATAAATGAATTGATCCTTAACTTAGTAATAATAAGGCCATTGAGCAGTCCGGCAGCTAATCCGAAGAGCAATACGAGAGGCACAGTTAGCCAGGGGTTAAGACCAAAGTCTTGGAAGCAAATACCCATGATAACGGTAGCCATGCTTCCAATGGCGCCGACGGACATATTCATACCCCCAACCACTAGGCAGACCGCCTGGGCCAGCGCGAGTAAAATGCTGAAAGCCATCTGGCGAGAGAGCACGAACACCGTATACGAGCTCAAGAAGGTGTGCGACACCGACGCGGTCAGGAGCGAAAGCAGGATAGTTGCGATAAGCAGGCCGACGGCTCGTCCTGTCATCACCGGCTTGAATGCGTTCCTAATGATTTGCTTCGCCATTTTATCTTCGGCGTTTTACTAAGAAAGCTGATCGCCGTTTCGTTTGCTTAAAAGGTCGCCGATTCGATCCCGAACCGATTCATAACTTTGTTCTTCGAGATCTTTGACTTCGCCGATGATTTCTTGATTTCTGAAAATCAGGAGTCGCGTGGACAAACGGATTATTTCCGCCATATCGGATGAAATCAGAATGATTCCTTTGCGTTTTTCGGCGGCAAGTTGCCAGATCAACCGATGAATCTGTTCCTTGGCCCCGACATCGACGCCAACCGTTGGCTCATCAACAATCAAAATATTGCAGTCGTTCAAGAGCCACCGGCCGATGCTGATCTTTTGCTGGTTACCGCCGCTCAGGGTGGAGACGGGCGTGCGCAGGTTGCGCATTTTGACCGACAATGCGGAGGCAATTTCGGCCCCCGTTTTGGCCTCCGCGTTCTTGGGGATATAAAAGCTCCACGGATGACGAATTTTTCGCCAAATCAACAAGGTCAAATTGGTCAAAACGGTTTCATCAAGGAATAAGCCTTCTTCCTTCCTGTTTTCGGTGACGTATCCTAACCGATAGCGAAACAACGCATCCGAAATGCGACGAATAACCGCTTTCTTTCCGTTCACGCGGATGGTACCGGAATCTGCTCGCGATTCACCGATGAGGACTCGGGCAAGTTCAGTCCGCCCGGAGCCCACCAAACCGTAGAATCCCAGAATCTCTCCTTCTCGCAATTCGAATGAAGCATGCTTGCACTTGTTCTTTTTGGTCAGATTCTCCGTCTGCAACAGAACGCGATTCGGATGGGCGCGGGTCTGGCCGATACGTTGTTCTCCAGCTTCTCGCCCGATCATCATCCGGATCAATTCACTTCGGGGAAGTTCCTCGGTGAAGCGGGTTCCGATCAGTTTGCCGTCGCGCATGACACTGATCAAATCGGATACCTGATAGACTTCGTCTAACTTATGCGAGACATAAATTAATGTCGTGTTGCTTCTCTTAAGATTCGCCAAGAGCAGAAACAAATTGTCGGCCTCATGACCGGAAAGGCTGCTGGTCGGTTCATCCAAAAGGATTACCGCGGCCCGAGCTGAGAGTGCTCGAGCGATTTGCAGGAGCTGCTTCTGTCCCGCACTCAATGAGATAACCGACTGAGTAGGGGCCACCTTTAGCCCAACCGCCTCCATGTATTCGCCGGCCGCTCGGTTCAGCTGTTTCCAATTGATCCGGCCTTGCCTAGAAAAAGTGCCGAGTTTATCCAGCATGATATTTTCAGCGACACTCGCCTGCGGCACCACCTGGATTTCTTGATGAACAATATCGATTCCTGCCGCTAAAGATTCGCGATAACTCGAGGGGGCATATTCCCTCCCATCATAAAACATTGTTCCCGAGTCGGCTTGGTAAATGCCGGTCATGATTTTCATCAACGTGCTTTTGCCCGCGCCATTTTCACCCATGAGCGCATGAATCTCGCCCGGACGAAACGCGAGCGAAACTTTGTCCACCGCTTTAACGCCCGGAAAAGATTTGCTGATGTCGCTGATGCTAAGAAGTCCCACGTCCGGCTATTTGGTCAGGTATTTTGTGGTCAGATCCTTCTTTAGCTGTTCCGTGATCGCGGCGATTTGTTGTGAGTAAGTATCGACGTTATCTTTGGTCACCAAGATGTCGCCTGCGTCGACTAATTGATACGGTTTGGTCGGTTTGTAACCCTCCAGCATATACTTGAGGAGCGCGCAGCTGATATATCCATGCGCAAACGGATTTTGGGCAATCGTTCCGTCGATGGCTCCATCTCGTATGGCTTGAAGCGTGATTGGATCAGTGTCGATGCCAATGAAGTGAAATTGTTTCAGATTCGGATTCTTGTGACGCTCCGTCAGCAGCCCCGAGGCTGCTACGGTTGGATTGTATCCCGTGGTAATGATCCCGTCGATTTCGTTACCGCGCGCAGCAATCGCGCTCTCGATCTTTGTGCGAGCGACGCTCTGTTGGGTCATGTCTGCGATCGTTTGAATGATGTGGACGTTCGGATGCTGCGCCACGACCTCCTGAATACCGTCATCGCGCAATTTGGTATTCACGTCGGTGACGGTTTCAAGAATGTTGAGGATATTGCCCTTGTCTCCCATGATTTTAATCAGATCCTCGGTCGCTCGCATCGCCGCACCTTTGATATCGGTTCCGACCGTAAACGGAATCGGTGTCGGTGTATGTGGTTGCCCGCCATAAGCCACCACGAAAATATGATGCCGGATCAGGGAACTCGCCAAACCGTTTGCCCCGGTCGGGTCGCCTGGGAAAAGGCTGATCGCTTTATAGCCTCGAGCCGATTGCTGCTCGATATTTTGGGTTTCATTGGCTTGCGTCCATTCCTGTCCAACCGTGACGTCGATCTTAATGCCAAAATCTTTTGCGGCAGCTTCAGCCCCTTTTTGTACTTCGGCGATGTACGGGTGCGGCATCATTCCGTACCAAAGCATGGGCGCTATATCATCGGCTCTAGCGGAAACTAAGGTTAAAGCGCCAAGGGCAGCGCAGAACAAGATATTTATCTTCATAATTATAAGGGGGACACGCGTTTGATATGGTTGAGAACGAACCCATCGCCGCGATTAGGAGCAACCTAGACAGCAAGTCCATTGCGTAAACTACGATTTTGCGATAGAAACATCGCAAAATGCGCACGCACCCAAGGAAACGAACCGTTCTCCTGGCCTTGACCCTTACGCATCACGGATTTTATCACGGCGCCATTCGTTACGCCGCTGAGCATCATTGGCACTTGGTGGAGGATGCTATTTTCACCGGCTCGATCCCGCTGGGTTGGGAAGGCGACGGAATACTTTCTTTTGTCGGTTACCGGGAGGATTTCGCCCGGTATATCAAGGCCGCCAAGGTTCCCGTGGTCGAGATTTCGTCGGTGCGAAGGGACCTGGGTGTACCTTGCATTTGGGAAGACAACGAAGAGATAGGCAGAAGCGCCGCCGCGCATTTAATTGAACGGAATTTCAAGCACTTCGCCTGGGCCCCGTTTTGGCAGGATGCCGTGAACGAAGAACGGTACCAAGGGTTCGCGCAGTTAGTTCAAGCGGCCGGTTATCGATGCGACCGGTTACCACCAATCAATACTCAAAAATCAGGGAGCCGGCGCATGGACTGGATCAGCCGCCGAAATTGGATCGTAGAGAAATTTCGCTCCTATCAGAAACCCGTCGGAGTCTTCTGCTACAACGATTATACAGCGTCAGACATCGTTGGCATCTGCATGGACTCGAATATCCACATCCCGGAGCAGATTGCCGCGATCGGCGTTGATGATGATCCCGTGGTGCGATTGCCGATTTCATTGTCGAGTGTCCGGCACGATCTCGAAGGAATGGCTTATCGCGCAGCCGCACTACTGGATCAACTGATGGACGGCAGGAAACCTAATTTTCAAAAATCGAAAGTGCAGCCCAAAGGTGTGCTGACGCGTCAGAGCACTGACGTTACCGTGATCCAAAATCCGCGCGTGCTGAAAGGGATAGAATATATCAGAGCAAATTTTCTTCGTAGCGCCCTGTCTGTCGAACGCGTGGCTTCCGCTGTCGGTGTCTCCCGGCGATCGCTAGAAAAGGCTTTTCGTGCAGAAATGTGCCGAAGTGTCCTGCAGGAAATTATCAGAACCAGAATCAGCCAAGCGAAGCTGTTTCTCGCGACGACCGATTTGCCTGTCGCCGATGTTGCCGCGCGTTCTGGGTTCGCTAATTTAAATCACTTTTTCCGCGTCTTCAGGCAACAAACCGAATCCACCCCCAGAGGATACCGGATGGCGCGAAGACCAAAGAACGTAAAATAGGGACAGGCTCCGGAGGAAATATGAATCGACGGGAATCTGTGACTGGTTCTGTTGCAGCAGCGGGTGCAGCACTCGTTCGAGAGAATGTTCATGCCGCTTCTTCACCTGCTACAGACCAAGTTCCTGGTTCCGTCCCAGGTGAAATATCGGAATCGGTCATCAAGGAAGCGCGCTTTCCGGAAGGCTTTCTCTGGGGCGCCGCCACTGCCTCCTACCAGGTGGAAGGCGCATGGAATGAGGACGGCAAAGGTGAATCGATCTGGGATAGATTCACCCATACGCCTAGCAAAGTGCGGGGTGGTGTGACCGGCGATGTCGCTTGCGATCAGTATCATCTTTATCCGCAGGACATCGCACTAGCCAAACAGCTTAATCTAAAGAGCTACCGCTTCTCCATCTCCTGGCCCCGCATTCAGCCTACCGGCATTGGCGCGCCCAACATGAAGGGGATAGATCACTACAGCCGCTTAGCCGACGCTCTGCTCGAGGCAGGAATTCGTCCCTGGTGCACGATGTACCACTGGGACCTCCCCCAAGCGCTGGAGGATCGAGGAGGCTGGCCAAATCGCGATCTCGCCGGCTACTTTGCTGACTACGCCGGTATTCTGGCGAAGCACCTTGGCGATCGAATCACGGTATGGGCCCCATTCAACATGCCCTGGGCCATAGCTTATATGGGCTACGCCGCAGGTGCATTTCCGCCAGGCCGCACTAGCTTCTCCGACTTTTTAAAAGCAGCACACACGCTCGGACTGGCGCAGGGCGAAGCGCACCGTTCAGTTAAGGCGGCGTCTTCGCAGGCGACTGTGGGCAGTGCTTATGAGATGGCTCCCGCATACCCGAAAACGGATTCTGAGGCAGATCGTGCAGCCGCCGCGCGGTACCACGCCATGAACAACGTCTTCTTTTTGGAAGCTGCCATGAAGGGACGCTATCCGAATGCTTTTGTTGGCGAACCTCCCTACGAAATCATGGGCTTTAAGGCAGGCGACGAAAAGATCCTGTACGCGCCGCTGGATTGGGTGGGCTTCCATTACTACACGCGTCGTATCGTTTCCGATGCAAGCAATGCCCAGTCCTTTGGCGGTAGCTTCAGTGGGACTGAGATTGAGTCTGATTCCGCAGGCGCACGCGATCCGTACACGCTGATTCGAGCCACAATGCCCACCGACGGCCCACTGACGGAAGCTGGTTTAGAGATATGGCCACGCGGCATCTACGACCTGGTCACCCAGATCTCGAAGGAATACAACCATCCGATCATCGAGATAACGGAGAGCGGATGCAGCTATCTCGACGCGCCGTACGACAAAGAGAACGGTCGAATACCGGATGTGCGACGAATTCAGTGGTACCGCCAGGTGCTGGCAGAACTTGCCCGCGCGATCGCGGATGGTGCACGTGTTCGTGCCTACCATGCGTGGACTCTGCTCGACAATTTCCAGTGGGCGGAAGGCTATACAGAACGCTATGGCTTAGTCTATACAGACTTCCGAAGCCAGAAACGCACCATCAAGGATTCAGGGTACTGGTACAGCCGCGTTGCTAGCTCCAACAGACTTGAAGGCAACAACAAGACATAAACGCTTTTTAATCTCTGGAAATCGTAATTTTCACGATGCCATGACTACTTTAGCCCATGTTCTGGCGCATCTTAGTCTCAGTGGCGATTGTCGAAGGGTTGCTGTGCGTTCCGCCATTACTGGTGGCAGGAGCAATCGTGTTACTACACCTTGGGCTCTCGACACCATAAGCGGACGGGATTTCACCGTTGGTGCTTCCATTGCGCTTGCCGTAAGCATCAGATGATTAACAGGCAAGGGTCACCCTAATCGGAAGTGCTCGCACCGTCCTTCCCTAAAGCCAGCGCTAGAGTTTCGATCCGCCGTGGACCGAATATGAGCACTGGTCAGGCATTCATTCCGCCGTCAACGGTAAGATTCGCCCCGGTAATGTACGAGGACTCCGGACCGGCGACGAACGCCACCATCGCGGCGATCTCATCAACGTGCCCATAACGGTTGAGTGCGGTGGCAGCCTTCTGCGGTACCGACCAATCGCCCGCAGCAGGATTCAAATCCGTGTCGATCGGACCCGGCTGCACGTTGTTGACCGTGATGCCCCGGCTCCCTACCTCTCTCGACAGCGCCTGAGTAAATATCTTCACAGCTCCCTTCGTGGCCGCGTAGGGCACAAGCCCCGGAGTCAGGACACGTTCACCCACGGCTGAACCGATCATGATGATGCGTCCGCCGCTCTTGATGTGCTTGAGCGCCGCCTGTGTCGCGACCAGCGCGCCCCGCAGGTTGATGTCGATCACCCGATCCATCTCTTCCAGGCTAGTCTCCTCGAACGTTTTCGGAATGGCCGTTCCCGCGTTGTTCACCAGCACGTCAAGTCGGCCAAAAGTCGCGACGGTTTTTTCGACCGCGTTTTTGACCGCTTTGACGTCTGCTGCATCCGCTTGGATTGCGATAGCCTTGCCGCCGGTAGCTTCGATTGCTTTGACAACTGACGCCGCGGCGTCCGCGCCCTTTGAATAAGTAATCGCTACGCTGGCTCCGTCCGCGGCCAGACGTTTCGCGATCGCTGCTCCAATCCCCCGCGAACCGCCGGTAACGAGCGCGACCTTTGCTTCCAGCTTTCCTCCATTGTTCTTGCTCATATGTCTTAGTCCCTTTTATCGAATCTGGCAGCCCTGCAAACTAGGCATGACTTACACGTCCACTAAACTGCTCGGGGCGAGCTCAGATCATTTTCTTATGAGCATAGTTAAGTTGTTGTAGCGCGGTTGGAAAATACCTTATAAGCTGATGGCAATGCCTGTAAGGCATGGGAGTGGAGAATGGAACTACGACATCTTCGCTATTTCATTGCGGTGGCCGAGGCGGGAAGCCTGACGGTGGCAGCACAGCGAAAACTGCACACGACACAACCTTCATTGAGCCGGCAGATCCGGGATCTTGAAGACGACGTAGGTGCCCAACTGCTGACGCGCAGCGCGCGCGGCATCGAACTAACACCGGCGGGTCGAGCCTTTCTCGATCACGCTCGCTTGGTGCTATCGCAAGTAGAGGCGGCAACCGAGGCTGCCCGCCGGGTCGCGCGTCCAGCCAAGCCGTGTTTCGTCATGGGTTTTCTGACTGGACACGAACTGACATGGATGCCGGAAACCTTGCGGATCTTGCGCGACGAACTGCCCAACGCCGATGTGATGATATCGAGTCAGTACTCGCCGCAGCTTGCTGATGGCCTTTTGAACGGAAGAGTCGATGCAGCTTTTCTTCGACGGGAAAAAGGGGTGCCCGACTTGGCGTTCCGTCTTCTCGTCAAGGAGCCTTTGGTGGTGGTCTTGCCTAGCGACCACCATCTCGCTACGCGAGAAACCATCAATCCGAGGGATCTATTGGGCGAGAGATTCGTGAGCGTGTCAGACACTGCTCCTGTACTGCGTGCGGTCATCGACAATTATCTGAAGCGGTCCGGAATTAATATCGCGCCGGTTCACGAGGCGGACCACCTTGCTATGGGAATGTCCTTGATAGCATCAACGCGCGGCGTGGGGCTCTTACCGGCGTATGCAGAGAACTTTCTTCCCCGGTCCCTAACGAGCCGTCCACTCCAGGGGGATGCACCGACTATCGACCTGGTCGTCGGATACAACGAAGAGAATCCCTCTCCGATCCTAAAGCTATTACTTTCAAGATTAGACGAATTGGTCGCTAGTGTCACGAGGAAGGGGCAGGTCACAATAAGGTAAGGAAAGACTGACCCCAACTATTTGATCGGTGGGATTTTGCTTGGCAAATAGTACGGCGACGCCGCGTAGGACTAGAGCGAAATCCGACCGCCGGGCGGGGTGGATGCGGATGTGTTATCTTACAAATATGAGGACTCCATCCAGAATTGAAGCCGCCGGAGGTCCCGCGGACACTTCGAAGCAACAGATCGAGGCCGATTCCGTTACCTGGAAAAGAGATTACAAGGGCTGCATGGTCACCATCTTCGGTTCGCCTAGCGCGGGATGGAAC
>Ga0209647_1002572_pt1 | contig 14552 bp, 15 predicted proteins | sample GraSoi_2013_60cm_FD_185827 | JGI IMG/M metagenome (GOLD analysis project Ga0209647, IMG submission 185827) | Grasslands soil microbial communities from the Angelo Coastal Reserve, California, USA - Sample 9_17_2013_60cm (SPAdes) (version 2) | ecosystem: Environmental > Terrestrial > Soil >...
CGGAGACCGGGACGAGCTTAGCGTCCATGGTTGCGTAATTTTGCCTACTTTGATTACCGTGGGACATTCCCACCAACCATCTACTCCGCGGTTCGGGAACCCTATCATTACGTCGCCGAAGTGAGCAAAACCGAGTCGGACGGCCATGAGCGGAGCTTGGATGAGCTGTTGAGGGCTGCCAGGATCTTGATCAGCAACCATTTGGGTCCGTCCGCCGCCGAAGAGTTGACTGGCAGACCAGCGACAGAAATCACCCAGCAGGATTTCGATCGAATGAGAACGAGACCGGTTCGCGGCAGTGTGATGCCTGGCGGAGTCTACAGAGTCAGGGATTATTGATCACAACGCGCACCGTTGTGTAACGGATCTTAACGCTGGCCTTGAGATAGCGCTTCTCTCCACTTGGTCCAACGAGCAGTAACGGTTTTGCGTGCCATCGCAGCGTCCCTTGTGCAGTCTTTTTACTCCTCGTCACCACTGGGGCCAGAACCGCCGCTGGCGCCGGATGCCGCGGGTTACGTAATCGTCACCGTTGCGGGCTTCGATGGGATTCCCATCGCCACCACCTCGACCGAATAGGTGCCGGGCGCAAGCGAGCCGGGGATATCGACCTGCACGGTGCCGGCCTGATGCGGCGCGATACTGCGCGTGCTGACATCGTGCGCGCGGGCATAGACCGTCGTGCCGCGGCCGTCGACGAAGCGCACCATCGGGTAGTTCTCCGACTGCTGATTGTCGTCGCCGAAATGCTGGCATTCCGAGAGACCGCAGAGCTGCGTTCCGCCAAGCGTCACCGTCTGCTTCGCCGCGGCCTTTGCCGGGAAGGAAGTGATCGCCGGCGCCCAGGCCGGATTCTCGCCGGGCACGAAAGCCACGTCGTAGAGCGCGTTGTTGTCGCCCGGCGCGAGCGCGGAAACCGAGACGAGCCCGTGCCCGCTCGGCAGCAGCAGCATCTTCGTCGCTTCGCGATTAGCTGTGTGCGCCGCGCCGATCACCGGGAGATAGCCGTTGCGCGCCGGATCGTATTCGAGGAACACCACCGTTCCCTTGCCGCCCCACCAGGTGACGACAAAGACCTTGCCGTTCGGTTCGAGCAGGGCCGTGCTGTCGTTGCAGACGAGCTGCGTGCCGTCGGCCATGTTCGGGAGGTCGGGACCTTGCACCCATTTGCCGCTGTCTCCCTTGGCGCCCGGCGTGTAGATGCAGGTGTGACCGTTGGCGCCAAACCAGATCACGCGGCCATCCATCAGAGTCATCCCTGGTCCGATTTCGTTCCCAGCGCCAAGCATCACCGGCAGGTTTGCATCCTGCACAAAAGCTTTCACGCTTGGGTCGTATCGCATGCTCGTTTGATGGTAGACATTGGCCGTAAGAACATCGCCGGTCTGCAGCAGCACGTAACCCTGCTCATTATCGTTATCGCCTCCGCCGAAGGTCCACGTGAGGGTCGAAGGGTCAAGCAGGGCGACTTGGCCCGTTCCATTTTGGGTGTCGCCTAGCAAGACCGTCCCGTCGTTGAGCACGGCCGATATCGCGTCCGTACTCCCAAGGCAGAAGCTCGCTCGTATTGCGCAGCCGGGTCAACCGGGCCTCAAAGCTGAAGTAAAGAGACGTCATTGCTGTTCTTCGTCTTGGAGTTCGCCCTTGCCGCGCAATGATTCATCTCAAGGCCCTGGGCGATGGAGGGGCATTCTGAGCGCTCTGGGCGGCCTTAGCGGCCTCCATATTCTTCCTGTTGGCCTCGTAGCGAGCAAGATGTCTTTCAACCTCTTCATCAAACGGAGTAACCCCGCCGCTCAGAGTTTGTCCATAGCGCTTAATTTGCTCCATGTCGTCGTCGGAGAACTGGTCGGCAATGCGGTGGTCGGCTGGTTGTTGTTTCTTTGCAGGCACAATGCTTGGGCTTCAGTGAGCTTAACTCCGGGCGGTGGTGGCAGCTCTGGATAGATAAATTTATCGATTACATCCCAGAAGTATCCGAAGTACCTCTTATCCTCGGGCGAAAGATCTGTTCGAAAAAGGATATCTGGCTGAAGAGAGGGATGACTTTTTTGGAAGACATAAGTTTTGGGATAGGTCTTGCCATAAAATTCAAATGTTCCTTCCAACCATTTCGGTACGTATTCAACGTATTTAACGAATTTACCGCTACCATTAAAATCAATCATCCAGAAGCGGTTACCGTTCTGGTCAAACTCGCCGTTCTGCCAAGGCGGCAGTTTACGGTTGCGTTGCTCTTCCCGCACGATCGCTTCCCATTTTGGGCGTTCACGCTCCCAACACCATCCCAATCTCGATGGAAATAAGATTGCATCGGTCGCTCCCTTGACGCGCAAAGGCAAGTTTGAGGATGAGACACTGTCGGTCACCTTAGAAAATCCGATCACTGATATATTTCCAGATTCGATCGCAGACCTTCAAGTTGCCCGCGAGCTGTGTGGCCAAGCTGTCCCGAATAAGCCGATAAAACTCACCGTAGATCGCCTGGAGCAGCGGTTTCTCTGCCCATGCTTCTCGATTGGCGCGCATCTCCACCAGATGCTGTTCCGCCGGGCTTTCCTCTCTGTGGTTCCACGATAAAAGCTAACTCTCGTTCCCTTCGATAAAACCTTCCCTCCTGTCAATAGTTCATTCAATTGCTCGACCTGTGATTGCGATCCGGGCGAAAGGCGTTGACAGGGAGGCCGGCTTCTGTTTCGTGTCGAGCGCGGTTTCGCCGTTCGACCCAGTACCACCACAACCCCGAAATTATAGCCACCCCCTCGCTATTAGATGTTACTGCGCACGCTCAACGAGCATTGGCTCTGGAAACGAAGATTACGGGTTTTCGATTACGTATTTCGAGCCCCTTCCCTTGATCGGCTCACGAGTCTTTGGCTACACAAGCTCGGCATTATCGGGAAGGACGAGTCTAGAATTTTGCGGCATTTGGTTCGTAAAGGAATGACTGTCGTAGACGTCGGTGCGAATCAGGGGATATACACGCTCCTTATGGCCGGCCTGGCCAATCCGGGCAGGGTCTTCGCTTTCGAACCCGAACCTCTCCTTTATGCGCAATTGATTTCGAATGCGCGCGAAAATCATGCAACGAATGTCACCTGTTCCGACTTGGCGATATCGAGCTCTTCCCGCTCGCTGACCCTTCAGTCGGGCGTTCTTAACCTGGGCGACAACCGGATCGTCGTCGATCAAATGCAGAGCTCCCAAAGAGTTTCGGTAACCGCCTCTACCCTGGACGATTTATTTCCCGATCAAAGCATCGATTTTTTGAAGATCGATATTCAGGGATGGGAAGCGGAGGCGCTCACAGGAGCAACTAAGACACTAACCCGAAATCACGATCTTATTATAATGTTCGAGTACTGGCCTTTTGGTCTTTTGCGAGCCGGTACTGTCCCTGCGGATCTCCTGGCCTTTCTGCAGGAGCTTGGTTTCATGTTATGGCAACTAATGAACGGGAGGTTGACGCAACTAGCGCCTAAGTCACTGCCCGATCCAACTAAGGAATTATCCTATTGCAATCTGATCGGCGCTCGAAATCTCTCTCTCATCAAAGACCTCATCATTTAGCCTGCCTGCATTTGCTCGCAAATCCTTGGCTTAGAGATTTGTGAGCAATGCAGTCTCTGGCAGCAGAACGCTCCGGTTCTGATTTTCGAGATAAGCGTTTTGAACAATCTGTTTCAACCAACTCTTCGAGAAATTATCGTCGGTTCGCTGAGGACAAGAAAATCGACCGAAGCCGCTCATTGGCGACATCATAGACGTTTACGACAAACGAGCTAACGTGATATTTCTCGCGCGGCTCGCCGAGGGTGCGAATAACATCCGCTTCACTATAAAAATCTGGTGGTTGAGGTATATCGTTCGCCAGAACAAAAACCCCTCTCTTGTTGTCGGTCTCCTTATATTGATACCAGCTCTTTTTTGCCACAAACTCGAACGGCTTTACCTTTCCCTGGCCGTCTGAGGCTAGCGCCCTAATCCTAATTCGATTTGCGGTCTGGGCAGTTACAATCGAACTCGACCAATAGGGGCCGAAGCCACTGGTGAGATTGTTGTTCGAGAGCCAAGTTGACAGTGCTTCAATTTTCGGGTCGATGCCCGCGGGCAGTTGGGCGTAGGCAACCCCAGTGAATGCGAGCGAAGCCGTTAACGCTAAGCAGTAGAACGCCCCAAGCAACCGGCTCTGGTTCAGCGTGCGCGCGATCAAGATTGCGCCGAAGATCAAGGCTGGAAACAGATACCGTGCGGTCATGACGGTGTCTACCAGCAACTGAGGGCTAAGAACTGCCAAAACAACATTGACGGTAAATCCGACAGCGAGGATTGCATCGAGATAGTCGCCTTCCCCAGTCGGCCATTGCGTCGCGGTGGCGTTCGGCTTTAAAAGAAACTTTTTTCCAACATGGGCTAGGGCCACAATCAGGAATGCGAGGAATGGCAAGCGTATCAACGATAAGGCAACGTCGTTCACGAGGGATGCTGAAATCTCCTTTCCGAAGAAATCGCATCCGAACAGAACGAAAAAATAGTGGATAGCAACGGCAATGCTTTTACCCAAGTCGGCGAAATTTATGAAGCTGAGACTGACCTGCGTGCAAGTTTCAAAGCCCCCCATGCTGGAATTTAACCCGACCAAAATTCTGCCGAAAATAACGGTTAGCACAGTCAGAAGCAGGACGGTGCCGTGGAGAAACCTGTCGCGTCCCTGAAAAATAGAGAATGTTGTCACGCCGATTATTGGCAATGCGCCAATAAATATTGCTACGGGATCTGCAAAAACCGCCAAAGCCATGATCAGGCTGTAGGCGATCAGCATTGACTTTAAATGGTAACTCTTGCCCGACAGCACTTTTTTGACTAAAAGAAAACTCACCAGAACATAAACAATTGTTCCGATGTGCATCGGGGATTCCGAGATTTGGGCGATGCCCGCATGATCCCTGATGATAGGCAACGAAATTGGGGTCGCGACCGCCGCCATCGCCCATCCCCTGTTTCTAGGAGCTATCCCTCCCTGCGCAAGAGCTAAAGACAGTAACGCCAGGGCTGCCCAAAGCATCGCCGGAAGATAAAACATTATTTGGGGGGTTAATCCCAGGCACTTCACTAAAACGGCGTAGAAAATAATATCCGTGGTTACAAAGTTGTCCGCACCCAGCCACCACCCTTTGAGTCGCCAATTGCCTCTGCTCATGTCGTGGCCTGCGAGAAGGGTATTTGCGAGATCGCTCTGTCGAGGAACCGTACGGAAAATGTAGTAGTAGGCGACGGACAGAATAATAAAACCGGATAGTAGCAATAGAACGGTCTTAGCCGGATAGCTTTCTCGGATTTCTTGTGACAAAACCTTGTTCCTCACGACTGACTGCTGATTATCCATTTTTTAGCTTTCCGAGAGCGATCACGTCCACAACTCAAACACCGGCGATGTCTCACCAAAGGAGTCAGCGCAACCGACAGAAGACAAAACCCCAAGATAGATGTCCACAACGAACGAGTGATCATCGACGTTTTTTTCCTTAGTCGCGGGGAAAGGGTTTCACTTTGTGGGTTCAAATTTCCTCCAAAGTTCGGCGGCTCGGTCGGCTCACCGCCCGCGCGGAAAATCAGATCTATGGATGTGCAATGGGGTGCATGCTTGAACTCCGGAAGTGTTGCAACTTTGCAGGAGTGATCTGATAGGCTTGTTCGATGCTCCTGCTCACGCCTTCGGTTTCCGGTCTTTTCAAGTGGCGGCAATTTGAACCGGAAATGATCCTACTGGCAAGTGGGCTGGTACTTGCGTTTTTCACTGTCGTACCGTGACGTGGAGGAACTCCTTGCTGAGCGTGGACTTTTGGTCGACCACGTGACCGTCTGGAGGTGGGTGCAGCGTTACGCCCCGGAACTTGAGCGCCGATTGCGTCGGCGCCTCAAACCGACCAACGACTCCTGGCGCGTGGATGAGACCTACATCCGCGTCAAGGGCAAGTGGGTGTATTTATACCGGGCCGTGGACTCCAGCGGTGCGACGATCGACTTCCTTCTCTCGGCTAAGCGCGACGCAGCAGCGGCTGAGCGCTTTCTCGCCAAGGCCTTGGGCGGTGAGAACCATCCAGCGCCGCGCGTCATCAACACCGACGAGCACGCCGGTTATACACCAGCCATCGTGCAGCTCAAAGCCAAGGTGGCTCTGGAGGAGAACTGCCTGCATCGACCGATACAATACCTCAATAATGTTCTGGAACAGGATCACCGGGCCATCAAACGCCGGGTGCGCGCAAGCCAACATTTTCGTTCATTCTGGGGAGCTTGGCGTACGATCGCCGGCTATGAAGCGATTCATATGATCCGCAAAGGCCAGGCGTGCTGGAGTGCAGCGGGAGCGAAGGTCGGTCTACTGCACCGCTTCATTCTCGGTCTGTTCGCTGCGACGAGCTAAATTTCCGATCATCTACCCGACCTTCGGCTCGACTACAAAGTTGCAACACATCCAGATTTTGAAACAAGGTTCTTGCTCGGCGTCTTCTAGCGGCATGTACGTTTATTCCTCAACTCTCCTCGCCTTAACCCGTCGCCACCTTGCGAGAGCCGCTTTCCGAGCGCGTTCTTTAGCTGTCGGGTGCCGCGTATCGACGGGATGAAAACAGTTATGACTCTGGAGCACTCCGAGGCCAAATGACGAATTGGGGACGGGACCTTGCTGCGCGCCATTCAATCCAGCATTTCTTCGCGGAGAGTGATTCTCCGAATGCTCCGCTTATCGTCGAATGGCACCACAATTTCTTGATTACCAGGTTCGTCGACGAAATTCTCGAACTCGACCTGCGGAGCCTTCGATGTTCCAATCAAGTCGACATATGTTCCATAATCCAGGGTGTAGATATTATACCTGACTCCTGGGTTGTCCTTATCGGCGTATCCTCGCTGCAAGTGATGGATAACTCGGGCATCGAAGAGCTTCAGTATCATCGGATGTTTCTCAAGATCTCGTGGAAGAAGAAAGGATCTTGCTCGCTTTGCACCGATGACTTCATCGACGATTTTCCTCAGGACATTTTGCATGTGGTGATCCAAATTCTGCGCTTTATCCTGTTCAAACCATTGCCGAGCAGCCTCTACGACCGCCTGTTTGTCGATTGTTTTTCTCCCTCGTTTTCCCGCATGAAAAAACGCGATCGTGAATACATTAATCAAATCCCGGATGACGCCTTCGGCGGCGCGCGCCAACTCTGTGAATGTTCCGGTCCCGGTGAACGCTTGCGAAACAAACTCATTCGGATGGTCTATTCCGTAGGTATCGGACAGATAGTCGTCCGGCAATTCTAACAACAAGTGTCTGAAAAGGACGTCTGCATAGAATCTGGAAATGCCTTCCTGGTTTCGATCGAACACGTAGCTGTCATCTAGATCTTGGGTAATCGTAATATCAGCTCCTAGTTCGAACCTAACTTGGTTTTCTCCCTGCTTTAACGAAAAAGAAGATCTCTGCTCCAACGCAGCGACCTTTAATGTCGCCCTTTGGACAGTCAGAACTCCTCGCTTCAAAAATTCAGCAAGGTATGGTTGCAACTCATTCGGAAGCGTTGACCACTCGTCTAAGAGAATGAAAATCCTAAAACCTGAAAAGGTGAGACACTGAGAAAGGAAATGGTTTATTGAGGGAAACAAAACCTTGTCCTCGGTGGTCACAGCGAGCTTCTGCGTCACCTTTTCACCACCCTTTTCGCCTACAGAAGATTCGACGCCCGCCCGGAATGCCGGCTTTAGAATGTCGCCACTAACCGAGAAGCTTGATTTGTCTGACGTTTCTCGGTCCTCGGTATACTCGATTTCCTTGGTTTCATATACCCGAACCGGCTCGACAATAGCCGTTTGGAAAGCGTCAGCAGCTTCCAGTGCCTTCGAGCCACTCGCTGGCTGGCGATCAATAATCTCTTCGAGAATTCGATTGTATACGGGCGCCAAAATGTCTCTGAACAACGCCAAACATCGCCGGCCAATGGGAGCGGACGAATCGGAGAACTGCGAAGAACTTCCGAGGGTTCGACAGTCAATATATACTACGCAGTTCCCCTCGTGCTCCATTTTATCGCCGAGCACCCGCAGCACATGGGTTTTCCCAGTTCCACGCCTTCCATACAAGATTTGGTGGTTCTCGTTCGCCAACTGGGGCAAAATGCCTGAATCGACATGAGCCGCCACGAGTTTGTCGGCCTGTTCCTGTCTCTCAGCCCGTTGGCGAATTCGCGAGACGGCTCTTACAATCTCGTGATCCTGCAGCATCTTTGCATGGTTGGTACTGACTCGCCTTTTCCTTTAGGCGCTTTCCAGAAGATCGTCGAGAATATTTAGTTTTCAGAGCCCTTGCTTCGACCGTTGTGCTGTCGCCGGTCGCCTTCGGCTTTGAAGGGGAACCAATGGATTCGAACTCATCGGGTCATATCGACCTATTTTTCGACTTTTGAGATTCTGAGAGACTGGGACAATAGTCGGACCAAATGAGCCGCGTGCAATTTAAGCTCTCAACCCGACTCGTTGCCACCTTGGCGGCAAACATCCCGCCGGACGCCCGAAGTGCGTTTGCTGAATTGGTGCTTGGCCAAGTTCTGAACGCGCCGTCGGCGTTGCGACACGCGCGGGTCAGGCTGGGCCTACCCGCTTATTCTCTCTGTGAAGAGACTCAAGAACCCCTCCCGAAAGCCGTGGGCCGGCCGCGAAAATATAGCGTCGATACCCTCGCTGCATGCCTGGGCCAGCGCAATCTCAAGACTGGCGAGTTCCGCCAGCGTGCCAACGACCAGCGCGGTATGTCGCGCGCGATGTTCTACCGGCTTCTAGAGAAGGGCTGCAAAGAGGGACGCTTCCGGCAATGCGCCACCAATGAAAGGTGGGAGCTCGTCTCAAAAACGCAAAATGCTTTGTGAGACAGGCCGAAAAGATTACCGGTGTGTTGTACCTCGGTTCTCATAGCTCTCCTCGCGCGTGCGCGTGCGCGTGAGCAGCGGCGGAAACTCTTTGCCTGTAGATGCTGAGCGTCCGGTCAGGGTGGTCAGGGGTCCTCTCTCTTGTTACAAACAAAGGGGTAAAAGAGAGAGAATATAGGTAACAATAGGGATTTACCCTGACCGGGCTGGTCACGGTGGCCGCTTCGGACGTTGGTGGACTTTCTTAGAATAACCGACGTTTTTAACCGATTTTGCCTTTTCTATGGCAGGTGTTAATCATCCGCGAGATCTATCCCGACCAGTTTTTGAACTCTTTCGTTGCCGTCCCGTCTGCGCACGTTTTCGACGGCAAAGCGAGTGAGCAAAGCCTTGAAGAAAAATCCATTGTCTGTCGGCACGGGAATACCGTTTCGCTCGCAGAACGTCTTGTATGCATCGAAGAGCTGAGCCTTCTCAATTTCTTTAGCCGGCGCGATGGTACATGCGGCCTTAACAAACGCGCCGACTGGATTGTTTTGAATGTCGAACCTTTCGCGGGTCCGAAGCGATTCCTGACCACCAGTTGGAATCTCGTTTCGTCCCATCAATGTTCGAAGCCCATCGATCATGAAAAGCAAAATTCCATCACGTTCAGCACTCAGTTTTTGTTTTAAGGTCACGTCGATCGTTCGAGGTTTTCTATCGAACCGCAGAATCCGTAACCGCCGCAACTCGGCATCAGTGCCATGCCGAAATTGTGGTAGGTAATTGGTATTGAACCAGTGCTTGCACCCGGTGCGCAGGCAAACGTCGTCCAAGTATTTTCTATCGGCTTGGACGCGCTCCCCGCTTACCAGCTGTTTAAACGTCTCGCCGCCCACCGTCTCGATTGCGTTAAGCTCGGTACTGACATTGAGCGCCATATGCTGCAGTTGCGCCACGAGCTTACTCTGCGGGTTACAGATCTGTTCAAGCGAGAGATGGCGAACCAGATCAGAACCGATAACGTTTTCGATTGCCTGCGCCAGAGTACTTTTACCTGTTCCACCCGGTCCGTAGCAGACAAGCGCCACTTCAAAGCGACAGTCAGGATAGAGCGAATAACCAGTGAAAACCCGGAATAGATCAAGGTCAGCCGGATCGGGTAACGCCTCCTGCAAAACACATTCAAAAATAGTGGCTACAGCGTTTGGATCATATTGGCCGACCAGCTGCCCAGTAAACAAATATTCAGGTTTGTGTGGCAGCAACGTCACTTTATTGGGTGCGACTCGCAGGACCCCATTGACGCAATTAATCAAGATTTCGTCGGTTTCGCCAAAGCAACAGAAGGCGCAAAACTCCTCTGCCCTGCATTGCTGCTCAAACTCGATGTGATTTAGAACGTTCGCGGCGCGTCTAGCCGTGCGTGTCTTTAGGTTTTGGATCGATAGTGCTCGTGGTTTAAAATCATTGCGGCTCCTATTTTTCCAGAGACCATTTTGGTAGACAAACCAATCTTCGTCTACGCAGCGGATCGGTGGAAGTTCGGCCTTCAAAAGAGCCGCTAACTGTTGTTCGGTCGCGTGTTCATCCAGAGCGCTACTATGCGTAGCTGTGTTGTTCTGCTCCCGCTCGAACTCTTCGACCGTCTGTACTTGGCTCACGGAAATAAATCCTCCAATTTGTTGAGCTGTTCGGGCGTAAGCTCAACGCAATCGTTAAGGTCTTTTACTGGCGCTCCGTTGGTTTTTCGCAGTGCCTTGAAGGTGAAAAGATCAATCTCACAATCGAGATTCCTGAGCTGCTGGCACCACACCAACGCGGCGTGATATGAGCCGCCGTCTGGGTCATCATGCGGGACTGTCCGCACCCTCAGCCCTCTGAAGTGTTCGAGCGAATCAGGGTGCAGTCCTCTTAGCCCTTGTCCACGGCCGAGAATTGCAACGGGCAAAATCCCTCTCTTACGCAGTTGAAGCGCGAAATGGAGTGCAGCGAGATAATCGGGACCACCTTCGACTAACAGGATGGCTCCAACGCTCTTCCGGTATTCGGCCGCCGGCAAGATTCCGACTGGCCAATCTTTTCGGCTGCCGCGTAAGGTATGCGCCTTTCGTTCCCTGAGCTGAACCTTCGCGCTTGTGATCGCCGGGTATGGTTTCCGATTTAAGCGCCGGCCTTCTGCGCAGAGCCCGCTTGCGTCCGACAGCACCCAGGACAGGTAACGGCACACCTCACCGACACGCAGCGTGCCCATATCCTGCGCGAGCTGGACCGCGCGAGTGTCGATTCCTCGGCTATTCGCGATCTGCTCTAATTCGGCCCGGGTCGCTTTTCGCAAGCGAGACAGATTAGGCCGCGATATAGACGCTCCGGGAGTCTTGCGTGCTCTGGGAATCGGCGGCCCTCGCCGTTTTACTTCATGTAACCGTTCCGCTCCCAGCCTAGCGGCGGCTTCGGTACGGGTGCCGCCTCGCAATGCCTGCTCAAGGTCGGTCACGTCACCGTGCGCCCCGCATCCGAAGCAATGATAGTGGTTGTCTTGTAGGTAGACATGAAAACTTGGGGTCTTCTCCTGATGCAACGGACACAAGCCGACCAACTCGCCAGATCCGCCGTTCCTATGAAGCTCGACGCCTCGCTTCTGACAATATTCCGCGAGCGGATGACGCGCCCGGATAGAATCGAAATCGATGACTTGATTGAATGCGCTCATTGAGAAGCCCTCCTGCTCGCAATTCGTTGCGCTTTAGCCAACACAGCGGCCAATGGATCGCAGTGCGAGTTGTTGGTGAAAGTCCAGCCCGATACCCCCCACTCGCTATTGGGAGGAAAACTCTCGCGAAGCGGATAACTCCGGCCGCCCAATTGCCCAGCCGGAAGAATCTGAACCTTGAATACTTCGTACTCAATTCGGGAGCCTTTGCCCTTCGCGCAATAAATCGAGACATTATCTTGCCGCCAAAATTCGCGGTAAAGCATGCCGTGCCGTTTAACTACGTTGGCCAATAGCACCGGAGGGATAGTCTCAGGCGCGTTTTGATTATCAGGGAAGGTATTGGGAGCCGATCCCCGTTCGGAGGGCGCAGATCCACCGCTATTTGCAACAGCCAAAGAATCGGGTAGCGTCTGGTTGCTAATTTTCCTTTCTCCGGGCCGTCCTGGCCTAACCCCCAGGCGGCTCGAATTGTTTGCTGGGCTGTCCATGGGGTACTCATTCCTCCTGCTCTTGAGCGAGCATATATGCGTCGATGGCGTCTTTATCCACGAGCCTGATGCCACGATCAGCGCCCTTCCTGGACTTGAGACAAATTGATTTAATTTCCCCTGAGCTTAGAAGCTCGTAGAGCCGCGCACGCGACAGGCCGGAATACCTCACCGCGCTCGGTACACGTAACCAGCGGGGAGCCAAGTTTACGGGACCGCTGTAGACGTCCCGTGAGATTTCGGTAGTTAGCATCCTGGACCGTGCTGCATGTACTGCTAGAAGAACGTGACACAGTCTGCGCAGGCTTTGTCACAACCCGGAAACGGGCCTCATACCGCCTTGAGCCACTCGCTTTAGCTCTTGGGGTCCTGGCAACGGTAGTCCGTGAGCTCGCAGCAGAGCTTCGTCGAACCCTCTCACTCCCTCGGGTGTGAAGTATCGCACGATCGGCGGCTTTGCTGTGAAGAGAGACAGCCGTTTTGCCCACTGCCTTAGACGATCGGCAGATCGTCGTTCGTCCAAATTATCTTTCTGTCTTGCCACCAATCGTAAATAGGCCGCTGCTGCTGGGAACGTCCAGTATTGTAACGGAATAGGCGCTCGATCGAAAAGGCGGCAGTAGAGGCCTTGAACAGGATTCAGCGATACCGGCTTGAGTCGGCGAACGTTACTAGCCCAGCGAAGAAATTCCGCGCTATCAATTTCCGCCAGGTGTGCAGCGATATCTGCCGCCAGCTCATCATCTATTTTGTCAGGATCTCTTTGCCAGGATTCAGCGAGTCGAAATTGTCGAAACTCCTTAAGCGTATAGGCTTCTCGCCAATGGACCTTAATTCGAGCTCTGGCAACCCAAAGCCCCCATGCGCGCAAACCCGTTTCCCGAGAAAAATACCATGAGGTTTTGATTGGCGTTGCCCGATCCCAAAGGGGTCGGAAATCTTCAACCTGCCAGTCTGCCAGAACCGCTTCGACTTCAGAACGAGGCGCTGGGTAATCCGCACCTTTTTCTAACCAAATCGATTCAGGATCGACTCCCACAACCTACACCTCCGGCAACGCCGCGGTGGCTTTCTCCAGCGCTTCCCGGCCAACGTGGGTATACAACGCACTCATAGCGGCGGACTCATGCCCGATTAACTCTTCGACCGTGGCTTGCGGTATCCCGGCATCTTTGAGCAGACTGACTGCTGTATGGCGGAGGGAGTGAAAGCTAATGCCGCTGTGAATTCGTCGCACTCCTCTGCCTCTGCCGCTTCCCCTGCTTGATTTGTATTTCTTGTACCGGTGAGTCCTGAGACCAGCCGCGGCCAAGAGGTCCCCAAAAGCTTGCGAGAGTGCTTGAGTGCGTCCGTGCCCTTTCTGGCGGCGCAAGATCCTGTAAGCTCTCGGGTGTAACGGCGCTGCGGGATCATCAGAATTCGCAGACGCCACAATGTGCTGCCGCAGTGTTTCAGCGATTGGCAAAAGCATCGTCTTGCCTGTCTTGCGGGCGATGAAACGGATTTCGTTCCTTTCAAGATCGATGTTGGCCCAGGTTAGCAACGCTATGTCGCTTAGCCGTTGACCGGTGTAGAGACCAAACCGAATCAAGCTTTTCCATTCGTCGTCGGCGACCGACAATATCGCTTTGATCTCGTCTACCTTGAGCGGGCGTCGGCTCTGGGTGTTGTCACGCTTCACTACGTTTACAAATTCTGCCGGATCCTCTTGGACATAACCATCGCGTCTGGCCGCTCTGGTAAGCATCTTGATAATCCTCAAATCAAAGTTAACCGTCCCTGCAGAAACTTTCTGGTTGAGCGCGTTTCGGAACGCCGTGATATGCGCCTTGCTTAGCAACGAAATGTCGAGCTGCGCATCATGCCCGAGAAAGCCTAGAAACTTCTTAACGCTTTTCTCGTAGCTGTCCCAGGACCGCGACACGGTCTCGGCTTTCTTTGTGTTTAACCAATCGGTTGCAAACTGGCGGACCGTGGCGGTAGGAACAGCTTCTCCGTACACTTCACGGTAGAGCTCGACCATTGTTTCCCGAAACTTCACGGGCTTCAGTTTGTGCTGCGCTATCTGCTCATAGGTCCGAGCGATCTCCCGGGCCTTGCGTTCGTTAGTAACTCCAGTGGATCTCCGGTGTTGCTTCGCGTTAGCATCGCGGAAACACGCAAACCAAAATTGACTATTTGGCTTTTTGACAAGGCTTGCCATTGACTTGGTGGTAACATTAATGGTAACGTCCAAGAATGTCTAGCACAATCCACTACTGTCTGTGGATCAAGTCTATTAGCCGATTCAGACGCCACTGGACTTTGGCGAACAAGTCATTTTCGACAAACGCATTTGAGTTTTCCAGCTCTGCGATTAGGGAAGCTGCTCTAGTAAACTCCAGAGTCGAAAACCCGGCGATGTAGATTGTAGCGATCTCCCCATTCGGAACACGAGACGGTTGAGTTACAACG
>Ga0209647_1002573_pt1 | contig 14551 bp, 12 predicted proteins | sample GraSoi_2013_60cm_FD_185827 | JGI IMG/M metagenome (GOLD analysis project Ga0209647, IMG submission 185827) | Grasslands soil microbial communities from the Angelo Coastal Reserve, California, USA - Sample 9_17_2013_60cm (SPAdes) (version 2) | ecosystem: Environmental > Terrestrial > Soil >...
GCAGAAATCTGCTACAAAAAGGGCGGCGCGAGCGACTGCATGAAGAGATGAAAAGCAAAGCCAGCTAAATGCTTCCAATTATACAGATTAGCCCGGTACAACCACACTGATCGGCAGACAACGTTGTCCATCGATCAGTGTGGTTGTACCGGGCGCGGGCCGCTACTCTAGCCCGTGCGGTGCGTCGTTACGAGCTGCTCGTCTTGCCTTCATTTGACGCCGAGGTGGGGGAGCACGAATTGCGCAACGTTGTGCCCGAGCTCGGAACCCACCTCGATATCGATCCGCGTGTGCTGTCCCGAGTAGATCCGGCTCAGGCCGGCCTCGGTCGCTACATCGCTGTAGCTGGTAAAGGTCCGCACGACGCCTGGCATGACGTCGGAGGTGACCCGGATTTGATCCTTCTTCGGGAAGAAGGAGGACAGCACGGCCGCTCCGGCCCCGCTAATCACGCCGTGGGCGGATGGATAAGAGGGATCAGGTGCGGTGGGGGCGAGCGGTGTCCAGGTCGGGTCGCCGACGACCGCCGGATTCCCGGCCGTATTGGCCGCGCGGATGGCCGTGATGGGCCTCCACAGCTGGTAGTGGTATTTGGCGTCGTAGAAGGCGATGGTGCTGTCGGCGAAGGACAGGTTGAGCACCGCGAACAGGCGCGCGGTGGTCTCCAGGTTCGTGTGGTGCGCCAGGGCGGCATTCTCGGCGATCTCATTCCAGGTGTTCCAGATCGGCCCCGCCCAGAACTTGCCGATCACGGTCTGGTCAGGCGTCCGCGTCGTGCTGGTGTTTTGACCCAGGCTCTTCACTTCGTTCAGGGCTTGTGCATACGCCTGGCTGGTCAATGCGGGGGGCGGTCCCGGGCGGAACTGCGCCGCGTTATTCAGCACAAAGGGGGTCACGTTACTCCAGTTGGTGAAAACGGGTGCCGCGAACTTCGGCGGCGTGAGCTGGTAATTGCCCGGCTGGTTGCCCGGCACGAAGGGTGGCGGCGTGGCGGTGGAACCGTCAGTGGCGCGGATGGCGAGCAAGCGCGCGGCGACGGCCTGGCCGACCTGGCTTCCCTGCTGCTTGCCGACTCCATTCGGGATCGCGGCGAGCTCACTGGCGAGCTGCTGATCGAGCGCCGCCTTCCACTTGGGGTAGAGCGCTACCAGGGTGTCATGGCCAGCCGTGGCTGCTGCGGCATCGGCCCGGGCGCTGCTGGGAGCGGATACCGAGAAGAGGTAGGCAGGGGCATCCCGGGTGATGGAGACGACGGCGTCGTAGATCGCCGCGTGCAGGATGGCGTAGCTGCGCGTCGGGTGAACGGTGGCCGGCTGAGCACCGGGCGTTTGGACGATGTGGAGCAGCTCCTTATTCCAGGCGATGACGACGGCGCCGGAGCCATTGAAGGCGTTCGCGGTGTTACTGCTCGCACCGACCTTCAGTGTGGATGTAAGGACCAACGTGGCAACCAGTGCACCGATCACCAGGACAATGCCGATGGAAGTTCCCACGACCAACTTCTTCTTCATATCTGCGTTCTCCTTCTGGCTGACTCACTATTCATAAAAAACCTCATAAAATAGTTCCTCCTTCTGTTCTTGGTCAAATGTGAACGGCAGGTGATTTTGCGTTCAAGGGACACACGACATAAGCGGAAAACACTTCTGCCCTACTATCGTCACAATACATATAGCGTTAGTTGAGGCAGAGAGCCATCGACAGAATCGCGTAATTTTTCCCTTGATGCTCTAGAAACCCTTTAGACAGAATTACCTAGCCTTCCTTGTAGACTGCCTGGGCGAAGCTAGATGATGAAGTCAGCCATACAGCTAGGTAATTCTATCTAGACGGTTCTCAGAGGAATGCAGAGAAGGAATTACATGATTTTGTCGATGCACTCCTGCTCCCCTTGGATGTATATCTCTTAGTAGACTCCTGGTAGCACAGAGCCTGGCTATTCAATAAGCCCCTGGAATCTCGGCTATCCTGGACACACTTGCAGCCAGCAGGTGAGAGCATATAAGCACGATTACAAGTATCCATGAGTAGGAATGAACAGGGAGGTAAGCACATGATAAACGGTCAAGACAAGGAAAGGCATAGACGAAGTATGGATGGTGAACGCGAAGAACTCCAGCAAGCTACTCAGCGCTTTGTACGAAGTATGTTTCGGGCTGGGGTAAGTTTAGCGCTTTTACCGATGCATAGGTTGCCACCAAAGCCACAGCAGCATTTCCATGCCGCTGGTCGTGAATTTACCCACGGGTGGGCTGCACTCATACACGGACTCGCTGATGGTATAGAAGAGATGGCGGAGGATACCAATCCATCGACTACCCTCGGAGAAGGCCCGCCTACTGATGAGGAATCGGACTGAATCCGAGATACATAAAAAAGTAGCGGTTAACTCCAATGCTTCTCTTTCACAAGAAAGGGCATGCTATGCCAACAAAAACACCTCGGATCAATCGGCTCTTTCAGCTTGTACGCTTTCTCCGAGTCGCACGCCTTCTCTTCTGGACGATCTGGGTTATTTATCGCGAGCGTCGCCGGGTAGTATGTGCGCATGCGCGTGGCAACTATGCGGTACGACCAGATAGTGACGTGTTGATCGAGGTGCTTATCGCATTCCGCGAAACCGCGGTGGAACTCGGCGTCCTGATGATTAAGCTGGGACAGTTCCTCAGTTCTCGCGTTGACCTGCTGCCGGAAAAGGCTATTGGCATACTGAGTTCATTGCAGGATGAGGTGCCACCTGCACCCTTTGAACATGTCGTGCATATCATAGAGTCTGAGTTGGGCAAGCCTGTTGAGGAAGTGTTCAGCATGCTGGAGCGCAAATGTACCGCTGCCGCCTCGCTTGGCCAGGTCCACAAAGCGATCCTTTCCTCTACCGGTGAGACGGTTGCCGTCAAAATCCAGCGCCCCAACAGTGATCAGCTCGTTCGTATGGACTTGAGCGCGCTCAAGTTCGTTATCTGGATCATCACGCGATTCGTAGACATGAACCACTTTATAGATCTCGCGGGGGTCTACCAGGAGTTTAAACGCACGATCTATGAAGAGTTAGACTACGTTCGAGAAGCCGCTAACGCCAGACGTTTCAAAGAGATATTCAAAGATGATCCTATGATCTACATTCCCCGTGTCTATGACCAGTATGCATCACGGCGCGTGCTGGTTCTAGAGTGGATCGATGGCATCAAGATCAACGATTATGCTGCTCTCGATGCAGCAGGCATCGACCGCTTAGAGGTGGCCAAACGCACAGTATGCGCCTACTTCTACCAGTTTTTTGAGGCAGGCTTTTTCCACGCGGATCCGCATCCTGGCAATATTTTTGTCAAACAAGGGTCAACAGGCGCTGGACCCATCGTCATCTTTGTCGACTTCGGGATGGTGGGGTCTCTCACGAAAAATATGAAGAGGTTAATGAAAGAGGTGTTTCTGGCTTACATAACACGCGACTCACATACACTCGTTCATGCCCTATCACAGCTTGGCTTCATTGACGAGGGTGCAAACCTTGCCTCTATCGAGCAGGCTATGTCACTGATGATAGAGCGGTATCACGGGATGACGCTGGGTGAGGTGAGTGAACTAGAGATTTCCGAAATGGTACATGATGTCGGCTATCTGCTGTATGGACAACCATTTCAAATCCCGGCGCAATTTGCTTTCACCGGGCGCGCTGTTGGCACCCTGATCGGAGTTTCGACTGGATTGGCCCCTGAGTTCAACTTCGTTGAAGTCGCTATCCCCTACGCACGCAAGTTCCTGGGCCTTGATGCCGAGGGTATGGAACAAACACTGCAACGACTCTTCAGCCAGTTGCTCGACATGGGCAGAGTGTTGCTGACGCTGCCGCGTTCTTTGGCGCAGGTCATAACCAGGCTCGAAGCCGGGCAGATCGAGGTTAAGCTTGCCAGCAACGGGCAAAGTAAATGGATAGGCTTGCGCGGACGCGGGAGCGGGAGAGATAACGGCGCATCCTCCGGTGTAGGTAGCTTCACCTGGCTCTTCATGTTCGTCGCATCGCTGGCCGGGGGTATCTTCCTCCTGACCAATACGCACCAGTTCATCGCTGGCTGGTTCTGCTTCGGTTTGGCTGGCTTGGCTATGTTGAGGTTGTTAATGAAGAGCTGATAGGTTATAGGTAATTCTATCTAAAGGATTGCCAGAGCAACGCGGAGAAAGAATTACACGTTTCTGTCGATGCACTCCCACCTCCCTTTGATGTATATTTCTTGAACTGAGCTAAGCGTCTATACCTGGAACTAACTACCCGGAGATAAAGTAATGCGACTTGATACTGTTCCTGAAAGCCTCTTTGAGCGGATTGCACTCCGAGCAGGAGTTGTGCCAACTCCTCTCGGGGATACCATAGTAGCCATGACACTGGCCCGTACCATCATGGTGTCCACGAAGCTCGGCATCTTTGAGGCATTGGCAAAGCAAGAATGTACCGCGCGTGAGGTTGCAGCACGCTGTGGGCTTGATCGACATGCGACAGAGGTGCTCCTCTTTGCGTTAGCAGGTGCAGGCTACGTGCGCAGCAAAGCAATGCACTATACACTCGCGCCGGTGGCCCGGAAATGGCTGCTCAGGAGCAGCCCGCAGTCGCTTTATGACTATATGATGTTCAACTTCTTGAATTGGACCTGGGATGAACGCTTTGAGGACTTTATCCGCACCGGAAGGCCAACACAAATACACCAGGAAATGTCAATTGATGAATGGCAGGTGTATCAGAGGGGCATGCGCTCTCTGGCCGGCTTCTCTGCTTTTGAGGTGGCCCGGCGCATGCCGCTCCCACGAGGCGCATCACATATGCTGGACATCGGCGGTTCCCACGGCTACTACTCGGTAATGCTCTGCCGTCGTCATCCGGGGCTATGCTCGGTCGTTTTCGATCTGCCGGAAGCCGTTGTACACGCGGCAAAGATTCTCGCGCAAGAGGGCATGGGCGAGCGCATTGTCCATCGTGCCGGCAACGCGCTGACGGACGAGCTGGGAAACGAGGAGTACGATCTCATCTTCATCGGCAGTCTCCTGCACCATTTCGATGAGAAGGCGAATCGCGATCTCGTGAAGCGCAGCGCGCAAGCCTTACGCCCAGGTGGTTACCTGGTGATCGAGGAGTTCCAACGCTTTCAAACGCCTAAAGAAGTCGGGGAACTGGGTGCGCTTTCCAACCTCTACTTCGCGGCCACCAGCGAGGCGGGAACCTGGTCCATGAAAGAGATTGCAGCATGGCAGCGAGAAGCCGGCTTGCTTCCGCGCAAGCCAATCCGGTTGCTCACCGCGCCTGGCGCAGAGCTACAGGCGGCAATCAAACCGGACTCGCATAGATAAAGGAACGTCTCGAGAATCGGTGAGTGTCGTTATCTACGCTGGAGCGTCACCGGTAAGCCAAACCGTGGGCGCAGCGAAAGTAACGCCTCGGGCTCGACCGAGTGGTCAGGAACCAGGCGCAATGTGTAGCGTTGCGCGACAGCGGCCAGGATTAATTGCATCTCCATCAACGCGAAGTTGATGCCGATACAAATGCGCGGTCCACCCCCGAATGGGAAATACGCGTAGTGCGGGCGACCGGCAGAACGTTCCGGTGTGAAACGCTCGGGATCGAACACGTCTGGGTTCTCCCAAAAAGCGGGATGGCGGTGCGTCATGTAAGGGCTCAGCACAATTATGCTGTTTGCTGGAATGGAGTAGCCTCCAATCTCGTCACCGGCGATTGCTTTGCGGCCAAACACCCAGGCTGGTGGGTAGAGCCGCAGGGTTTCCTCGATCACCCTGTGTGTATAGGTGAGGTCGGCGAGATGCTCAACTGTTGGCGGATGACCGCCAAGTACCGTGTCCAGCTCGATTTGCAGACGACGCTCCATGTCAGGATACTGGGAAAGCAGGTACCAGGCCCACACAAGCGCGGTTGATACCGTTTCATGGCCAGCGATAAGCAGCGTCATCACTTCATCGCGCACCTGTTGGTCGTTCATCCCCAGCCCTGTCTCCTCATCACGCGCTAACAACAGCATTGAAAGCAGATCTCCCGCGTCCGTGTTCTGCTGGCGACGCTGGGTGATGATGCCAAACACTACCTGGTCGAGAGCGCGGCGTGCGTCCTGAATGCGGCGATTACGCGGTGTAGGAACGTTGAGCGGCGGGAAAGGAGCATAGAGGTACTCTGAGAGCAGCCTGTTCACTGTCGTTACGGCCTGGCTGACGCTATGCGCCTCATCGCTAAGATCAATGTTGAAAAGGGCTTTGCCTACGATACACAGTGTAAGGCGTAGCATCTCTGCTGCCACATCCAGTGGTTGATTGCGCTCGGTAAAGTCCTGCCACCGATCGAGCATCGCGACTGCAGCGCCTGTCGTCAGCGTGCCCAGGGCAGCCAGGCGCTTTCGATGAAAGGCTGGCTGCATGAGGCGCCGCTGATGCAGCCAGGAATCGCCGTTGTTAGTGACGAGCCCCTGGCCGAGCAAAGGTTTAAAGATCTTATAGGGATAGATGTCTTTGCTATAGTTTCGCTGATTCTCCTGGAGAACATGCTTGACTCCGTCCGGGTGGTTGACCAGGTAAGCGGGCCAGGTGAAAAAGCGCATGCGAACAATATCACCATATTGGCGGGTCATGGTCAATGCAAAACCTAGAGGATCGCGTTGTATATCGCGGGCATTCCCGAGCAGGAAATGGCCGTGCGGGCCTGGCGCGTTCTTGTGTCGCAGCGATATTGCCGGCTTTTGAATCATTGGTTTATACATCTCTCACTGCTTCGAGAAGGTCACCATAAAGGTCTGGTTCGGGTTTAGATTTCCCGGAGAGTATTGAAAACGCCTGACCGGGGCTAATTACAGGGGCTTCTCGCGTATCGATTGCAGCGTCTCGATCGCTACGTCGACATGTCTCTTAGAAGTGAATTGCGAGAAGAACATGTGACGCACAATTCCCCATCTGTCGATGATGTACGTCACACGCCCCGGCAGCCCTAAAGCTGTGGGCACTCCATAGCGCTTTCTGATTGTGTCTTCCTCATCGCTCAACAGGTTGAAAGGGAGTTGGTACTCTTTGGCGAACTGCTGATGTGACTCCACCGAATCGGAACAGACCCCGATTACTTCCGCTCCAGCACCTTTGATGACCTCGTAGCTATCCCGAAAGGCACACGCCTCTTCAGTACAGACGGAAGTGTTATCCCTTGGATAGAAATACAGCACGATATGCTGCTTGCCGAAAAAATCTCCAAGACTGACTGGTGTGCCTGATTGGTTAAGGAGCGTAAAGTCCGGGGCCAGGTCGCCAATCTGCACCTTGCTTTTCACTGGTTGCGCCTGCTCGTCATGCTTGTTCATGGTGTATCCTCTATGCACTGCACTGTACAGTTGGTACTGGGATCAGACGAGTAGTGTCATCAGGATGCGGCACAGTATTGTTGAGTGTTCCTGTGTCAATCACCACATTTTCTCCATTGAAGGAGAGAGCGAAGCGATCCAGGCTCCTTGGAGCCGGGCCGTCCAGGAATTCACCGCTAACGTTATAGTGAGAACCATGACAGGGGCATTTGAAGCTCACGCAGTCATCGCGGAACGGTACAGTACAACCCAGGTGTACACACCGTTGATACAACGCAATCCAGTGCGAGCCATCACCATCTTTGACGATCGTCTCTGCGGCCAACTGGTCCACAAGCGTTGACCCTTGCAATACGAACTCGGTATTCTTATCCAGGTGCACTACGTAGGCTTTTGCTGGCTGGTAATAGAAAACGCCTGCCTGATTGATTTTGAAATTACCTGGCTTAGCAGCCGGAAAATTCGCTTTTGTGCCAATTGTCAAAGCAGAGCCGAACTGACCGGCCACGTTAGGATAGAGCATATAGACTGCACCGGCCACACTTGCGGTTGCAGACAGCCCAAATACGGCAAACATAGATCGACGAAGGAAACGCCTGCGCGACAAGCGCTGTTTTGCGATTTCAGCCGCTTCAGCCCCTCCACCATGCAAAACTTCATATTGCTGTGGTGTGAGAGGTGGTGTATCAATTTTCATGTTTATCTATCCCTTTCCTACAGTAAGTGAGCGTGTGGCGGTTCGTCGTTGTTGTTAAGGGGGTGACCTTTAGCTAATCGCCACAACGAAAAATATACCTTGTAGGGCAGCAGGAGCACATCGACAGAATCGTGTAATTCCATCTCTCGTCGCGCCGGGAACGCTCTAGACAGAATTACCTAGCTGTTTTTGATGGCGTATGCTTGCTTGAAAATCGAGAGGAAGCGGGTTGTCCTCGGTGGTGAGGCAAAAGCAGTTGCATGCTCAGCAGAGGATTGCCAAAAGTTGTAACCTGCGGCGAATCTACTTATGAAAGAACGATCACACAGAAAGCAGATCAGCCGATGGATACTCAGGTTACATATAATTACCAGCGCAATTCCAATGAGCCGGATCGCAATGGATGGCAGCGTCCCGGCAATCCAGGCAACGGCGACAACACCAATGGTAATGATCCACGAAAGGGAGGGACTTACCCGTTGAGGGTTTTCCTTATCATTGTTGCCATGCTAGCGTTACTGGCAGCCGGGTACCTTTTCCTAGGCGGCCAGGCTTCAAATATGCAAGGTCAGCCAGTCGGGGAGCTTCCTTACAGCTCGTTCTACCAGCAGGTCATGAATAGCAATGTCGATAATGCCACTTTCCAGGGACAGGATATCACCGGTCAATTTAGAAATGCTATCTCGCTTATGGACGCCCAGGGTGATACTGTGCTTGCGGGCCAGTTTCACGTTATACAAATACCCAATGGAGACCCTAACCTGATCCCGTTGCTGAATAAGTATCACGTGGCATACCAGGCGAAACCCGTAGCTAGTAATAATGGCTTCCTGGTTGTGTTACTCAACTTCCTGCCTCTCATTTTAGTGTTTGGCGTCTTCTTCTTCCTGGCTCGTCGAGCGACAAAGGGACAGCAGAACATCTTTAGCTTCGGCAAGAGCCGGGCCAAAGTTGTGCTGGGAGATCGACCGAGCACAACATTTGCTGACGTGGCAGGCGTCAATGAGGCGAAAAATGATCTCGTCGAGGTGGTTGAATTTCTGAAGATGCCAGATAAATTCTCGCGCCTGGGCGGCAGGATTCCTCGCGGCGTGCTGCTGGTAGGGCCCCCTGGAACCGGTAAGACGCTGCTTGCTCGCGCCGTTGCCGGTGAGGCGGGAGTGCCATTCTTCTCAATGAGCGGCTCGGAATTCGTCGAAGTGCTGGTCGGTGTCGGCGCGAGTCGCGTGCGCGACCTCTTCGACCAGGCCAAGAAAGCGTCTCCCAGTATCATCTTCATCGATGAAATCGATGCCGTCGGTCGCCAGCGCGGCATCAGCATCAATAGCAACGACGAGCGTGAGCAGACTTTGAACCAGTTGCTGGTTGAGATGGATGGCTTTGAAACGCGCCAGACTGTTGTGGTCATTGCCGCCACGAACCGTCCGGATGGGCTGGACAAAGCGCTCTTGCGCCCAGGTCGCTTCGACCGGCAGGTGGCGGTAGAGCGTCCCGATTGGAATGGGCGCCTGGCAATTCTCAAGATTCACTCGCGCGGGGTACCACTGGCAAAGGACGTGGACTTGATTACGATTGCTCGTGCCACTCCCGGTATGGTAGGCGCGGACATCGCCAATCTCGTCAACGAAGCCGCTCTCCTGGCAGCACGTCGCAATCTGAATGCGGTGACCCAAAACTGCTTTGATGATGCCCTGGACAGGATTCTCATCGGTGCGGAGCGCCCTTTGGTATTAAGTGAAGCTGACCTGAATGTTGTTGCTTACCATGAAAGCGGCCATGCGCTGACAGGTCTGCTACAAGAGTATGTTGATCCAGTAACCAAAGTAACGATCGTGCCTCGCGGCCAGGCGCTCGGCGTGACGCAATATACGCCACTGGATGACCGCTACAACTACTCGCAGGAGTACCTGGAAGCGCAGCTGGTGACGGCCCTTGGCGGCCGTGCGGCCGAACAGGTGGCGCTTGGGCACATCACGACAGGCGCGGAAAATGACCTGCAGCGTGTCACCGCGATAGCCCGCCAGATGGTCACGCGTTGGGGGATGAGCGAACGGCTCGGCACGATCTCCTTTAGTGAGCGCGACGATCCATTCGCTGGCGCAGCGCTGGCAACTGGCTCACGCGAATATAGTGAAAACACGGCAAGCATCATTGATGAAGAAGTGAATCGCATTGTGAAGTGGGCCTATGATCGTGCTATCGCTCTGCTTACCGAGCACCGTCAGACACTGGATTACATTGCTCGTTCGCTGCGTTTGCATGAAACGCTCGATGCCAAACAGTTGCGCGCGATTATAGAGGATACGAGCGCCACACATACCGGACCTTTCTAAAAGTCAGATCCCAGTAGAGGCTTCGCCCCTGCTGAGGTCTGACTGTGCAAGAGGAGAATAGACATGACACAGAAAGATTACATCCTAAGAATTGCTGAAAATGTTGGCCGGGCTTTAGCCGAAATTATCTATCACCAAGAAATACATGATTATCAGGGAGCTCTTTCCCTGGTAGACGAGTTATTCAAGCAGACGGTGGGCATGGGTTCCGGCTTTATTCATGCCATCTCAGAAGAGACATTGCTATCGATGGTCACCTTATTTGGTACGTTGAACGTAGATAAAGCTTTTGTGATTGCAACGCTGCTCAAAGCAGAAGGTGACATCTACAAGGATCGAGGCGACCCCGTTGAAGCCTATGAAAGCCACCTCAAATCTCTCGACCTGTTTCTTGAGATCTTGCTGCACGATGACAATCTTCACAACTTCCGCGATTTCCCTGAAGTAGAGGACATACTGGGCGAGCTAGCAGCATACGAACTTCCACTGCATACCAGGCGTCTCCTCTTCGAGTATTATGAGCAAGTGATCAGTTAAGCCATCTCTTGGCCGGCCCGCCGCGCAAGATTTATCCTCTTCAAATAAGGAGATAACTCGTTGGCAAATACATCTCATGAAAGGCCTTTAGCAAGCAAGGAGTGCAATGTAGGATGCAGTACATCATATTTCCGGTAGGGAGTAGAGTGCGAGTGACCGGCTACAGTCCTTTCAGGGGGCTCAGAGGGACGATCCTAACGGTCGACACGATCTCTGCTGAGCTTGAGGAGCCTTTTTGTTTCTACCAGATCGAACTAGAAGGGGCGTACATTAAGGAGCCAATCTGGTTTGAATTTGATGAGGTGGAGTTAGTTACTGCCATTCAAAATGAAATTGCTTAACCAAAAACGAAAGAGCCGGGAGATAAACCCGGCTCTTTTCTTTAGCGAAGTTTTATTTTTGTTCTACAGAAACCTGTAAACAGGTCCGGGCACGATCAATTGTGCTCCTACTGGACGATGACGGTCAGGTTCATATTCAGGTGGACGCTACAGTAGAGATGGAAGGTGCCGGTGGTGTTAAATGGTCCAACGGCCATACTTTGACCGGCAGTGTTGAACTGCAGGTTGTTGACGACCGGTGCATCAGGTTCTCTAGCTGGTTTAGTGACGTTATTCACCCAGGAGCCATTGCCAATAATGTGTAAGACTGGAACATCATCGATGAGGTTGAGGCTGCTGCCCTTGCTGATCGTGACAGACGATTGAAGGAAGGTTGTCTCGCCCATGTGGACTCCGGTGCCCGCCCCGGTGCCCGCCCCCGTGCCCCCACCGCCACCGGAACCGCCGCACGACGCTGCGGTCAGGACGGTGACCACGCTCAGTGCTACAAGGATTGCTATGAGCTTTTTCAAGGTGTTTGTTTCTCCTGTTACCTTTACGTTGATTGGTTGTGTTGATCTCTTTTCTACGGAAGTTTGTGAGGAAGCTCCTGGAGTCAGGGAGAGAATCACCTACCTGACGGCATTGTCAAGGTGGTAACCAGTAACATCATGGCTGGTTAGAGCGATTTTGCATCTGATGCCAGGGGCTTCTACCGAAGAACGCGGTGTCGTTTCGTTCTTTCACAAATAGATTCGCCGGAGGTTACAGCATTGCACCCTGTTGCAACTCAATGTTCAGCTTCACTGCCTCCTCAGGATTTCCAAAAGCGAAGGGCCACACACAATTGCAACAGCTAGATAATTCTATCTAGGGGTCCCAGAGCAATGCGAGGAAGCAATTACACGATTCTGTCGATACGCTCCTGCTGCTAATGAGGTATATCTTCTGTTGAGGCAAGTAGCGAGCAGTCTTCTCTAGCTCTCATTGATGGATATCGCTCGTTCGCTTAAATCTTTACCTTATAAGGAAAGCAGAAGTGTACCTCATGTCAGGGCGACACAATGCGCTATCTCCCTGACATATCAAACGACACAGGCGCAGCACAATACAGAAGAGAGAGCGTGCCACAATTCAGGTTTGTGGCAGGCTCCCCACAGGAGACACCTATGATCACCCAACCTACCCCTCACCTCGAGGCTCGACCCGTTGCACCAGATGTTCAGCACAGACTCCCTATACATCTTCCAGGACGACCTCGCCTGCGCCCTGCACCACAGGGCACCAGGGCCATTGACACCCACATCCCGAACATTGCGCTCGCTGGCCTGCAGCTCCTCATCGGCTACGAGTGGCTGCTCGCCGGTGGAGACAAGCTCCTCCTCGGAGCGTTCCCCGCCCAGCTCGGTGGGATGCTTCTCGCTTTAGTCAGTGGTGGCCACCTGGTCGGCTTCTTCGCCGCCATCTTGCAGGGACTCGTAGCGCCTAATGCCGTGCTCTTCGGCTACCTCATTGAGTTGAGCGAGACACTCGCCGGCCTGGGGCTCATAGCCGCCGGCCTGGTGGCGCTGCTTCGCCCTCTGGCAGGTCGCTACCTCAGCGGCACGAGCGCGAGGATGTTCGTGTTCGGTGACCAGCTCCTCGCGAGACTGGCACCTATTGCTGCTATTGGCGCGGGACTACTCGGTGTAAGCTACTTCTTCCTGGATGGCCTACCGAAGCCGTGGTTCGTACCCAGCGTTGCCTTTGGCGGTTCGATTGACACAGGGCTCTTCCTGGCTGTTGCAAGCGTGGTACTGATCGTGAGCCAGCTCATGCAGCGGCGCCCACGTCGATAACGCTTGCTGGGAAGGGCTCGTTACGGCCAGGGGATCAGGGCTGAGCTTCCTGGTCGCCTGGTTCCAGCATTTAGCGTTAGAACTGCTTCCCGGTAGGTAATTTTGTCTAGGCGATGCCAGGCAATACGAGGGGAAAATTACACGATTCTGTCGATGACTCCTTGCCTCCACTACTGCTATATGTCTTGTGACGCTGAGTAGTGTAGAAGAGTTTTCCGAGTGTCCCTCGGCGGGACGTCTCTTGCAACGAACGCAAAATCACCCGGCGATCACACTTGACCAAGCACGGAAGGAGGAAGTATTGTATGAGGTTTTTGAGGAATACGGTGACAAACCTATTCCTAAGGATTGAGTCAGTCAGAAGGAGAACACAGATATGAAGAAGAAGTTGAGCTTGATCTGGGCGGCCGCTATCGGCATTGTCCTGGTGATCGGTTCAGTGGTCGCCACGTTGGTCATTTCACCCCTACTGACGGCCGGCACTAACAGCAACGCCGCTGCGAACGGCAACGCAGCAAACGGCTCCAGTGCCTCTGGCGCCATCGTCATCGCCTGGAATAAGGAGCTGCTCCACATCGTCCTAACGCCCGGCGCTCAGCCGGCCACCGTTCACCCGACGCGCAGCTACGCCATCCTGCACGCGGCGATCTACGACGCCGTCGTCTCCATCACCCGGGACGCGCCTCCGTTTCTTTTCTCAGTGAACGCTCCCAGCACTGCCCGGGCCGACGTAGCGGCTGCCCAGGCCGGCCATGACACCCTGGTGGCGCTCTACCCCAAGTGGAAGGCGGCGCTCGATCAGCAGCTCGCTAGTGAGCTCGCAGCGATCCCGGACGGAGCCGGCAAACAACAGGGAAGCCAGGTCGGCCAGGCCGTCGCCGCGCGCTTGCTCTCTATCCGCGCCACTGACGGTTCCGCTGCCACGCCGCCACCCTTTGCGCCAGGCAACCAGCCGGGCAACTACCAACTCACGCCGCCGAAGTTCGTGGCACCCACTTTCACCAACTGGAGTAACGTGACCCCCTTTGTGCTGAATAACGCGGCGCAGTTCCGCCCCGGGCCGCCCCCAGCGGTGACCAGCCAGGCGTACGCACAAGCCCTGAACGAAGTGAAGAGCCTGGGTCAAAACACCAGCACAACGAGGACGCCTGAGCAGACGGTGATCGGCAAGTTCTGGGCGGGGCCGATCTGGAACACCTGGAATGAGATCGCCGAGAACGCCACGCTGGCGCACCACACAAACCTGGAGACCACCGCGCGCCTGTTCGCGGTGCTCAACCTGTCCTTCGCCGACAGCGTCATTGCTTTCTATGACGCCAAATACCACTACCAGCTGTGGAGACCCGTCACGGCCATCCGCGCGGCCAAGACGGCCGGGAATCCGGCAATAGTCGGCGACCCGGCCTGGACACCGCTCGTCGCCACTGCGCTTGATCCCGATTATCCAGCCGCCCACGCCGTGATTAGCGCGGACGCAGCGACCGTGCTG
>Ga0209647_1002574_pt1 | contig 14551 bp, 15 predicted proteins | sample GraSoi_2013_60cm_FD_185827 | JGI IMG/M metagenome (GOLD analysis project Ga0209647, IMG submission 185827) | Grasslands soil microbial communities from the Angelo Coastal Reserve, California, USA - Sample 9_17_2013_60cm (SPAdes) (version 2) | ecosystem: Environmental > Terrestrial > Soil >...
TCGGGGGTTCGATTCCCTCACCGTGCACCAGACTTCGCCCCTCGTCGTTCGGGAGGCCGGTCATGCGCGGACTTATTTGCTCGGAGAAGGATGTGTGACCAGCCGACCTATCAGCCCAGTTGATACCCAATTAGAATATCTGATTAGTTTCTCAAGAAGAATAGGGCGAGGCTCTTATCGGAAAGGTTCCTTATGAAATTAACATTTCTTGTGCTCGCGATGATGACTTGCGCGAGTGAACTAAAGGCTCAAAACCATATCAATCAACTGCAGGGCATCATCCAATCCGGAATGCAACCTAGCACGGTTCCCGGGCCGGGAACTGGTGTGGCGGTGGGTCCCACCAATCGCATCGCTCAACTGCAGGGTATCATTCAAAACGGAATGCAACCTGGCGCGGCTCAATCCGGAGCTGTGGCGGTGGGTCCCAACGAACACATCACTAACCTGCAGCGCATCATTCAAAACGGAACGCAACCTTACTCGGTTCAACCCGGAACTGGTCTCGGATATGGAACTACCAGCGCCAGCTTTACCCGTAACACGATACGGCAAGTACAAACTGCACTGCGACAGCTTGGTTATTATCATGGTGAAATCGACGGGCAATTCGGTCCCCTTTCGCAGAGCGCCTTGCAGAATTATCAGTTTAAGATCAGCCAGCCTGCTACTGGCCTTTTAGACCGGCAGTCTCTGAGTCAGCTGGGCGTCCAAGCGAAATAGTTGCGAAAATCGTCTTCCTATAGCCGCACGCTAAGTTTGCGGTGCGGCGAACGGCATGGACCGGCAAATGACGCTGGCTGATTCCACGTCTTTCATGATTTGGGCTTGTAGATCGGATAGGCTTTCGAACTTCTTTTCCGGACGGAGGTGTTTGAGGAATCGAACCTCCACATCATCGCCGTAAATCTCTCGATTGAAGTCAAATAGGTAGACTTCGAGCAAGCGCTCTCCGCCACGCTCTTGGATCGTCGGTCGGAAACCAATATTGGCGACGCCTCCATATTCAATCCCGCGATGGAATGCCGTGACTGCATAGACACCATCCGGCGGGAATTGCTCATTATGTGCTTTCAGGTTCGCGGTCGGATATCCGAGTTTTCGACCCAGGTGATTACCCTCCACCACCGTGCCAAGAATCGTAAATGGTCTCCCTAGCAATCGTTCGGCGAGAGAGAAATCGCCTTGTTCGACAGCTTCTCGAATTCGGGTACTGCTTACAATTTTCCCGTCGACGGCCAGCGGGGCGATGTCTTGCAGTCGAAAGTGGTAAGATTCAGCGAGCGCTCGAACCAGCGACACCGTGCCGCTGCGATTCGCACCAAAACTCCAATCTTCGCCCACGCAAATCGTCTTGAGCTGATTAGAATTTTGGACCAGCCAGCGAATAAAATCCTCAGGTTTAGTTCGAGCGAACGCCAACGAAAACTCTTGAATGAGAAAAGCGTCAATGCCCAGCCGCTCAATGAACAGTTGCTTATGTTGAGTCGATGTAAGCGATCGAGGAGCGTCGTTCGGACGAAGTACTCGCACCGGATGCGGATGGAACGTCAAGACGGCTGAGCTACCTCCGGAAATCCGGGCCGCCTCAATGGCTTGCCGGATCACCGCTTGATGTCCCAGATGAACGCCATCAAACACCCCGATTGCCAAGTGAGTTGGCCCCTCGATTTGTTGGAGCTCTTCGATCGAGTGCAGAACCTTCATTTTGGCGTCTTGGATTTATTTCGCGGCCGAGGTCCGATCAGGCTCCGCGCATTCGCGAAACATCGGGCAGCGGAATTATTTTTCGGGCGAGTATTTCAGGCCCCGAGGCGTTCAACTCTTCTACCGTCAACGAACCTTCGACGGTGAACCGGCCCGATTTGGTTCGGCGAAGCGCGGCCAGGTGCGCTCCGCATCCCAGTTCCAGCCCAATTTCGTGCACGTAAGTACGGACGTAAAAACCCTTACTACAAATGACCCGAAAATCGATTTCAGGTAAACGAATCGCTCGCACTTCGTGCGCGTAAACGTGTACGAAGCGTGCCTCTCGATCGACGACTTTGCCTTGTCTGGCTAGCTTGTAGAGTGGGACACCATCCCGTTTGATGGCTGAGACCATGGGGGGAGTCTGGTAGAAGTCACCGTGAAATTTTTGAAACGCCCCTTCCACTCGGCAAGGATCGATGCCCTCGACCGGCCGCTCCTCAAGCACCTGCCCATCACAGTCTTGTGAGTCGGTGATTTCTCCCAGTTTCATGGTTCCCACGTACTCCTTGTCCTCGCTCATCAGCAGATCCTGAATTTTGGTCGCCCTTCCGACTACGATTAGTAATAGTCCGGTAGCCAGAGGATCCAGTGTGCCACAGTGCCCGACTTTCTGTGCCCCTAACCGCTTCCGGACCATCGCGACGACATCATGGCTGGTGATGCCGCTGGCTTTATCGACCAAGAGCAGTCCGTCAATAGAGTCGTGCAATTTCATCGCTCACTCGGTTTGTAACCAACTTCTCGACGTATTCCAGCGATCCGCGAATTCGAGCACCGGCCGCGAGCGGGTGTCCACCACCTCCGAACTCGCCGCAGATCTTGTTGACGTCGATCTCAACGCTCTTTGAACGCATACTTACCCGCACCCGATTGTTCTCCAGTTCTTCAAAAAGGATCGCCACGATGATCGTTTCGATCCCTCGAACAACGTCGATTAACCCATCGGTGTCAGCCGGCTGAATTCCTAGCTGCTTTTTCTTTTCCATGGTTAACGCCATCGTTCCAATCCGGTCGTCGGCGTAAAAATGAGCGTTCTGCAAAAGCTCGTGCAAGAGCAGCACACGTCTTTTTGGTTGGCTTTCGTACAAAAAATGGGAGATACGCGCGACATCGACGCCGTGACGCACCAGTTCTGCCGCCACCTCAAAGGTGCGGGCCGACGTATTGCGATAACGGAAAGAACCGGTGTCGGTGGAAATGGCTACGAACAAAGCTTCGGCGATTTCGAGATTCAGTGGGTATCGCTGCTCCTGGATCAACTCGAATACAATCTGACCTGTTGCCGGGGAGGTTAGGTCCAAATAGTTGAGATCTCCGTAACTGGGGTTGCTCGCGTGATGGTCGATATTGATCCAACAGTTCGCCTGCTTGATCGCTTGTAGCGGAGTACCCAGCCGGTCGCGCGTTGCTGTGTCCAAGGCGATCACGAGATCGAAAGTTTTGGTGTCCTTGGGCGGCGCTGTCACTAACTCGGACTTGCTCAAGAAACTGAACGCTTCAGGAAGTCCATCTTCATTCCAGGCGGCAACGATTTTTCCCAGGCTGGAAAGTGATAGCGTGAGTGCGAGCTGGGAACCAATGGCATCTCCGTCCGGTCGAACGTGGCTCAGGACAGCGATGGTGCGAGCTTTGCCGACCTCCTCGGCGATTGGAGCGAATCCCTCGTTCATTGGTTCGCAGGCGGTTCATCCAAATCCTGGATGATCTTGAGGACGCGGCTCCCGCGTTCGATCGAATCGTCTAGCTTGAAATACAAGTGGGGCGTATACTTTAAAACCACTCGCTTGGAAAGCTCTCGCTGCATGATGGTGCGGTGTTCCTCCAGCTGTTCCAGCACACGAGCCTTCTGCGCTTCCTGCCCGATTATACTAACGAAAACGTGACATTGTCGGAGATCGGGACTGATATCGACTGCGAGAATCGTAACCAGAACCTGCGCGGCGAAGTTGATCTCCCGTGAAATGATTTCGCTCAGTTCCCTTTTGAGCACTTCGTTAACTCGCTCCAATCGATGTTTCATAGAACCAGCCTGTTTATCGGATTGCCCCGCGAAAAGCGGGATCGACCTTGCCGTTCAGACCCGCTCGCGACCCAACGCGAAACAACTTACAGCTGCTGAGCGACCTTCTCCAAGTTGTAGCACTCGATGATGTCGCCGACCTCGTACTCAGTGTAATCCCCGAGCTTAATCCCGCACTCGACGCCTGCGCGCACTTCTTTTACGTCATCCTGGAATCGGCGTAACGTGGCGATACCGCCGTCGTAGATGGGTTGGCGTTTTCGAATAACGCGCGCTCTCCCGGTGCGGATAATACGGCCATCGGTAACATAGCAACCGGCCACTGTGCCCTTTGTCAGCTCAAACACTTGGCGGACCTCGGCGTGGCCGACGACCGATTCTCGCAGCTCAGGATCGAGCAGACCGACCATGGCCTCTTTCACCTGATCAATGAGTTCGTAAATGATGCTATAGAGTTTGATCTGCACACCTTCGCGCTTAGCGGCGGAGGCAGCTTGGTTTTCGGTTTTGACGTTGAATCCGATAATAACGGCGTCTGAAGCCGTCGCCAAGAGGACATCTGACTCACTGATCGGCCCGACCCCGGCGTGGATGATCTCCAGATCGATCTTCTTGCTCTCGATCTGATTGAGTGCGGCACTGATCGCCTCGGTCGATCCTTGGACGTCGCACTTCAGAATAATCTGCAGCTGTTTCTTGCCATCTCCCATGCTGTCGAACAGGCTCTCCAGGGTGGCGCGCTGAGGCATGGCCAGCTTGTGGTTCCGTAATTCGAGCAAGCGCTCCTCTCCCAGAGTGCGAGCAGACCGTTCCGATTCCATAACGAGCAACTCATCCCCGGCGTTGGGCAAACCGGTAAAGCCAAGTACCTTGATCGGAGTGGCGGGGCCTGCTTCACGCACATTTTGCCCCGTATCGCCGATTAGCGATTTGACCTTGCCCCAATAGTTCCCGCAAATGAACGGTTGCCCTACTTTGAGGGTGCCCATTCGTACAATCGCGGTCACCGTTGGACCGCGACCGGCCTCGAGTTGAGCTTCGATCACCGTTGCTCTGGCTTGTGCAGTCGGACTCGCCTTCAACTCCATTACTTCCGACTGCAGAAGCATCATTTCCAGCAGATGATCGATTCCGGTTCCTTTGGTAGCGGACACCGGACAGCAGATGGTTTCGCCGCCCCAATCTTCCGGCGTCAAGCCGCGTTCCTGGAGCTGGGTCTTAACCCGGTCGATGTTCGCCGACGGCAAGTCGATCTTATTTATTGCGACGATAATTGGCACCTTGGCCGCCTTCGCGTGGTTGATTGCCTCGATCGTCTGCGGCATAATGCCATCGTCCGCTGCAACTACCAGCACAACGATATCGGTTACAGTCGCGCCGCGAGCGCGCATCGCGGTGAACGCCTGGTGGCCCGGAGTATCAAGGAAAGTGATCGGATGGCCGTTATGAACGACGCTATAAGCCGCTATGTGCTGAGTGATCCCGCCGGCTTCTCCGGCGGCGACGCGTGATTTCCGAATTGCGTCCATCAACGACGTCTTGCCGTGATCAACGTGACCCATAAACGTGATGATGGGTGCGCGCGGCTTTAATTCTTCCTGCGGCGGCGGTTGCGGTGGAGGAGGCTCTTCAACGACCACCTCTGTTTTGTGGACGCCGGCGCCCTTCTCGCGCTTCTCAACTTCAAATATGTAACCGTGCTTCTTACAGATGGCCGAGGCAATATCCGGCTCAATCGTGTGATTGATCGCCGCAAAAATGTTCATCTCCATCAGGTCGCTGATCACCTGAAACGGTTTCAGGCCAATCTGCTGCGCCAACTCGCGCACAATGATCGGAGGCTTCAGATGAACCACTTTGCCACTAGTGTCTGGTTCTGGAGCCGGCGTTTCTGACGCTATCGCCGGCGCTTTTGCCGCTTCGGGCCCCGGCGTCGCCGGTGGCTTACTGGGGGCAATCTCTGGAAGTCTGGGCGCCCGGATCTTGGAAATCGGAGGTAAGACCGAGCGAGTGTCCGAACTGACCGCGGTCTCGGGTTTTTTGGGCCGCTTTTCCTCGATTAACGAAACCGTTTCCGGCTTGGGCGGCGGCGTAGCAGGCGCTGGCTCGGGTTTGGCCGGTGCCGGTTCTTTCGCTTTTGCTTTACTGATCGGCGGGACCCCCTTCCTCCCTGGTTTGTCCTCGGTGGCCGGTTTTTTCGTCTTCGGAGAAATCAGATCGGTCGTCGTCGTCTTGTGCGCAGCGCTCTTCTGGGCAGCGGGTTCAGGCTTGGCGCCCGATTTGGCGGGGGAATCTTTGCGAGTGCTTGCGCGTGTAACCATGAATGATCTGTCTCTCTAAAGTTTTCATCGCTCCATCCTTCATCAGATGGACGCCATTTTTCGATCGTGCTCTTTCTTTGCCGCCTCGTGAATCTGTCGAGCTCGGTCAATATCGCCCTGCAGAATCTCGGCGATATCCTTTGGATCCGTTTCCAGGATACCATCGATACTGTTAACTCCGGCGCTAGCGAGTAATCGGGCAATTTCTTCGTCGATATTCAGAGTTTTCGCAAGGGTCGAGATCGCCTGAGCGAATTTCTGCTCGAAGGCATGCGTCACTGATTCGTCCTTCGAAATATTGATTTCCCATCCCGTCAATCGAGACGTGAGCCGAGCGTTTTGCCCCCGCCGCCCGATCGCCAACGAAAGCTGATCTTCTTCTACCGTCACTTGTACGGCGTGCCGGTCTTCATCGATGCTGATCGATTTGATTTTGGCAGGTTTTAACGCCTCGACCACGAATTCTCGAGGGTCGGCACTCCACCTGATGATATCGACCTTTTCCTGGTTCAGTTCACGAACGATGTTCTTGACTCGGGAACCGCGCATTCCTACACAGGCACCCACCGGGTCAACCTTTTCGTCCGCTGACCAGACAGCAATCTTCGTGCGGTACCCAGCCTCCCGTGAGATCGCTTTGATCTCTACCGTTCGGTCCGCGATCTCACTTACCTCAACCTCAAACAGACGCCGAACAAAATTGGGATGGCTTCGTGAAATAATGATCTCGGGTCCGCGATTGGAGTTTTCTACGGCGACCACGTAAGCCCTGATTCGGTCGCCGATATTATAATCTTCGGTCGCAACTCGTTCGCGCATTGGCATGATGGCCTCAAATTTGCCGAGATCAACAATGACGTCGGAACGGTCGAATCTCCGAACGGTGCCGCTGACGATTTCGCCGGCGCGATCCTTGAACTCGTCAAAGATCATCTCTTTCTCGATTTGCCGAATACGCTGCAAGATCGCTTGTCGGGCTGTCTGCGCAGCGATTCGCCCAAAGCCTTCGGGTGTAACTTCGACTTCGATTACGTCCCCGACATTCGCCTCCGGCTTAATTTTTTTCGCTCGAGCTAAAAGAATCTCATCATGCACATTATGGATATGTTCGACGACGATGAGGTTCGCCAACGCCGTGATCTCGCCGGTTCGCGGATCAATCGTCACCCGAAGGTCACGCGCCGGGCCGACGCTTTTCTTAGCGGCCGTCAACAAAGCGGTCGACAGCGCATCAAGCAAAACCTCGCGCTTGATGCCTTTCTCGCGCTCCATATAGTCTAGCACCGCTATTAGATCACTGTTCATAAAACAAGAATTGACCGATCGGCACGGAACGCCATGGTTCGCACGACGATCCGACCATTTCGGTCGAGTCGAACAATCTAAGCTGAATAAGACGAGCGTCAAGCCAACCTCCGCCTCTGCCCAGGTAAGCCGGTGCCGATCAACCGGCGCATTGCTGCGCTTTCGATGATTCGAACCGTCACCTTCGATGCCGCGAACACGCTGATCCGGCTAACCTCACCGGCAAGCCAGACCTACGCGGAGGTGGCAGGTCGATTTGGCGCAGTGCTTGACCCAGCCCGGCTGAACCGGGCTTTCTTGCGAGCGTGGAAAGAATTGCCACGGCTTCCGGATCAAAGCGGTCCCCGAGCCGACGACGGACGCTCTTGGTGGCGAGATTTAGTGGCAACTACCCTTAGCATCGCGGAATATCGCGTCGATCCATTCCCGGACTATTTTGAAGCCGTTTATGAAGAATTTACGCGTCCAAGTATTTGGCAATTAAAGCCCGGAGTGACCGAGGTGCTCGGTACATTTAGACGAGCAGGTATTCGCCTTGGGGTCGTATCCAATTTCGATCGGCGACTTTATTTGATTTTCAAGACCTTGGGTATCCTTGATCAATTTGAGCACGTCATTATTTCCAGCGAGGTCGGGGCCGACAAACCCTCACCCCGAATTTTTGGAGAAGTCCTTCAGCGATTTCAGATCTACCCGAACGAGGTGCTCCATGTTGGTGACGAGGAGGAAATCGACGGGATTGGCGCTCGCTCGGCCGGGATATCGGCGTTTATCTTGGGGAAAGATGGCGACTGGAAAGAGTTTGTCCTGCAGGTGAGCTTATTGGCTGAATCAGGTTCCGATTTGGGCTAAGATAATGCTTTGGCCCCCTTTGAGGTCGATTTTATGACCGACACAGCTGTTCTCCCATTTGGAATCAGTCAGTACTCGACGTTGCCGCAATCTTTTGCGGAAGATCTTGCGCTATATCGCACGCTTGGCATTCCCTATATCGAAGTCGTTGAGGCGAAGCTCGACGCGAGCGATCCCCACCTGCAGCTAAAGGAGCTTCGCAATTCAGAGCTTAATGTCTCTAGCGTGCAGCCTCGCGTGCACTCTCTCTTCCCCGACCGGCCACGGCCTGAACCGAAGATGCCGAAGGATAGAATCGCGCAATTGCGGAAGACGATAGAATTGTTTGGACCGCTCTTTCCCGGAACAACGTTGGTTACCATTACCGGTGCGGCGCCCAATGGCGATTTCGCTCATGCCTATCGAACCGCCGCGACCGAGTACCGAGAGCTGGCGAAAATCGCAGCGGACCACAATATCCGGCTCGCGCTCGAACCGCTGAACCCGGTTTTGATGAACACAGATACTTTTATCTGTTCTTTGCCACAGGGGGCGCGGATCATCGACACCGTAGACCACCCGGCGTTTGGGATCTTCTTGGATCTCTGGCATTTTTGGGACGATTCCAGTGCGATCGAACAGATCACCAAGCTGCGCGACCGTATTTTCGGTGTGCACATCAGCGATTGGCGCACTCCGCGCGCCTTCGGCGATCGCTATTTGCCCGGCGACGGCGAAATTCCGCTGGTGCCGCTACTCAAAACGATTCGCGATACCGGGTATTCTGGTGCTTACACCATGGAAGTCTTTTCCGAACTTCGCTTGGAGGGATCGCTCTGGACTAACCCCTGTCGAACTGTCCGCGCTGGCAAAGAAGCGTTTGCGAGACTTTGGGAACAGGTGTGTGCATGATTTTGCCTGAAGGGGCGTCTCCCTGCATAGCTTGCCCCAAGCGAGGGATCGCCAAACCGTCTGTGCTAGTAAAGAGATGGTCCGAAAACTTTGGGAACAAACGTGACGTGAGATTGCGCCTGTGCTCGCCATCGTCCTGCGATCGCAGAATTTCCAACTGCTTTTGTCCTAGCGTGATATGAACTCTGGTCTGGCGGAAAAGCGCTTGCGGCGATAAATTTCGACTATACTGTTCCGTTCCCTTTTCCGGGTTGATAGCTCAATCGGTAGAGCAGCGCCCTTTTAAGGCGTTGGTTCTGGGTTCGAGTCCCAGTCAACCCACTTTCGATTTTTCAACCCTGACTTCCCAGGGAAACAGCTAATAAAGCCGCTTGGCGAGCGGCCAAGGCTGTCTGAAAAGAGGGTTAAACAGGTGTTCGCAAAGGCGGTCAAAAGAGACAAATCGGCCACGAAAACCTTGAAAAAGAGCAACAGAGAGCAACATACTGGCCGGGTATGGAAGCGCACTGGTATAAGGCAAGGGAATGTTACCGGGTTTGGATACCTGCAAGATTGTCAGAGAACGGGAACCGCTGCCGACGGTTTTTCGCAACGAAAGCGGAAGCGGAAAAGTTCATCTTGCAGACCAAGCGCCAGGGATCGGTGCAGTTGGCGGAGCTTGGGGTAGAAGAAAAACATGTGCTCGGAGTCATTCGACAATCAGAGAAATACGAGCCCACGCTGCTGTTGGAAGCGTGGCGGCGCTTTGAAAAAGAGGGAACGGGTGAAAACGGGAATCTAACGGTCCAGGAACTAGCGGAAAAATTTGTGGCCCGGCAGAAAGCGGAGGGTCGGTCAGCTCGAACAGTGATAGACGATCGGTGGCGTTTGAACGCGATGACTAAAGCGATGGGTCATCTTCGGGTGGGCGCGGTGAAACGAGCAGACATCCTGCGATACATGGAAGGGATCGCTCCCGGAACGAACCGGCGAAGCCATCACAAGACGCTGAGGAAGCTGTGGCGGTGGGCCCACGATCTAGGTCATGTGGAAAATGATCCAATGGCGATGCTGAAGCCGTTGGACACGTGGGGTGTTAACAATGAAGTGCTGAGCGTTGAACTGTTTCAGCGGTTTCTGCGGGTCGTGCAAGGGCTGGAAGGGCCAAGAGAAGGACTAAAGGCGACTCAGAAATACAAGGGGCTTTTGGTTTATTTTGTGCTGGGAGGTCTGCAAGGGCTGCGAACCTGCGAGATGATCAGAGAGCGGGCTAATGATCCCGTGATTGAGTGGCGGGATTTTCTTTGGAAGAAAAAACTGATTGTGGTGCGCGACGAAGTCGCGAAGCAAACGCCGGCACGTGACAAGCTTAGGTACGTGCCGCTTGAGCCAGCAACAATAAAACTATTGAAGCCGCTGACGACAGCCGGTGCAATGATTCCGATGGCGGATTCGACATTCTACGGTATGCGCCAGGAACTGTGCAAAGAAATGAGAATCCGATGGCCGGAAAACTGTTTGAGGAACAGCTACGCCACGTACGCGCAAACATTTCGGAGTTCTGGAGATGTAGCGAGAGCGATGGGCGATGCAGAGTCAACCGTGAAACGGTTTTACGTGCAGACACTTGAGCCTGGGGTCGGAAAGAAATGGTTTAACATTCCCGAGAGAACGTTTCTGGGTGCTCCATCGAAGATTGCTCAAAAGCGAAAAACACTATCAAACGTCTCGATGACAAATTGAGCAATCACCTGAGCGAGAACACGACTTTGCGCCGTAGGCTCTTTCAGGTTGAAAATTCCTTCTCGATCAAAGCTGACGAAGTATATCTTATTTCGATGTCGATCAGAAGCTGCTCAGCGGCAACTACGATAGGACTGCTCGCTTACCATGTTTCCCTCCAAGGGAACTGGAACTGATAGATTGTGGCCAAGGGAAGTCCTCGTGTCGGCGGTTCGATTCCGCCCCTAGCCATAAGCCTGCGTCAACTATTCGTGATCAAGGACTTATGCTTGAGATTCGAGAATGAACGGTCGAATCACATAGCAAATCCCATAGCTTCCGGCTGGATTTTGGGCTCCCAACTTGATGGTCAAAGTAAAGTTGAAAGTTTTACAAAACGAAGCGTCAGTTTTTGCAATGCCATCGAACCGAAGGCGAGAACGATGCGGCAAGGGAGCTTAATGAGCTGTCCTTCTACGACTCTCTCCGTTAGGTCGGCAACAAAGACGTCAGCGACGAATCAAGTTGTTTTTGCTCGATGGAGCGGCGTGATCCTCGCTTTGTGGCCGTTGAGCATTTTGACCGATCCTTTCTCGCAGGCAATGAACGCCAACGTGCGGATTTTCCTGGATATTTTCTGCGACGTCGGCGTGTTGCGCGGTCCGGCCGTTATCTGCTCGGCCGACTCCGGTGCGCAATAAGGCGCAATAAAGGATGAGCAAGTCTGTCTGGTCACGAATCGCCGACTGGCTGCAGAAGCTGTGGCGGTTGCTCGGCCAGCCGTCAAAGCCGACGCCGCCAGTCTACTTTGTGCCAGTGGTCAGTTGCGCGACATCTGCGCAGCGTAAATATCTGCTCGAACGTTACGCCGCGCAGTTGCATCCGAAAATCCGATTCCAGCTCCGAGCTATGGAACACTGGGACAACAACAACCAGCAGCGTCGACGCAGAAGCTAATTGCGCGATGGCGCATCAGCGTGCGGCGAACTTAGCGCGGATCGCAGTCAGCTAATAATAAGACAGCGGACACCGGCGGATTTCATCGTGCTCGAGATGTAACCCGGCTATAAGAGAGCACGGCCAAGCGATACGAGAACCGCGATAAGTCTCGTGAAAGGGCTATCGGCGAAGGCCGGCCGTCGTGCGCGGGTCCGATATTAAGAAGAGCCAAATTTCAGTTTAATCGGCCCAATAATTACTCAACCGGGTGAGCATCGGGTTCTATCTTAAAGTATCCATCCGGCTCATGGCGGGTATCGTTTCCTCCCTGTGATTTTTTCGTTTACTCGCCTTTCCATCACCTGCGCATGGCTATCCGACGTGTGTTCATCCAAATTTGCTCTTCGCAGGAGGTCCGCCGATCAAAGCGAACGCGACCGTGCAATTCTCGAGAACGCGGTGCGTTCAGGACACCTGGAAGCGGTCGTGGAATGAACAAACCAATCAACTTAAAGAAGGCACAACGATGAAATCAACACACGATCACACCGCGCCCGGCCGCTTCCCCATCCTGCAGGGGGTGCTGCCGATCACGGCCGCTCAGATCCCGGCTGAAATCCTTGCCGGTATCACGCTGGCCGCCATCGCCATCCCGGAGGTGATGGGCTACACCAAGATCTCCGGCACGCCGGTGATCACCGGTCTCTACACCATGCTGATCCCCACGGCGCTGTTCGCTCTGTTCGGCTCCTCACGGCACCTGGTGGTGGGCGCCGATTCGGCGACGGCGGCCATCCTCGCCGCCGGTCTCGTGGGGATCGCGGCCATCGGCTCGGAGCAATACCTGGCGTTGGCCGGCGTGCTGGCGCTGATGGCCGCGGTTTTCCTGATTCTGGCGCGCGTCATGCGCCTGGGATTCCTGGCCGACTTTCTCTCGCGCACCGTGTTGATCGGGTTCCTGACCGGAGTCGGCGTTCAGGTCGCACTGGGGCAGATCGGCGGCATGCTCGGTCTGGAGGGGGGCGGCCACGGCACGCTCGGGAAGCTTTGGCACACCTTGCAACAACTTGGACAGGTCAACCGCTACGAGTTGATGATCGCGCTCGCCGTGCTGGTGGTCGTCGTCGGCCTCAAGAAGGTTTCGAAGAAAATCCCAGCAGAATTGATCGCAGTGATCGGATCCCTGGTCGCGAGCGGGGTGTTCAGACTTGACACAAAGTTACACGTGCTTGGGACCGTTCCGAGTGGTCTGCCACACCTGGGTCTGCCCGCGGTGGACTGGCACTGGCAAGTCATCACGACCTTGATTCCGACGGCCTTTGCGATGTTCGTGGTCATCCTGGCCCAAAGTGCGGCGACCTCCCGCGCCTATGCCACGCGCTACGACGAGAGTTTCAGCGAGAACACCGACCTGGTCGGTCTGGCCCTGGCCAATATTGGCGCCGCCCTGTCCGGCACCTTCGTCGTCAACGGCAGCCCAACCAAGACGCAAATCGTCGACAGCGCGGGCGGCCGCAGCCAACTGTCGCTCCTGGCGATGGCGGCGATCGTATTGCTGGTCCTGCTCTTCCTGACCGCACCGCTGGCGTTCATGCCCGAAGCGGCCTTGTCGGCCATCGTGTTGCTCATCGGCGTCGGCCTGATCGATATCGCCGGGATGCGGAAGGTCTTCGCGCAACGGCGATCGGAATTCTGGGTGGCACTCATCACCGCATTGACGGTCGTGATCGTTGGCGTCGAACAGGGAATCCTGCTCGCCATCGCGTTGTCGCTCGCCGATCACACCCGCCACGGGTATCGTCCGAAGAACGCTGTGCTCGTGCCGGACAAATCGGGCGGTCGGCAACCACAGCCGGTGGCCACGGCCGCGCAAGCCGTGCCCGGTCTGGTCATCTACCGATTCACGCACAGCTTGTATTACGCGAATTGCCAGCAGCTCTCGGATGAGATCTCGTTTCTCGCGAACACCACGGAGCCACCCGTGCGCTGGCTCTGCTTCGACGCGTCCGCGGTGGACGATGTGGACTACTCGGCGGCGGAAACCCTCCTGTCGGTTCACGCGAAGTTGAAGGCGAGAGGCATCCGCCTGGTCGTTGCGGAGGTCATGGAGGGCCTCGAGGGCAAGACGGGCTATCGGTTCCGGGAGCTACTCGGCGAGGATGCCTTCTACGACCATCTGGAGGACGTCATGAAGCAGTATCGGCAGCAGTTCAACTTGCCAGTTCCTACCAAGCGTTCAGACCCGACTCCAAAGGGGGTGGAATAGAGGATGTGTCTTTCGAAGTCTCGAACGGAACCCCTTGTTTTATCGAATGCAAACGGGTGCACTCCCAACAAAAATTAGGTGACCGAATTCGCCAAGCCGCTTACCAGATCCGGCGGCGCTGTGACGATTCGTCGAACCCCGGAGCATGCGGAATTGTGGCTGTCGACATTTCGAAGCTGTTAAATCCCGGTGACCACCTCTTTGATGCTCCAACTCGCGATGGGCTCAGTGTGGAAGCTGAGCGGATGCTGGAATCATACCGAGTTGGCCTGATCCCGGAAAAGTGGACAGTTGAAAAGTGTAGTTCTGCTCAAGTAAAAGGAGCAGAAGGAAATGAAGAGAAGTCGGTTCAGTGAAGAGGAAATAATCGGGGTGCTGAAAGAGGCGGAGGCGACGACGGTGAAGGCGACGTGTGCCAAGCGTAATATCAGCGAAGCGACGTACTACGGATGGCGGAAAAAGTACGGCGGGATGGATGTCAATGAGGCGCGGCGATTAGGTGCG
>Ga0209647_1002575_pt1 | contig 14548 bp, 12 predicted proteins | sample GraSoi_2013_60cm_FD_185827 | JGI IMG/M metagenome (GOLD analysis project Ga0209647, IMG submission 185827) | Grasslands soil microbial communities from the Angelo Coastal Reserve, California, USA - Sample 9_17_2013_60cm (SPAdes) (version 2) | ecosystem: Environmental > Terrestrial > Soil >...
TCGCTGCCCTCGCGGTAGACCGCACGGGTCCGGATGGCGGCGACATCGCTGCCGGCCCCGGGCTCGGACGCACAGAACGCGCCGAGCTTGATGTCGTCCGCGTCACCGAACATGGGCGGGAGCCACTCGGCCATCTGCTCGTTCGTGCCGTTGCTGCTCACCGCCGCCGCTGCGAGGCCGGTACCGACTATCGACAGCCCGATTCCTGCATCGCCCCAGAACAGCTCCTCCCAGGCGACCGGAATGCCCAGGCCGCTCGGCTCGAGCCACTGCTGGGCGAAGAAATCGAGTGAGTACAGGCCGATCTTCGCTGCCTGCTCCAGGATCGGCCAGGGCGTCTCCTCGCGCTCGTCCCAGTCCGCGGCGGCGGGCCTGATCACGTCCCGGGCGAACCCGTGCACCCAGTCGCGCATCTCGCTCACGCCGGGATTCAGCTCGAGGGAGAACCCGCACTCCGCTTGGGCACCAACGCTCATACTGTGCTTCCCGCTCGCTTACGGGGCGCCTGAAGGCGCCGCCTTCCCGCGTCGCTCGTCCCTCGCTCCTCAGTCCAGGAGGCACCGCGCCCCTCCCGCTCGCTCATGCCCTGATGTTACTCCACAGTAATGCCGTCGGCCATGGCCAGTCGGATAAGCCCTCGGCCCTCTTTGCCCAGCAGGCAGCGTGGCATGCTGTCGCTCATCCGCTCACCGGGCCGCCGCCCCCGACTCCGAGGAAAGCCACCGATATGGACTACAGCGCTTATCAGCACCTTCTCTTCGAGCGGCGCGACCGCGGCGTGCTCCTGGTCACGATGAACCGGCCTGAGGTGTACAACGCGGCCCACGAGGCCATGCACGGCGAGCTGTCCCGGGTGTGGGCGGACATCTCGCGCGACGACGAGGTCAGGGTCGTCGTGGTCACCGGGGCGGGCAAGGCCTTCTCCGCGGGCGGGGACCTCGCGATGGTGCGGCGCCAGATAGGCGATTACGGCCGGGTGACCAGCATGCTGAGCGAAATGAGCGAGCTCGTCTACGGCATGATCAACTGCGAGAAGCCGATCGTGTCCGCCATCAACGGGGTGGCCGTCGGCGCCGGCGTCGTCGTCGCCCTGCTCGCGGACATCAGCATCTGCGCCGAGGATGCCCGCCTCGGCGACGGCCACGTCCGGCTCGGGGTCGCGGCGGGCGATCACGCGGCGATCATCTGGCCGCTGCTGTGCGGGATGGCGAGGGCCCGCTACTACCTGCTCACCGGCGAGATGGTCACCGGCACCGAGGCGGAACGGATCGGGCTGGTCAGCAAGGCCCTGCCGCGGGAGCAGGTGCTGGACGAGTCGCTGCGCGTCGCGCACGGCCTGGCCACCGGCCCCCAGCTTGCCATCCGGCTGACCAAGCGGGCCCTGAACAGCTGGCTCAGGACGGCCGGGCCGATCTTCGATCAGTCCGCGGCCTACGAGATGCTCACGTTCATGGGCGAGGACGTGAAGGAGGGCGCGGCGGCCCTGATCGAGAAGCGCCCGCCGGCATTCGGGTAACGCCCGGGTCGGCCGGCTGCTCCGGGCTGGCCCCGCCCGCCCCGTTCGGCTTACTCCTTCTCGTGCCGGTCAAGGAACGCGAACACGTCGGCTTCGTCGACACCGGGAAAGTTGCCCGTGGGCAGCGCGGACAGGATGTGCGAGTGCGCCCGCGCCGACGGCCAGGCCCGGCCCTCCCAGCGCGCCGCGAGCCGGGCGGGCGGGCGCTGGCAGCACTCCCCGTCCGGGCACGAAGAGGTGTGGCGGATGACCGTGTCCCGGCCGCGGAACCACCGCGAGTGCTCGTACGGCACGCCCAGCGTGATCGCGAAGTCGTGCTCGCGGCTCTGGTCCACGAAGGCCGCGCACCAGTAGGTCCCCGACGGCGTGTCCGAGTACTGGTAGTAGGGGCTGAACCTGTCCTCGGCCGTGAACACCTGCCGCCCCGACCACTGCCGGCACATCCGCTGGCCCTCGATCGCGCCGGTGGCGTCGGCCGGGAAGACCACGCCGTCGTTCTCGTAGGCCTTGTAGATGATCCCGCCCTCGTCGTTCTTGACGAAGTGGCAGGGCAGGCCCAGGTGATGGGTGGCCAGGTTGGTGAACCGGTGCGCCGCCATCTCATAGGACACCGAGAACACGTCCCGCAGGTCCTCCACCGACAGGCTCTTGGCCTCGGCCGCCTCACGGAGGTACGCGGTGGCCTGCTTCTCGGGGACCAGCACGGCCGCCGCGAAGTAATTCGCCTCCACCCGCTGCCGCAGGAAGTCGGCGAAGTCCTGCGGGGCGCTGTGCCCGAGCACGAAGTGCCCCAGCGTCTGCAGCACGATCGTCCGCGGCGTGTGCATGCCCATGGACTCCTGCTTCAGGTAGATCCTCCGGTTGCGCAGGTCGGTGACGGACCGGACGGACCGGGGCAGGTCCCGGACATACCGAACGGTGAATCCGTGGTGACTCACCACCGAGAGCAGCATCCCCTGGGAGAGGGCTCCGCCGACGTAGCCGACGGACGCCAGTGCCGTCGCGGCCTCCTGCTCGAACCCGGCGAAGTAATTGCCGCGCTCCCGCATCATCGCCCGCAGGTCGGCGTTCGCCTCGCGGGCCTCCTCGGGCGTCGCCGTCGGCTTGGCCCGCTGCTTGCGCAGCTCGGCGTGCAGCGCCAGCACGTGCTCGATCACGTCGCTCGGCACCCGTGCGCCGGCGCGCAGGTGCGGCAGGCCGAGGTCGGCGTAGACCGGGTCGCGCTGCGCCTCCTCGAGGGCGATCTCCAGCCGAGCCCGCCGGCTGGGCGGCTGGCGGCGCAGCAGTTCCTCGGTGGTGACCGACAGCGCGGCCGCCAGGGCCTCGATCAGGGACAGCTTGGGCTCGCGGCGGCCGTTCTCGATCAGCGACAGCACCGAGGGAGCGCGGCCGACGCGCTCGCTGAGCTCGGCCAGGGTCAGGCCCCTGGCGCGGCGGGCATGCCGAAGCCGCTGGCCGAATACTCCAAGATCCAGGCGTCCTTCGGTGAAAGAACCAGAATCTTGCTCCGCGAAAACTGCCATATCTTCACTCTAGACGAATTCCTTCTGAAGTTCAGGCCCTTGGACCCTGGTCCGGGCTGAATCGTTACCGCAGGGTAGTGATATCGACCCGGGACACCGGTATCGGCCCCGGGACGGAGCACGGGAGGTCTCAATGAACGACCAGGCAGCGATGTTGCAGCAGGAGTGGGCGGCAGACCCGCGCTGGGCAGGCGTCGAGCGCACGTACTCCGCCGCGGACGTGGTGCGGCTGCGCGGGTCGGTGCAGGAGCAGCACACCCTGGCCAGGCTGGGCGCCGAGCGCCTCTGGTCGATGCTGCACGAGGACGGTTACGTCGCCACCCTCGGCGCGCTCACCGGCAACCAGGCGGTACAGCAGGTCAAGGCCGGCCTGAGGGCGATCTACCTGTCCGGGTGGCAGGTGGCGGCCGACGCCAACCTGGCCGGGCAGACCTACCCCGACCAGAGCCTCTACCCGGTCAACTCGGTACCGCAGGTGGTCCGCCGGATCAACAACGCGCTGCTGCGGGCCGATCAGATCTCCTGGGCCGAGGCCGGGGGAAGCGGCCCGACGCCCTACTGGCTGGCGCCCATCGTCGCCGACGCCGAGGCCGGGTTCGGCGGCGTGCTGAACGCGTTCGAGCTGATGAAGGCCATGATCGCGGCCGGGGCCGCCGGGGTGCACTGGGAGGACCAGTTGGCCTCGGAGAAGAAGTGCGGCCACCTCGGCGGCAAGGTCTTGATCCCGACCGGCCAGCACATCCGCACCCTGAACGCGGCCCGGCTCGCCGCCGATGTCTGCGGCGTCCCCACGCTGATCGTGGCCCGCACCGATGCCCAGTCGGCGAACCTGATCACCAGCGACGTCGACGAGCAGGACCGGCGGTTCGTCACCGGCGAGCGGACCGCGGAGGGCTTCTACCGGGTTCGCAACGGCCTGGACGCGTGCATCGCCCGCGGGCTGGCCTACGCGCCGCACGCCGAGCTGCTCTGGATGGAAACCTCCACCCCGGATCTCGAGGTGGCCCGGAAGTTCGCCGAGGCGATCAAGGACGTCTACCCGGACCAGATGCTGGCCTACAACTGCTCGCCGTCATTCAACTGGCGGGCGCACCTGGACGAGGGCACGATCGAGAAGTTCCAGCGCGAGCTCGGCCACATGGGGTACAAGTTCCAGTTCATCACGCTGGCCGGCTTCCACGCGCTGAACCACTCGATGTTCAGCCTGGCCCGCGGCTACGCCGGCGAGGGCATGCCGGCCTACGTCCGGCTCCAGGACGCCGAGTTCGCCTCCGAGGCCGACGGCTACACCGCGACCCGGCACCAGCGCGAGGTGGGCACCGGCTACTTCGACCTGGTGACTTCGGCCATCGCCCCGAATTCCGCAACGACGGCGCTGGCCGGCTCGACCGAGAGCGAGCAGTTCGCCGCCGCTCACTGACCTCCTGCCGCGCCGCCCCGCTCGCGGCGCCCGACCACCCCAGCGCGCCGGGTGGCTCCCGGCGCGCTGGGGTGGCGCTCACCTGGCGCCGGTCATGCCGCCCGGCGGGTGCCCCCGGCCAGCCTGCGGCGGCACTGTGTGCCGCGCGTCAGCGCCGGCGTGGCCCCCGCCGCGGGGATCTGCACACCGGCGCGGCTCATCCTCGACGGCCACCAGTTCCACCTGCCCAGCAAGACCACCGTAGAGGGCACGAGCAGCGTACGGACCAGGAAGGTGTCCATCAGGATGCCGAGGGCCAGGCCGATGGCGATGTCCCGGAACTGGCTGCCGCCCGATCCGCCGCCCGCCACGATCCCGAACACGACAAACGTGCCGGCGAGCACCAGCCCGGCCGAGGTTACCGTGGTCCCGGTGACGCTCAGTGCGCGGGTGACAGCGTCCCGTAGCCGAATGTTCTGCGCCTCCTCCCGGATCCGCGTCATCACCAGGATGTTGTAATCCTCGCCGAGGGCCAGCAGGAAGATGAACATCAGGAACGGCATGAAGAACACCAGGCCGCCGCTGTGGCCGAGCTTGACGAACAGCAGCACCGACAGGCCGAACGCCGCGAGGTAGGAGATCCCGACCGATGCGATCAGGTACAGCGGGGCCACCAGGCTGCGCAGCACTATCGCCAGCAGAAGGCCGATCACCACGATCGCGATCGGGATCACCCGCTTCAGGTCGCTGTTGGAGATGCTGCTGATGTCATAGAGGGCGGGTGCCTCGCCGCCGACCCCGTAGTCGGTCGCGCCGGTCGACGTCGCCGCGGCGGCGGTCGCGGCGCGAATGGACGGCACCGCGTTCAGCGCGGCCGTGCCGCCGGGGTCGCCGGCCTTCAGCCCGGCGGAGTACTGCACGATCCGGCCGTCGGTGCTCACGTAGTTCGACGTGGCACGGTAGGCCTCGTAGAGGGCCATCGGCACCGTGGTGCCTGGCGGTGGCACGGCCGGGAGCGCCCTGGCCGGGCCGAGCTGGGCGTGCAGCGAGCTGTACTCCGCCGGGGGAAGGGGCGCGCCTGCGGGGTTCAGCGGGCCGATCACCTGCGTGAAGAGCCCGCTCGCCCGCAGCTTGCTGGTCGCGGTGGCCAGCGGCCCCGGGTCCTGCCAGGCCGGGTTGCTGAGCCGGAAGATCACGCTTGTCGGGTTCGCGGCCGCCTGCGGAAAGTGCTTGGTGAGCAGGGCCTGGCCCGCGGCCGAGTCGCTGCCGGCCGGCGGCGTCACGTTGCCGCCGAACCCGGCCGCCGTGTAGCCGGTGACCGCGAACGCGAGCCCGCCGAAGACGACCACCCCGGCGAGCAGCGTCGGGATGGGGTGGCGCACCACGCGCCCTGCCACCTGGCCCCAGACGCCCGATTTGCCGGTCCCCTGGATGTCCCAGGGCAGCAGCTTCGGCCTGCCGAAGATGGCGCGGAAGAGCGTGCGCTTGGCGGCCAGCAGCGACAGCCGGATCGACAGCAGCGCGGGCAGCAAGGTCAGCCCGGCGAGCAGGATGACGCCGATGGCGATCGCGAACGGGATGCCGAGGTCGGAGTAGAAGGAAAAGGTGGCCAGCAGCAGGGTGAGCACCGCAGCGACGACCGTGGCCGCGGAGAACGTGATCGACTCGCCGACCTTCGTGACCGACCTGACGATCGCGTCCGCGGCCGGGCGCCTGGCGTGGACCAGGTCGCCCAGAATGCTGCGGGGAGCGCTGCGGGAGCCCGGGTAGCGGTCGCCCTGCGCGCCGTGCTGCCCGGCCCGCAGCTCCTCGCGGACCCGGAACACCAGGAACAGCCCGTAGTCCGTGCCTGCCCCCAGCACCAGGACGATCAGCAGGAACTGGGCCAGCGGGGACACCTGGAGCCCGTGCTTCCCGGCCTCGCCGACCAGCGGGCCGGAAATGAGCACCGAGATGAACGCGGGGGCGAGCGTGGTCAGCGCCAGCGTCAGCGACCGGAAGATCAGCACCAGCAGCACGATGATGAACAGCGCCGAGAAATTCTGCACCTTGCCGCCGGTGTTGCCGGACGCCTTCTGCTGGTCGACCGAGATGGCGACGTCGCCCGCCAGGTGCACCCGCAGTCCGGCCGGCAGGCCGGCGCGGGCGATCGTCGAGCGCATCGCGTTCACCAGGTCGGTCTGCTGGCTCTGGCCGCCGCCACTGGCCTTGGCGAGTACCTGGAGCTGCTCTGCCTGGCCGTCCGGCGACCGGCCGAGATCCTGCACGCGGCTGACGCCGGAGACCTTGCTCAGCTGCGCTTGCAGCGTGGACACCGCGGTCACGTCGGCCGGCGTCAGTGCCGCCCCTGACCGGGCGGCCACGACCGGGATCCCGAACAGGTTGGCGGTACCGAGCGGGGCGGCGAGCTTCGCGGCGTGCTCGCTCGGCGCGCTGGCCGGCAGGAACGTCGAGTTGTTGTTGTTGGTGACGCTGGCGAGCGACGGCAGCTGTGTCACGGCCGCGAACGCCCCGACTATCCAGGCCAGAAGGAGAAGCCAGCGGAAGCGGACTGCGAAGCGCCCGATGGCGCCGAAGATGGCGTCGATTCGCATAGTGAGCGAGCCTACGTGAGGCACGTTAACCGATGATGACGCCTCGCCGCGGAGGTCGCGCGTTCAGCGCCGTCCTGCGCTGTGGCCGCGGGGACGGCCCGGGGCGGGCTAGGGTTACCAAGGGCCAGGGCCGGAATTACCGCATGCTCATGCGGGACATGCCGGGCGAGGTGCTGGCCACGACGGGGCGATAGCCGTCAGACTCATGCGGGGGAGGTCCGAGCTACGCCCCCGCGCGCCGGCAGCGCGGAAGGAACGCCGATGCATCAGTTGCGCCTCGTCGCAGTGAGCGAGGACGGCAGTTATGCCATTCTCGCTGTGCCGGGACGGGGCGGGCGTTTCTCGCTGCCCATCGACGACCGCCTGAGGACGGTAGCTCGCGGGCAGTTCGCCCGGCTCGCCCAGTACGAGATCGAAGTGGAGAATCCCTTGCGACCCAAGGAGATCCAGGACCGGATCCGCGCCGGTGAGACGGCCGAGGAGATTGCCGACGCGGCCGGAGTTCCGATTGAGCGGGTGCGCCGGTTCGAGGGCCCCGTGCTGGCCGAGCGCGAGTACCGGGCTCAGGAGGCGCAACGGGCCACGGTCCGGAGCCCGGGCGACTCGGGACCCGGCCCGCGGCTCGGCGAGATCGTCGCCGAGCGGCTCGTCGAGCTTGGCGCCGTGCCCGACGATGCCCGCTGGGACTCCAGGAAGCGGGCCGACGGGAACTGGCAGGTCCAGCTCGCGTTCACGGTGGGCGGCCGGCCGCAGGTCGGCGAGTGGATATTCGATCCGCGGCGCAGGCATGTCACCCCCGACGATGACCACGCCACCCGCCTGTGCCTGCCCGAGGACGATCTGGCCGCCGTCCGCTTCGCATCCCGCGGACCCGCGACCGCGACCGTCACCCCCATAGCCCCGCGGCTCGGAGGGCTGGCGGCGCATCATCCCGAGCCGCGGGCATCGGCTATCCCGCCGGTCTCGGCGGCCGGGTCTGGCTCGCCCGCGCCGTCCGGAGCGCAGGCCCAGGTCGGCCAGGCGGCCCGGGAGCCAGACGGCGAGCGCCGCCCGGCCGGTTTCGACCCGGCCGCGGCCGACGGGGAACCGGGCCTGGCCCGCGAGCGCCCGGTCCGGAAGGCAGCGGGCGGCCGGTCCCGGCGCGCGTCGGTGCCGTCCTGGGACGAGATCATGTTCGGGAACTCACGCCAGCCCGACTGATCCGCGCTTCTCCCGCCAGCCGCAGCGTAGGATCACGCCACGGGGCGGACTGGGGCGACGGGCAAGGGCGGGCAAGGGAGATGTGCTTGGGCCGGTGTGATCGCTTGCTTGGCCGGGCGGGCTTGCTGGCCGCCGCCATCGTGGCCGCCGCCGCGCTCGGTGGCTGCAGCCTGCTCGGCAGGCCGAGCGCCCTGCTGCACGACGATCCCCAGACGATAACCGTGACCAGCCCGGAGTTCGGTCAGGGCCGGGCGATTCCGGCTCAGTACACCTGCCGGGGCCGGGGCGAGAGCCCTCCGGTCAGCTGGTCCAACTGGCCGGCGGGCACCAAGACGCTGGCGCTGGTCATGGATGATGCGGACGCGCCCATCGCTCCCTTTGTTTACTGGATCGTGTTCAACATCAACCCGCAGGCTCCCGACATCCAGAGCCGCAGCCACCAGTACCGGTTCACTATCTACGCGCTGAACGCCTCGCTGCCGCTGCCGGAGGGAACCAGCCTCACGGCCGCGGTGGACGACATCGCCAGCCACGCGCTGGCGCGGGGCAGGCTGACGGGCGTTATCACGCCGTAACCATCTGGCCGCAATGTGTAGACATGGTTGGGTAAACTTCTCGAAACGCGTGACAGCGACCATAGCGGTCCGACAGAATCACTGTCCAAGTGTTCAGCCGCGAATTAGACAGGGTGCTCGCGCACGGGGAAAGGTCCGCGTCGATGGCCACGTGTGCCTCGCTTGCACCGCCCTGTGAGGCCATGCCGTGTTGGATGGTGCGATGACTAAGCTCGTGGTCGTCCTGGCAGTAGTTATCGTCGTGATTGTCGTCATCGTCATTATTGCCGCGCGGAGCATGAGAGCCGAGGACCCCGCGGAGTTCACCGACCGGCCTGGCGGCCGGGGCCCGTCCCGTGGCGGCCAGGATAACCGTGACGCGCGCTACGAGCGCCGGGAGCGTCATCCCGGGCGCGGTGGCCGACCTTCACAGCGCCAAGGTGGCAGCCCGGCCCGGCCGGCCGGAGCGAGCGCGGGCCGCGGCGTTGACGACCGCCGTGACCAGCGGCGGTCCCGCGGCTACGACCAGCGCATGCAGGACGGGCGCGGGCGAACCAGTCGCTTGAGCATTTTCGAGTCCAGCATCGCCGTCACCGAATACATCATGTTCGAGTCGTTCGTGCGCGGCGACATCATGCGCCGCATCGGCGTCAACGCAACATCGCCCGGAGGAAAGCCAGGCACCGGCCCGCGCTAGCCAGGCCCGCGGCAGGCGCTCCAGGGACAGCTCGGAGTGGGACAGCAGCGAGTGGGAGAAGCTCTCCGATATCGACTACTGGGCGGAGCTAGCCTCGGACAAGTCGCTGACGACCACCGCGCGGCCCGCTGCGGCGCCCGCCGCCCAGGCGCGGTCCGGCGCTGACCAGGATACCGAGGCACTGCCGGTCCGCAGTCCTGCGCCGAGCGCGCCTCCTCGCCGGGACCCGGCCACGGGCCTCCCGGTGCGCGTTCCCGTCAGCGGGGCCCTTGACCACTCGCGCCCGCTCGCGGCGGCGCCTGGCGAGCCGCGTCTGTCCCGGCACGCCGACGCGGCCAGCCTTCCCAGCCCGGGCCGCGGCATCCCGCAGGGCAGACCGCCCGTGCCTCCCGACGACGATCCGCTGACGAGCCCGTCGTTCCCGAGGATTCCGGCCTCAGATAGCAGGTCCTATCGCAATGGAAGGGCCGACACTCCCCCTCGCGGCTCCAGCGCGCCATCGCCGTACGTCGCTCCCGCCCAGCAATTTCCGAGTTACGGTTCGCCGGCCCCGAATTTCCCGGGCGATGGCAGCAGAGGGACCGACACCACACATCCGAACGCCCACCGGCCCGACCTGCTGCCCAGCCGGGATGCCTACCCCCGGTCGGCCTTGCCCGCGCCAGCCCGTCCAGCGCCGTCGGCTCCCGCGGCGGCGGGTAACCCGTACGGCAGCTACGTGACGCCCGACAGCCCGGCCGGGCTCCCGGCCGGGTATGGCGACTACCCGGGCGCACACTCCGGCACGCCCAGCGACGGCCACGGGTCCTATCTCCCGCCCCCGCCGGGTGAGGCGCGACAGGCCACCGAGAATGACTACTGGCATGGCCAGCCGTCGGCACCGGGCTCGGGCACCGCGAGCTACCTGGACAGTCCCGGCCACCTCCCCGATCCGCTCGGCCCAGGCAGCCAGCGGGGCGACTACCGGAACGGATACGGGAATGGATACGGGAACGGTTACGGGGCGCACGACCCGGCGGGCTACCAGCCCGGCAGCTACCCGGCCGGGCCGCACGAACCGACTGGATACGCCCCCCTGGACCCGTACGAGCGCGACGGATACGGTGGTTATCCAGGGCACGGGCCGGCCGGACGATGATGACCCGCCCAGCGGGCGGGCTTGACAAGGTGGGCCTTCCCGCGCCGACGATGTGCCGACCCCGCAAGGCAGGTGATATGCAGGACGGCACGCATGACCACGTACGCAGCTACCATCTGCACAGGCTCGCGACGGCGCTCGACACTGAGGGCTTCCACGCCACGGTGAAGACCTCCTACCCGGCCGCCCTGCATGTGTTCATACCCGGTGCGTCGATGCTCGCGGAGAGCATCGACTGCACACCGGGTACCGACGACCTTGGCCGCCTGTGCTGGTATTACCGGTGGTCGTGGGGCGAGGTGCTGCACGATGCGGAGGACCCGCCGGGCGCGGCCGCAAAGATCGCCGAGGTACTTGCGGCGCGCTGACGGCGCACTGAGCGCGCCCCGAGATCCCGGCACGGTCACCCCGGGGCCGCGGACTCGGCGTGGCAGGGCCTAGCGGATGAGACCAGCCAGGAGACCGCCGTACTGATCCTCGCCCGGCGTGTGCGGCGGCGAGGCGACGGTTAGTGTCCTGGTCTCCGACGGCTCCATGGCGCTCGCCTCAGGCTGGGCAGGCTTGGGCTTGGCGCTCGCCCTGGGCTTGCCCTTGGCCTTGGGCTTGGGTTTCGCGCGCGGCTTCGCCGCCGCGGTGGCCGGGCCGGCGGCGGTCCCGGACCTGGCCGCGGCCCCCTGCGGGCGCGGCGTGGCCGTACGCGTCGACCTGGCCTTTGACGTAGTCCCGGCCGTCCGCCCAGACTTGGCCGCCGTGGTTATCGCCCGGGCCGCGGTGCCAGACTTGGTGGCGCCCGGCCTGGCGGGCACGACCTTCGCCCTGGCCGCGGTCCCGGCCTTCGCTGTGCTCCTCGGCCTGGCCGTCGTGGTCCTGGACCCGGCGGCAGTCTTCGGTGTCGCGGCCGCCGAGACCGTCTTGACGGCCGCGCTCAGCGACTTGGCGGCGGTGGTCATGGCCTTGGTGGCGCTGTTCATCGCCTGCATGGCGGTCGACATCGTCTTGGCCGAGGAGGTGGCTTTCGTCGCCGCGGCCGTCATCTTGGTGGCGGCCGAACTGACCTTGGTCGCCGCGGACGAAACTGTCCGGACCGCGGACGCGGCCGAAGCTGCACTCACTGAGGCCTTGCGCGTCGTCGTAGACGCGGTGGCCCGGCTACTGGCGTTTGTCGTCGGGCGGCGTGCAGCGCGTCTGGACGTGCTGCCGCTTGTCGACCTGGTACTGGCGGCACTCGCCGGACTGCGGCTAGCGGCCGTACGGGTCGTAGTTCGAGCAGGCACTGATCTCCCCCCGTCTAGATCAATTACGGAAGTCCTATTCCACACGTGGCGCCGATTTACACACCCGGTGACCGTTGTTGCTCCAGCACAACGGTCCCAAGCAGCCCGAAAGTAGCTGCTAATTCCCCGCGCGCGAGGCTGCCCGGGAGGCACGCACCGCCCGGCGCGGCTCCGAAGGCCTCGCGCATTCCGCTATACCCCGCCGCACCCCGGCCTGCGGGCGGACGAGCCGAGCTCTAAAGTGGCCGTGTGACGGTCACCATCGGGCTAGCGGGTGCGGGACGCCGGGCGGCGGAGGTTCACGCGCCGTCACTCGCGTCGTGTCCGGGAGCGCGCTTCGCCGGCATCTGGGCACCACGGTCGCCAGCGGCCAGCGCGCTGGCGGACAAGCACTCGGTCACCGCGTACGAGCGCTTCGACGAGATGCTGGACCAGTGCGACGCCGTGGTGTTCGCGGTGCCGCCCGCCGCGCAGCCGGAGATCGCGGTCATCGCGGCGGAGCACGGCAAGGCGGTGCTGCTGGAAATCCCGATAGCGGGCGACCTCGCCGGGGCGCAGGAGTTGGCCGAGACCATCGCCGCCGCGGGCGTCGTATCCCAGATCGCGCTGACCTGGCGCTACGCCTCGGCCATCCGGCGATTCCTGGACACCGCGGTACCGCGGACCCGCCCGCTGGGAGGCAGCGGCCGGCTGATATCCGCCGCGTTCCGGCCGGAATCGCCGGCCAGCCCCTGGCGCGCCGAGATGGGCGTGCTGCTCAATCTCGGCCCGCACCTGGTCGACATGCTGGATGCGGCGCTGGGCCGGATCGACACCGTGCGGGCCCATGGTGACCCGCGCGGCTGGGTGGGCCTGATGCTGGAGCACGCGGACGGGCGCTTCAGCGAGGCCTCGCTGACGGCGGCCGCCCAGGTGGAATCCGCGCGAGCCGACGTCGAGGTCTTCGGCGGCGGCGGCTCCGCGGAGATCGAATGCGAGGCGGCGGCCGGACGGGATGCGTTCCCCACGATGTTCGCCGAGTTCGCGCAGGCCGTTGAGCAGGGAGCATCGCCCGACCTGGACGTGCAGCGCGGGCTGCACCTGCAGCGCGTCGTGGAGGAAGCCCAGACCGACCTGATCCGTACCTCGTGAACCACGACTGATCGCGTGCCCTGCGATCCCCTGCTCTCATGACGGCTTTACCAGGCGGCGCGGGTGGCCAGTGATGACACAGGAGGAATGCTGATGAGCGAGAACTCGAAATCGGCGCAGATCGGCGTCACCGGGCTGGCCGTGATGGGCCGCAACCTCGCCCGCAACCTGGCCCGGCACGGGTACCGTGTCGCGCTGCACAACCGCACGGCCGGGCGCACCCGCAGCCTGGTCGCCGAGCACGGGAACGAGGGATCGTTCGTGCCCTCGGAGTCGATCAGCGACTTTGTTGCATCTCTCGAGCGGCCGCGCGCGATGATCATCATGGTCCAGGCTGGCGAGCCCACCGACGCGGTGATCGGGGAACTGGTCCCGCTCCTGGACGAGGGCGACATCGTCATCGACTGCGGCAACGCCCACTACACCGACACCCGCCGCCGCGAGCAGGAACTGCGCGCGCGCGGGCTGCACTTCGTCGGCTCCGGCGTGTCCGGGGGCGAGGAAGGCGCGCTGCACGGGCCGAGCATCATGCCCGGCGGCTCCGCCGAGTCCTACCAGACGCTCGGCCCCATCTTCGAGTCCATCGCCGCGCAGGTCGACGGCACCCCGTGCTGCGTCCACGTCGGCCCGGACGGCGCCGGGCACTTCGTCAAGATGGTGCATAACGGTATCGAGTACGCCGACATGCAGCTGATCGCCGAGGCGTACGACCTGCTCCGGGCGGGCACCGGGGCCAGCCCGGCCGAGCTCGCCGATGTCTTCCGCACCTGGAACGAGGGTGACCTGGAGTCGTTCCTCATCGAGATCACCGCCGACGTGCTCGCCCACGTCGACGCCGCGACGGGCCGGCCGTTCGTCGACATCGTCCTCGATCAGGCCGAGCAGAAAGGCACCGGGCGCTGGACCGTGCAGAGCGCGCTCGATCTCGGCATCCCTATCACCGGGATCGCCGAGGCGACCTTCGCCCGGTCGCTGTCCGGGCATGCCGACCAGCGTGCCGCAGCCCGCCGCACGTTCGGCAGCGACCTGCGCCCCTGGCAGGTCGAGGACCGGGCCGGCTTCATCGAGGACGTGCGCAAGGCGCTGTACGCGTCCAAGGTCGTCGCGTACGCGCAGGGCTTCGACCACATCCAGGCCGGCAGCGACGAGTACGGCTGGCGCATCGACCGGGGCGCGATGGCCACCATCTGGCGGGGCGGGTGCATCATCCGGGCCCGGTTCCTCAACCGCATCCGCGAGGCGTACGACGACGACCCGGGCCTGCCCAGCCTGCTGGTCGCGCCGTACTTCGCCCGCGCCGTGTCGGAGGGTGTCGACAGCTGGCGCCGGGTGGTGGCGGACGCGGCCCGCGTGGGCGTGCCCAGCCCGGCGTTCTCCTCGTCGCTGGCCTATTACGACGGGCTGCGCCGCGACCGGCTGCCCGCCGCGCTGATCCAGGGCCTGCGCGACAACTTCGGCGCCCACACATACCGTCGCGTGGACCGGGACGGCTCCTACCACACGCTCTGGGCCGCGGACCGTT
>Ga0209647_1002576_pt1 | contig 14547 bp, 17 predicted proteins | sample GraSoi_2013_60cm_FD_185827 | JGI IMG/M metagenome (GOLD analysis project Ga0209647, IMG submission 185827) | Grasslands soil microbial communities from the Angelo Coastal Reserve, California, USA - Sample 9_17_2013_60cm (SPAdes) (version 2) | ecosystem: Environmental > Terrestrial > Soil >...
AACCTCGAAGAAATTCCAGGCATCGACCTCGTTCTATTGGCCGAAATTCGCTTTTGAATATGCGTCGACATTCCACGGATGAACAAGGGTGAACCCTGAGTCGATCACCTTCGGAATGCTAGCTGCCGCGCCCTTATCCTTAATAACCTGAACGGCAATTTCGACAGACTTCTCGCCCATAGCTTTTGCGTTCTGGGCAACATCACCAACGGCTTTACCCTGCTTGATAAGGGCGACACCTTCAGGAATTCCGTCGAAACCGAGCACCAGGATATCTTTACGCCCCTCTCGCTCCAGTACGCCCGCAGCTCCAACGGCCATTAAGTCGGAGGACGCAAAGATGAGGTTAACGTCCGGGTTTGCCTTGAGAATGGCTTCGGTTGCTTCGACCGCGCCCGGAGTCGTCCAATGGCCGGTGATCGAAGAAACCAACTGGATGTTCTTGTATTTGGCCAGTTCCTCGTGAAAACCTTTCTTGCGCAACTGTGCCGTCTCGGAGGCCGGCTCTCCCTCGAGTTGCGCCACTTTACCCCGATAGCTTAGCAGGGCTGCAGTATAATCAGCTGCCAAATTACTGGCGGCGATATTGTCGGTTTGAACAACTGTGACATAGTTCGCGCCTTGTACTCCGGAGTCGGCTAAGATGACCGGAATACCAGCCGTGGTCGCCTTGTCGACGACCGGGGCCAAGCCCTTACTGTCGACCGCAGCAAGAATGATCGCGTCAACCTTCCGCGAAATCAGCGATTCGACCGCCGACACTTGTTCTTCTACTGCTTCATGACTGGAGACACTGTAGACTTCTACCTTTGCCCCGAGCGCTTTACCTTTTGCCACTGCCGCATCGGACATATTTTTCATGAAGACGTCGCCGATGATGGTCTTCGGCAGAATGCCGATGACCGGCTCGGCGGCACAAATGGTTACTACGGTGAAACTCGCCGCAAATATGGTTCCGAGGGTGAGCAAGGACTTCGGTCGGCTGGCGAATATCGACAAGAGTCTTGCCGCCCCTGCCCTTGTAGCCTGCAGCGGCCGGTGTGAGATATTTTCTTTCATTTGTTCTTGGGGGGATCATTAAGCGAGGCCGCTGGTCGGCGTTCAGTGTAAGCGACCGCCACCTCGCGAATTGTTTCTAATTACTTTCGAAACGATATTTATTCGAAGCTCAGGTCGCAACACAATTCGCGGGGCCCACCAGCTCCTAGAAGCTCTCTCGGCACCCGCGAATTTGCTTGGCATCTTCTGCCAGCATCTTCACCGCCGGCGAATAACGCTTCGTCATTGTGCGGCCGCAAAACTGCTAAGCGTTACTCAACCAAAATATAGCTGCGCAGCGCTTGCATGCCGAGCGCACTAATAAGGAAGATACCGGTCACGACATATTGCCAATAGGCCGCAACATTCAGAATGTTAAGCGCACTGCTGATGACAGCGAAAAACAGAGCGCCGGTGAACGAGCCGAAAAGCGTACCTTCTCCTCCCTTCAAGCTGGTGCCTCCGATCACTACCACCGCTATCACCGTTAATTCGTAACCGGTAGCCATTATGGCACTGGCGGAGGATAGTTCCGCGCTGAGAAAAACTCCGGCTAATGCGGTACAACCACCGACGATGGCGAACGCCAGAATGCGGATCAGGTCAACCGGAAGGCCAGCAGTCCGCGCCGCGATTTCACTGCTCCCGACAGCGCGTAGGCAACGGCCATAAACACTTCGATTCAGAATCCCATAGCAGACGAGATACGCTATAATCATCACCAGAAACGGTATCGGCAACATGCCAAACAAGCTTCCGGTCCCGAGAATATTAAAACCGGGATCTGACACGGAGATGACTCGGCTCCCCTGAGTCCAGATAAATGCCAGCGCCAGATAGATGTTCATCATCCCTAGGGTGGCGATGAAAGCGGGGATTCGCAGTTTAGTAACTACCAGACCGTTTAGTAAACCTAAGAGAACGCCGAAGCATAAAGCAGTCACCACTGTTAAGACTACGCCCAAGGAAGGTAACAGTTCGGAAATCAGAACGCCGCAAAGTCCGAGTAAACCAGCTACTGACAAATCGAACGCCCCAGAAACGATTAAGAGTGTCATACCGGCGGCCCCGATTCCAGCAAATGAAGCTTGGAGGAGAATATTCTCTAAATTTGCCACGGTCCTGAAGTAGGGATTCACGGCCCCAAGAATTACAACCGAGATGGCAAGCAGCGATTGAATATAGTACCTGGTCAAAAAGCTTAAGACAGAGATCCCATAAGAAGGACCATCGATTTTCCTATCCGCTGTCTCGCTCAGGTCCATGGTAATAAGTCTAAGCGTGGCTTAGTAGCGACCTGGCGATGAAGGCGCGACGCGCGGTGTCGATTGCCAATGCGAAAATCAAGAGCATTCCCAGAGCCAGATATTGGTAAAACGAAATCACCTTCAAAATGTTCAGAGCGCTGGCAATTGTAGCCAAAAGCAGCGCGGCAAACACCGTTCCGACTAGATTCCCATGTCCTCCGGAAAGACTGGTGCCGCCCAGAACGCTGACGGTGATCGCCTGAAGCTCGAACCCGGTTCCAAGCGTTGCATCCACGATCATTAATTGGGAGCTGAGCATCACTCCGGAAATGGCCGCGGTTACACCGACTAGGCCAAACACCGCGATGGTAACACGATCGATATTGATGCCGGAAACAATCGCGGCCCCGCGATTTCCTCCGATTGCACAAGCGTGCCGTCCGAAGGGTGTGTGCTTGAGCAAAACGCTAAGCACGACGAATACGATCATCATGATAATGAAAGGTACTGGCAGCCCTAGAATCTTGCCGTTATTAAGCAATCCAAATTCGATATGCTTAGTGATCATTACCGATTGCCCCTGGGTGACGAGCAGCGCGACACCGCGGACGATGCTCATCATCCCGAACGTCACCACAAATGCGGGGAGCCTGAGTTTACTGATCAGGACTCCATTCAAGAGCCCAACCGCCAAGCCGGTAAGTAGCGCGCCAAGAATGGCGAGCGGCGGATCAACCACGGAAAGCAAACTTGCAACTACAATCGCGGTCAGTACTTGAACTGATCCCACCGAGAGATCGAAGCCACCCATAGCTATCGCAAAGGTCATCCCCAGACCGGTTACTGCGGTAATCGAGGCGGTAATAAGAGTGTTAGTAAGGTTAGTGTAAGTAAAGAACCCCGGCGCGATAATCGATGCTCCAATCACGACTATCATCAGCAAAGCGAAGACACCGAGGCTTTCGGCAACTTGGATGAAGCGCGTCGCGTTCGATACACTGAAGATGGCCCGGAAGTTTAGCAATTCAGGAAAGTTGCTCATTGGCTGTCTCCGGTGATTTCTTGACCGATTGCGAGAGCGGTAATGTTGTCCTCGTTAATTTGTGCTCGATCCAATAGGCCCTTCATCCGCCCTGCACTCAAAACCAGGCAACGATCGCTGACACTGACGAGCTCAGGGATATCGGACGAACTTACAATGATCGCGTAACCACTCTGAGCCAACTTACGAATAGCTGCATGAATTTCGACCCTCGTCCCGACATCGACGCCACGAGTAGGTTCATTCAACAGCAGGATGCGCGAATTGCTCATTAAGGCTCGCCCGAGCATCACCTTCTGCTGATTTCCGCCGCTCAGTTTGATTATTTTTTGTCCTGAACTGGAGGCTCGGATGTCGAGCGAGTTCCGCATCCCTTGATACTGCTTCTCTTCTTCGTTCGCATTGATCAACAGCTCTGATAATCGGCGAAACAATCGCTTTGCGCTGATCAGTAGGTTTTCGCGAACCGTTAAGTCCGGGAAAATGCCTTCGATTTTCCGTTCTTCTGGCAGCATATAAATACCGTAACGAATCGCATCGCTAGATGAGGTGAGCGGGACAGGCTGACCGTTGATCTCAACTTCACCAACTGAAATTCGCAGAAGGCCAAAGAGCGCACGCGTCAACTCGTAACGCCCGGATCCTACCAAACCAGCACAGCCCATTACCTCACCGACACGCAGGTCAAAGGAGACATTCGCCAGAAAACCGGGAACCGTGATGTTCTTGACCGAAAGAGCAGCTTTTTCAGAGACCGGGATTTCCTGGTAGATAGCCGCCTCTTTCTTCAGGGCGCGGCCGAGCATCATCGTAACAACGTCGTCCTCGGCGAGTTCATCTAGACGTCGGGTACTAACTCGTTTCCCATCCCGCAGAACGGTCACCCGATCCGCGATTCGGAAAATTTCTCTGAGACGATGAGAAACATAAAGAACTGCGATTCCTCGCCGCTTCAATTTTTCGATAATTTCGAAGAGACGTGCCACTTCTGCAGCATTCAAGGCTGCCGTAGGCTCATCCATCGTAATAATTCGAAACTCCATCGAGAGCGCCTTGGCAATCTCGACAAGTTGCCGGTCTCCGACGCTCAGATAGCCGACACGCTGACCTAAGGGTACGTTGAGCCCCAGCTCACTAAGGACGTCCGAAGCGTGGTGTTTGATCTTGCGCCAGTTCAGCAGACCTATTCGCACCGTAGGCTCGCGACCGAGAAAGATATTCTCGGCGACAGTAAGCTGAGGGACCAGGTTAAATTCTTGAGTGATAGTACTGATGCCCGCCTTTTGTGCCTGGATCGCGCTGGCAAAAACCACCTCCTCACCTGCGACACAAATTTTCCCGGATGTCGGGTGGAGAAGCCCGCTGATGATATTGATCAGTGTGCTTTTGCCGGCGCCATTTTCGCCCATCAGCGCGTGAACCTCGCCCGGCAGGAGGGTGAAATCGACGTTATCCAAGGCCCTCACCCCTGGAAATTGCTTCGAAATCCCAGTCAGACTGAGGATCGGCTCCGGGTGAGACTTCTGATCTATTCCCATCTCCGCCTCCGCCGGCCAGCTGCCTGGAGGAATCGGGCAGCATGATAGATAGTGATCATGGTGACAAAACGGCTGGCCGTGAGGGCGGACTGCTGAAGATTCGCTACGCGAATAGAAATAATAACCATACCTTTTCAATTTACTTCAAACAATGCCGCGCACTGCCCGTGCACAATAGACGCACCCTCCAGGTGCGGAACGCCTCAGCCTCGCAGCTGCCCCGAAAGTTTTCGGGGCTGGAAGCTGCTACTATCGTCCGTAGTCCTGTCGTTTTCTATTTTTGCAGAAATTGATCGACGTTTTCCTTGTCGATCACTTTCACCGGAAAGAAGACCGATTTGGTCGCGGCGTCGGAATATTCAACAGTCTCGTTGTTCATGAATTTCGTCGCGATCTCGACGCATTTTTGGCCTTGACCGTAAGGGTCCTGGCGGATCGTTGCGGCCATCTCGCCGTTCTTGATCAGCTCCAGCGCGGGAGGATCACCGTTAAATCCGACTAAAAAGACGTCCTTCACCCCGTTCTTGCCCGCCGCCTTCAGCGCCTGAACCGCTCCCTCGGCCTCCGGATCATTCGTTGCATAGATTCCCGAGAGGTTCGGGTTTGCGGATAACGTATTCTGGGTCGCCTGATAGCCGCCTTGCACTGTGTCGTTGCCGTTCAGCGATGCGACTATTTTGTAATCCGAGTGCTTCTTGATTTCATCGACAAATCCTTTTGTCCGTGGCCCCCCTACTGCCGCGCCAGGGTGCAGTTCAATCACCAGAACCTCTTTCGTCCCGGACTTGTCCTTGAGATGCTCAGTCATGTATTGCGCCGCCAACTTCCCCCCATCTTCATTGTTCGATACGATGAATGCATCGTACTTACCCGCTACACCGACATCGCCAATCACTACCGGGATATTCGCCTGATGCGCCTTGTCGATGACGGCCGGCAAAGCGGCCGGCTCAATCGGTGAATTGATCAGGGCGCTAATCCCCTGGTTGATTAGGTCGATGCTCCCGGACACCTCAGCCTGTTGGTTGCTCTTCTGATCGGAAAGGATGAACTGATAGCCGGCTGCTTTACAGGCATCTTGAACTCCCTTCGTGTACGCCTGCCAGTAAGGTTGCTGCATGTCGAAAACCGAGTAACCGATTTTGACCGGACTCTTCTTCACAAACTTCGTCTGACCAGATGCCAACCCGGCCAGAGACGCAACCAGACTCAGAGTCAGTAACGGCTTCTTAGCGAATATGGACAAGGGCGTTATCGTCCATGCTTTTGCGGTCCGCAGAGACCGCTTTAAGATATTTTCTTTCATTTGTTCTTGGGGGGCGCGAGGGGCTTGGATCGGTTTGAGCGCCAATCACAGCTACCCTCACAGAGGGTTTCTAATTACTTTCGAAACGATATTTATTCGAAGCTAGGATCGCAATACAATTCGAGGCCAACGAGGCGCGAGAACCGTCCGAAAGGAGCCTTCGACCAGCCACTCACTTTGCGTCTGATTCGTCCACCTTCATACCTCCGTATAAAGTTTCGTAATTGTGGGTATAAATTTCGATGAGGTTGCCAAACGGATCTTCGCAATAGCACAGCCGATACTCGTTCGTGCTCGAATCTATCCGCCAAACCTTTGATCTTTGGCGGCCACCGGACACCGCAATCCGGCCTGCGCGAGGCCCACCTCACGCACGCTTCCGGTGAAGAGACCAAGCTTCATCCAGTTTCTCCGGCTTTTGCCGCCGAAACGCGGCTCCGGCGGTACAATTCAGGTAACGGCTTAGATTGCACAGCTACCCGACCACCACTGGATATGGAGACCAGCACCGCCTGCGATATGGCTGCTGCACGATAGCCATCCCACCCATCGGGACCATCTACTGGGCCGAGACCACTTTCGACTTTACCCGAACGCCACTGGAAAATTGCATCAACCCAGCTCTGCAACTCGCACCGGTACGCTTCGGCAAAGCGCCCTCGCCAGTCCGGAGGGAAGTCTAGGTGGACTTTCAAATCAGACCGCACAGCTACTCGTGCAGTCGGGGCCAATTCAATTGTGCCTTTCCCACCGACAACCTCACATCGGATCTCGTAGCCGTAGCCAGATTTCATGAAGAGTTCGTCGATGACGAGTGCGCCACCCTCGAGTTCCAAAATCACCACCTGCGGATCGCGCAGCTTGCCGGAAGCGGCTTGGACTGGGGACATCCAGTTCACTCCGACCACTTCTCGACCAAATAGCCAAGGCATTACGTCGATCTCATGCACAGCTGCGTTAAGCACGGTCGTTTCGGTCGTCCAGCCGGCCGGTACGTCAACGTTGCGGTGGGCACAATGTGCCAGCATCGGAAGGCCGACGATCCCCGACACGATTCGCTTTCGCAGTTCGACATAACCGGGATCGAATCGCCGCATGAATCCGACCTGCACCATACGCGAGCCTGCGGCGTGTTCGAGACGGAGGATCTCTTCACATTCGGCCACGGTCGGCGCGAGCGGCTTCTCGCAAAGAACTGGCTTGCCGATGGAAATACTCGCGATGACGTACTGGGCATGGGTCGCGTCGTTCGAGGCGATGATCACGGCGTCCACCTCAGGCGACTCAATGAGATTCTCAGCCGACGGTAGCGCTCTGGCACCAGGAACGCGCGAGGCAATCATTTCGGCACGGTTCAGGTCGATATCGGCGACGGCACGCACTTCTGCCCCAGAAATCGCCGTGGTGATAGTCTTAACGTGATCGGCCCCCATAATTCCGGTGCCAATTACTCCGATGCCGAGGTTCATTGGGTTTCCTCGTGGTTTGGTTTAATTTTAATGGGCATGGCTCTGATGCTTAAATTTGACCAAGATTGAGCTGCGGTAAAAGTCGGATCGCGATGTCGTCCACGGAAGAATGGAAAGTCGGCTTCCTCGGACAGCCGGATCCGTCCCCTCTCCACACTAGCTAGTCCTGCAATCGTGCTGAATGAACAATCTGGAACGCGGGTTATGTCTAACTAGTTTTTTGGTTTCGCACCGGTCAGACGAACGATGGCAAATCTCCTTTCGGAGGTGGCTGTGGCGTATTCCGACAGTCCGTTGAACGCGCGATCCGCACATGTGCACCGCGGCCCAGAACCCGGCAAGCGCGCGCCAATCCGTGAGGGCTAACCAGACGTGGGTTCGGGAAACACGCCGCGCTTTGCATTGTCCGCAGAAGATACGCCCGCGTCGAGATCGCTGCTTTCAAAATAACCGAATCTTGTCGAGCCTTCGCCGCGCAAACAGTACGCCGACGGAAGCATTTGGGTCGTTCGACCCGACGGCTACGTCGCCCTCGCCGCGAAACACGAGGCCTGGAACGAGGTGGAGGCGTATCTAAGTCACCTCGCGAGAGCGGCGACCCGCGTAAGCCCTTTAATCAGCCTCCGCGAAAGAGAACCTGCCATGTCGGTGTTCTGGGACAACCTGATCCCCCTGAGAGGTTCGACATCGGGCAGACAGCTTGCCGAGGGATGGAACCCGTGTCGTCAGCCGTATTACTAACTCGCCGGTGCAAGAATCAGACATGGTCCGGATGGATTTTGGTAGACTGCATTGTTACTATCGGCAGCCCAAAATTACCCGGGCTCAGTTTGCGTACTTGACCATCTATCTTGTCCTCATTGGTAATGTCGCCGCGGAAGAAGCACCCACCGAAAAACTATTCCGCGGATCAGACGAAAGGCTCTATAATCTGCAATTTGGAAAAACACGCCTACCTGACAGCGAGCCGGCTGTCGTCATCTACATCGAACCGCTCCGGGCAACAACGACCGCAAGGTGGAAAAAATAGAAAATGACCAAGATACGGAAGACCCGCCGACGGAGAAAATCAGTGCGAGCTGATAACTGTGGACTGGTCAACTCTTTAAAAGAGCCGGTGATTTTGTAAGCCAACCCAGAAGGTGTTGCCAAATTCTCGGGAAATATTCCCATTCAAGAAATTGGGGTGGTGCACCATGCGGTGCGGCGTCGGGAGTGAAAGCGGCTGCTCGCCCTTCTCCATAATCCCAAACTGCGAGAATAGGATCACCCTGATGTTCCAGCAATACTTCCGCTCCGGGCTTTGCCGTTACTTTGTTGTAGAATAATAGATATGGCCACCGGTCGTTCGGTAGGCCAACCATTACTGGATGGTCTGACTGAACGACTGACGGCGAAAAGCCTTGCGGAACCTCGACACGATCGTCCGTCATCATCATTGAAACCGGCAGCGCCTGCTCGACGAGAGTACCAGCATAACGCGCCTTTGCCTCGATCCCTTGAAAACTCATATATCCGCCGATCATTATCAGCGCTCCGCCCTCCCGAATATACTGTTCAATTACATCTAACCGATTCGGTGTCGGCGCGGAGCGTGACGTCGTAGCTGGATGAAGGAGTAAAGTGTTTGTGCTAATGTCGCTAAGGATAAGGCAGTCGAATTCATTCAGCGCTAGCACGCTCGACGGAAAATGCTCGATTGCCTCGTGACTTGGCATATGGCGAACGTTTATGCCGCCTAGTTCAAGCGCGTTTTTAACCCATTTTTCACCAGTTCCATATCCCCACTGGGTAAAAGAATCGATGCCCTTGGTGTGCGTCGTCTGGATCGTCCAAGACTCTCCGGCCAGTAAAACGTTTTGGCTCTTGTTCATACGTTTTGTAACTAATGCGTCTTTATAACAGGATGATGATTGAGGGTAGTGGGCAGCATAGTGGTCGCTGCGGCTCCAAGCAGAGACGTCTCACTTGGCCCGAGGATAAGATAAACAGCGACACTGAAAACCAATATTGTATAACCCCCGCTGTGGCATCAGCTGTAGGGGCAACTTTACAAAAGCTTGCGGTTTGGCTGGATCGGTTGCGAGGTTGCCTAACTTCATTCGATCGCTCCTGTGAAGGCCTGCCCTAGGTGCCCGAGGAGCTCGAGCCGGAGGTTGACTGCGTCTGGTCCGACGATTAGCTCAGCGGGGCGCGGCCGCGGAAAAGTTACGCTCATTTCGCGAACGATTTTTCCATGGACAACGATCACGATGCGGTCAGCTAAAGTGAGTGCCTCGTCGATATCGTGGGTGATGAAAAAGACGGTGCAGCCAACCTCTCGCCAAAGGCTCTCCAGCACGCGATACAGCCGATTGCGCCGAACATAATCCAAACCGGTGAATGGCTCGTCCATCAACAACACGTCGGGTCGGTTCGCGAATACCGCGGCGATCGCGACGCGCCGTCGCATGCCCCCAGACAGTTGGCGGGGCCAAGCACGGGCGAAACGCTCTAATTCGATGAGCTTCAGATAATGAGCAGCGATGGCATCGCGTTCTCGACGTGGGACACCACGGGCACGCAATCCGAATGTGATGTTCTCCGCCACACGCTTCCAAAGAAACAGAGTGTCGCGCTGAAATACTACGCCACGCTCAGGCCCCGGACCGGTTACCGGCCGTCCAGCGTGCAATACTTGGCCCTCGGTCGGCGCAATAAAGCCGGCCAAAAGGTTCAGCATTGTGCTCTTGCCGTGCCCAGACGGACCCAATACGCAAACAAACTCTCCCTGCTTGATTGTCAGGTTCACACGATCGACCGCAGTTAGCTCCTCAGCCGAACCTGATCCCAGAGCAAAACGTTTCGTGACGTTGCGGAATTCGACGGCCGAAACGGCCCCATTTACCGGTTCCGGCCTTGCTTGCGGATGAGCGGCTCGATTATGTTTTATTCCTTCCACGTTAGGAGACCCCTTCCAATAGCAGCCAGCACGCCATCAAGAACCACGGCTGCCAGGCCGAGGCAAACGACCATCGCCAGGAGAATCTCCGTATTCGATAAGTGCGCCAAGTTCAACTCGCCAATTCCGGACGGCTTGACTACGCCAGTCCTTCAGGTGCCGCGCAGACCGTGCAGCTGATGAACCAGGGATGGTATCGGCTCGTGGAGACTCGGAAATACATTCTCGCGAAGGTGCCCATGGGGCGGATGGGTGAACCCGCGGAAATAGCAGCCGTAGCACATCTCCTTGCCTCTGACGAGGCCGGATTCACCACGGGACAAGTGTACGACGCGAGTGGCGGGAGAGCTACCTATTAAAGAGATCGAGACTGCAGTGACGACTAGATGAGGGTTTAAGGCAATTCAAGAGGAAATAGAGAGAGAGAGAAAGACATGAAAATGACTGATCACATCGTTGATAGTGAAGCAACATCGGAGCTGTCTCGCCGAAAAGTGCTTATGTTGTTGGGGGGATCGTTATTGAGTTTAGCCATCGTTCCCCGAAGATCTGTTGCGGCTAGCACTGGCTTCACGGCAAGCGCAGGTGGCAGTGCGCCTAGGAATCGAGCCGTATGGAGATCACTCGACCCTGGTGATCGGAATAAGGCTACCTGAGGCTAGACGCGGTACGACATCGGCAAGCTGCGTGCTCTCCCCTAAGGGCTGAGGCTCAATATCGATACCCGTCCAGACGTGAACCTGCGGCGATGACCAGCTGCGATCGCCGCGCCGGGCACTATCTGTGCATAGCACGACGACCACGTCGCCTTCCGCCAAGATGTGGTCTACCTGAAGCCGAAAGGTGCCGGAAGACAGCTCCATGAAATGCTGGAAAAAATCCCTGCACCTCGGCGTGTCCGCGGTAGTCACGCGACAACGGTCCACGCCCTGGGATATGCCAGCGTATATCTTTAGCAAAAACCGCGAATGCACCCCCTCAGGCACAGGTCGCAGTTCCGGCACAACGGAATCCCGGGGATGATCATTTGCATCGGCGAATGGACAGGATCTTGGCGCCGCTTCGAAAGTAGGACACGCCTGTGCAGCAAGCGAGCAGAAATGACTGCCTGAACGAAGTAGGGGTCACTGACCCCAAGTAGATGGAAAGAGGCGAGCCTCCGACTGGATGCGCCACACCTAAACGCGCCACGACTTATCGTGGGTAGTTCTTTCATGGGCCGTCGGCAGCTCAGATCGTTTTTCGCTGCGGCCGCAAGTGAGGGTCGGGCTTAGCGTACGTTTTGGTTCCAATGATAGTGGCACCCCCAATTAAGCAAAATCCAAATGGTTCTTCCACCGCCAGGCGGCGATCGCCGCGCAGGCACCACAGAACAAGAAGAGACAGACTGCCTCAGAGAATTCTCCCGTACGATACCATTTGAGCGATAGCCGACGCGTGTACCAGTGGCAGCGGCAGTATCCTAACTGGCCGCAGTCGCACGGCAGTAAGATGGAGCACCCTTGACGACTGCCGGTGTCGGCCAACAGATGGCACAGCACACCGGCTAGATAGATCCAGACCAGCACTTTGACACCGGCATTAAAGACTGGAATGCCACTAACTGTGAGCGTTCCTGTCGGCAGCCAAAAGATTGTCAGTCCCAATAACATCCAAACTGAATACGTGTGGAACAATCCCCGGTGGGATCCAAAGCGTGATCGCTTTCGCGTAGCTGGCTCCAGTTGGTCGGGTAGGGATGCAGCAAGGAGAAGGAGCAGCCATACCCACCAATGGAAGCTTAAAGCGACAGCGGCGCTGAGGTTGAAAATACGATGAGAGGTCGCGGTCATGATTAGACATGGAACTCGACACTACCTGGATGCCGGATCATCATTTTAATGTAGGATAAACTTCAGCTCGCAGAATTTATCTTTGACTTCCCGCCCAACCATCGAACCAAACCGTCGACTATGTAGATTCCGTAGCCGATTATTGCGAGGATGAAAACCCACGCAAAAACCCCGAGATACCAGGAATCAGTCGTGTAGGAATATGAGCTTGTCTTTTCGGGAAGCATTGCGATTCGGTGACCGGTCGTATCGCTCAGTTGCAGAGCACCTGCAATCGTCCAATCAATTCGAACGTTATTCCAAACCCTTCCGTCTGCGGCTATGACGCTCGCACAGCCCGCGTTCTGATCACCTCGCGCAACGAAGTAGGCAGCCGCCATTAGCGTAAGCAAGGTAAGAAATTTCATTGTTTCGCTAGGCCGTTTATGTTCTCGGTCGCTACATTCAGATCAGCCGTCCAACCTGTTCCATCTCACCTTCTTCGAGTAGTCCTGGATCATTATTCTCTGGTTTATTTACCCGGCTGGAGACGGCTCTTATTTTCATCGCTTCGGCTGGAAACGGTAGCAAAATCTCCTTTCCTGCTTCTCCTGTCAGCCACCGCTCGTGGGTTTCCGGTGGCAGAATAACGGGCATTCGAGTGTGTATTTCCGCGACCAACTCGTTGGGTTGGTCGGTGATAACGGTGCAAGTGCGCAGCCATTCCTGAGTTTCCGGGTTCTGCCAACCCTCCCAGAGACCTGCGGAAACGAACGGTGAATCGTCTTTCATCTCGATCGAATACGGAATTTTCCCTCCAATGACTTTCTTCCACTCATAGAAACCGTCTGCAGGAATCAGGCACCGCCGTTTTTTGAAGGCGCTACGAAACGAATGAGCAGTGTCAACCGTCTCAGCTCGCGCATTGATTGTTTTGAAGCCGATTTTCTCGTCCTTAGCCCAATACGGGACTAAGCCCCAGCGCAAGCGATCGAGACTGCGTTGCTTGGTTTCTGGGTTAAGCCGAATTGCGAGGACTTCCTGATTCGGCGCGATGTTATAGCTTATCGGCAAATCGGGCTGAGACGGGATCGGAATCCTATAGATCCGTGCCAGTTCTTCTTCTCTGGTCGTTCTGCGGTATCGGCCGCACATGGCTCAACCTTGTAACAAAACCTCCGCTCGGTCGAGGGCCTTGAGGAGCGCCTGGTGCGCCGGTCCGAAATCTGCCGTCGATCCAAAAGCAGCTTTATCGACCTGCCTCGCGGCATCCGCAAGTTGCGCCAGAACCGCTCTTTGATCTCGAAGACAATCGCTCAAAGCCTGTTTTAGGATTGCTCCCTCGGCTTCGAAAGTTTTTCGCGGCGGAACCTCTATCGTGACGTTCCCGAGGTTTGTTAACACTACCCTAAGGTCCTGCAGGACATCCCAGGCTCGGCGCCGAGCTTGTCGTGAGGCCTCCAGTTCATCCAATAAGTCCTGAATGGCTTTCGGCGTGATCGACATTTACTTACTAGTGTTCGTCGGAACACTTAGCTTGCAAATCACTTTTTTTTAAAAAAATCCGTCATCCACGCGTCGGCTGAAACAGCCCCTGACATTTCAAAGATTTCTCCTTTAAAGAACCACCTATCCCCTTGATCATCAGATTTCCGATATGGAAACCCCCAGGGCGTTAACCGCCGGGCCCTGCGGAGTTTCCACGGCCCGGGCCAGGCAAGCTTGTCTCTCCCTTCCTTCCTGTACGGCAACCCACGGTTCCGCGTAACGCCCTCCTTTTTTCGTCTTTGTTCCCCTTTTCATTAGAGCCCCAACGCGCCAACACCGCCGAAAGGCGGCACGCCGAGAAGCGACGCGCTTCGCTTCGTCTACCTTCCACAATACCTCTTTTGATGCTCGCCCGCGAGCGGGCTCGTTCCGCCTCTAGGCGGACCTCGTCCTAGTCCCACGGCGCGGCTTCAGCGCAAGAGTACCGTCTGTGGCTTAAACGGTTTCCTCCCATCCGCCAGGGCGGACGGTTCCCTCCATTTAAATCCTCAACCGCGTTCCGCGCTCTTGCTCCTCCGCCTCTTTGCGCCGTGCTCAAACGGCAACTCACGTTTCCGTTTTGGAAAGAAAAATTGCGCCTAGCTCATCTTTCTCTCCAAAACGGAAT
>Ga0209647_1002577_pt1 | contig 14547 bp, 10 predicted proteins | sample GraSoi_2013_60cm_FD_185827 | JGI IMG/M metagenome (GOLD analysis project Ga0209647, IMG submission 185827) | Grasslands soil microbial communities from the Angelo Coastal Reserve, California, USA - Sample 9_17_2013_60cm (SPAdes) (version 2) | ecosystem: Environmental > Terrestrial > Soil >...
TCGTCAGACGGCACGAGCCGATGCAGGAGAGCGGCGCAAAAGAAAAAGCACGGATGCACCGTGCTTTTTCTAGGTCGTCAGTCCGCAGGATCTACTGGTTAGTCGTCCCGTGGCTCGGCATCTGGTTCGTGGCCACGTTCTTGGGCGTCGAGAGATAGCCGGTCACGGTGTTCTTGTCCACGGAATTGATCACCACTTCAAAAAGCGAGCGGTCGCGGCCGGTATAGAACTGCAGCGGCTCGTTGATGGTGCGGTCCTTCTTCTCGATCTTTTTGTCTTCCGCCAGCACGTAGAGCGTGAACTTGTTTTTCTTGGGATCGGTCTTTTTGAGCTGCAGGCTCACGATGGACAGCCGCGTGGGATCTTTGTCTTTCTTCAGCGTGAATTCAAAGTAATCGCGGTCACCTCTGTGCTTGAGCAGTTCCAGTTCATCATGCGACGTGGCAATCAGCTCGCTGTGCTTGTTCAGGTCGCCGATAGCATGGTCCAGCTTTCCCTTGGTCACAGCCAGATCGTTTTTCGTATCGGTAACGTCAGCGCCAACTTTGCCCAGTTCGCCCTTTACCCCGTTGACCTCAGTGGTAACGGCGCCGAACTGCTGCTTGGTGGATTCTTCCTTGTTGAGCTGCTTGTGCGTCATGCCCACGCGGTCGGCGATCACATTAATGGAAGCGCGCATCTGGGCGTTGGAATCGGTCATTTTCTTGACCAGTTCCTGTTCCGCTGCCGCCTGCCGTTTCTCCATATCGTTGATGCGGCCCTGCGCCAGCACCATAAAGATCACGGAGCCGATCAGGTAAACCACTGCTACGACCATCAGGATCGTGCGCACTACCGGGTTTCCGTCGTTCTGCGGCACGTCAGACATGAGTTCTCTCCAGTTTTGTAACGTTTGGGTTAGCAGAGATAATTGTTCAGCAGAACTGGTTGGCTGTCAATTAAATAGCCGCCTAGAGGGGCACTGCCCGGTCTCCGGGGGCCATGAACTGCCGCGAACCCCAATAGAATCTTCTATAAAAATGGAGGCTTGCGCGCAGAGATCCGGATCTTGCATCTAATCCACGATGGACTTGTTGAACCACCTGCCCGAGCCGCCTAAAACATTCTGGGGAAGTCTGCGCCCCTACCTAACCCGAAGAGCCATTTCCATGGCGCTGGTGTTCGCCGGTCTTGGACTGCTTGGCTACGTGGCAAGCGAATACTGGGGAATGTACCGCAGCCAGCAAAAGCTGGAGGCGGAGTGGGAGCGCCAGGCCGCCAGCGTAAGCGCTCCGGGTAGCGCCACGATCTCGCCGGACCAGATGCTCACGCGCGTCGTCATTCCCAAGATCGGCATGGACGCCATCGTGGTCGAGGGTGCATCGCGCAAGCAACTCTCCGAAGGCCCCGGGCACGTGCAGCAAACCGCCATGCCTGGCGAGGTCGGCAATGCGGTCATCACAGCACATCGCGATACGTTCTTTCGCCACATCTACGAACTGATGAAAGGTGACCAGATCCTGGTGCGCCGCAATGGCCGCGTCTTTACCTACGAAGTAACCAGCAAGAGAATCGTGATGCCTGACGATGTCAGCGTAATCAAGCCCACATCCGACGCGCAATTGACTCTGATCACCTGCTATCCCACCTACTACATTGGCCCCGCGCCCAAGCGGCTGGTGGTATTTTCCAAACTGGTTGATAGCAGCGATTACGGCCAGCCCAGCAAGGCGGCGCAGGCGCAGGGCTCCGGCCAGTAACTCAGCTTCCCTTCCTTTTACAATGAGAATGTGAATTCCTGTGACGTAATCATTGCCGGGGCCGGCATCATTGGCGTGTCTCTGGCGCTGGAGTTACGCGAGCGTGGCGCGACAGTCCTGGTGCTCGATCGCGGAGAGCCTGGAAACGAATCCTCTCCTGCCGCTGCTGGCATGCTGGCTGCCACTGATCCTGAAACGCCCCCAGCCTTACGGCCGCTGGCGATCGCAAGCGCGCGGATCTTTCCCGATTTTGTGGGCAATGTGGAAAGCCTCTCTGGGCTGACAACAGATTTCCGCCGCCTGGGCACGATCACGTTTAATGCCGCGACCACTCCGCCGGAGTACAGAAAACTCTCTGCTGACGATCTTCGGCGACTGGAACCGCGCTTACAGTGCCAGGATCACGCGGCGTTTTTTAACCAGGAAGACAGCGTTGATCCGCGCTTGCTCATGCGTGCCGCGCTGTCGGCAGCCCAGAATCGCGGCGTCGAAATTCGCGGCCATGCTGAAGTGAAGGAAATTCGTTCGCGCCCGACCGGAGTTGAAGTCGCGACCACTGCGGGCGTGTTCGCCGCCGGCGTGGCCGTGAATTGCCGCGGCGCGTGGTCAGGAGTGCCGGTAAAACCGCGCAAAGGACAGATGCTCTACGTTCAGCCGCGTGAGACATTGCTGCAGCACGTGGTACACGCGCCTGAGGTCTACATTGTCCCGCGCAGCACGGGAAAGATTCTGGTCGGCGCCACCGTGGAAAATGTGGGATTTGACAAAACCGTCTCGCCCTCCGCCATTCAAGGCTTGCTCGCAGCGGGCGCAAGATACCTACCTGAGCTGGCATCAGCCCCGATCATCGAAAGCTGGGCTGGGCTGCGGCCAGGCACGCCGGACGACCTGCCAATCCTCGGCCCCACGAACGTTCCGCTTGTCTTTGTCGCCAGCGGCCACTTCCGCAACGGCATCCTGCTGGCCCCGATCACCGCAAAGATCATGGCCGACCTGGTGCTGGGAAAGGCCCCCATCCTGGATATCGGCGCGTTTACCCTCTCCCGGTTTGCCGCGGCAAAGGCGTAGCCGCCCCGTCAATACTTTGCCGAAACTTGAGCACTTCCGCGCAAATCATGAAAAAATAGGGCTGTGGATCTGGAGTTCCTGCTCATACAGCTCTTGCTCAAGATGGGCGTGGCCACGGCCGTGGCCAGCGCGCTTGGGCGTTCACACGAGTTCAAGAAGCTCCTGTTCGCCACCCGGCGCACTCGGGAGCGAAACATCCTGTTTGTGCTTTTTACCTGCATTCCTTTTGCCCTGGGTGTCTATTTCCGCTTTCGCGTCAAAAACTTTCAGGCTGCCGATCTCGGCTTTGAGGCGGCGATCCTTGTCGGTGTCCTGGGTGGCCGCGTCGCCGGAACTCTGGGCGGGGCCATCATGTCATTGCCGGCGCTGTTTTACGGCGAGTGGCTGACGCTTCCAGTCAATGCCGGAGCGGGAATGCTGGCCGGATCGCTGCGCCATTTCTGCCGCAATGAAGAAGAGATATGGACCTTCTCTCCGTTCATTGACCTGAGCGTATACCGCTGGATAAGGCGTAATCTCACCCATCCGCGCATTGATTGGCAGACCGCTTTCTTCCTGATGATTATTGCCTTGCAGGCGGCCCGCATTGAGCTGCAATATGCCGTCCAGCCCAAAGGATGGCTGTGGGTGCTCTATCTGCCCACGCCCGTGGCGTTGCTGGCGGTATTTGCTACGGCAGTGGCCACCATTGCCATTCCCATCAAGATCTGGAACCTCACCCGCATTGAAATGAAGCTGGAAGACCAGGAACGCCTGCTCCTGGAGGCGCGACTGGACGCATTGCAAAGCCAGATCAATCCGCATTTTCTCTTCAACACTCTCAACTCCGTGTCGTCCCTCGTCCGCTTTGATCCCGACCGCGCGCGTGAGTTGATTGTGAAGCTCTCAAAAATCCTGCGCCGGCTGCTGGGCAAGCATGATGGCTTCGTGCAGTTGCGCGAAGAGATTGAATTCGTCGACGACTATCTTGATATCGAGGTGGTGCGCTTTGGCCGGGACAAACTGCGCGTCTATAAACATCTTGACCCTGAGACCCTGGATATCCTGATCCCGGCAATCCTGTTACAGCCGCTGGTGGAAAACAGCATCAAGCACGGACTTGCTCCCAAGATCGATGGCGGCTGCATTACGCTGCGCAGCCGTTTGCAGGAAGGCAAGCTGATCATCCAGGTAGAGGACGATGGCGTGGGCATGAGCGCTCCCCCGGCGGTGGCGGCGCAGCAGATGGGCTCCGGGCGCGGCATCGGCATGATGAACGTGGCCGAGCGCCTGCATGTTCTCTTTGGCGATGAAGGCAAAATGACGGTACAAAGCCGTGACGGCCTGGGCACGCTGGTGCTGCTGGAACTGCCGGTGCTGCAACTGGAGCCGGGTGGCGATGGCCTCTCCTCGGCGATTTATGCCGCGCGCTCCAGCACGCGTTCATAGAATTTTTCATACTCTGGGATGATCCGGGTGGAGCAAAAGCGCGTTTGCGCTTCCCACCGCGCCACTTTTCCCATCTCGCGCAGGCGGGTCTCGTCAGAAAGAATATCAATAGCAAAGCCGGCCATGGTTTCCACATCGCCCACAGGTGCCAGAAAACCGTTACGCCCGTGCTCAATCACCTCTGGAACGCCTCCCACCGCGGTTCCGATGGTCGGTACCTCGCAGGCCCCGGCCTCCAGCGCAGCCAGCCCAAAAGATTCCATTTCACTCGGCACCAGCAACAGGTCGGCCACCGAGAGCTTTTCATAGACGCGGTCCACCTTGCCCAGGAATTCCACTTTCTTGCGCAAGCCTTTCTGATTCACCAGCCACTCCGCGCGTGAGCGGTCCGGGCCGTCACCCATCAGCAGCAGGCGCGCAGGGACTTTCTTCTGCACGCGATCGAAAATCTCAATCACGTCGCAAAGCCGCTTTACCGGGCGGAAGTTGGAGACATGCACCAGAATGCGCTCGTCCTTTTCCGCGTATTCAGCGCGGTTCTCGGCGGCTTTAGGATCGCGCTTGTAGATGTCACAATTCACGAAGTTGTAAATCACCTCAATGGGATTGTGAACGTCGAATTCCTGCACAGTGCGCTGCTTCAGATATTGTGAGATGGCGGTCACGCCGTCGCTCTGCTCTATCGAATAGCGGGTCACCGGCAGATACGAGCGGTCAGCGCCGACAATGGTGATGTCTGTCCCGTGCAAAGTTGTTACAAACGGCAGCTTGCGCGCCTTGCCGTTGGTCTGCGCCGCAAGCATCTGCCGCGCCAGCAGCGCGCTGACGGAGTGCGGAATCGCATAGTGGACGTGCAGGATGTCGAGGTTGTAAATCTCGGCCACTTCGGCCATGCGCGTGGCCAGCGCCAGATCGTAGGGCGGGTATTCAAAGAGCGGATACTGCGAAACCGTCACTTCATGGAAGAAAATTCGTGGCTGCTCGGTATTCAGGCGGATGGGCTGCTGGTAGGCGATGAAATGCACTTCATGGCCGCGCGCCGCCAGTTCGATGCCGAGTTCGGTACCGACAACGCCACTGCCGCCATACGTGGGGTAACACGTGATTCCAATTTTCATTATTTATGTCGCTCCGCTCCAAAACCGCTTGAGAGCCTCTTCCCCTTAAAAGTGTCCTGCACTCGTATCGGCCCGCTCGGCGGCCACGGGCCTCGCGGGCTTGTACTTTGTCTTCTTGCTCCGCTCCGAACCGCTTGAGATCTTATTTTCGCTTCGAATCCATTCTGCGCTCGTCGCCTGCCTGCCCCTCTCAAATCTCGTGCACCAGTCGCACTAATCCCATCAAGAGCGCAAGAACCCCGACAAGAAAAAGCGCTCGCCGAACTGGTCGCGCCGCCGGATTGAGCGGGCGGCTTTTAGTGCCAGACGTTCGATAAGAAATTCCTTTGACCAAGAACGCTGTACAAATCAGAACGAGCCCTGTTCCAATCAGAAACCAATGCTCATACATTTTGGGACCTCATGTCTCATTGGTTTGCGCCATTCCACCATGCAGTTATGCGCCCTGTCTTTGATTCAGGCCAACTTTGAGAGATTCACAATCCTTAAAGTTCAGCGTAAGAAATTAGCTCTATCTTTTGACGGACCAAAGCTTCTTTGGTCTCACTTGATGTGAGGGCGGATAGCTCAATTTCCCTCGATCCCGTTAGCCGCGTGCCAGCGGCCTTGAGATCGGCGTCAGAATATCCCGGATGGCAGACCAGCTCCCACGTGCCCTCGGGCAGCGCGTTGAGAATGCTCAGAAGAATCTTCTGATCGAGCTTGCCTGTAGCGGCGATGCCCACGGTGCCGTCGGTCGAGGCCATTCCTTCTTCCTTGAGCGCCCGCCGAAATTCTGTGGCAAACATCTGGAACGCCATCACGCCCGCCGAACGCAACCACATTCCTGGGGAACCGAGCACCATGCTGCCCGGCCAGGTGCGCAGAGGCTCAAAGGGATTTCTCACCGCGCGAATGCCGCAGGCCCGTGCGGCGCGCAGTACCGGCCGCAAGACCTGCGGGAACATATGCGTGTGCTTGTGGCTGTCCAAGTGGGTGACCGTAATGTCCCGCGATTGGATTTTGCGTATCTGGGCTTCGGTTTCGCGCTGGATTTCGTCGGCGGAGATACGGCGGCGCACCGCTGCCACGGCAAATTCCTTCAGGCTGCTGCGAAAGCGTGTAGATCCGTTGGTCAAAGAAGTCAGGCCGGCGGAAACAGGATCGCCATCAATGAGCACCACGTGGCAACCGGTCTTCAGACTTGGCTGCGCCTTGGCTAGGTCAGCAGCTTCATTGAAGGCGCGCGCGTTCGCCATGATCGTCGCCGAGGTCAGCACCCCCGAGCTATTGGCTTCAGAGATGGCGCGATTCACGCCTGAAGTTAGGCCAAAATCATCTGCATTGATGATGAGACGGCGCACGGAAGTGAGTCTAACAGAGGGACATGGCTGGCTTTCCAGATCCAATCCTGTCACAAACCCTTTTGTATTACGGACAGGAATGCGATACCTTGGTCGCGTTTGTCATGGGTACGATAGCTGCACAAAAATGGCTCACTGGCTTCGTGCTGCCAACACTCAATGTTGCGATAATCTCGTTTGTCGCCATTGCAGTATGGCGGCAACGTTGGGTTCGAGTTCGCCCATTACTCAGCGCCTACATATGGTTCCTCGCCATCACGGGCGTCGCAGGGCTACTAGTATTGTATTCGCAGCAGGTTTGCTCAGGCGCACTCCAATACACCATCTGCCGGATTTACCTGGTCGGATACTATGTCATTGGCTTTCTGACGTGCCTCTTTGCGGTCGCTGTTGTTTATGAATTTCTGTTCCGCCTGGCAGGCTCCGACAAGAAGATACGAAGAACCGCAATTATCGGATTTCTGATTACGATCAGTTTCACGATCGCTTTGACTTACGCGCTAATCGTCGCAAAGGCGGGCAAGCCGAGTACTCTGGAGGACGTAGCACGATTCCTGTTCGGCGCGACAGCGCTGGCGCTCATCCCTTCAGGAATCTTTATATTGGTCATCAAGAAGACCCGCTCTTTGTTTCTCGAAACCAGACTCACACTGGTTCTCTTGGCACTGGTACTGTATGACCTCATCGATCTGTTGAGCGCTTTTGCGCTGCGTGGCAGCGGACAGGTTAAAGTGGTTGTTGCCGACTTTATCTGGATTGCTTTTACAATTCTGTTGTATTGGGGTCTAAAGAATGGCCCGCCAATTCCTGATGCAGTGGCAGATTTAAGCGCATCGAACCTGCTCAGCTAACGGACACATCCTCTGTGTCCTCTGTGGTAAAAATCTTACGCCGTCTTTACCGCCTGTGGACGCGGCTCTCGTTCGCCCAGGAACATTTTGATTTTTTCCAGAAGCGCGGGAAAGAGGTCTTCTTTTTGCAGGCAGGCTGCCACGTCTTTGCCGCCATCAATCGGGCCGTACCCGGTCACAATGATCACCGGAACGTCGGGGTTCTTTTCATGCACTTTGCGGGCCAGTTCTACGCCATTCATGCCGTCCATGCGAAAGTCGGTTACCAGGATGTCAAAATCTTCTTCGTCGAATTTCTTTAAGGCCTCAGGGCCGTTATAGGCGCTGACCGCACGATACCCCTGCATCTCAAGGATCTCGCAGCTCAGTCTTGCCAACACTTCGTGGTCGTCGACGAAGAGGATCGCTCGCATGAAATGCCTCCTAGGGGGCCTGGAGTACAGCCAACTTGCGGGTAGGGCGGCCGTAACCCATGGCTACGGCCTATTTCTTTGTTTCATCATAGGCCAGAAAAGATGCCTATGGAAGACAGTATTTTTGTAAAACCTTCAATCACCTTAATTTACAACGCATTGCTCCACAATGACTTATTCGCCAACCGGCGGCAAATACAGCGCTGGAACGTTGCTGCTCTTCATGAAATCGTTGAAAGCCGGCACGTCAGCGGTCATGATCTGCTTCCATGCCGCCAGTTGCTGGTCCAGTTGGCCGCGCAGCATTTTGAACACTTCATACTGCTGGCGCGCGGGCGCTCCGTCCCCAGTCTGCACGCTGGAGCTGAAACTATCCAGCTGCTCATTGAGCATGTTGGGGAAGGCCAGGTTGGCCTCTGATCCCTTCATGTTCACCTGTATCAGCTGTTCCTCGACCGGCGTCATCTTCTTATCGAGCACCGAGGCGTGCTCAAGCAGCGGTTTCATGCTGGCGTCATTTTCAAAGCGTTGATGCACTGCCTTAAGCTCGGCGCGCAGAGCGCGAATCTGGTTGACGGCTCGATGCAGCTCCGTGTTGGCGTCACGCACCTGCATGGCCAGCTCGAACTGCTTGCGCAGATCCTCGGCCTTTATGTCCTTTACGCGCGGATCGACAACTATTTCCAGCGGCTGTGACTGGCTCTGGCTCCCTGCCGTGAGTTTCACCGTGTACTGACCGGGCATGGCCAGCGGGCCTTGCGGGCCGATCCCGCTATAAAACGCTCCCGGAATCTTGACCGGCGGCTCCCAGCGCAGGTTCCAGGCATAACGGTTCATGCCCGCCGAAGCAGGAATGGTAGTGATCTCCTTCACCTGGTCTGGCCACTCCGGCGGCTGCTCGTCGCCCTTCTTTTCCTTGCTTGAAAGCGTCCGCACTAGCTTGCCGTTGGAATCCACAATCTCAAGTTTTACTTCATCTTTGGGCGCGGTCTTAAAGTAGTAATCGATGATGACGCCGGGCGGCGGATTATCGCCCACAGGGCCGCGGCGATCGATGTCAGTCGGCAAATGCAAACGCAGCGCGGTTTGCGGCTTGTAAAGGACCATCTCTGAATTCGCCGACACCGCTTCCAGCTGCCGCAGCGGCGTAATGTCATCCAGCACCCAGAAAGAGCGGCCGTGCGTGGCCGCCACCAGGTCGTCACCGTGGACTTCAAGATCGTGAATTGGAACAGTGGGGAGGTTCAGCTTCAACGGCTGCCAGTGGCCGCCGTCATCGGCGGAAAAATAGACGCCGGTTTCCGTCCCGGCATAAAGCAGGCCTTTATGCTTGGGATCTTCCCGCACCGAACGGACGTAAGAACCTTCCGGGATTCCATTCGCCACCAGAATCCAGTTCTTGCCGGCGTCACGCGTGCGGAAGATCAGCGGGCGGAAATCGTCGAGCTTGTGCCGGTCCACCGCGATGTAAGCCGTGTTTGCATCTTGATGTGATGCTTCAATAATGCTCACCATGCTCCACTCAGGAAGGTCTTTAGGCGTGACATTGGTCCAGTGCTGGCCGCCGTCCGTTGTGAGCTGGACCAGGCCATCATCGGTGCCGGCCCAGATCATGTCTTTCTTCAGGGACGATTCAGCCAGGGCGAAAACCGTGTCGTAATACTCCACGCTGGTAATGTCCAGCGTGATCGCTCCGCCGGAGGGTTTCTGCCTGGCCTTGTCATTGCGCGTGAGGTCGCCGCTGATGGGCGTCCAACTCTGCCCGCCGTCGGTGGATTTGAAGACCATCTCCGCCGCTGAGTAGATGGTGTTGGGATCGTGCGGCGAGATCAGCAACGGCGACGTCCACTGGAAGCGGTGCAGCAATTTTTCCGCGCCATTGCCCGAAACATCGAGCGGCCAGACAGAGATATCAATCAATTGCTCCGTACGCTTATCAAACCGCGAGATGAAGCCTTCCGCGCCGGCAAAAGTCACGTTGGGATCTGGCGGATACGGCGCGATATAGCCGCACTCTCCGCCTCCCACCGCGTACCAGTCCTGCCGTCCGATCACGCCATCATCGTCATAGCTTTTAATGGCGACGGTGGAGTTGTCCTGCTGTGCGCCGTAAATGTAATACGGCCAGCGATTGTCGGTAATCACGTGGTAAAACTGCGCGGTGGGCTGGTTGTACTGCGTGGACCACGTGCGACCGCCATCGATCGAAACGGTCGCGCCACCATCATTGCCGTTAATCAGTCGCTCGGGATTTTCCGGATCGATCCACAGGCCGTGATGGTCGCCGTGAGGTGCGGGCAAAAGATTAAATGACCGCCCGCCATCCGTGGAACGAAACATACCGGTGTTGAGCACGTAAACCGTGTCGGCGGATTTGGGATCGGCAAAGATGTGGCTGAAGTACCAGGCGCGCTGGCGAAGCCGCCCATCTTCATTCATGCGGATCCAGTTCTCGCCGCCGTCGTCGGAACGGTAGAGCCCGCCTTCTTTTGATTCCACCATGGCGTAAATCTTGTTCGAGTCCGCGCCGGAGACGGAGATGCCGATCCGTCCCATAATTCCCGAAGGCAGGCCGTGGCCTTCCTGACGGGTCCAGGTGGTTCCGCCGTCAGTAGACTTATAGAGTCCGCTGCCCGGGCCGCCGCTGCTTAGGCTCCACGGCGTACGCGAGACCTCCCACAGCGAGGCGAAAAGCGTGCTGGCATTGTTGGGATCAAAGACCACGTCAATCGCGCCGGTTTTGTTGTCCTTATAAAGGATCTTCTGCCAGTTTGCGCCGCCGTCGGTAGTGCGAAAGACGCCGCGCTCTTCGTTCGGGCCATATGCGTGACCCAGCGCCGCAACAAAAGCGACGTTCGGGTTCTTAGGATCGACAATCACCGCGCCGATGTGGCGCGAGTCTTTCAGTCCGACGTTCTTCCACGTCTTGCCCGCGTCCATCGATTTGTACACGCCATTGCCATAAGAAATGTTGCCGCGAATACAGGCTTCGCCCGAGCCGACGTAAATAATGTTGTGATCGGAAGGCGCCACCGCGATGGCCCCGATGGATGCGATAGGCTGCTTATCAAAGAGCGGCTGCCAGTTTGCGCCCGCGTCAGTGCTCTTCCACACGCCTCCCGCGGCAGCGCCAAAATAGAAAACGTTGGGCTCGCCGGGTACGCCTGTGACGGCCAGTACGCGTCCGCCGCGGAACGGGCCAACCTGCCGCCAGCGCATGGCGCCGAAGAGCTTTTCGTCGATCTGTCCGGGTGATGGCGCGGCTTGCGGCTGCGCCGCCGGCTTGGCCGGCGTCTGCTTAGCCGGTTTGCCGGTAGAAGATTTCTTGGCCCGCTTGTCTTCCGACGTCTGGGGCGCCGGCTGAGACGATTGCGCGAATGAAAATGAGACGGAAAAAGAACAGATCAACAAAACGACAAAAGCATAGCTTCTGGACATGCGGACGTTGCTCCTGATGTGGTTCGAGCGGGATCATAATACGAGGGCGGCTTAGGCTTGGCAAATGAGCGACTTGGGTTTGCCCGAAGCTTTGTCTCTTCTCCTGTCGTCTACTTCCCCACAAACTCCACCAGCGCATCGCGATAGTTGATAACGACCTTCATTTCTTCCATCGCGCTGAAGCCGATCTGGCCGGAGATCTCAACGCCCAGGTCCTTGCTGACGGAGTGTAGATCAAGCGTGCTGATGCGCTCTCCCAATTTCCGCACTTTGGCAAAGCGAAGTGTAGCGCTGTCGGCGATGAAAGCGCTGTTGGCCTGTCCGCTGGCGCCGGCCATGGGTGAGTTGAAGGCGCGCATATCGGGCATTGATTTCGCTAAATCCGGGGAAATGGTGTTGGCGTTGGCGCCGCTATCGATCACGAACAATCCCGCCGATTTTTTCCCGACGTCAGTGGGTACAAGCAGAAAATGCCCAAAGTTGAAAGCCTGAGTAAAAGCGTCCGTCGCGTCAACCGGCGGCGGAGGCAGCGGGTCAAGGCGAAGTTTATGTGCGGGAAAATCCAGCGTGACGAGATACTTCGCAAACACGTCTGTGCCGATGGTGCCATCAACCTGGGCGATCTCGCGCGGCGTGGCATGAATAAAGCATTCGTGAAATTCAAGGTCGCCTATGACCACCTTGTCCACCCAAGCCTTGTATCCGGCGCTACCGCCTGATCTACCCACGCCCTCCAGGACCTGCTCAGATAACTTGCTCGCGCCAATCTTTTCCGCCAGCTTGCGCGTGATGATCACTCCGGAAGAGCCGGTATCGAGCAGCAGCGTCACCGTGGCGCGATCATTCAGGCGCACGCGCAGGCCATAGCCGCGGCGCGCCATGCTGGCGCCAACGGTCAAGAGCTCCAGCTTGATTTCGGTGCGCTCCACGTCGCGCGCCGGCACCCAGACCTTGCGTCCGGCAATGGCCTTGATGAATGCTGTGTATTCGCGCTCATGATGCTCGGTTTCCGCGTCGTTACGGAATTCAGCCAGGTGCTTTTCCAGGGCGGCAACGTTTTCCGGATAAGACTGGCGGAGCGCCCACTCGTACAGCGCGTCGCCATCTTCGGGATCAAGCTCATGGGCTTTGGCGATGGCCGTCTTGGCCTTACTGCGACGGGCCAAGACCGCATCCACCTTGCCTTCACCAAGCCAGGCCCGGGCAGATTTGTCATCGAGCTTCAACGCGGCCTTGTACTCGCCTTCGGCTTCGGGGATCAGCCCGCGGCGGAAATAGACATCACCGCGCGCGGCGTGGGACAGCGCGGAGTCAGGCAACGCAGCAAGAGCTTTTTGCGAACTCTCTTCCGCGGCCTTGACGTCATCCTGCTTGAGCAGGCTCTGCACCAGTCCGGAGTAGGCTTCAGCGGAGGACTGCTTACCAAGCAAAGCGCGGTATGCCGCCGCAGCATCGCTGAATCTGCCCTGCTTAAAGAGCGACCGGGCCGCTCCCAGCGGCTCCTGGATCGCAGACGATTGCGCCCAGGCGGGCGACGCGAACAAGTAGAGGAGCAAGAGCAGGCATAGGGCCGGCATAGCTACAGAATGCCGGCGCTGCGGAATCTTGCGTCCTCTCTGTAATGAGAGGACCACTTATTCGCGGGCCGGCTTGAAATCGTACACTTCGAAGTTGACCAGGCCATCACGGTAATCAATCGTCATCTTCATTTGGACGAGAGTCTTGATTCCGACGAACCCGCCAATTTCGGTGCCGAAGGAATTGCTGGTGCTGGTGATATCAAAGACCGGAATGTCATCGCTACGGACACGCACCTTGCCGAACATCAGGATGGCCTTATCGCCGTTCAATACCTCTTTCACCCTGCCGCTGACGCCGCGCACTCCCATACCTTCATAGGTGAGCTTGGTTACCTGGTGGGCCAGTTTGGGCGAGACACTATTGAAGCTGGCGCCGGTATCGATCATGAGATTTCCCATTGCTTTATCGCTCACCACCACAGGCATGATGAGGTGATGGCCGAATTTCCAGATTTTTGTGTAAGCCTGCATCTCCGGGGCAATGTAGCGGTCCTGCCACTCATCGTCTTGCGAAGAGGCGTTAGGGTTCCTGGGCAGAGGGTTGAGCAACAGCTTCCATTCCTTGAAATCAAGGGTGATCAGGAACTCGCTGAACACGTCAGCGCCCATCAAGCCGGCTTCGTCGATAATGTCAGACCGGCTGGAAACCTCCACCAGACAGTTGTGAAACTCAATGCTTCCAATTTTGATCTTGTCCACCCAACCGATGTAGCCCTCAACCGGTCCTTTGTCCCCGATACCGCCGAAGTAACTGTCGGCGAGCTTTTCAACCCCGATTCTTTCCGCCAGCTTGCGCCCGATCAACAGGCCCGAGGCGCCGGTATCTAAAAGGACATCGGCTGAAACACGATCATTAAACTTGACGCTGACGCCAAAGCCTTTCCTGATGTTGGCAACGCCCTCGCTGTTCGCAGTAAAGGCATAGGCCTGCGAATGACCATAAGGCAACATCTTGATCTCAGTCGGCTTGATTTCTGTGGCTAGCGCCCAGGGCTTTTTCTTGGCAATGGCGGTCAGGAGATCAATATAGGCTTTCTCCCTTTCCGTAGGATGGTCGCCGATCAGCTTTTTCGCTTGCTCCAGTCGCTCGGCGTAAGGAAGCGTTTCCAGCCACCGGTCCGCAATCTGCTTGTCATCCGGGTCCAACTGATGCGCCTTGGCAAACGCCTCCTTGGCCCTCTTGTTCATTGAAACCATCTGGAACATGCGGCCCATGCCAAACTGGCCGCGAGCGGAGTTCGGATCCAACTTCAAAGCGGCCCGGTATTCAGCCTCAGTATCGGCGAATCGTCCCGCGCGAAAAGCAACGTCACCCACAGCGGCGTGGACCAGTGCGGAAGATGGCACGGCAGCCAGCGCCTGCTTGCCGGCCTCCTCGGCTTCATCAATCTGGTGCGAGCGCAACAGACTGCGAACCAGGCCCGCCTGAGCATCCGCTGACGTCGGATCTTTTTGCACAATGACTTTGAATGCCGCTGCAGCGTCCCTGAATTTTCCGTCTTTCATGAGCGCATGGGCGGCAAGCAGAGGCTCAGCGGCCGCGCTGGTGCTGGCGCTAGCCGAGGCGGG
>Ga0209647_1002579_pt1 | contig 14538 bp, 15 predicted proteins | sample GraSoi_2013_60cm_FD_185827 | JGI IMG/M metagenome (GOLD analysis project Ga0209647, IMG submission 185827) | Grasslands soil microbial communities from the Angelo Coastal Reserve, California, USA - Sample 9_17_2013_60cm (SPAdes) (version 2) | ecosystem: Environmental > Terrestrial > Soil >...
GACGCATGCCGAGGCCGCCTGTCAGTCGATCGGCGATATCGGCGATACCGCCGAGGCGCTGGTCAAGACCGGAGCCGACCTGCGGCAGGTCGCCGACGGCTTCAGGCAGGATCACGACCGCATGTCGAGCGAGCTCTCCGCCGCAGGGCTGCCCGGCGCCACGCCCTGAATCGGCCGCCTTCCCTTTCCTGCAGCGCCGGGGCGCGATGGCCGATCAGGCCGCCGTGCCCCGCGTGCGTTCGCGCTCGACCGAATTGACCTCGTCCGACACCGTGGTGCGGTGCATGTCGCGGCGATACCTGGTGTCGTCATAGGCCCGGCCGCGATGCATCGTGCAGCGATCGTCCCAGATGACGAGATCGCCGACACGCCAGCGGTGCTGATAGACGAATTGCGGCTGGGTGGCGAAGGCGATGAGCTCCTCGATCAGCCGGCGCCCTTCCTCGAGCGGCCGGCCGATGATGTGCGAGGCGTGCGAGGCGAGGTAGAGCGTCTTGCGGCCGGAGCCGGCATGGCGGCGCACGACCAGCTGCGGCACCGGCGGCAGCTCGCGGCGGATGTCCTCGTTGAACTCGGTGAAGCCGATGAGCGCGCGCGAGCGGAAGATGCTGTGCTCGGCGACGAGGCCTTCGAGCGCCCGCTTCCGCTCCTCGGGGAGCGCGTCATAGGCGGCGCGCAGATCGGCGAATTCCGTCTCGCCGCCCGCGGGCGGGATCTCGCGCGCCGAGAGCAGCGAACAGCGCGCCGGTACATATTTGAACGAGCTGTCGGTGTGCCACAGCTGGTTGCCGCGATTGAACAGCAGCCGCTTGTCTTCCGCCGACATGACGCGGCCCTCGGGATCGAGGTTCGAGATGTCGGCGATCTCGCGATGCGGCAGGCGCGACTTCTTGCTGCCGGCGTATTCGGGGCTGGTCTCGAGCGGGCCGAAGAGGCGGCTGAAAGCGATCTGCTGCTCGTCGCTGAGCGGCTGCTCGGGAAAGACGAGCACGGCATGCCGGTTGAAGGCCGCGTCGATGGTCGCAAAGGCGTCCGGCGGCACCGGCCGGCTCAGATCGACGCCGCGGATCTCGGCGCCGATATGCGGATGCAGCGGCGTGACGGTGATCGCCATCGGCTTCCTCCCGCTCAAGGGCGAAAATTATGAACCGGCGGGGCAGCACGATCAATCGCCTCGACTGGAACGTCAATCCAGGCCATCTGTTATCGCCCAAGGGGGTCGTGCGCCTCAGCGCGTGGCGTCGGCCAGCAGTCGCTCGACATAGTCCGGCACGAGGCGCGTGGCGGGTCCGTAGCAGCGCTCGACGAACAGCGTCGCCCCCTCCGACGGCTCGAGGTTGAGCTCCACGGTGTGCGCGCCGCGCCGCCGCGCTTCCTGCACGAAGCCCGCCGCCGGGTAGACGTTCCCGGAGGTGCCGATTGCGACGAACAGCTCGCAGCGGCCGAGCGCGTCGTAGATCAGATTCATCTCGAGCGGCATCTCGCCGAACCAAACGACGTGCGGACGCATGCCGCCCGCGCCCCTGCAGGCGGGACACGGCATCTCCAGCGACAGATCCTCGATATGCCCGCACACCGCGCCGCAGCCGCTGCAGCGCGCCTTCAGCATCTCGCCATGCATGTGCACGAGCTTTTCCGAGCCGGCGCGCTCATGCAAGTCGTCGATGTTCTGCGTCACCAGCAGGAAATCGCCGGGCCAGCGCCGCTCGAGATCGGCCAGTGCGCGATGGGCGGCGTTGGGCCGGACATTGGCGGACACCAAGCTGCGCCGGCGCGCATTGTAGAAGGCATGCACCTTGGCCGGATCGTGCGCGAAGGCCTCGGGCGTCGCGACATCCTCCAGCCGCACCGTGGCCCAGACACCGTCGGCGTCGCGAAAGGTGTCGAGCCCACTTTCCTTGCTGATGCCGGCGCCGGTCAGGATCACGAGAGGCGGGAAGGACATGGGGTTCCCGGCGCCAGTGTGAAGGCACCAGAGCTAGCGTGCTGGCCCCGTGCAATCAAGCGCCTGCCGGGCGCGCCGCCATTAGCGCCGCGCTAACCTGTTCCCGCGCTCTTTGCTCATGGCGCGGCGCCGTCGCCGCGGTTCATGCGGAGGCGGGGATCATGGCGATCCTGGGCATTCTCGGCGTGGTGCTGTGCGCGCTCAGCCCGGCCTGGGGCGCACGCGGACGGCACGGCGTAGCGCTCAGCCTCGCAGTTGCCGGTGCAGCGCTCGCCCTCATCGCCGCTCTCAGCCTCGTCTGAGCAGTATTCGGCCAGCCTAGCAAGAATGTTGGGTCTTTTATGTTTCATTCAATTGACGGTTTGGCGGACGGCATCTAACGTTGAAATCTGGTCTGCCGTGGCTAATCAAAAAAGAACGTTTCAAGGGAGTGAAACATGCACATATGGAAGACTTGGACCAAGGCATCGGCCTTGGCTCTCGGGCTCGGCGCTGTCGTCGCGCTCGCCTCCGCTCCGGCCGCGCAGGCCGATTCCGGGCCGCCGCAGTACAAGGTCGACCCGTCCTGGCCCAAGCAATTGCCCCATAACTGGCTCATCGGCCAGGTCGGCGGCCTCGTGGTCGACAGCCACGACCATATCTGGATCCTCCAGCGCCCGCGGACGCTCACCGCCGACGAAGCCGGTGCGGCGCAAACCCCGCCGCGGTCGCAATGCTGCTTCCCGGCCCCGTCGGTGATCGAATTCGACAAGGAGGGCAATGTGCTCCAGGCCTGGGGTGGGCCAGGCTACGTGCCGGATTGGCCCGCCACCGAGCACGGCATCTGGGTCGACAAGCAGGGCTTTGTTTGGCTCGCCGGCAATGGCGGCGGCGACCGCATGCTGCTCAAATTCACCAATAACGGCACATTGGTTGGGCAGATCGGCCATGCCGGCGACACCAGCCCCGAGAACAACACCGACACCACCAGGCTGGGTCAGGTGGCGAGCATGTGGGTGGACGATGCCGCCCACGAGGTCTACGTCGCCGACGGCTATCTCAACAAACGGATCGTCGTCTACGATTCCGACACCCTCGCCTTCAAGCGTGGCTGGGGAGCCTATGGCAAACCGCTGGCCGCCATCAGCAACCTCCCGGCGCCCGGGCCCTATAACCCCGCCGCGCCGCTCGACCTGGACTTCCGCAACCCCGTCCACTACGTCGCCTTGTCGAAGGACGGGTTCGTCTATGTCAGCGACCGCGTCAACGACCGGACCCAGGTCTTCACCAAGCAGGGTGCGTTCGTGAAGGAGTTCTTCCTCCGCCCGCAGACGCTCGGCAACGGGTCGGTTTGGCAAGCCACCCCGTCGGGCGATGCGAAGCAGACCTATCTGCTGGTGCCCGACGGCGAGAACAACGTGGTGTGGATCCTGAACCGGGCAACCGGGGCCGTCGTGTCCAGCTTAGGGCACAATGGCCGCAACGCCGGCTTCTTCCACTGGGTGCATGTCGGCGGCCTGGACTCGGAAGCGACCTTGTACCTGGGCGAAGTCGATACCGGCAAGCGCGTCCAGAAATTCGTGCTGAAGGGCGATGACGACCGCGACGACGAAGGGGATCGCGACGACCGGCACTGACACTCGCCTGCCGATCGAGATTGATTGATTGTTCGCGCGGTGGCCGGCGACCCCGGCCACCGCGCTCTTTTTCGAACACGCCCGGAACTGTCGCGCGGCCCCGCGGCGGCCGCCCCTGTGGCTCAGTCGCAACGCTTCAGCAGCACGGCGAACATCTTTGCCGGCCGGTCGCCCTCGTTGCGGACGTCATGCGGGATCAAGCCCGGCAGCCAGTAGGCCTTGCCAGCCTGCAGCACCTGATGCGACAGCGGACTGTCCAGCGTCACTTCGCCGTCGGCGACGATGCCGATTTCCGCCTCGATCCCCTGGTGCTGTCCGCTTCCCGCCCCGGGCGGCAGCGAGGAGACCTCGACGCGCACAGAGGGGTTGTCCAGGACCGTCTGGGGCGCGACGGTTTGCGCCGCCACGGCGAGCGGAAACACGCCGACCGCGAGGGTCGCAACCAGCACCAAGGCTCTCATGTCGCATTCTCCTTCGAGCGAGTGACCGGGCAAGGTCGCGGGCGTCATCGGCCGCGCCGATGAAGCTCGCCGGCGCAACCGCGGCGTCGGGGCGCGCCTCGACGATCGGCTGCGCGATGATCCAGAGGCTCACCATGGTGTAGCCCACCATGAGGACGAGCATCGGCAACTGGCTGCGCAGCGCCGCGCGCCGTGTCGCATACTCGCGCAGCGCGACGATGTGAGCGACGGCGACGGCGATGACATGGCCGAGCACGATGGCGATCACCGCCGAGTACCACGCAAAGCGCGCGCCGACGACGTCGATGTCGGGCCGGTAATGCGCGGTGCCCAGGAGGTTCCAGCCGAAGCCGAGGGGATCCGAGCCGAGGCGGACGATCAGCTGGCCCTGGATCAGCAGATAGGTGAAGTCGTGCGCCAGGTGATAGGCGATGGCGATCGGCACCAGCGACAGCACGAAGAGGCGGGCCGTGGTTGCCGCGGCGAGCTCGCCGCCGGCCGCGACCGCCATCCACCAGGCAAAGAAGCGGTAGACGACGATGAAGGCGACGGCGAACAACGCCAGCCCGGCCGTGCCGATGACGGCGAGCCGCGTCGCGCCGGGTCCCGGCAGGGCGTGGTAGAGCGCGTTCTCGACTGTCGCCCAGAGCGGGGTCGCGGTGAAACCGTCGAAGGTGACGGCGGAAAGCATCAGCAGCACGAACACGACCATCGACGGCGTGATGTCGCTCGTCCGCAGCAAGCCGACGCCGACGGGCCGCAGGTTCCATTCGCGCTCGGCCGGCGGCGCGCGATCGAAGCAGTCGCTGCAGTTCATGCAGTTCTCGCCGCCATCGCCCCCTTCGCCGCCGGGGCACGGGCACAGCCGCGCCCCGGTGCGGATCTCCATCGGCGCGAACCGGGCGAGGATGCCGAACGCCACCGCGAAGGGATCGCCGTTTTGCAGCCACGCGGTCCGCCCGACCAGGAACATCGCCGCCCAGGTCACGACGGAATAGAAGATGACCAGGAGCCCGAGCTGGGCGGGGATCGCGCGGCCGCTGAAGACCAGCTCGGTCCACGCGAAGGCGGCGAAAAGCGCGCTGGCCGGCCACGCGCCCAGGCGCGCCGGCCAGCGCAGGCCGAGCGTCGGCCGCGGCGCGCCGGGACAGCGCCGCGCGGCCGCCTCGACCCATGCGAATGCCGCGGCCCAAGGATTGATCACCGCCCATATGTTGCCGACCAGCGCCGATAGATAGGCGAACCCCACCCACCACACGATCCATATCGCGGTCGGCGCCAGGTTTCGCGTCGGCGTCTGGTCGCCGAAGAGCCCGGCGGCGACGTTGACCAGCAGCAGCGCCAGCGACAGGATTTGCGCCACGAGGCGCGTGCGCCGGGCGGCGACAAGGCGAGCGAGCGGCCAGCGCAGCAGGTTGAGGCGCGGATAGCGCGCGGCGCTCGGCCGCCATCGCATGAAGAGGCCGATAGCGACGAAGGAGAAGGCGACGACAGCCGCCGCTCCCGCGATCCAAAGCCCGAGCGGCACGGGCAGGTCGTAGCGCTGGCCGAAGCCATGCGCGCCAGCGCTGCCGGCGGCGACGGCGGCAAACGCGCCGCCGACGGTGCAGCGCGCGAGGAGGCGCAGACGCATGACGCCCGGCGTCGCGAGCCTCACCGCGGCCGGACCTCGAGATAGCCGATCACCTTCTCGTCGCCGCGCCGGTCGCCATGCACCTCGATCGGGAAGCGGCCGGTCGCCCGCGCGGTGAAGCGCAACAGCACGGTTGCGCCCGGCGACAGCTTCTCCTCGATGTCATAGCCGTGCAGATGAACTGCGACCGGCTTGTCGCTGGTGAGGCGCAGCGTCAGCTCGTCGCCCTGCGAGACCGCGACCAGCCGCTGGTCTTGCGGCAGCTCTCCGTTGCTGATGACAAGGTCGACCGACCGCGACTGCGCGACGGCTTGCGCGGCGATGAGACACAGGGTCATCAACGGCGCGGCGACATAGGTCGCGATTCGCTGCTGCATGATCGGCCCGAAAACCCTCCCGCCACGGTCGATGTCAGGGCGCGCGCCCACCGGCGTCCTCGGCGACCCTTCGGTCACGGGGCGCGCATCTGCCGGATCTTGCTGTTGACCTGCTCGACGGCGCGGCGCAGCGCGGAGAAGTCGCTCACCGGGAGGTACAAGCTCGGCACCTCCCAGACTTGCTTCAGGGCCAGCCGCGGCAGATCGCTCGAGGACCACGCCTGAATGTAGACGATCGATTCATCGCGAATCCGGATGACGCCGATGCGCATGGTATCGCCGTGAAATTCGAGGTCACCCACCTCCGCGGCGGAGCGCGCGGCGGCAGAGCCGACCGCTCCGGCCATGTCGGCGATCGTTCCGGCGAGTTCGGGAACGTCGGCCTCGTCCACCAGCGCCGTCCCCAGCGAATAGGTCTGGCCCTGCAGCCCGGTCGTCACCGACAAGGCGACGCGCATCGCCAAATGCTGCTGATTCATCCGTCCCAAAGGATAGGCGCGCAGCAGCTCGAAGGCGACCTCGCCCGCCCGCGTCGTCGTGGCGGGCATGCCGGCGCTGCGTGGGAAATCGGGCGCTTTCGTCGCCGCGACGGGAATGGTGGCGACCGGATAGGTCTCCCTGACGCAAGGGGTGCAATTCGACAGCACGAACGATTCGTAATGCGTCAGGATCGCGGTCGCGCCGGAAGCGGGCGCCGGAACGCCGTCCGCCCGCGCGCCGCGGCTGGCGACGGCGACGAGCGCCAGCGCCAGAGCGGTGGCCGCCAGGCATCGGGGCGCCGCGCCGCCGATCCGGCGTGCGATCTGTTTCAGCTGGCCGCGGACGGGCGGCCGCGGCAGCGAGATCGACCCGGCAATGGGCATGCCGCCTTCCGAAGGTTCCTGCAATTGCTTGACGTCTTATATTTTGCCGGCCCTGCCCCGGCAACCCGATTTCCGCGCCGCGCCGGCGTCCGCGACTGATCGTCAGCGCGGCGGCAAGCCTTCAAGCCAGGACTCCAGGCATTGCGCGGCGCGCGGCGCAAGCGGCGGCGCCCAATGCCGGGCCTCCGCACGCAGCACCGGCACGGAAAGGCTGGGGGTTGCGGCCACTTCGCAGGCATGGCCGATATACCAGCGCTCGAGCCCGGTGGCGGTCGCCTCGAGATGGCATTGCAGGGCGAGTCCGTGGCGCTCCCAGGCGAAGGCCTGGTTCTTGTAGCGCGGCGTCGAGGCGAGCAGGCCCGCGCCTTGCGGCAGGTCGAACGTGTCGCCGTGCCAATGCAGCACCGGCGTGCCGTCGCCGAGCGGCGCCAAGCAGGAGCCGCGACCGGCCTCGGTGAGCTGCAGCGGCGCCCAGCCGATCTCCTTGCCCGTGCCGGGATAGACGCGCGCCCCCAGCGCGCGCGCCATGAGCTGGCTGCCGAGGCAGATGCCGAGCACCGGCCGGCCGGCGGCGAGACGATGCTCGATGACGCGCAGCTCGTCCTTCAGGAAGGGGTAGAGCTCTTCCTCGTAGGCGCCGATCGGCCCGCCCAGCACGACCAGCAGATCCGCCGCCGCCACCTCGGCAGCGGCGAGGTCGTCGACCGCGGCATCGCGATAGGAGATCGTCCAGCCGCCGTGCTCGAGCACCGCGGCGAAGGCGCCGAGATCCTCGAACGCGACGTGGCGGATGGCGACGGCGCCGGGCATCGGCCAGTGCCTAGAGGACCGTGAGCATGCCGGCGACCAGCGGATGGCGCACGATGTCGCGATCGTTGAGGCGAACCACGGCGATCTCCGGCACCGCCTCGAGGCGGCGCGCGATGTCCGACAGCCCGGAGAGGCCGTCGAGCAGGTCGCTTTGGTCGGGGTCGCCGGTGAGGATCATGGTCGAATGCCAGCCCAGCCGCGTCAGCAGCATCTTGATCTGGCCGTAGGTGCAGTTCTGCGCCTCATCGATGACGACGAACGCGTTGTTGAGCGTGCGGCCGCGCATATATGCCACCGGCGCGATCTCGATCGCGCCCTCGGTCATGAACTGGCGCAGCCGCTTGCCGCCGATGCGCTCGTTGAGCGCGTCATAGAGCGGTCGCAGATAGGGCGCCAGCTTCTCGTGCAGGTCGCCGGGCAGGAAGCCCAGGCTCTCGCCGGCCTCGATCGCCGGGCGGGTAAGCACGATACGGCCAACCTTGCCGCCCTCGAGCGCCTCGACCGCGGCGGTGATGGCGAGATAGGTCTTGCCGGTGCCCGCCGGCCCGAGCGCCAGCGTCAGGGCGTGGCGCTCGATCGCCGCCATGAGCGCGCGCTGTCCGTCGCTTTGCGGCCGCACCTTGCGCAGATAACTCTGTTCGCGCGTCGACTCGCGCTCCACCGCCAGCGGGTGCCAGTTCGGCCCGAACAGCGGCGCCACGGCGCCGCCGGGTGAGTGTGCGGGAGCTTCGCGAGTCGAGCGTTTGGCCATGCCGGAATCCTTTGCGAGCGGAACAAACGAAGGAGCGGGAAAGCAAAACGCCTCCGCGCGGGGCGGGAGGCGTTTTTCAGGCGCGATGCCGTGGGATGGCCCGGAAGGAGGCCGGGATCGGGCCAGGGCAGCACAGGCGTGAAGCCAAGGAGTAACGGCATCGACGCCAGCGACGATACCGGCAAAGCGAACGCCTGTCACTATGAGTTGCCCATCGCGACGCGAATTTCGCAACATCTGGTGGTCATTTCGGTCGCACCCCGCCGACTCGGCGGTGGCGAGGTGGTCGAGGGCGTCGGCGGCAGCTAGGCGCGCGACCGCTCCAGGAAGGGCGAGTAGTCGCGGAAGCGCCAGCGCAGCGGCAGCGCGTTTTCGGCGCGCCGCCGGCCCGCCACATGGAAGCGGACCAGCCGCTGCGCGCCGGCGACCGCGGCGACCTCCGGCCCGTCCCAGATGATTTCGGCCGCGGCCGCGACCTGCAGCGTGGCGCCGGCGGCGAAATCGAGGAAGAGCAGCCCGCAGCGCGGATTGAGCAGCAGGTTGCCGAGCGTGTTGAAATAGAAATTTCCGCTGAAATCGGGCACGGTCAGCGTGCGCTCGTCATCGACGCGCACGAAGCCCGGCAATCCGCCGCGATGCGACGCATCGACGCCATGGCCCGGCTCCTCGCTGCGGCCCAGCGCGCTGGCGATGAAGAAGGTGTCCGCGGCGACGATCGTGGCGCGTTCGGCCGCGCCGAGCGCTCGCCCCTCCTCGATTTGGCGCGGCCCCTGCTCGCCATCCGTCGTCGCTCGCCAGTCGCGCGCCTGGATGTATTTCGGGCAGTTGCCGAAGGACTGCGTCACGCCGATGTCGAATCCGCTTTCGTCGACGGCTTTCACCACGCCATTGGCGCGGTTGCGGCGGCGCGTCGCGAAGTCGATGCCGACGACGCCGACATCGCTGCCGGGCCTGAGATTGGCGGCTGCCGCATCGCCGGCAGGCGGCCGCGCCCGGACGCGCAGCGTGGCCGCATCGGGCGTGCTGGCGAAGCCCGGCGCGCCCGCGACGATCGAGGCCGAGGGCCAGCCTGCAGCATCCACGGTGCCGAGCACGAGAAACGGCAGCGCCGCGAAGAACTCGCGATGCTGGTCGGGCATGAAATTGCGCAGCACGCGCCGCCCGACCGCCTCCATCTTGTCGCGCACGCCCAGCCTTTGCTGGATAGCGCGCTCGCCGGGATGAAACGGCGAGCCGCCGCAGGATTGATCGACCATGGACATGGGCGCAGCTCAGGCCGGAGCCGGCGCGCCCATTGTGCGTGCCGGGCACAGCGGCACGATCACTTGGTCAGGCCCTCGGCCTTCATTGCCTCTTGCACCTTGGGCCGACCGCCGACGCGGTCTATGTAGGCCTTGAGGTTGGGCCAGCGCGACAGGTCGATGTCCTTGTATTTCGACCAGCCGACGACGGTGAAGGCGTAGGCGTCGGGCACGGTGAACTTGTCGCCCATCAGGTACGGCCGCTTCCCCAGCTCCTTGTCGAGGAAGCTGAACTTGTTGGCCAGGTTCTCCTTGGTGATCTTCACGAATTCCTCGGGCGTGTTGGGCCGGAACAGCGGCGCGAACACCTTGTGCAGCTCGGAGGTGACGAAGTTGAGCCATTCCTGCATGCGGTAGCGCGGCATGGTGCCCGCCTTGGGCGCGAGCCCCGTCTCCGGCTTCTGATCGGCAATGTACTGCACGATCGCCGGGCCCTCGGTGAGGACCTCGCCGTTGTCGAGCTTCAGCACCGGCACCTGCCCCTTGGGATTGATCTCGAGGAAATCCCCGCCCGATTTGAGCTTCTTGGTCTGGAGATTGACCTGCTCTAGGTCAAAGGGGAGACCAGCCTCGCGAAGCACGATGTGCGGCGAGAGAGAGCAGGCGCCGGGAGAGAAGTACAGCTTGACCATGTGTGACCTCCTTTGCGTCTATGCTTGTCTCTGTATCCGTGACAGGTACATCTGCGGATTATTTGGCTTCGCCGCGATAAGTCGAGTCACATCTGCAAGAGTGCAGCGCCGGAGTTGGCTCTCGAACGCCTGCTCCGCCGGGGCGATCACGGCGTCGAGCGCGCCCTCGATGTAGCGCCCGACGGCACAGCGCGGGTTGGGGTTGCCGTGGATCGCCAGACGGTGCTCGTCTTCCATGTCGACCGCGCGATAGATGTCGAGCAGCGTGATCTTTCCAGCCGGCCGCGCCAGCCGCGCACCGGCAATTCCAGCCGAGGATTCAACGATCTCGGCGCGCGCCAGCATCGCCAGCAGCCGCCGCACGAAGCTCGCATTCGTGCCGACGCTGTCGGCGACGCTTTCCGACGTCAGACGCCTGCCGTCGAAATGATCGATCAGCGCCAGCGCGTGCACCGCCACCGAAAACCGCGTCGCGCGTGCCATGTTGTATCCATATCAGATACAGCGCGCGGCGTCAACCGCGAAGCGAGTTCGGCGCCGCTTCGCTCTTGAACGGCCGCGCCAGCAGCGCCGCGATCGCCTGATCGACGGCGGCTCCGCGATGGAGGATGGCATCGACCGCGGCGGTGATGGGCATGTCGACGCCGAGCCGCCGCGCCAGCGCCGCCGCCGCCGCCGCCGAAGTGACCCCCTCCGCCACCGAGCGCCGCTCGGCCAGGATGTCGCTGAGCGCGCGGCCCTCGCCCAGCGCCACGCCCAGCGAATGATTGCGCGATTGCAGGCCGGTACAGGTGAGCACCAGGTCGCCCAGCCCCGACAGGCCCATCAGCGTCTCCGCCCGCCCGCCCTTGGCGAGCGCGAGCCGCACCATCTCGGCGAGGCCGCGGGTGATCAGCGCGGCGCGCGCGTTGTCGCCGAGCTTGCGGCCCGTGACGATGCCGCAGGCGATCGCCAGCACGTTCTTGACCGCGCCGCCGACCTCTGCGCCGAGCGCGTCGTCGGACAGGTAGGGACGGAAGCTGCGCGTGCCCAGCGCGGCGATGAGGCGCTGTCCCAGCGCCGCGTCCGTCGCCGCCAGCGTCACCGCGGTCGGCAGGCCGCGCGCCACTTCGCCGGCGAAAGTCGGACCCGACAGGACGGCGATGGCCGCGCCCGGCAGGCTTGCCGCGGCGATCTCGCTCATCAGCGCGCCGCTCTTCTCCTCGATGCCCTTGGTACAGATCACCACCGGCATGCCCGCCGGGAGATGCCGCGCAAGAGCCGTCGCCAGCGCGCGCAGGTGCTGCGCCGGCGCCACCAGCAGCAGCGCATCCGCCGCCGCCGCCTCGCCGAGCTCCAGGGTGGCGCGGATGGCCGGATCGAGCGGCACGTCCGGCAGGAACAACGGGTTGAGGTGGTCGCGGTTGATCGCCGCCACGACTTCGGCCTCGCGCGCCCACAACACCACCGCACGCCCGGCGCGGCGCGCGGTGAGCGCCAGCGCGGTACCCCACGCGCCGCCGCCGACGATGCCGATGCGCTCGATGGCGGCGCTGCTGTCCATGACGCTTGCCCCTCGCCTCACCAAGACGAGCGAAGGTTAGCGGCGGCGAGCGCCGCGCGCCAGGGAGCGAGCGCCGTTACTTCACCGTGTCGGCGCCGGCCTTGCAGGTGACGCCGTCCTGCGCGCCCGTGCCGCCGCTGCAGCCGATGGCGCCGATGAGCTTGCCGCCCTCGACCAGCGGGAAGCCGCCGTCCGAGGGAACCACGCCGTGGAGGAAGGCGATGTACACATGGCCGCCTTCGACCGCGTCGAAGAACGCCTTAGTCGGCCGGCGGAAGGTCGCCGACGCGCGCGCCTTGTCCTGCGAGATCTGCACCGAGGCGAGCTGCGCTCCGTCCATCTTCTCGAAATAGACGAGCTCGCCCGCCGGACCGACGACGGTGATGTTCATTTTCCAATTATGCTTCTTCGCTTCAGCCTCGGCGGCGGCGAGCACGTGCTTCGCCTGCTCCAGGCCGATCGGCATGCCGTAGGGAATGTCGAACGGCATCTGCTCCGGCACCGGTGCCGGCGCCGCGGGCTGCTGTGCCAAAGCGACACTGGAAATAGCGGTGATGAAGGCGACGCCGGCGAGCAGTCTCAATGCGGTATTTTTCATGGTTCCTCCCCTGGAACGCGCGCAGTGTTTTTTGTCGGGCGATGCTAGCGAAGGGTGCGCGGAAATGCCATGGCGATCACGCCTTCACTCCGGCGCCGATCGCGCGCGCCGCGGATCGAGCGGCAAGCGCGGGCGCGCCGGTAGCTTCATTGCCGCGGCCAGGGGCTGGCCGCTACTGTCGCCGCCATGCTGGTGCTGGGCATCGAGACGAGTTGCGACGAGACCGCGGCGGCCGTGGTGAGCGACGAGGGGGAGCGCATCCGTGCCAACCTCGTGCTGTCGCAGCTCGCCGAGCATCAGCCGCACGGCGGCGTCGTGCCGGAGATCGCGGCGCGCGCCCATCTCGACCATCTCGACGGGCTCATCGCCCGCGCGCTGGCGGCGGCCGGCATCTCCTTCGCCGATCTCGACGGCGTCGCCGCCACCGGCGGCCCCGGCCTGATCGGCGGCGTCATCGTCGGCGTAACCGAAGCCAAGGCGATCGCGCTGGCGCGGCGGCTACCCTTCATTGCCGTCAACCACCTCGAAGGCCACGCGCTTACCGTGCGCCTCGTCGCGGACATCGGCTTTCCCTATCTGCTGCTGCTGGTGTCCGGCGGCCATTGTCAGCTCCTCATCGTCGAGGGCATCGGCCGCTACCGACGGCTCGGCACCACCATCGACGACGCCGCCGGCGAATGCTTCGACAAAGGCGCGAAGCTGCTCGGCCTCGACTACCCGGGCGGCCCGGCGATCGAGCGCGCCGCCGCTGCGGGCGATGCCACGCGCATCATCCTGCCGCGGCCGATGAAGGGCCGGCCCGGCTGCGACTTCTCCTTCTCCGGGCTCAAGACCGCGCTGCGCCAGGCAGTGGCGGAGCGCGCCTCAGGCGACGGCCGGCTCGCGCCCAAGGATACCGCCGACCTCGCGGCGGCGCTGCAGGCGGCGATCGGCGACAGCCTGATCGACCGGACCGCCAATGCCGTGGCGCTGTTCCGTGCTCGCCATCCCGCCGGCAACAGCCTCGTCGTCGCCGGCGGCGTCGCCGCCAACGCCGCGCTGCGCCGCCGGCTCGGCGATCTGGCGCAGCGCCATGGCCTCGATTTCATCGCGCCGCCGCCGGCGCTCTGCACCGACAACGGCGCGATGATCGCCTGGGCGGGCCTCGAGCGGCTGCGCCTCGGCCTCACGGACGGGCTCGACTTCGCCCCTCGCCCGCGCTGGCCGCTCGATCCCGACGCCGCGCCGGCCATTGGCGCTGGCGTCAAGGCGTGATCCGGCCGGATCCGGGCTGGCCGACCAATGCGCTTGCCGCCGAAAATTGGCTTTGTTTCGTAATTTTCACCTTTGCGCCGACGTCTGCTCCCGCTGCGCCGTGAACGCCATGATGCGCTCCATTGAACGCTAGTTGCGTACGAAGATATATGGCGCGCGGCTCTCCTGGTCAAGCTCGTGGACGAGGTCGATGCACTCGCCGCAGCAACGCGAGGCGCGCGTGGCCCGAGGCTTCCCTTGTGCGCGGCCAGCGCCTAAAGAAAGGGCATGGCACGGCCTCTCCTGCGCATCGGCACGCGTGGCAGCGCGTTGGCGCTCGCCCAGGCGGCCGAGCTGCGGGCGCGGCTGGCGCAAGCCCATGCCGAGCTGGCCGCGCCCGGCGCGATCGAGACGGTGGCGATCCGCACCACGGGCGACCGGCTCGACGACCGCGCGCTCGCCGCGCTCGGCGGCAAAGGCCTGTTTACGAAGGAGCTCGAGGAGGCGCTGCTCGCAGGATCCATCGACTGCGCCGTGCATTCCGCCAAGGATCTGCCGAGCCTGCTGCCGGACGGGCTGGCCCTGGTCTGCCATCTGCCCCGCGAGGACCCGCGCGACGCCTTCTTCTCGTTGCAGGCCGCGAGCCTCGCGGCGCTGCCACCGGGCGCCGTGGTCGGCACGTCCTCGCCGCGCCGACGCGCCCAAGTGCTGCGTGCACGCCCCGACCTGCGCATCGTGCCGCTGCGCGGCAATGTCGACACGCGCCTGACGAAGC
>Ga0209647_1002580_pt1 | contig 14538 bp, 8 predicted proteins | sample GraSoi_2013_60cm_FD_185827 | JGI IMG/M metagenome (GOLD analysis project Ga0209647, IMG submission 185827) | Grasslands soil microbial communities from the Angelo Coastal Reserve, California, USA - Sample 9_17_2013_60cm (SPAdes) (version 2) | ecosystem: Environmental > Terrestrial > Soil >...
GATAGATTTTCGCAAAGATCCTGATCCTACCTCTTATTGAGGCGAGGTTGGTACACGTGCGAAAGCTGTCTGGAGCGCAGCGGCACATTCAGCCAGCGCTTGTTTGCTTTGCTCAAAAGGTTGCCTCACAAATTCATGAAGCATGCCGTAATAGCGGCTCACCGTCACGGGCACGCCTGCTTCCTTCAGTCGTTGGCCATACTGCTCACCCTCATCGCGCATCGTGTCGTACTCGGCGGTGATGATAAGCGCTGGGGGCAGTCCACGCAAGGATGGAGCCAGAAGTGGTGACGCATAAGGATGCTCCATCTCCTCCGCACTGTTCAGATAATGGTTGGTGAACCAGGCATGATCCTCTTTGGTCAGGTTGCCATACTTGCCCGCATAGGCTTCGACGGAAGGTGTCTCCCTCCTGAAATCGGTATCCGGATAGATCATCAGTTGGAAGACCAATGCAGGACCTCCCTGATCGCGGGCCATCTGCGCGACGACTGCGGTGAGATTGCCACCTGCGCTATCGCCGCCCAGGGCGATCCTGGAGGCGTCACCGTTGAACTCAACTGCGTGCCTGGCAACCCACTGCGTCGCGGTGTAGCACGCTTTTGGTGCGGCAGGAAATTTGTGTTCGGGGGCCAGCGGATAGGCCACCGACACGACGAGACAATTGGCTCCGTTCGCCAGGCGGCGGCAGATTCTATCGTGGGTATCCAGATCACCCACGACAAACCCCCCGCCATGAAAGAAGACGAGGATGGGGAACGGGCCACTGCCTTCTGGCGTATAGATGCGAATGGGAAGCGCGTCTGTTGGACCAGGAATGGTGCGGTCTGCAACACAGGCAATCGGTTCCGGCGCACCAAGTTGTGCAAGCTGCATCCTCATTCCCTGGCGGAGCTGTTCTGGAACAAGGGTATGGATCGGAGGCATCTTGAAAGCAGCGAGCCGTTCCAGATAGGCTTGAGCTTGAGGGTCGAGTGACATGTGGTTTTTCTCCTTTATATCTGTATGTAAGTAGAAACAGGGCAAAGTTAGGAAAAAGCGCAGATTTTGCGTCACATGGCAGAGCTACTCATTCAAAAAGTATTCGCTAACTGCCCCGGCTACTTCCTGGGGGCCGGTTTTATCGAGGCCGAAGTGGTCGAGTGCTGGAAATTCCCGCGTCTCAGCGCGCTGGAAGACCGCTGCGAGCCGCTTCATGCTGGCATCCGCCTGCGGGGTATAGCCTTTGCCACCATGCATGAGCAGGACGCAGGCGGAGATTTGCCGATAGTTTTCATAGCTGTTGTCGAGGCGCACTACTTCTTTGTGTTCGCGCAGATTTTCCTGGAGCAGGCTCAGGAGAATCTTGATCTCGTGCGATTTTATGACCAGCGGCATTGTGAGCTTCATCAGCCAGGGCGGCGCTTTGCGCGCGGCCTCGGGACCCATGGCGCGGATGAACTCAATAAAGGCATCGAGCTTCTTACCCTCGGCCAGCTTCTTCTCGTATCCGGATATCCAGTCTGCCGGGATGGAGCCGTCAATGGAGACGCCGGGCTCGTAGACGGCTACTCTGGCGAAGGCCCGGTTGTCGCGCGCGGCTTCCAGGGCGACAAGGCCGCCGAAGCTGTGGCCGACGAGTAGGGACGCACCGGTCTTGCGTTGCAGAGCGAGCACATCCTCGCACTCTTTCACAATGCTGTAATCATTGCCCTGTGGCCCGCTTTGGCCGCGCCCGCGCCGCTCGATGGTGTGAACGGTGAAATGCTCGGCCAGAGCGCGCGCGAAGGCAGTATAGTCGCTGGCTAGCGAGAGCGCGCCGGGCACCACAATCACCGCTGGCCCGCTGCCCACGCTCAGATAGCTAATCGTGGTTCCGTCTGAAGATCGCACAGTGCTGGTAGTGTTTCTGGTCGTGGTCGTGTCATGCTCAATCATCATAATGGCTCTTTCTGTGTTGAAAAATCGTTTGAGAGATGTGTTTTTCGTTTCATTGCCCAGAGTATAGCTGGCAAAAGGGGAGCTGCGCGCCGCCCGACCGGGTGATTGTCAGGGTGGTTGTGATGTTCGATCACCCTGGATGCGGCTTTACCGATGCAAACACATCATCCGGCGTGCATGGGTGGAATGTGTCCCTAGATTAATTTCAGACGCCTGGCGGCTGCGCCAGCTTCGACACGGTTGTTGACGTTGAGTTTGCGGTAGAGGTTTTTGACGTGGCTTTTGACGGTGTTGACGGAGATGATAAGTTCTTCGGCGATTTCGGGGTTGCTGCGCCCGGCCATGAGAAGGGTAAGCACGCACTGTTCCTGGGCAGAGAGCGGTTCGAGCAGCGGAGTATCCGCGCTGGCTGGTTGGGGAGAGAAGGGGTGAGCGAAGGCATGGAGAATGGCCTGGGCGTAGGCGCGCAGGTTTTTTTGGGTGAGGGATGGCGCGATTTCGCGCAGAAGATTAGCCAGGGGCTGGCCTTCGTCGAGAAAGAGGCGCAAGAAGCCTTCGCCACGCGCCTGGGCAAGGACGGCAGTGAGGTGCAGATTGCTCTCCGGTCCCTGTTTGAGCGCAGCGTGGGCGAGCGCGATGAGTACCTGGATTTCCAGCGCTCTCAATACATGTTGGCCCTCCTGAGCGCTGGCGAGAAGTTGCGCAAGCAGAGGCAGGGCGATCGCGGCCTCGTTACGGACCAGGTGCAGGCGCGCTGCGAGCAGGAGTGTGGACTGCTGTTGTAGCAGTGAAAGCTCCTGCTCAGGGCTGGCAAGCGCGTCAAGCGTGTGTTCTGCTGCCTGGAGAGCGCCATCACAAATCTGCGTGCCTGTTTGCCAGATGAGCACATCGGGGACGAGTTGGCGCGTATGTTCGGCAGATTGCAGGCGCACGAGGAGCGTGGAGAGAGCTCCCTGGGCCTCGGCCTCTTTCCCGCGCACGCGCAGGATCAGGAGTCGCAAGAGTTCTAACTGGGTACATGTGATTTCCTCTCCCATCGGAAAATTGCCCTGGTAGTGATGACGAGATGCCTCGCGGATTAGTTCATCCACCCTGTCAAGCTCGTTCCGCTCGTAGGCAAGGCGGATAAACCCGCAAGCAAGTTGCGCGCGAAAAATCTCTTCGCCAGTCTCATCCGGCCAGGGAGGCTCGGCCAGTGCTCGCCGATAATAGGCGTCCGCCTGGTGCAATTCACCCATTTCGAGAGATACGTCGCCCAGCATACGCTCGATGACGCGGGTGAAGACACGATCCTTGACACGCAGGCTAAGGGTATAGCCTGCAAGGAGATACTGGCGGGCGCGGGTGAAGGTGCCTGTCTGCATGGCTTCCATGCCCAGCGTGATCAAGCAACCGCAGTGCCATTCGATCCACTCCGCTGGCCGCTGCTGATATGCCTGTTCAGTGCTGACGGGCAGAAGTTGGAGCGCCAAACGCGCGTAGGAGGCGGCAGACGTGACGAAGCTGTGAACGATGGTAAAGGTTGCGCGAAAGGCGTAGAGGATGCCGACCTGGAGCAAGTCTCCCTGCTCGCGCCAGCCCTTTTCCGCCAGTTGGAGCAGGTCTTCGGCTGGCTCGATGCGCCAGACTCCACCTGGCTGCTTTTCGGTAAAGATGCGTGCTTGGGCGAGGAGAAAACAGAGGACAGGGTGCATGGCTATGAGCATTTGTGGCACCTGTTCCAGCCAGCGCCGCGTGGTGTGGTACTCGTGGAAGTAGGCGTGCTCGTTGAGTTCTTCGATCAGCAGCCCTGCGCGCTCGAAGTCTTGCACGAACAGGGCGGCCTCGATGGCTTCCGCAAGCATGGCGTGATCTTCATACCAGGAGCTGGCTAGGACGGACAGTTCGCGCAGCGTCCCGGCTCCCAAACGGCGCTCTGCCTCGGCCCGCATGGCTTCAGCGAAGAGGGCATGATAGCGATACCACTCGCCCGCACTGTCCAGTGCTTCCAAAAAGAAACCGGAGCGCGCAACCTCCTCCAGCCACTCGGTGCCATCGTGCCGACCTGTCAGCGCATCACACAGCGAGCCGCTCAGACGACTGAGCAGGCTGGTCTGGAGTAAAAAGAGCTGGAGCGGCTCCGGCTGGGCGGCGAGTACTTCGCTCAGGAAAAACTCCTGGATAGGGCGATGAGCGCGCTCTGCCGTGGAATCCGCGCTCAGTTGTTTGAGAGCATCCTCGATTGCCCGGGGCGTCGTCTGGCTTTGCAAGCTCAGCGCGAACAGGCGCAGACCAGCGGCCCAGCCCTCCAGTTGCGTATAGAGCGTGTGTAGGGACTCCTCGGCGGGTGCCTGCGGGAGGAATTGCTGGAGGAAGAGCGCCGTTTCCTCCAGGGAGAAGCGCAGTTGGGAGGCCTGTAGCTCCAGCAGGTCACCACGCGCGCGCCAGCGCACCAGCGGGAGCGGTGGCAGGCTGCGCGTCAGGATGATGACATGGAGAGAGGCTGGCAAGTGCTCGATGAAAAAGACCAGCGTTTCGTGGATCTGAGCATGCTTAATCAGATGATAATCCTCCAGAACCACCACGCCTTCCTGGACAAAGCGGCTTAGGTCGTTGAGCAGAAACGTCAACGCTGTCTGTAGTGGCGACTGCGCGAAGGGCAGGCGGGCACCTTGGGAGAGCTGCACCAGGGCTTTCTGGCCGATCCGCTCATCGGAAAGCTGGCAGGCGGCGATCAGCGCCGACCAGAAACGCAGCGGATCGTTATCGCCGTCCTCAAGCGAAAGCCAAGCCACAAACGTAGGAGCCTGAGCCTGGCGACGCGCGAGCCAGCGGCTGACCAGCGTGGTCTTGCCAAAACCAGCCGGAGCGTGTAGCAGCGTCAGCTTCTGCTGTCGCCCGCCATCCAACAGCACCAACTGGTGAGCGCGTTCGACCAGTTGCGGAGGTTGCCGCGGAGGCCGCAGTCGGGTCTCCAGCAGTGGAGTGGCCACTGGATTCGAGCCTCCCTCGCGTTCAGCCAGACGCGCCACCCCAGAGATTTCCTCAATCGCTCTTTCTTCACTTGCTATCCGTGCTGAAAGCGTCTGCGCAATCTTCCTGAGCCGCTCTAGCGTCAGATCCTCCGCCTTGCCCATGTACGCGCGATACAGCCTGCCCTGGTGCTTGCGATACGCCTTCCAGTACCATCCACCGCGCCCGCTGCCAGACCCCTCCCTGCGCGCCGTATAACCGCCCTCTGGCGCGTGAAAAGCAAAGAGCGTTGAACTCTCTCTTTCCAACCACTCAAACCACGCTGCTGACCCAACGGCAATCTCAAGCGCCCACTCCCCTGCATTCGCAACCAGGGTGCTCTTCTCAATGGTCGGTGTTGATCGCGCCATACGTCTCTCTCTTGTCCATCATGTTCGCGCTGGTGTGAGCGAACTGCTGAATGCAAAGTTCCCTAACAGTATAGCATACCTGTGAGGGAACTTCATGCATCCCCTAGACAACCCTTTCGTAGGTACCCTCGCGCCAGACGTATTTTCCAGGCATATGTGAGGCAGAGAAAAGCAGAGATCTTCTCTTTGTGCTTATTTTCGCAAGAATAGGCAATTCGATCAATAGGATATTCAGGCTTACTCTCCCGGCCTGGGAGGCGTGCTTCCTTGCTACACTCACCTGGATCTCATTGAGACAGCATGCCCCTATGGGAGTGGGGATGGGATGGTTATATGGAAGGGAGCAAAGCCACAAGAAGGAAAAAGGGATGAAGCGAACGTGGACATCGGAGGAGCTACTCGAACACTTTACGCTCCTGCCTGACGAGTTAACCGCCGTCGGTAACAAATCAGGGGCAACACGCCTGGGGTTTGCCGTCTTATTCAAGTGTTTCCAATATGAAGGCCGTTTCCTGCGTTCCAGGCAAGAGGCAGCTCCTGAGGTGGTTCGGTATCTCTCCACCCAAGTTGGCGTTGATTCCACGCTCTTTGCGCAGTATGCTTGGGAGGGGCGCACCATTGAGGCCCATCGAGCGCAGATCCGTGCGATTACGAAGATCCGCGAATTCCACCGGGCTGATGAAGAAGCACTGCTCACCTGGCTCTGTACGGACATTCTTCCGCATGAACACCATCCTGAACGTCTCTGCGAGCTCATTCGTGCCGAATGTCGAACGCGGGAGATCGATGTTCCAGATGATCTTGCCACACTCATTGAAACGGGATTCGCTTCCTATGAAACGCAGGTCTATGCGGTGGTTATGGCACGCCTCACGCCTGAGATGCAGAGCCGCCTGGACGCCCTTCTGGTATCTGCTCCGGTGACAGAGGGAGAAGAGGAGGAGGAACTCCCACTGAACTTGTTACGCCTCGATCCTGGCCCAGTCGGAGTGGAAAGCGCGCTTTCGGAGATTGCCAAGTTGCACTCGCTGCGTGCCATTGGTCTCCCACCGGACCTGTTTCAAGGGTATACACCAAAGCTGGTAGAACGCTTACGTCGGCGCATTGCCGCCGAGTCTCCTTCCCATATTCGTCAGCATCCCCAGGCGATTCGCATGACGCTGCTGGCGGCCCTGGTTTTTCAACGGACCCAGGAAGTCACCGATGCCCTGGTCACACTGTTGATCCAGATTGTTCATCGCATCGGCAAGCGAGCCGAACACCGCGTCGAAGCCGCCTATATCAACGATCTCAAACGAGTTGCTGGAAAAACGCGCATCCTGTATCGGATCGCTGATGCCGCGCTGGAACACCCCGATGAACCTGTTCGAGAGGTGGTTTTTCCAGTTGCGAACGAACAGACACTACGTGACCTGGTGGCTGAATATAAAGCGCAAGGGGGAGCCTACCGGCAAAAGGTGCAAGAGGTCATGCGCTCTTCGTATCGCAACCATTATCGTCAGATTCTTCCGGCTCTCTTAGAGGTGCTTGATTTTCATTCTAACAACACCGCCTATCAGCCAGTGGTCGAGGCGCTTGCGGTTGTCCGGGAGTATGTGAGCAGCCGAGTTGCCTGGTATCCCCTTGAGGTCAGTCCTCCTCTTGAGGGCGTGGTCCCTTCCTCATGGGAAAACATTGTCACCGAGAAAGATAGCACAGGAGAGACTCGTGTGAATCGTTTGACCTACGAACTGAGTGTCTTGCAGACCTTACGTGAGCAGGTACGGAGTAAGGAAATATGGGTATCGGGAGCCGCCCAATTTCGCAACCCGGAAGACGATCTCCCGCGTGATTTTGACCAGCATCGGGCAGCCTATTATACGGATCTGAACCTGCCGCTTTCGGCTGACGAGTTTGTTGCTTCGTTGAAGACCCAATTAACGACAGCGCTCACCTCATTTGAACGCTTCATGGCAAAAAAGCCGAGTGACGTGGCGATTGGCACGAAACGCGGCAAAGGCTGGATTACCCTTTCCCCCCTTCCGAAGCAACCCGAACCCAAGCATCTGCCTCGCCTGAAAACGGAGATCCTGCGCCGTTGGGGCGTGATCGGCTTGCTTGATATGCTCAAAGAATCAGCCATGCTGACGGGATGCCTGGACTGTTTCCAGTCCACCGGCAGCCGAGAAGCCATTGAGCCTGAAGTGCTGCAAAAGCGTTTACTGCTCTGCATGTATGGCATGGGCACGAATATGGGACTCAAGCGGATGGCCGGAGTTGATCCCACCATCACCGCAGAGGATCTCCGCTATACCCGACGGCGCTACCTGCACAAAGAGCACATGCGTGCGGCGATTGCGCAGGTGGTCAATGCCTTGCTCCGCGCGCGGTTGGAATCCATCTGGGGAGCAGCGACCTCCACCTGTGCCTCCGACTCCAAGAAATTTCATGCCGTTGATCAGAACCTCTTGACACAATGGCATGCGCGCTATCGCGGCCCCGGTGTCCTGGTGTACTGGCATATGGAACGCCGCTCGGTGTGCATTTATTCGCAGTTAAAGTCCTGTACCTCTTCTGAAGTAGCGGCGATGCTAGAGGGAGTGTTGCGCCATTGTACCGATATGACTATCAAGCATCAGATGACTGATTCGCACGGTCAAAGCGAAATTGGATTTGCTTTTAGCCACTTATTGGGATTCCGTCTGTTGCCTCGTCTCAAGCCTATTCATTCACAGAAATTAGCGTTAGTAGAGGCAGGCACGCAGGACGACTACCCTCACCTCAAAGAGGTTCTGGGAAAACCGATTAACTGGGAGGCGATAGCTCAACAATATGATATGATGGTCAAGTATGCCTCAGCTCTCAAGACTGGAACGGCGGATGCAGATGCACTTCTGAGGAGATTTACGCGCAGTAACCTTCAGCACCCAACGTATCAGGGACTCCACGAACTGGGCCGAGTGATCAAAACCATCTTCCTCTGTGACTATCTCAGCGATTTACAACTCAGACAAGAAATCCAGGAAGCCCTCAACGTCATTGAGCAGTGGAACAGCGTGAATGGCTTTATTTTCTCGGCTCGCGGTGGAGAACTGCTCTCGAATCGCCCTGAAGATCAAGAGATGGCCATCCTCTGCCTTCATCTGATCCAGGTCAGCCTCGCCCTGGTCAATACCCTCTTGCTTCAGGAGGTTCTGGCCGAAGAGAAATGGAAACAGGCCATGAAGCAGGAAGATTGGCGCGGATTGACTCCGCTCTTTTATCAGCATGTGAACCCCTATGGGCGCTTTACACTCGATATGACGGAGCGCATTCCCCTCTCCCAAACCACCATTGCGTAAAGAGCCTGCTTCTCCAAAAACTGCGCCGCACTTATCTACTTTGCGGCTAGAGAGGGTCTTCCTTAACGCAGGGCCTTACAGGCTGGTTCTGCCCCGTTGCTCTGGCAGGATTGGAGCCGGCGAGCACACCGGCGCGCCTGTCGGCAGCTCGTGCGACACCAACGGATCGAGGTGAGTCAGCCAGCTCCCGCCACCACTTCGCCACCTACAGCGGGTGTGATCCTGTCCCGTGCGCAGCGAGCGCACTTTCGCCTCTCATGGCAAGAGCGGCTCGCTCACAATGCGCGGCATTCAGCAGCTTCCCAGGTCACGATCAAGCTGTTTGGCATCCCGGAAAGCTTTGCAACCTCGCTCGGGTTGGCGACGGCTTGACCTCGTCTTGACAGCCGTGGGAGCCCTTCTTCTCGGACAAGCTTGCTTCTCCGAGTGGAGACGCGTGCGCCTCTTTCTCAGGCTGTTCCTCACTTCGTTCTCTCTTCTGCCTGTTTTGCTCTCCATCCTGCTGTTTCAGCCATCTCTCACAGCTTCCCCTTCCAGCGCTGGATGACTTTCGTTCCTCATATCAGGATTAGCTCTGCAACAGCCTCGTGCGCATCGCGTGGGCTTTGTGGCACCCCTGTTGGAGCGTCGTCTCCAGAACCAGCGAAACGCCTGCCGATGCCAGCGGAGTACGGTCTCGGGCTGAACAATGACGAGGGCTTGTTTCCAGCTACGCACCGTCCGCGCCAGCAGCACCAAGAGCAGTCGATCCGTCTTGGTACACGCTGGGCGCTTCACCTGACGGTGCAGGATCATGAGTTGCTGACGGAGCAGTGCATTTTCTGCAACCAGCTCAGACTTGCTCCGAGCCAGATCAGCAACAGTGGTGAGGAGTACTGACGAACGCGCAGGTTCAGTCCAACATAATAAGGATTGGTGAATACGTTGAGCGCAACGGCTCAGCAGGTTCTTGAGGGCGAGACGAAGGTGAAACACTGCACAAGAGGCTCACTTTCCGCAGCGAGATGCGGCTCCCAGAGCAGGAGAACACGCTGCGCTTGCCCATTGTAGCCGTTTCTCAGGTGTCAGTGCAAGAAGAGGGAGCACATTTCAAACGCGAATTATCGAACGGATATTCGAAGCAGCCACCACAGGGGTGCGGAGGGCCGTCAACGCCATCGATTCTGGAGCAAGAAAGAGGGGCAGCGGAAAACCCGCTGCCCCTTGCGTAATCAGCAGACGGATTTACGACGCCGCGATCGCGCCCATCCAGGTGCCCCAGTTGCGCCCCCACGCTGGCGGCGTGTTGACGCCCTGGAACTGATTTGCGTACTCACCGGCGAACCAGATATGGCCGGCGCCGTCGAAGGACGCGGCCTCGAAGTCGCCCCAGCGGCAAACCGGCAGCGCCGAAGTGCCGCAGAGCGTCGGACGGTAGGACGATTCGCCGGCCTTGAGCAGGTTGCCCGGAGTCCTGAAGTTCGACTGGCCAGCGGGCTTGACGACGTAACGGGTCTCCGGGAAGACCTTTTTGCCCATGTGCTCGAACAGCATCGTGAGGTTGCCTGATGCGTCAGGCATCAGAGTTCCGAACGACACGGCTTCGTCGAGGCTGTAGTAGTTCGTGGTCGCGCTGTTGTCGGTCAGGTTCACAGCGCCCCACTCGATGCCGGGAAGCGGATGCGGAGTGGTATTGCCGTTCTGGATAGCTGTCTCCCAGGCGGCGTACGCCGTGCCGTTGCGGATCACCGGCGTGGCGGTGATGCGAAGGTCGAGAACGTCGACGCACTGGTTGCAGGTCGGCTCGTCGGCGGGGTTGCTGACCAGGAACGGCGCAGTGGCCACATAGCTTCCGGTCAACGTTGGCGCCGCTCCACCCGAGTCGTGGGCGATCGGGTTGGCCATGTCCCACCGCAAGAGACCGCTGCAAGTCTGGTCGAACCCGCCTCCGAAGAAGCCACAGAAGTGGCCGTTCTGGACGTCGGGCCCGTCAACCGTGTCGAGGAACGTCTCGGTCGTGCCGTTGCTGCTGTCGAGATTCAGCGTCGGCTGGACCGTGTCCGCCACAAAGGGACCGGTTTTCGACGTGATGCCTGGTCCAGCGGTGACAAGGAGGTTGTAGAAACCGTCAGCAGTGAAGGACGTTCCGCCGCTCTCCATCTGCGACTTGTTGGCCTCGAAGAGCTCGGCGAAGAAACCGCCGTTCTCGCCGAACATGTTGCCGGAGAAATACACGGCCTGGCTGTTGATGCCGAGCTGCGTGTAGTCGGCACCGAACTTCTGACCAGCTACGTCGGTCTCCATGTTGAACTCGTACACGTTCCAGGCGCCGGTCGGGTCGCTGGTCTGGCTCACAGCCACCCAGTAGACAGACTTGTATGGGCAGTTCCCAGCGACGCCGAATGCGACCGAGCCTTCGATTTGCAGCATGGCGGCCCAGAAGCGACCGTCGGCCGGGTCATAGAGCGCGCGCGGGTCGCTCAGGAAAGGCTGGTTCCCGCTGCCGGGGTCGCAGTTGCCTGGCTCGTTGGGGGCGCCGAAGAAGTTCTGCGCACTGACCGGCCCGGAAACAACTTTGCCCGACGTGTCAAGAACCTCCCACGAGGTGTTGACGCCCTGGAGCACAAAACTCGGGGACGCCGCCAGCGCCATGTCGGGCGGGTTGCAGCCATGGGCGAAGTACGAGCAGGTCGTCGCTGAGCCCTGTTGCCCGATGAAGCTCGAAGACGTACCCGGGGTCGACTGACCCGGTCCTGAAGCGGAACTGCCGCCGTTCACGCCATCGTTGCCGTGGACGCTCGCGGGGCCGTGACCCTTTGGCCACTTGGTCAGAGTGGCGGTCTCGTTTTTCCCGCCGCTGGTCCCTTTGCCGGCCGCGGTCACGACGCTGCTGCTGACGATGGCTGCCGACGTCGGTGTCGAGGCGAACGTCAACCCGCCCGTCGGCAGAGATTGGCTAGCGGCGGCATGGGCGCCCATCCCACGATTGGCTATCGCCATGACCATGAAGGCGCTGACGACCGTCAGGATGGTGGTGAGCGAGAGAATGAGACCCAGTTTCGATCGAACCGTGAAACGCATAGATTGACCTCACTTTCAAGACAAAAAATACATTGACACTGCTACAACACAGGTGAGCGTCAAAAGCTGCTCTCGCCAGTGCGAATAGTCAGTTTAGTTCCTTTGCACGAGATCAGTTCCAAAATGGAGAGAGAACCCTTGAATCACTTATGCTTTGTAGGAAGCACATCCCTGCCATTTTATTATGGAAAAATCCGCGCAGAAAAAGAAGCGAGAAGAGGTTATAATGTGGTTATGAATTGGTAACGGTTTTACGAGAAGTGCCCATACCTGGTTATGATTTGTTTCGATTCTTGGATAGATCTCATGACCAGTGGCTCAGGTCTGCAACGAAACTTGATTAGACGGGCACGCATGCTCTGTCTACGAGCTTCAACGATTGCACGTGATACAGGTGAGTAGTATACACAACCCGACCGATGAAAAATGTGCCTCCTTACGAGGGAAGAATGTACACATCCCCTCGGTAAGGAGGACCTATGACCAGTATCGCCAATTCTGTCGGAACTCACCAGACCTCTCCACAAGAGGTTCCTTCCCCTCCCGCCTGGTTCGGGGAACTCACCGTAATCGCACATTTCTTGCAGCAGCAGGGCGTGTTGGCGGCCATCGCTGAGCACGTGCGCTTTGCCCGGCGGCGCTTTGGGCGCTATGAAGTCATCGATTTTGTCGCGGTGCTCTTCGGCTATGCCATCAGCGGCGAACGCACCCTCGAGGCGTTCTACCAGCATGTGCAGCCGTTCGCCACCGCTTTCATGGCCCTCTTCGGGCGGGAGCGGTTGCCAGCACGCTCCACACTCAGTCGCTTCCTGGCCAGTCTCACCCCGCCGGCGGTCGAAGCCCTGCGCACGCTCTTTCTGGACGATGCCCTGGCGCGCCCGCTGGGCCGAGAGCAGGAGTGTGGCGGGCTGATGGATCGAGCCGGCAGCCAGCGTGTCGTCTTCGATATCGATGGCACGCGCGAGGCCGCCCGCCAACGTGCCCTGCCAAAGACCCCAGAACTGCCTACACCGAAGCTTCGGTTGGATGAGCTGTGCGCGCCTGGCTACACCGGGCGCAAGCGCGGGGAGGTCGTCCGTACCCGCACGACCATCGCGCAAGCGCATACTGCGCAGTGGCTCGGCACGTTTGCCAACCCGGGCAATGGGAAGTTTCGGGAAGAACTGCGCCGGGCGGTGGCGACCATCCAGCGCTACAGCAAGGCTCATGACTTGCCCGAGGAGCGAGTGGTGCTGCGGCTGGATGGGCAATATGGCACCGGGGCCGTCCTGGCCGATCTGGCCGGCTTCTGCTCTGTGATGCGCGGCAAGGATTACCGCGTGCTGGATCTGCCGGAGGTGCAGCGCCGCTTGCACCTGCCGCCCGACCAGCAGTTCACGCGCCCGGAAAGCGCCCTGGTGCGCGCTCTCTACGACTATCCTGATGTGCCGGTGGGACCGGATGGGCAGCGCTGCCGGGTCGTGGTGGCGACCCATCCGGCAGAGGGACGCAAGAGCAAGGTCGGTCTCACCCGCGCGGGCCTGGTCTACGAACTCTTCTTCACCCGCCTGCCTCAGAACGCTTTCACCGCGGCCGATGTCGTGGCCCTTTATCTGCATCGTGGGGCTTACGCCCCGGCCCTGGCCGATGAAGACCAGGAACAAGATCCCGACCGCTGGTGCTCGCACTCGCCCGGTGGGCAGGAACTGTGGCAAATCATCTCGCAATGGGTGTGGAACCTGCGCCTGGAGCTGGGACATCAGTTGCATCCCGATCCCGTCCGCACGACCGAATTTGCTCCAGCTCTTCCCCCTCCTGCGCCGCACACGGCGCCTGCCTCGGGCTATGCTCCCCCTCACGTGGGTTTGTCCTGGAAAGCTGGTCGTTTCTCGGGCCAAGACTTTACGCTCCAGCCCGACGGGACGCTGCGTTGCCCCGCTGACCAGCAGCTTGCCGCACATGAACACCGCCGAGAAGCCGATGGCAGCCTGCGCGTGGTGTATGGAGCCAGCCTTCGCAGTTGTCGCCCCTGTCCACTGCGAGAGCTTTGCCAGTGGAACGGCAGCGCGACCGCGAAGCCCCGCCAGGTGAGTGTGCTGCTACACCCACTCCAGGTTGGGTCTGCTCCCCTGCTCTGGAAGGATTGGAGTCGCAGGCTGTATCGTCGCGCCTGCATGGGTCTGCTGCGCTGCCAACGGGTGGAGGTCACCCTGCCGCAGCCCACGCCTGCCGAGCCACACGCCCCGGCCGTCATCCTGTCCCGTGCGCAGCGTGCCCATTATCGCCTGTCGTGGGAAGCACGGCTGGCGCGCAATGCCCGTGCTTCGACCACTGACCGACCCGCCATCAAGCAGATCGCGCGTCCCAGAAAGCTTCGCCAAGTTCCTCGGCCTGCCGGCGGCGTAAGGAGGCGTGAGCCGTTGAAGTCAGCTCTCTGCTCGGAGGGGCCTTCCTCTCCGAGTGGTGCCTCATGGCCTTTTTTTCCTGGCTTCCCCTCAGTTCCTCTCCTCTGCTGCTCTTTTCGCCCCCAGGTGCGCCGTTTCTGCTGGCTCACCGGGTCACGACCTCCTGCTCTGCCTGCCTTGAGCTTCGAGGACACCACTCAACGTCCCTTCTACCTCGTTGCGCATCGCGTGGGTAGTGCGTGGCCAGCCCTCTCTGTTGTTTTTGATAGTCCAAAAGTGGATGAGCCCGAAAAGTGTACCACTCTGTAGATGAGATCATCCCGCACTGTCCCTAAAAGTCTTTGTAGACGAACTCAATGTGATTCCCATCGAAGTCTGCTATATTTGCAGCGTAATATCCACGAGCAAAGTATGTTCTTTCCGCTGGCGCACCTTCATCTTTGCCTTCCGCTTTCAACGCAGCAGCATAAGCAGCCTCTACCTCTTTTGTAC
>Ga0209647_1002581_pt1 | contig 14534 bp, 11 predicted proteins | sample GraSoi_2013_60cm_FD_185827 | JGI IMG/M metagenome (GOLD analysis project Ga0209647, IMG submission 185827) | Grasslands soil microbial communities from the Angelo Coastal Reserve, California, USA - Sample 9_17_2013_60cm (SPAdes) (version 2) | ecosystem: Environmental > Terrestrial > Soil >...
CCCGCCAGCGGCGCCCGGCTACTATCCAGCGCCTATGTCACCGCCGCCACCACAGGCTTCGCAGGGGCCACAGGCTTCGCAGGGGCCACAGGCTTCGCAGGGGCCACAGGCTTCGCAGGGGCCACAGGCTTCGCAGGGGCCACAAGCATCCTATCCACCGGCGCCTCAGGGGCCACCGCCACCCCAGCCCCGGCCGCCCGCGCCAGGGATGCCCGCGCAGCCAGTCTATGGCTATCCTCCCATGCCGCCGTATCCCGGTGGGCCAACGCCACAGCAGCCCGCACGCACGTCCAGTGCTGTGTGGTGGATCGTGGGCATCATCGCGGTCGTCCTGCTCCTTTTGATAGGCAGCTGCCTGGTGCTGCTCGCACTGGTCCGTTCAACCACTGGGGGATTCATCATTCCTTCCAGCGGCGCCTGGTTGAGTGGCATGGTTACCGTCGCGGTGGCCGTGGCGCGTGTATGGCTGGGGCGTGGCGCGTAACGCTGACGCTGGTACCGCTACCGCCTGCTGAGCGTCAGTAGTGGCTGAGGGATGGAGGCGAGGCGCATGCGTGGTGCGATAGCCTGTCCCACCTGCGGCGGCCTGGTGTTTCAGACCGACGCCGCCATCTGCTCGCATTGCGGGCAGCCATTGCCGCCAGTCGCGCGGGACGGGTGGCAGGGAGTTCGCGCCCGCATTGTAGACGCAGATCCGACGGCTGCCCCGGCGCGCGGCGAATGGGGATACATCAGCGGCCGCATCGTTGCCGCTGAAGCGCCGCTGCCGAGGCGACGGCGCGGGTGGCCGCCGGCGTCGGCACTCAAGCAACCGCTCATCTGGGCACGCGAGTGGCCGCGACCACGATGGGTGGGGTGGCCCCTGGCCTGGGCACTCGCCGCGCTCGCCACGTTGGCCATCGCCGTCACGCTCGTGGGCGCGCTCACGACGAACAAACAGACGATCTCCCCCGCCACGCTGCGCTTCTACCGAGATAGCGATGGCTTCTTCAGCATTGGCAAGCCGGAGGACTGGCGTGCGACACCCGTCGGCTACAATCCATTTCGTACCACGGTATTCACCGATCCCACTGGCAAAGCGTCGCTGACCCTACAGTATTCGGCGCCTTCCGTCGGCAGCGCCAGTGCCGCCGTGCGCACCTACCTGGAGTTGTTCCGCGATGGAGCGCCTGCCGGCACGAACGCGCGCGGGCCAGACACGATCACGCTCGCAGGCGAGACCTGGATGCAGAGCTCTGTGGACGAGCGCAACAGCAGCGGGCCGACGGTCTATCATGTCGTCGCGCTCGCCTCGATCCACGGCGACTACACAGTCTTGATCGCCCTAGTCGACGAAGCCACAGGTTTCGACGTCTCGAACGCACGCTATTTCCAGCCGATGCTGGACACACTGATGTATCTTCGCTGACTGCCGTGAAAGGTCGCACTCCATGCCGCGCGAACGCTTTCCCAGAATAGGCGCACGCTCGCTCTTCAATCGCGCCCGCGAGCAGGCAGGTGACGGCGCGAGCCTGCTCTTCTCGCACCTGGGCGTGGCGCAAGCACGCCCTGAGGAGGCGGCGCTGCTGCTGGAGCGGGTGGCGGCGCGCGTGCGCGCCGGCGTATGGAATGACGCCGTGGCCGACCTGGTGGAGCGGGCGGAGGCGCTCGACCAGTCGCTGACCAAGGAGTAGCGGCTACGCCCCCAGCGCGATGGCGCCAACGGCGGCAAGCCTGGCGATCTCGCCGTCGGCATATCCGGCCTCGGTCAGCGCCTCGGCGGTGTGCTCGCCCAGCGCCGGCAGCCCGCGCGCGGGTGGGAACGGCACGCCGCTCATGGTGGGAGCCGAGCGCAGCGCGCCAGCGACGCCCTCGCCCAGCCCATAGTCCAGCGGCGCGCTCACTCCCCGCTCGCGCAGCTGCGGGTCGTCCAATGCTTCGGTAATGCTATTCACCGGGCCAACACACACGTCGGCATCGCCGAGCTCGGCCACCCACTCGTCGCGAGTGCGTGTGCGAAAGATCGCGGCGAGCTCGGCCATCGTCGCCTGGCGATCCGCGGCGTCTCGTGGAAATTGCCGCTCGATCAGATCGGATCGGTCCAGCCGGCGGCATAACTCGGCCCAGAACTTCGGCTCCAGTGCGGCGACGGTCACGTACTTGCCATCCGCCGTCGCATAGACGTTGTAGCCGGGCAGCGCGCCGGCAAGCCAAGCCTCGCCCGCCGCTGGCTCGCCGCTGCCGAGCAGCGCCTGCGCGGCCAGCAGCGGCAACAACGCCAGCGTACCATCGGTCATCGAGACGTCCACGACGCGCCCCTGCCCGGTTGCCATGCGGCCCGCCAGCGCCGCCAGCACGCCGACGACGGCCATCAGCGAGCCGCCGGCGATATCGGCGAGCTGGGCGCCGGGGAGCGTCGGCGGCTGGCCTGGCGGCATGAGATGCGCCAGCAGCCCAGCGTAGCCGATGTAGTTCAGGTCATGGCCCGCGCGCTGGTTATAGGGGCCGTCCTGCCCGTAGCCGGAAATAGCACAGACGACCAGCCGCGGATTGCGCTCGCTGAGCGTCTCATGTGCGAGGCCGAGGCGGCCCATCACCCCTGGCCGGAAGCTCTCGATCAGCACGTCGGCGCGGTCCACCAGGCGCAGCAGCGCCTCGCGCCCCTCCGGATGCTTCAGATTGAGAGCGGCGCTGCGCTTATTGCGATTGACGGCGACGAACGCCCGGCCAGTGTGGCGCGCGAACGGTGGCATGCCGCGCGCGTAGTCGCCCTGGCCCGGCTCCTCGATTTTCAGCACGTCAGCCCCCAGGTCTGCCAGGAGTTGAGTCGCATAGCCACCCGGCAACAGGCGCGTGAGGTCCAACACGCGAATGCCCTGCAGCGGCAGCGGCGGAACGGCAGCGGAGGAAGACATGCGGAGGGCCTTTCTACTGGCGGATCTTGAAGACACCGGTTGGTCGCATCCTCAGGACAGCAGCTTGTCGAGCGTGATGGGCAGGTCGCGGACGCGGACGCCGGTCGCGTGGTAGACGGCGTTGGCGATGGCGGCGGCGGTGCCGACGATCCCCAACTCGCCGATGCCTTTTGCACCCATAGGATTCACGTGTGGATCGTCTTCGTCGATCCAGGCGACGTCGACGGCGCCCACGTCGGCGTTGGTGGCGATGTGATACTCGGCGAAGTCGTGGTTCACGAAGTCGCCGAAGCGCGGATCGAGCACGCTTGCCTCGTGCAGCGCCATCGAGAGCCCCATCGTCATGCCGCCGAGCAGCTGCGAGCGGGCGGTCTTGGCATTCATGATGCGCCCGACGGCGAAGACGCCGAGCAGGCGGGAGACGCGCACCTCGCCGGTGTCGGCATCGACGCGCACCGCGGCGAACTGCGCCCCGAAGCCGTGCATGGAGAAGCGCTGCGCTTCGGGATTGTCGCCGGCTTCACCGGGCGCTTCGAGTCCCTCGGGCGGCACGACGCCGCCGAGCTCGTCGCGCAATCGTGCGCGCAAGTTGCCAGCCGCCTCCACGATCGCCGTCCCCCAGGAGGCGGTACCCATCGAGCCACCGGCGATGCGCGCGCGTGGGAGCGCGCTGTCGCCAAGCTCCAGGTGCACACGCTCCATCGGCACGTCGAGCGCATCGGCGGCGATCTGAGTGAGCACCGTCCGCGCGCCGGTCCCGATGTCTGAGGCGGCGATGAGGACCGTATAGTGTCCCGCACCGTCCACCCGCGCGAGAGCGGACGATGAGCTGCGCCGCGTTGGGTAAGTCGAGGCGGCCACACCCGTCCCGACGAGCCATCTGCCCTCCAAACGCGCCCGCGGCCGCGGGTCGCGCGGCTGCCAGCCGAAGCGCTCGGCGCCTTCACGCAGGCAGGCGACCAGACCCCGGCTGCTGAACGGACGGCCGGTCCCGGGGTCGGACTCTGGTTCATTGCGGATGCGCAGCTCGATGGGGTCGAGCCCAGCTACCACCGCCAGCTCGTCCAGCGCCGATTCCAGCGCGAACATGCCGGGGCACTCGCCCGGCGCACGCATGATCGTCGGCACCGGAACGTCGAGCCGGGCCAGCCGGTGCGTGGTGCGGCGATTGGGCGCCGCGTACATCATGCGCGTGGCGACGGCGGTTTGCTCGGCGAACTCTTTGATCGCCGCCGTCTGCTCGACGACGTCGTGCGCAATCGCGGTGAGCCGGCCGTCGCGCTCGGCGCCGAGACGCAGGCGCTGGATGGTCGGCGTGCGATAGCCGACCACCGCGAACATCTGCTGGCGGGTGAGCGCCAGCTTCACCGGCCGGTGGGCGAAGGCCTTGGAGCCGAAGCCGCCGCCGACATACGGCGCGATGACGCGCACGCGCTCGGGTGGGAGCCCGAATGTCGCGGCGACGGTATCCCGGATGCCGTATACGCCCTGGTTCGCATCGTACAAGGTCACGCTTTCGCCGTCGTCGCTCCACACTGCGATGGTCGCGTGCGGCTCGAGCGGGTTGTTGTGATAGGCCGGCGTCGTATACGTGAGGTCGAGTGCGATGGGCGCCGAGGCCAGCGCGGCCTCCACGTCTCCACTGCTCGTGTCCGTCTCGAAGCCGGCATTGATCCTCTCCGGCTTGTAGAGACCGCCGCGGTCGGCGCGTAGCTCAACGTCATACGGCTGCTCCTCGTAACGAACGGCGACCAAGCTCGCGGCGTGCCGGGCGATCTCGGGCGTCTCGGCGACGACAACGCCAACGAATTGGCCGTGGTAGGCGACGGCGTCCGATTGGAGCACGGCAAGCTCGGCGTCGTGTAGCCCGGGCAGACGCGGCGCATTCTCGTGCGAGAGCACGCAAACGACCCCGGGCAGCGCGCGGGCGGCGCGGGCGTCGATGGACACGACGCGGCCCTTGGCAATCGTGCTCTGGATCGGAAAGGCATAGGTCGCGCCCGCGACGGGATACTCGAACGCGTAGGGCGCCGTGCCGGTGACCTTCTGGGGACCGTCCAGACGGTCCAGTGGCGCGCCGATGGCGCGTGTGGTAAGGCTCATCCCTGACCCTCCTCTCCGGCAAGGTCGAGCAGCGTGCGCGCGAGGGTGTTGCGCGCGAGCGCCACCTTGAAGGCGTTGCCCGGCAGCGGTTGGGCGTCGGCCAGCTCGGCCTCGGCCGCCCGCACGAAGCTCTCCTCCGTCGCCGGCGCGCCGCGCAGCGCCGCCTCGGCTTTCCACGCGCGCCACGGCTTGGGCGCCACCCCTCCGAGCGCCAGACGCACGTCGCGCACCATGCCGTCGTCGGTAACGGCAAGCGCCGCCGCCACTGAGACGAGCGCGAAGGCATAGGAGGCGCGGTCGCGCACCTTGCGGTAGCGCGAGCGCGCCGCGAACGCCAGCGGTGGCAGGTCAAGCGCGGTGATCAGCTCGCCGTGCGCCAGCACCGTGTCGCGCTGCGGTTCGTCGCCAGGCAGACGGTAAAAGTCAACGAGCGGGATCGTCCGCTCGCCGCCCGGCCCTTGCACGCGCACGACGGCGTCGAGGGCCGCCAGCGCGACGGCCATGTCCGAGGGGTGCGTCGCGATGCACGCCTGCGAGGTGCCCAGGATGGCCAGCGCGCGGTGGTAGCCCGCGCGCGCGGCGCAGCCGCTGCCCGGCAGGCGCTTGTTGCACGGTTTCGTTACATCCTGGAAATAGACGCAGCGCGTGCGCTGCAACAGGTTGCCGCCGGTGGTGGCGAGGTTGCGCAGCTGGCCCGAGGCCCCGGCGAGCAGCGCCTGGGCGAGCACAGGGTAGCGCTGGCGAATGGTGCGGTCGGCCGCCAGATCACTGTTGCGCACCAGCGCCCCGATGCGCACGCCCCCGTCGGGCAGCGGCTCGATGCGGTCAAAGGGCAGGTGGGTGATGTCCACCAGCACATCGGGTTGCCGCACCCCCAGCCGCAGATGGTCGACGAGGTTCGTCCCGCCGCCGAGGAAGGCGCCGTTGGGCGCCGCGGCCAGCAGCGTGATGGCGGCCTGAGCGTCGGCCGCGCGCTCGTAGCGGAAGGGATTCATGGGCGTGCCTCCTGCAGTTCCCGCTGCGGCTCTTGTGCCTGCTGGACGACCTCGCGGATGGCGGGGACGATGGTGGCATAGGCGGCACAGCGGCACAGGTTGCCGCTCATGCGCTCGCGAATCTCCTCATCGGTGAGGGTGACAGGGTCGGCACTGAGATCGGCGCTGACGGCGCTGGGCCAGCCGGCGGCGGCCTCGCGCAGCATCCCGACCGCCGAGCAGAGCTGGCCGGGCGTGCAGTAGCCGCACTGGAAGGCGTCATGCGCGATGAACGCCCGCTGCAGCGGGTGCAGCTGCCCCCCGTCGGCCAGCCCCTCGATGGTGACGATGGTGGCGTCCTGCTGGGCGACGGCGAGCGCCAGGCAGCTCGTCACGCGCCGGCCGTCGAGCAAGACGGTGCAGGCGCCGCACTGGCCGTGGTCGCAGCCTTTCTTGGTGCCGGTGAGTCCCAGCCGCTCGCGCAGCGCGTCCAGCAGCGTCGTGCGCGTATCCACCGCCAGCCGGTGGGCCGTCCCATTCACGCGTAGGGTGATCTCAAGTTCCATTGTGAAGACATCTCTTTCTCCATTGCGCGCTGCAACACATTGAGTGCTAGCGCCGAACAGGGTACAGCACTGACAGCCGACGAGCCGCCGATCCACAGTGCCCTGCGGCGCGGGCCGCCTTGCTAATACAGGGGTCCACTAGAACGGTGTACTCGGGAGGTCTTTGGCAAACGTCACATCGTGTTACAGAACTCTTCGGGTTTGCCGAGTACCTGGACCAAATGCCTAAGGAAGGCGAATCACCATCGAGCCAGCCGCGCGGCTCATACCGATGTGACCTGGGGTGGTGGCAGACGCGCCGGGGCAGGACGTCAGTCCACAGCGTTCCTCTTTCCCGTGCGCCGGCACGTGCGTGCCGCGAGCACCCACGAGGGATCGGTATCACCCCACGTGTGTCGTGAGCACATGGCTGGCAGGCTGCGTCCAGTCAGGACGGAGTACCACAGCGATGCGGGTGGATTTCATGGTGCGCCACCAGACATTGCTGGCGTAATTGTGCTGTAACACCGCTGCAATGTCTCTGTGGCACATAGATAGGATTGAGAGAACTCGACATAAGGAGCTGCCACATTCGCCGCATCTCTCCTGCGTACGGTCGGGCCACAGGGCACGACGTGTGCGAGAGGAAGGGACTCCCATCGGGGCGATGACTCGCTCCAAGCGGTGGGTGGCTATCCAGAGAGTGAGAACGCGGAATGCAACTCGACGTGTCCGTCCGCCATACAGCAGTCTCAGGCCGCGATGAAGACAGCGCGCGCCACAATGCAGTGACGACACAACCCGGGCCAGCACACGAGGACCACCGGCCAGAGCGCGCTCCGTCTGGATCGAACATACCAGAGAGCGAGCAGTTATTCCGGACGGCGTTCGAACGCGCGGTGATCGGCATCGCCCACATCAGCCCGCAAGGGCGCTGGCTGCGCTTCAACCAGCGGCTCTGCGACCTCCTCGGGTACGACCGCGACGAGCTCGCGGCGCTTACTGTCCAGGACGTCACCTACCCCGACGACCTCGCCGCGTGTGGCGAATACTTCCAGCACTTGCTCACTGGCGAGATAAATGAGTACGCGATGGACAAGCGCTACGTCCGCAAGGATGGCATGCTCGTCTGGACGCATATGGCCGTCTCGCTGGTGCGGACCCCGGAGGGTGTGCCGGACTTCACCATCACGATGATACAGGACATCAGCGAGCGCAAGCGCCTGGAGCAGGAACGCGCGCATCTGCTGGAGCAGGAGCGGGCGGCGCGCCTGGAGGCCGAGGCGACCAACGCCCGGCTGAGTGCGCTACAGGCCCTGACCGACACGGCGCTCTCTTCCCTGGCGCTCGACGACCTGCTGCGCGAGCTGCTCGGCCGCGTGCCGGCGGTGATGGGTGTGGACAACATTGCCATCCTCCTGCTGGACGACGACGGCCAGACGCTGACCTTGCGGGCCATACGCGGGGAGGAGGTTGGGGCAGTCGGCCTGACGAAGATCCCGCTGGGATGCGGGGTCGCCGGCCGCATCGCAGCGAGCAGGGAGCCTTTGATCGTGGATGACACGTTCACCAATGACATGGTGTACCCCTGGCATCGGGAGACGTTGCGCTCGGTCGTCGGCGTGCCGCTGTTAGCGGAGGGCCATCTGGTGGGGGTGGTTCTGGTGAGCAGCGTCACCTTGCGCCGCTTCACCGAGGCGGACGTGCAGCTGCTGCAACATGCCGCCGACCGCATCGGCCTGGCGGTTGGCCGCGCCCACCTGTACGCCGCCGAGCAGGACGCCCGGCGGCGGGTGGAGGCGGCACTGACACGGGCGCAAGCGAGCGAGGCGCAGGCCAGCGAGCGCGCCAAGCAGCTGCACACCATCCTGGAAACCATGACCGATGGGGTGGCCGTGACCGACGCGGAGGGCCGCTACCTGCAGACCAATCGTGCCTACCGCGAGCTGCTCGCGGCGCATCGCCTGCCCGGATTCAACGCTACGTTGCCCGCCGAGCGCGGCCGTCTCTTGGAGCTGCGGGACTCCGCTACGGGCGCGCCGCTGCCCCCCGAATACATCCCTACTGCGCGGGCGCTGCGCGGGGAGGTGGTCACCGGACCCAGCGCGGACATCCGCGCGCGCGCGTTCGATGGCCGCGAGCTGGAGGTGAACGCCAGCGCGGCGCCGCTGCGCGACCGCGACGGGCACATCGTGGGGGCCGTCTCCGTTTTGCATGACGTGACCTGGCGTCGGCAGCTGGAGCACGAGCGCGAGGCGGCGCGCGTGCAGGCGGAAACGCAGGCCGACCAGCTGGACCGCATCTTCGAGGCGGCCGCGGAAGGCCTTATCGTCTGGGACGCCGAGGGGCGGATGGTGCGGACCAATGCGGCGGCCCACCGCATCCTGGGCCTGGACGCCGCCCCGCCCGACTTCTGCGAGTTGTCGCCGAGCGAGCGTCTGGCGCGCTACGCCGCGCATGACGAGCAGGGTCGTCCGCTATCCGCAGAAGAGTGGCCATTCATGTGCGCCATGCAAATGGAGGGCGGGACCGGGCAGTGTGCGGACATCCGCATGCGCGTGCTCGATGGCCGGGAAATCGAGATCAATGCCAGCTCGGCGCCGCTGCGCGACCGGGAAGGCCACCTCGTGGGCGCTGTCTGCGTGATACACGACCAAACGGAGCGCAAGCGGTTGGAGCGCGAGCGCGAGGAGGCGCGCGCCAACGAGCTGGCGACGCGCGAAGTGAACCGGCGCATGGAACAGTTCCTCGCCACCGCCGCCCATGACACACGCACACCGCTCACCGCCACCCTCGGCTATGTCGAGCTCGCGCAGCGCCAGTTCCAGCGGCTGGCAGCCGCGGTGCGCAGCGAGCGCCCGGACCTCGCCCGCCAGGTCGAAGCCGTGCGCGGCCGCCTGGACGAGGTGGGCCACGGCGCGGAGCGGCTCTCGCGACTGGTCGAGGTGCTCTTCGATACCGCGGCGATCCGCTCGGGACGGCTCGAGCTCCACCGGGCGCCGTGCGACCTGGCGGCGCTGGTGGGCGAGCGGGTTGCGGAGCAGCGCATGGCGGCGCCGCACCGGATGATCCGCCTGCACACGCCGGCGGCCGGCTGGTCCATCCCGGTCATCCCAGTCGAGGCCGACGCCGACCGCATCGGGCAGGTGGTCGCCAACTTCCTGACCAACGCGCTCAAGTACGCGCCGCCAGAGCACCCGGTCGACGTGACTGTCGAGGTGCCCATGGCGCTGGGCCGAGGATGGGCGCGCGTGGCGGTGCGCGACCGGGGGCCGGGCTTGCCAGAGGCGGAGCGGGAGCGCGTGTGGGAGCCGTTCCACCGGGCACAGGGGATCACGGCGCAAGGCGGGAAGCAGAGCGGAGTGCATGGTAGCAGCCTGGGGCTGGGGCTGCACATTTGCAAGGCCATCGTCGAGGCGCACGGCGGGCGGGTCGGGGTCGAGAGCGCGGTTGGCGAGGGGTCCACCTTCTGGTTCACCTTGCCGCTCGCTCAGGCGGCTGGCGCGTCAGCGGCATGAACGAGCTGTGAGCCTACTCGCGTGTGCGAGACGGCTTCAGGTCTGGCCGCGAGCAAGCCGTCGGCCGTTAGAGGATGAGCAGGTAACACGATTATGTGCTCATCCTGCTTGTCTGGCGCGAGCGATCCAGCCAGGCGAAGGTGCGCGGTACGACCCAGCGCTTGTTAGGCGAGTGGCGCTTCGACGGTCTGGTTACAGAAATGGGGCCATCCATCTCCCGGCTGAAGACCGGGGGATGGATGGCCTTTCCGCCCTGCGTCCACTATTGAAGAATGACATACTATCAACATGGACTATGCGCACGAAGGGCACAACGTCCACCTGGTGGTGTACAACACCATATGGTGTCCAAACCGACGCCGGAAGGTGTTGATAGGCCCGGTACAGGATCGGCTGGAGCAGATCATCAACGAGGTGGTAGCGGGGCACGGCTAGCAGATCATTCGTCTCGCCATCTAGCCGGACCACGTGCACCTGTTCATCCGCTCCAATCCAAACACACTGCCGTCCGACATTCCCCGACGCCTCAGGGGGCGCAGCTCGCACGACTTGCGTGAGGAGTTTCCCCGCCTGAAGAAACTGCCGTCCCTGTGGACCAGAAGCTTTTTCATCTCGACTGCCGGCGACGTCAGCCAGGAGATTATCTAGCGGTATATCGAAAGGCAATCGAAGACGTGAGCGAGTTGAAGGCCACGGTGCTGGTCCGGCTTTACCCGACGCCGGAGCAGGCGGCCACCTTGCAAGCGCACTGCCAGGAGTACATCAGCACCATCAACGTGCTGGTGCAGGCGCTGGACAGCGACATGTTGCCTGAAGACGCCAGCACTAAGGACTTCACTGCCGCCCTGCCGAGCGCCGTCAAGAACCAGGCCCTCCGCGATGCTCGCTCGGTCTTGAAGCGGTCGGTTGATCTGGAAGTGATCCCCCTCCTTCGCAAGCCCATCTGTCAGTGGAACAACCAGAACTGGCACAGCGATGGGGACACCCTGCTCATCCCAGTCTACCAGGACGGCCAGGTGGGGCAGATCGCCATCCGCTGGAGCAACGTAGAACCAGTGGGCAAGCCGGGCGTGCTCCGAATCAAGCGCAAGCGCGGCAAGTGGATGGCAGATCTCGCATACACGCTGCCGGAGTTGGAACCCACGCCCGCACAGGGCATCATGGGCGTAGACCTGGGCGTGAAGGTGCCCGCCGTGGTGCATGTGATCGGCAAAGGCAATCGCTTCTTCGGCAATGGCCGTGAGCAGCGCGCCAAGCGCCGCCAGTTCTACGCCCGCCGCACGAAGCGGCAACAGGCGAAGAAGGTTCGCGCCGTGCGCAAGAGCCAGAGCAAAGAACATCGCTGGATGCGCGACGTGAACCATAAGCTCTCCTGCCAAATCGTCTCTCATGCCCAACGGCAGGGCGTGGGCATCATCCGCCTGGAACGGCTCGCCGGTATCCGCCGGCGCACGGCACGTACAAGCCGTGGGGCGAAAGCCCGCAAAAACCTGATCGCTACTTGGACGTTCCACCAGCTCGCGAGCTTCATCGCCTACAAGGCAGAGCGTGCGGGCATCGCAGTGGAATGGGTAGACCCTGCCCACACCAGCCAGATATGCCCGGCGTGCTTCCACCGCAACAAGGCGACAGACCGCTGCTATGTCTGCGCGGAGTGTGGCTGGACGGGGCACCGGGACACCGTGGGAGCGATCAATAACAGTCGCAGGACTGGCCGGCGTGGTCACAGCGCTGGTGCCGCCGTAGCATAGGCTCGGACGGCGGACGGGCCGCCTGGGACGGCCCTGAACTGTGAAGCGCTGATCCCGAAGGCGAAAGCAATTGAGGGGGAGCAGATCAGAACCTCCCGCTTTCAAGCGGGGGATTCTCAGACCAACCCAGTGCCGAGAGGACGGTGTCGCGATACAATGCATGGAAAGCTGCGCTACCACCCCGGAGGAGACCAACAATGCCACGGATTGCCATCGTGGGCGCAGGAATCGCGGGACTCAACGCCGCGCTTGCCTTGCAGGACGCCGGTCTCCCGTCCAGCGTCTACGAAGCGTCTGACCGCATCGGCGGTCGCATGCACTCCGATGCCCTGACCTGGGGGGATGGGACGGTCAGCGAGTGGTGCGGCGAATTCATCGACCACGACCACGACGCTCTCCATCAGCTGATCAAGCGCTTCGGCCTCGGCACCATCGACCTGGGATGGGGAAGAGCGGGCCGAGCACAAACTGCTCTCTATTTCTTCAATCGCTTTCATAGCACGGATGAGCTGGCCGGGGACTTCCAGGCGCTCGCGCCGCTCTTAGAGCAGCAGCTACACGAGGTGGGTTTCCCCACGACCTACAACCGCTTCACCGAGGCGGGGCTTAAGCTCGATCAGCTGAGCGCGTATGACTGGATCGCACAGTATGTCGAGGGCGGGCATACTACGCTGCTGGGGCGCTACCTGAATGCTGGCTGTACCGGTTTCTACGGCTCGGACACCACCGAGCAGAGCTCGCTCAACCTGATCTACCAGTTTGCCTCGCGAGATCTGTCGCGGGAGTCGACCATTCCCAGGCCAGTGCAGGGAACCAGCAAAATCGCGGGCGGGAACGAGCAATTACCGCTCGCGATTGCCCGCAGCTTGCCAGAAGGGTCAATCCAGTTGCACCATAAGCTGGTGGCGCTGGAACGAGAGCGCGACGCATCACTCACCTTGACGTTTGCCACCGCTGATGGAGCCACGCGCGTGCAGTGCGAGCGCGCGATTCTCACCTTACCATTCAGCACGTTGCGCCGCGTCGAGTATCAGCGGGCTGGATTCGATGCGCTGAAGCGCGCTGCCATAGAACAGCTTGGCTACGGCACGATCTCTAAGTTCTTCTTGCAGTTCGACAGGCCGTACTGGTTCGAGGCGGGGCCCTGGCCCCACGCGGACAGTGGCTTTATCATCACGGATCTGGACATCCAGACGCTGTGGGACGCCTCCATAGCTCGAACCGGCGCAAGCGGGTTGCTCGTCGATTACACGAGCGGACATAGAGGAGCCGCATTTGCGCCGGCGGCGGCGTATTCCACCGCCGAAGACTCCGCGACCATCCAGCGCTATGCCCAGCACTGCCTGCAGCAATTGGAGCGCGTCTTCCCTGGTATCAGTGCTCACTATACCGGCAGAGCGGCGCTCAGCTATACCACCGGCGACCCCTATCTTCAGGGCAGTTACGCGTGCTGGCGCGTCGGGCAGTATACGCGCATCGGCGGCTACGAACGCGTGCGGCAGGGCCCCGTGCACTTTGCGGGCGAGCATTGCTCCATCGAGTTCCAGGGTTACATGGAAGGCGCGGCCAGAGAGGGCGCGCGTGCCGCTCGCGAGATTGTGCAGGACTTGCGCTAACATTTGCTGTCGAGCGAGCGAGCCCGATCCCTGCTCGTGTCACGCAGCCGCCGCGGCGTCGTCGTACGCATGAAGCACGACTAGGGTGATGGCGATGGCGTGGCAGTGACGGTCGGGGCTGCAAATAAGTCGAGCCGTCGTGGCCTAATCGAGCGGGCGTAGGGCATATGCGGTAGTATAATCGGGGTCGGATAGCGCACTGGGCATCGGGAGAGGATGGCGACGAAGTGCGTCGCGAACGCCCCTCTACCCGCGAGCAGGAAATCAATCGTGCAGGAGGCTGCGGTGTCGCCGCTTACCGATTGGGACAACTTCTATGTCATCATCGGCTCGTCCGCTGGGGCGCTGACCGGATTGACATTCGTGGCGATCACCCTGGTGGCGGGGACCCCGCTGCGCAGTAGGGGTTGGGGGATTGGGGTGTTCACCACGCCAACAGTCGTGCACTTTGGCGTCGTGCTCCTCATCTCCGCCATCATCAGCGCGCCATGGCCGGCGCTCTGGCATGTCGCCCTCACGCTCGGCCTCACTGGTGTCGGCGGGTTGACCTACGTGGCCATCGTTGCGCGGCGCTTACGCCGTCGGGATGGCACCTATGACCCGGTTACAGAGGACTGGCTGTGGTATGTGGCCGTTCCGCTCGTCGCGTACGCGGCGCTCGTCGTCGCGGCAGTCCTGGTGCCGGGCAGTCCAGAGGGGGCGCTGTTCGGAGTCGCTGCCTCCGCGCTTGCGCTCGTGTTTGTCAGTATCCACAACGCGTGGGATATCGTCACCTACATTGCTATCGAGGCTATCGCGCACGTCGGGCAGCAAAGCGAGGGAGACCACTAAATCCTGATTTCATGGCGTAATATCCTGTTTTGTGATATACTATGCCCATGAAACTGAGTACGTATGCGCGACAAGTAGGCGTCACCTACAAGACGGCCTGGCAGTGGTGGAAGGCGGGACAGTTGGATGCCTACCAACTGCCGACCGGCACCATCATTGTGCGCGAACCCGTGAGGCCTGTTCACGGCGTGGCCCTTTATGCGCGGGTGTCCAGCGCAGACCAGAAAGTCGACGCGCGCCGCCAGATGCAACGCTTGCAGGCGTACGCAGCAGCGCGCGGCTATCAGGTCGTGGCGGAAGTG
>Ga0209647_1002583_pt1 | contig 14527 bp, 14 predicted proteins | sample GraSoi_2013_60cm_FD_185827 | JGI IMG/M metagenome (GOLD analysis project Ga0209647, IMG submission 185827) | Grasslands soil microbial communities from the Angelo Coastal Reserve, California, USA - Sample 9_17_2013_60cm (SPAdes) (version 2) | ecosystem: Environmental > Terrestrial > Soil >...
CTTTGCCACGTTGTTGGCAATGACACCGTTGGCTCCTAGTATGGTTTGCATTGATTTTACTGGTGACGTAGTTAGACGTTTAAAACATTGATTTATGTTGATTCAAGGTGATCGGTGATCAGTAATCGGTAATCGGTAGATTTCCTCTTCACTGAGATCTGAGCATTGCATTACTAAATACCGAAATTCTACCGATCACCGATCACCATTTCCCCGCCGCGGTACCGGATCATAACCACTGGTCCCCCATGGATGACACCGCGCAATGCGTTTCGATCCGAGCCAAATTCCTTTGACAACTCCCCATTCCTGAATCGCTTCAATCGTATACTGGGAACACGAAGGTATATGACGGCAGTGCGCACCCAATAGGGGGGATATACTACCCTGGTAGAGCCGAATCGGGAGGATGAAGAGTTTCTTTAACACAATGTTCAATTTATGATTCGGGGCACTCTTTAACTTCATTATTCAACATTCACTATTCAACATTCAAAATTCAAATTTTGAATGTTGAATAAAGAATAACGAATTAAGAAGTGAGTGAAACCCTTCAAGACTGCTGTTCGCTAATTTTAAATTATTCAATTACATAGGACATTTCCCCATCCTTCCCATCCATCAATTGCACTCCGAGCGCTTTTAGGTCATCCCGTATTTTGTCGGAGAGGGCGAAGTTACGGTCCTGGCGCGCTTTCTTTCTCAACTCAATCAAAACGGTAATCGTTCCATTAAGAAGTTCATCGCTCTGTTCTTTTTCTTCTTTCAGGCCGAGAACATCTTCCATGAAGCCGATGTACGTGTTTTTGAAGTGATCGAACGTTGTCTTATCCACCCCGGACCATTTCAGGTTACCGGATTTAAGGTCGTTAATGCGCGAGGACATTTCAAACAGTACGGCCAGTGTTTTGGCGGTATTGAAATCATCGCTCATCTGGACGAAACATTCTCCGGCAAGTCCATCGAGTTCGGTGGCCAACTCAGACTTTTCGGCTGTTCCACCCGGGTGTTCGAGTTTCCTGACGGTGACCAGTGCATTGGCCAGCCGTTTGAACCCCTTTTCAGCTGCACTCAAGGCATCATTGGAAAAATCCAGCGTACTGGAATAATGTGATTGCAGCATAAAAAAGCGCACCGCCATCGGACCATAGCCGCGGTCCAACAGAGGATGGCTGCCGGTAAACAATTCTCTCGGTAAAAAGGAGTTGCCGAGCGACTTGCTCATCTTTTGCCCATTTACGGTGAGCATATTGGAGTGAAGCCAATAGTTCACCGGACTTTTTCCGGTCGCTGCCGTGGCCTGGGCAATCTCGCATTCATGATGCGGGAATTTTAGATCCATTCCCCCGCCATGAACGTCGAACGTCTCTCCCAGGTATTTGGTACTCATCACGGTACATTCAATGTGCCAGCCGGGAAACCCGTCGCCCCACGGTGATGGCCAGCGCATAATATGATGAGGGGAAGCTTTTTTCCATAGCGCAAAATCAATTTTTTCGCGCTTCTCATCCTGGCCGTCCAGCGCCCGCCCGCTTTCCATCAGTTCTTCAATATTGCGACCGGAGAGAATGCCATAGTGATGAGACTGATTGTATTTTCTTGTATTGAAATAGACCGATCCATTCACCACATACGCCACGTCCTTTTCCAACAGTTTTTTCGTGATTTCGATTTGTTCGACAATGTGCCCGGTTGCCCTCGGTTCAATGCTAGGCGGGAGAATATTAAATTGTCCCATTACGGTGTGAAAGCCGTCGGTATAATTCTGGACGATTTCCATTGGTTCCAACTGTTCCAGGCGGGCTCGCTTGGCGATCTTGTCTTCTCCTTCGTCAGCGTCGTTTTCAAGGTGGCCAACGTCGGTAATGTTGCGCACATAACGCACACCATAGCCGAGGTAGGCGAAATAACGGGAGACAATATCAAACGTCAGAAACGTGCGGACGTTGCCTAAATGAACATCGTTGTACACGGTCGGCCCGCATACGTACATTCCTACACGGCCTGGATGAATGGGTACAAAATTCTCTTTCTTTCCGCTCAGGGAATTGGTGAGTTGGACCGGGTATTTTTCGAACAGCGTCATCTAAAGTGTGTTGAGGTGTTGAAGTGTTGAAGTGTTAAAGTGTTGGAGTGTTGAGGGGTAAAGTGCGAAGGTAGGAAAACATTACGAACCCAGGCAAGACACTACTTAAACACTTAAACACTTCAGTACTTCAACACTTTTTTTTGACTATTTTTGAATTTGAGGAAAAAATTAAAACGTTAACTATTGATATGTTCACCGGTATAATTGAAACCCTCGGAGAGGTCATTTCTATTAAAGAGGAAGGCAGCAATAAACATTTCAAGATCGGTAGTACGATCAGCCATCAATTAAAAGTCGATCAAAGCATATCCTACGATGGCGTTTGCCTGACTGTGGTTTCGGCAGGCAGCGATTTTCATGAGGTAGTAGCGGTGCGCGAGACGTTGTCTAAATCAATTTTGGGAAGCTGGAAGGTAGGGGACAGCGTCAATCTCGAGCGGTGCCTGGTTGCCAACGGCCGTTTTGACGGTCACATCGTTCAGGGCCATGTGGATCAGACAGGGGTTTGCACGTCGGTTGTTGATGAAAATGGAAGTTGGCGTTTTGATTTTGAATACGATCCGGAACCGGGCAACATCACCGTTGAAAAAGGATCCATTGCCGTGAATGGCATAAGCCTCACCTGTTTCAATTCGCATGACCGTGGTTTCACTGTTGCCATCATCCCCTATACGTACGAGCACACCAATTTTAATCGAATTCGTCCCGGGGCCATTGTTAATCTTGAATTTGATATCGTAGGGAAGTACGTCAAAAAGCTGGTGGGTGTTTCCCGCTGATCTCGCAGATTTACGTGCGTAATTCTCGGCATGGTCTCCCGCAGATCTCGCAGATTTACGCAGACTATTGTTATAAATGGTAAACGCGATGCAATAGCGAACCAACATGGGTCTGCATAAAATGTCCTGGGAACCTAATAGTCAATCCCCAAGAAGGCATTAGCCTAAGACCGTTTGCCTACTTTTGACATCCAGTGTCATTCTGCGTGAATCTGCGCGATCTGCGGGAAACAAATCCCTCAATCGTGGGTAGCACTCAACCGTTTGTCCCGAATTGATTTTAACCACCTGTAAAACCGGAATCCGATCCAACCCCCCATCAACCCAACGAGCATTCCGGCGAGGATGTCGCCGGGATAATGTACTCCCAAATAGATCCGGGTGTACATCATAAAGGCTGCCCAGACAAAAATCAGCGCTGTCCACCGGGTGAGTTTTCTAAAAATAAGCCAAATCAGAACGGCCGTTGCCAGGGTATTGGCGGCATGGCCTGAGGCAAATCCATACAAACCTCCTTCGTATCCATTAACAATATGGACCAACCCCTGCAAACCGGGTTCATGGGAAGGTCGCGGCCTTGCGAAAAAGGGCTTCATCAACGTGGTAGTAATCTGATCGGATAACAAAATAGCCAAGCCGATACCAGCCAAAATCAACCAGCCTTCCTTTTTATAGTGAGCAAAGATGAGGTACAACAAAACCAGGTACAACGGTATCCAGAAGGCCGTTTTTGTCATCAGCAACATAACGGGATCAAGACAAGGTGTATGGAAACTATTCATCCAGAGAAACAACTGCTCGTCCCATTCAAGAATTTTACTCATAGATCAATTGTTTATTTGCAAGGTATTTCTTGCGGTTCGAAATTATTCAAAACTGGCTATTTCTCTGTTATGCACAACTATTGTTTCCTGACCTTCCTGTTATATCTTTAACGGTTTAAGGCTTTACATCTATTCCATGACGAAGTTTGATTTGGTGATCATCGGGGCAGGGCCCTCTGGTTACGCTGCCGCAATGCGGGCGCTGGATTTCAAAAAGAAGACACTCCTGATTGAAAAAGGCAAGGTGGGGGGAGCAGGCGTCACCAACGGAGCCCTTTCTTCCAAGACGTGGTGGGAATTGTCCAGGGAGGCTTCTGCTTTTCGAAAGAGCCTGATCCGGTTTAATATCCAGGCGCCGGGCGTTCATTACAAAGAAATTCAGGCGGAGGTAAGGCGGGCGATTCAGGAGCGCAAGTCCATGCTAGAAGAAAACATGGATCATTTGCGCGATACAAACTATTCAGACCTGCTCGAATTCAAAACAGGCACAGCGCGGTTGATCAGTCAGAACGAGGTAGAGATTTCGCACGGAGTACAGCGTGAAGTAGTATGGGCCGAAAGCATTATCCTTGCCACCGGCAGCCGGCCGCGATACCTTCCGGAATTACCAGTCGATGAGCATATTGTAATGACGAGTGAAGGGATTGAAAATATGGAGGAATTCCCGGAAAGCATGGTGATTGTCGGGGCCGGGGTGATTGGATGTGAATATGCCACCATTTTTTCCGGTTTTGGAAAAACGAAAGTCCACCTCATCGACAAAGGCGCCCGTATCCTTCCATTTGAAGACGAAGATGTAGTGAAAATTATCGAACGAAACCTGGATAACAACGGGGTGCTGATCCACCGCAACTCAAAGCTCATCCGACTGGAAATCAAGAACGGCCGGGTGGAATATGAGTTGGAATACGATGACGGGGGGAAAGAAATTTTTAATGTGGAAAAAGCATTGGTCTCCGTGGGGCGCGTTCCCAACCTGGAAGACCTATGGGATGATAAGGTGGAAATTAACATCACCAAAAGGGGCATCGAAGACAATGACACGCAAACCAACATTTCCAATATTTATGCAGTAGGCGACCTGACGGCGGATATTTCGTTAGTGAACGTGGGAGAACTGGAAGGCCGCTATGCGGTGGAGAAGATCTTTGGAAACCCAAAGCGAAAGCTGGTATATGAAAATATCAGCAACATCATGTTTCTGAATCCGGAGGTAGCCGGTGTTGGATTAAATGAAATCCAGGCGCGGGAAAAAGGGATCAATTACCGTGTTGTCACCCTGGACTATGCCTGCATTCCCCGCGCGATTGCAAAACGCAATACCCAGGGCTTCATTAAGTTGCTGGTGACCGATAATGAGGACATGAAAATATTGGGCATGAAAGTAGTAGGAAATCAGGCTTCCAGTGCGATCCAGGCTGTCGCTGTCCTGATCTCTATGGACAAAGGTGTTGAAGAATTAGCGGAATGTGTTCATCCCCATCCATCGATTACCGAAGGTATTCAGGAATGTGTCCGCATGCTGATGGGAAAATCCTTATTCAAGCCAGCAGCCCTTCCTTCCCGGCTTTCATGCCGGCGCAGTGTGAAGGGGGTTTATGAGAATATGGTATTCTAAAAGTAAGTAGGCAGTAGGCAATGTGTTTACCGGGTGTGAAGAGCCTTCACGAATCGGAGCTCACACTCGTCAGGCTTCGAGGGACCACCAATGACTAATAACCAATGACCAATAACTTGCCTTCATGACCAACCTCTAGACTATCCGAATGAACCACGCAGCGCTATTTCACATGACGTTGTCTCAAAACATCCATTACATCATTCAAAGCGTACCCCTTCGCCACAAGTAGTACCAGATAATGGTACATCAAATCCGCGGCTTCGTTCAGAAAGAGTGCTTTATTATTGTCTTTCGCCTCGATCACCAGTTCGATAGCCTCTTCACCGACTTTTTGGGCCACCTTATTTATGCCCGCATCCAAAAGACTGTTCGTATACGAGCCGGGCCTGGGGTTCTTTTTCCTTTCCTTAATGATCGCCTCCAGGAATCCAAGGCCTGGAGATTCGTTTTTTTCTCCGAAGCAGGTGTCGGCCCCCGTATGGCAGACGGGACCCGCTGGCCTGGCTTTGATCAGCAACGTGTCCTGGTCGCAATCCAGGATCATATCAACACACTCCAGAAAATTACCGCTGGTTTCTCCCTTTGTCCACAGTCTTTGTTTGGTGCGGCTGAAAAAAGTGATCCGCCCTTCGAGCGTGGTCTTGCGAAAGGCCTCTTCGTTCATAAACCCCATCATGAGGACTACTCTGGTGGCGGCATCCTGAACGACACAAGGAACCAGGCCGTTTAGTTTTTTGAAATTGATTTGTGCAGGGTCAACCATAGCTTGAATTATTTTCGTACAGCAATTCCGTTCTTTTGCAAATAGGACTTTAGGTCGGGGATGTTGATTTCTCCAAAGTGAAAAATACTCGCCGCCAGCGCAGCATCAGCCCGACCGAGAACAAAAACGTCAAGAAAATGCTGCAGATGACCTGCGCCGCCCGAAGCGATAACGGGAATATCGAGAAGCTGGTGGAGCTTCGTCAAGGGATCGATGGCAAAACCGCTTTTCGTCCCATCGTGGTCCATACTGGTAAAGAGGATCTCCCCGGCCCCGCGGTCCTGTCCTTCCCTTGCCCAGGAGAATAGTTTTTTATCCGTAGGCCGGGTCCCGCCGTGAGTGAAAACGGTCCACTGGTTGTTCACTTTCTTGCCATCAATGGCCAGGACAATACACTGCGAACCAAACGCTCTTGCCAGTTCGTCGATGAGACCGGGATTGTTCACCGCTGCAGAATTAATACTTACTTTATCCGCGCCCGAGTCGAGGAGGGGGGCAACGTCTTCTATGGAATGAATGCCTCCACCCACGGTGAATGGAATATTGACATGAACGGCAATTTGCTTTACCAGGTGCGCAAACGTTTTTCGTTTTTCGCTTGTCGCGGAAATATCGAGAAACACAAGCTCATCCGCGCCTTGCTGTGCGTATGCTGCGCCCAACTCCACCGGGTCACCGGCGTCGCGGATATTGATGAAATTAATGCCTTTCACAGTGCGACCGTCTTTGATATCAAGGCAGGGAATAATGCGTTTCGTCAGCAAGGAGAGTAGTGGTTATAGCGAAGAACAGTTTTCACCGCAGAGGCGCGGAGGCGCAAAGGTTACGCAGAGAAATTATTATTTCCGGCGGCAAACCAAGTTGCATTTCCTCTGCGCCTGCTTTGCGCCTCCGCGTCTCTGCGGTGAAATATTAGAAGTTCTTTAGCTCTGAGAGTTTAATTCTATTTTCATAAATCGCCTTTCCGATAATGGCTCCGTCTACCTTAATGTATTTTAATTCCTTCAGGTCGCTCAACGAACTGATCCCTCCACTGGCAATGATCTTCAATTTTGGAAATCGTGTTTTGAGTTTCCGGTACAGACTTAAGTTGGGGCCCTGCAATGTGCCGTCCGTCCGGATATCGGTGCAGCAGATGTACTCCAGTCCCTTTTTTTCAAACTGATCCGCCAGGTCAACCAGGCGCAGGCTGGTCGCCTCAAGCCATCCGTTGATCATGACATTATCATCCATGACATCGGCGCTCAATATGAAGTTCTCAGGTCCATAGGTCTCCATCCAACCGGTAAACACCTCCGGCTTCTTCACCGCAAGACTGCCTACATTGATTTGGTTGATGCCGAGTTCGAGGAGTTGCTCCACTTCTTTTTTCGATTTTACGCCCCCTCCGAAATCAACTTTCAACGACGTTTTCCCCTGAATTTCCTCAATCACTTCCCAATTCACCACTTTCCCTTTTTTCGCTCCGTCCAGGTCGATCAGGTGCAAATATTCCAGGTCGGCGTCTTCAAATTCCCGGGCCACCTCCAGCGGGTCTTCCCGATAGACTTTCATTTGACCATAGTCACCTTGCGTCAGGCGAACACATTTTCCGCCGATAATGTCAATGGCTGGAATGATCCTCATACGCTCAAAAAACTTTGTAACACGCGTTCGCCGGCCACCGCCGATTTCTCGGGGTGAAATTGAACGGCGTAAAAATTATCCTTTTTCATCGCAGCGCTAAAAGGAGAACCATATTCTGTTTGGGCAACCGTATGCTCATTCAGTGGAACGAAATAGCTGTGCACAAAGTAAACAAATTGGTTTTCAAGTTCCTTCGAAAGCCATCCCGAAACCCGTAACAAGGAATTCCAACCGATATGCGGTACTTTAAGGTCGTCAGCAGGAGTAAACTTTCGAACTGTTTCGCCAAAAATACCGAGGCACGTGGTATTATTTTCGTCGGAATGCCGGCACATTAGTTGCATCCCCAAACAGATGCCCAGTACGGGTTGCTTGAGATTCACAATGAGCTGGTCCATTTTTTTCTGCCTTAAGAACGCCATGGTCGTGCTGGCTTCTCCCACGCCAGGAAAAATGACTTTGTCTGCGCCGCGAATTTCTTCGGGGTCGTCGGTTACCAGAAAATCAACGCCGAGCCTTTCCAAAGCGTATCGAACGGATTGGATGTTGCCTGCATTGTATTTGATCACGGCTATTCTCATTGTCACCTCACCCCCAACCCCTCTCCGAGGCGGAGAGGGGGGAAGTCATTATTATGATTCGATATTTTTTTAACACTTCTCTCACGTTTTCGATTCTCACCTCACCCCCCGCCTGCGCTGAGACAGCTTCGGCGGGCAGGCCGGCCCCTCTCCGAGGCGGAGAGGGGGGAGTTACTATGTTTCGATATTTTTAGCCTTCTCTCACCTTCTTGCTTCTTACTTCTTAACTTCTCACTTCTCAGCTTCTCGCGTCTCCCCCTTAAAGCGTTCCCTTAGTCGATGGCAACTGATTGTTTAAATAATCCTTCCTCACTGCCATCCGAATGGCCTTGGCCAAGGCTTTAAAAATAGCCTCAATCTTATGGTGCTCATTTTCTCCCTCGGCCTTGATATTCAAATTGCATTTGGCTGTATCGGAAAAAGATTTAAAGAAATGGAAAAACATTTCCGTGGGCATTTCACCAATTCGCTCGCGTTTGAATTCAGCTTCCCAAACCAGCCATGGACGCCCTCCAAAATCAATAGCCACCTGGGCCAGACAGTCGTCCATGGGCAGACAAAAGCCATAGCGTTCAATTCCACGCTTATCACCCAATGCCTTTAAGAAGGCCTCGCCCAACGCAAGGGCCGTATCTTCAATGGTGTGATGTTCATCAATATGCAAATCACCCTTCACTTTCACATCGAGATCGAGCTGACCATGCCGGGCAAGCTGATCCAACATGTGATCAAAAAATCCCAACCCTGTATTCACGGCTGACGTCCCTGTGCCGTCCAAATTAAGAACAATTTTGATATCCGTTTCCTTTGTCTTCCTGACTACCTCCGCCCTCCGGGGTGAAATAACCAGTTGCTTGTAGATGTCTTCCCACTGTGAAGTGATCAGGCAGCACCAATCCGCCAGACCCTTTTTGGTTACGTCGGATTTTAGCCCCCCATCGTTGATCAGGATTCCTTTAGCCCCGAGATTTTTCGCCAGTTGGATGTCGGTGATGCGGTCCCCAATAACGTATGAATTTTTCAAATCGACGATTCCGTTAAGGTAAGCATCAAGCATTCCGATCCCGGGCTTGCGTGTTGGTTTGTTCTCCGCAGCAAATGACTTGTCAATGTGTACCGCGGTAAAGTTTATTCCTTCTTTTTCAAAGGCGCTGATCATTTTGTTGTGCGCGGGCCAGAATCGTTCCTCCGGAAAACTCGCTGTACCAAGCCCGTCCTGATTCGTAACCATGACGAGTTCATAGTTTGTTTCCCGTGCGATCCGGCCCAACCAGGTAAATATGCCGGGATAGAATTCCAGTTTCTCCAGGCTATCAATTTGTTCATCGGGCGGCTCCAAAATCAGCGTTCCATCGCGATCAATAAAAAGCACTTTTTTCATAGCTGGTTCAATACATCAATGAGTTTTCTATTTTCGATTTCCGTGCCCACGGTAACGCGGAGGCTATCCTCACATAAAACCACGTTCGACCGGTCGCGCACAACGATGCCCTGATAAACCAGGTCGTGATAGGTTTTTTGAGCATCCCTGACTTTTACCAAAAGAAAGTTAGCGTCAGAGGGGTACACTTTTTGCACAAGCGGCACCGTCAGTAAATTTGCCTTGAGCACGTCGCGTTGTGCTTTGATGTTGGCTACCCAGGAATTTTTTCTATTCTCGTCCCGGAGATAGTCGAGGGCAACGGTTTGCGTCATGGAGTTAATATTGTAGGGAGGCTTGATTTTATCCAGTACCTGGATCACATCCGGATTCGAAAAGCACATTCCCAGTCGTATTCCGGCAAGGCCCCAGGCTTTTGAAAAGGTTTGAAGTACGACGAGGTTGCTGAATTCGTCAAGGACCGCAAGAAATCCTGCCGTGCCGGTGAAATCGATGTACGCTTCGTCCAGGATGACCAATCCAGGGAATTGGAGTAGCAGTGACTTGATTTTTTCGGCGTCCAGCAAATTGCCGGAAGGATTGTTCGGGCTGCACAGGAAGAGGAGCTTCGTGTTCTGATCCCAGGTATCTTTTATCGCAGTGACGTCCAGGTCAAAGTCTTTTGTCAGGTTCACGGCTTTTACTTCGATATCGTTGATCGCCGCACTCACCGAATACATTCCGTAGGTCGGTTGAGGGATAAGCACATTGTCCCTGCCCGGTTCACAAAATGCTCTCAACAGTAAATCGATAGGTTCATCGCTTCCGTTCCCTAAGAACAACTGTTCCGGCCTTATTTTCTTAATGGCCGCAATTCTTTTTTTCAGGCTGACCTGGTGGGGATCGGGATAGCGATTGTATTCCGTATTAAAAGGATTCTCGTTGGCATCAAGGTAAACCGACGCACTTCCGATAAACTCGTCACGCGCCGAGGAATACGGTTTCAGCCGCTTTACATTTTCTCTTACCAGGGAATTGATGTCGATGGACTTCATTGCAATGCTCTTAACCGTACGCTGATCGATTCTTTGTGACCCTCCAGTTGCTCTGCGGAAGCCATAGTCTCTACGATGGGCCCCAGGGTCTGAAGGCCCTTTTTGGTAACCTTCTGAAAGGTGATGTATTTCATAAAGCTTTCCAGTGAGACGCCTCCATAGGCTTTGGCAAATCCATTGGTCGGAAGGGTATGGTTGGTACCGGAGGCATAATCGCCCGCCGATTCGGGTGAGTAGGGACCGAGAAAAATGGAACCAGCGTTGTAAATTTTTTCCGACAGCGCATCACAGTCAACCGTATTCAGGATCAAATGTTCCGGGGCATATTCGTTGACAAAATCGACTATCTCTTTTTCCGATGAAAGGAGAATGGCGAGGCTGTGGTTAAGGGCTTCTCCCGCCACTTCCTTTCGAGGCAGTTTCGCCAGTTGAGCCATCATCTCCAACTCGATCTTCGAGATCATTGATGGGTCCTGAGTTAACAGCACCACCTGGCTGTCCGGCCCGTGCTCTGCCTGTGCCAATAGATCGGAGGCTACAAAAACAGGATCTGCCGCCGAGTCGGCCACCACCAATACCTCCGAGGGACCAGCCGGCATGTCGATGGCCGTGCCTTGCAGGTTTACCAATTGTTTGGCTTTGGTTACATACTGATTTCCGGGGCCAAAGATCTTGTTGACAGCCGGAATGCTTTCGGTTCCATAGGCAAGAGCAGCAATAGCTTGAGCGCCCCCTGCTTTAAAGATCTTCGTTGCGCCAACCAGCCGGGCGGCAAACAAAATAGCGTCATTGATCTTTCCGTCCTTTCCGGGAGGGGAGCACAGTACCACTTCTTTGCAGCCGGCTAACTTCGCCGGGATCCCCAGCATCAACACGGTGGAAAATAAAGGGGCTGATCCTCCCGGGATATAAATGCCCACCTTTTCAATAGCCACACCTTTGCGCCAGCACAGCACCCCGGGCATTGTCTCTACGTTTACACTGTCCTTTCTCTGGGTCGCGTGAAACTTTTCAATATTAGCTGCCGCAGCCTGAATCGCCTTTTTTAACGTTGACGGGAGTCGTCCTTCCGCTTCGGTTATTTCCTGTTGCGTCACTCTGAGTTCCGTAATAGTTACCTTATCAAATTGCGTGGTAAGTTCAAGCAATGCCCGGTCACCGGAGACCTTGATCCGGTTGAGAATATTCTTCACCGAACTTTCCAAAAACTCAAGTTCGATTTCCGGGCGCTGGCAGAGTGCCGGCCAGGTATCTCGTGTGGGGTAATTATAGGTCTTCATTGACGTAATGTATAATTAAATCGACGGGTTAATTTTAGCTCACAGATTTCTGCTGTCATGCAATCATCTTTTCGATAGGAATGACAAGAATCCCTTCGGCCCCTAACGATTTCAACAGATCAATTTTTTCCCAAAAATCATTCTCATTGACAACCGAATGTAACGAGGACCATCCATCCCGCCCGAGCGGCATGATCGTTGGACTTTTCATTCCAGGAATGATGTTGGTGATTTTGGAAATCGCTTCGTTCGGACAATTCAACAAGATGTACTTGCTGTTTTTTGCCGATTGGACAGCGTCGATGCGAAAGAGCAACTTGTCGAGGATTTGCCGCTTAGCCACTTCAAGCTGAGGCGTGGCGATCAGCACCGCCTCGGACTGCATGACCACTTCCACTTCCTTCAGACCATTACTTAACAAGGTACTGCCCGTACTTACGATATCACAAATGGCATCCGCCAGGCCAATGCCCGGAGCAATTTCGACGGAACCGCTGATTTCATGAATTCCGGCTTTCACATTGTTCTTATCCAGAAAGGTTTGAACGATGTTGGGGTAGGAGGTGGCAATATTTTTTCCCTGTAGGGATTGGACGCTGGCATACGTATCCGATCGCGGGATGGCAATCGAGAGCCGGCACTTCGCAAAATCAAGCCGTTTTATAAGGTCATTTTTCTTTTGCTTTTCCACGAAGATATTTTCGCCGACAATACCGACGTCGGCTACCTTATCTTCCACATATTGTGGAATATCATCGTCGCGAAGAAACAGGATCTCCGTTGGAAAATTCCTCGCTTGTGCCTTGAGCTGATCCCGTCCATTGCTAAAGGACAAGCCGCTTTCACTCAACAATTGGAGCGAATCCTCCTGAAGGCGTCCTGATTTTTGAATGGCAATTCTTAGTAGAGTATTCATAACTTAGTTTTTCTTTCCCGCGGATTTTCGTGAGTTTTTTCCCGCAGATCTCGAGAGCATTTCCCGCAGATTTACGCAGAAGTTTTTTCCGAAGATCGCGCTGTCGATAGACAGCGCACACCATCTGCGTAAATCTGCGAGATCCGCGGGAAACCCCTTTCGTGATCTGCGGGAAACCCTTTCGATCCGCGGGAAACAAAAAAGGCTTACCAAACCTGGCAAGCCTTTTTAAAATCTATTTCGTTCCAATCAGAACATAGACCTGCCCGCCAACCTGGTGTGACCATGATGGTGGTGCAAATGGATGTTCAGAATTTGTGTCATGTCCTTATTTGAGGGCTCAAAGAAAGAGATTCGGTTCCATATATCAAAATGTTTCTTGGCGAAATTTTTCCCGCAGATCTCGCGGATTCACGCAGAAGTTTTTCGCTAGCATCGGGCAGCCCCGATAAGCGCGCATAAGATCTGCGTAAATCCGCGAGATCTGCGGGAAAAACCTTCTGCGCGAAAAACCATGGGAATTGCTTCTGCGTAAATCTGCGTGATCTGCGGGAAAAAACTCTCGATATTGCGTGTCTATGAGGTTAAAACTCCTTTTCGTTTTCGTTTTTATCACCGGATGTTTCGAAAGCAAGGAGGTACGGCTGCAAAAATTCCTATTGAAAGGCAATCTCGCCGTCAAAGAACAGAACCTGGACCAGGCGGCGTATTACTTTAAGGAAGCTCTTCACCTCGACCCCTGTTTTGCCGATGCCGCCAATAACCTGGGAACATTGTACTTCAAACAGAAACATTGGGAACAGTCGCTGGAACAATATGAAAAAGCAATTCAATGCAAGCCGGGATTTCTCAATGCCTATTTCAACCGCGCCAATACGTTCTATGAATTAAAAACGTATTACCGTGCCCTCGGGGACTTAAACCACCTGATTCAGGAGAAGCCCGACACAGCCATTGCTTATTTTACCCGGGGACTGGTCTATACCAAACTGCGCGATTTTCCTGCGGCGCTGAAATCATTTGACAGAGCCATTCAACTGGATGGAAGCAAAGTGGAATATGTTGTTAACCGCGCCACCGTGAGATTTTACCAGAAGGATTGGGAAGGGGCTGAAGCGGAGTTGCAGATCGCTATGCAACTGGATCCGCGGGAGCCGAACATTTACAACACCCTGTCACTCCTTGAAATTGAGAAAAATAATTTAGCAAAAGCGGAGGATTGGGTGGGAAGGGCGCTCAAGCTTTCTCCCGACCACCCTTATTACCTGAACAACCGCGGCTATATTTACCTCCTTCAAAATAAGTTGGACAAGGCCGAAACCGATATTAATCAAAGCATCGAACTAGACCCATACAACGGATGGGCTTATCGCAACAAAGGAATTTTCTATTTTATGAAAGGAGACTATCCATCCGCCCAGAGGCTTTTGGTTCAGGCTGAGAAAATGGATTCCTTTATTGACAGGCTATACTATTACCTCGGGCAGGTCTATTGGAAAAACGGAATGAAAGACTTAGCCTGCAAAAGTATACGTGAATCGGAGAAACGGGGTGATACAATGCCGGTGGCGGATTGGGAAAAGCGATGCAAATAGGGATGAACTTTGGAGAATGGGTCGATAAGCTCACGCGT
>Ga0209647_1002584_pt1 | contig 14526 bp, 13 predicted proteins | sample GraSoi_2013_60cm_FD_185827 | JGI IMG/M metagenome (GOLD analysis project Ga0209647, IMG submission 185827) | Grasslands soil microbial communities from the Angelo Coastal Reserve, California, USA - Sample 9_17_2013_60cm (SPAdes) (version 2) | ecosystem: Environmental > Terrestrial > Soil >...
GGCGCGACTCGTTGGTATTGGTGGGGCTGTTGTAGGTGCCGGCGACGATGCCGTTGCCGTCCCCCGCGGTGGCGCCGGTCCAGCGCCCGGTGGTGGTGCCGCAGTTACCGAGGGTGACGGTGCCGCCTGCGCAGGGGTCGTCGCCCGGGATCTTCTTGTAGCGATCGACGTAGCCGTGGTAGGCCGCGGAAATGCCCGAGAAGTCGGCGATGACGTTCTTGATCTTCGCCTGGGTAATCATTTCCTGGCCCTTCAGGATGCCGCCCAGCAGCAACCCGATGATGACCAGCACGATGGCGATCTCGACCAGCGTGAAGCCGCGTTCCTGTGTCTGCATGTCACCTCCGTTCAGCAATACTGAACGTTCAGCCTTGCGGCAGGCTTTCAACTAAAGCCATCCGGCCTTGCGGAAGCGCGAGAAGAGATACAGATCGATCGCCACCATGACGCCCACCACCATCGGGTAGCCGTAGGTCCAGTCGAGCTCCGGCATGTGCTTGAAGTTCATGCCGTAGATGCCGACGATCATCGTCGGAATTGCCACCAGCGCGCCATAGGCCGCGAGGCGCTTGGTGACTTCGTTGTCGCTGATCTGCACCAGCGCGAGGTTGACCTGGATCGCCGTGGTGACCGTGTCGCGCGAGGTATCGATCGACTGGTTGAGGCGGATCAAGTGGTCGTAGATGTCACGGAAGTACTCGCCCAGCCCGGAGCAGACCTGGGGCACCCGGCCGCCGAAGAGCTTGCCCGAGTACTCGAGCAGCGGCCCGGTGACGTGCTTGAGCGTGGTCAGCTTCTGCTTCACGTAGTACAGCGATTCGATGTTCGCGCGCGGATCCTTGGCGGAGAAAAGCTGGTGCTCGATGCCTTCCAGCTCGGTCTCGACCGCGTCGAGCACCGGGAAATAGCGGTCGACCACCGCGTCCATCAGCGCATACAGCACATAGCCTGATCCATTACGCAGCAGCTCCGGCTCGCGCTCGGCGCGCGCACGCACGCCGAGGAACCCTTGCTCGCTGTGCTGGCGCACCGAGAGGACGTAGTTGCGGCCGACGAAGATGTCGACTTCGCCGATTTTGAGCTCGTCGCCGACCACGTCGATGGTATTGAGCACGACGAACAGCAGGTCGCCGTACTCCTCGATCTTCGGACGCTGATGGCCGTGCCGCGCGTCCTCGACGGCGAGCGCGTGCAGGTCGAATTCCTCCTGCATCTCGGCCAGTTCTTCCTCGGTGGCGTCGCGCAGCGCCACCCACACGAAGCAGCCCGGCCGCTGCAGGTAGTTCTTGATGTCGCGCTTGTCGATGTCGGCGAGCTTGCGGCCTTCCTCGTAGGCGACACAGTTGATCAGCATGGGACGGCATAATAATGACTTTCCACGGACATTCCGCCATGCCGAGAATCAGTCGCAGGGCCGAGAGCCTCGGAACCGAGAACGCCTTCGTCGTGCTCGCCGAAGTGAACGCGCTCGCGCGCCAGGGCAAGGACATCATCAGCTTCTGCATCGGCCAGCCCGACTTTCCCGCGCCTGAAAACGTGCAGCAGGCGGCGATCCGCGCGATCCGCGGCGGCAAGCATGGCTACACCCCGTCGGCCGGTATCGACGAATTGAGGCAAGCGGCGGCGACCTATCTCGGCGCGATGCGCGGCGGCCTGCCGATCCGGGCGGAGGACGTGGTGGTCGGCGCCGGCGCAAAGCCGTTCATTGCTTACGCGATCCTTTCGACCACCGACTATGGCGCGGGCGACGAAGTGATCTATCCGAATCCGGGCTTCCCGATCTACGAGTCGCAGATCGTCGCCAACGGCGCCAAGCCGGTGCCGATTCATCTGCACGAGAAGCGCGGCTTCTCGTTCGATCCGGCGGAGCTGGAACGCCTGCTCACCAGCAAGACGAAGCTGCTGATCCTCAACACTCCGCACAACCCGACCGGCGGCTGCCTGACGAAGCAGGAGCTGGAGCAGATCGCCGCGGTGCTCAAAAAGCATCCGCAGGTCTGGGTCTATGCCGATGAGATCTACTCGCGCCTCGCCTACGGTGGCGAGTTCTTCTCCATTGCACAGGTGCCCGGGATGTATGAGCGCACCATCATCTCCGACGGCGCCTCGAAGACCTGGGCGATGACGGGCTGGCGCATCGGCTTCACCGCAAACCCGGCGCTCGCGCCGGTGTTCACGCGCTGGATCACCAATACGGAGTCGTGCGCTTCGCAGATCAGCCAGTGGGCTGCGCTCGAGGCGATTACCGGGCCGCAGGAGGCGGCCGAGATGATGCGCCAGAGCTTCCTCGCGCGGCGCGATTTCATCGTGCAGCTACTGAATCAGGTTCCCGGCGTGCAATGCCAGGTGCCCGGCGGCGCGTTCTACGTCTGGCCCAACGTCACTGAAGCCTGCCGCAGGATCGGCGCCGCCGATTCCGAGGAATTCAGGAAGCGCCTGCTGGGCGAAGCCGGCGTGGCGGTGCTCGCCGACATCCACTTCGGCAGCCGGGTCCCGGGCGAAGGCCAGCACGTGCGCTTTTCCTATGCCGCGGCCAAATCGGCGATCGAGGCGGGCGTGCAGCGCATGGCGGATTTCATCCGGAAGAACACGCGCAAGGCCGCATGATCTGGCGGCCGAGCGTCACGGTGGCCGCGGTGATCGAGCGGGGCGGCCGCTTTCTTTTCGTCGAGGAGCGCATCGACGGCCGGCTGGTGCTGAACCAGCCGGCGGGTCATCTCGATCCCGGCGAATCGCTGGCCGCCGCCTGCCGGCGCGAAGTGCTCGAGGAGACGGCGCACGATTTCGAGCCGCGCTCGCTCGTCGGCATCTACCGCTGGCACTACGCGCCGAAGGAGGTGACGTTCCTGCGCTTTTGCTTCGCCGGCGAGGTCTCGGGTCACCAGCCCGGCAGGGCGCTGGACCAGGAGATCGTGCGGCTGCACTGGCTCACGCCGGAGCAGCTCGAGGCGCGCAAGAGCGAACACCGCTCGCCGCTGGTGGCAAAGTGCGTCGCCGATTTCCTCGCGGGGAAGCGCTTCGCGCTGGACATTTTTTCGCCGGAGTTCGCGTGAGGGTCGTGGTCGGCATGTCGGGCGGCGTCGATTCGTCGGTGGCCGCGCTGCTCCTCAAGCGCGCGGGCCACGACGTCGTTGGTCTCTTCATGAAGAACTGGGAGGACGACGACGATGACGAGTATTGCTCGACCCGCGAGGACCTGATCGACGCCGCGGCGGCCGCCGACGTCATCGGTGTCGAGCTCGAGGCGGTGAATTTCGCCGCGGAATACAAAGATCGCGTGTTCGCCGATTTCCTGCGCGAATACGCGGCGGGACGCACTCCCAATCCCGACGTGCTGTGCAATGCCGAGATCAAGTTCAGGGCGTTCCTCGATCACGCCATGCGCCTGGGCGCGGCGAAGATCGCCACCGGCCACTACGCGCGCGTAGATGCGCCGCAAGGCCGCTACCGGCTGCTGCGGGGACGCGACCCGGGCAAGGATCAGAGCTACTTCCTGCATCGCCTGACGCAGGAGCAGCTCTCGCGCGTGCTGTTTCCGGTGGGCGAGCTCGAGAAGAGCGAGGTGCGCCGCATCGCGCTCGAGGCGGGACTGCCGAACCATGCCAAGAAGGACTCGACCGGCATCTGCTTCATCGGCGAGCGGCCGTTCCGCGAGTTTCTCAACCGCTACCTGCCGAAGGCGCCGGGAGCGATCGTGGACCAGCGCGGCCGCACGCTCGGGGAGCACATCGGGCTCGCCTTCTACACCATCGGGCAGCGCAAGGGCATCGGCATCGGTGGTGCAGGTGAGCCGTGGTATGTGGCCGGCAAGGACCTTGCCGCCAACAAGCTGGTCGTGGTGCAGGGGCACGACCACCCGCTGCTCATGAAGTGCTCGCTCGCGGCCGACGAGACGAGCTGGATCGCCGGATCGGCGCCGAGCGCGAGCCAACAGCACACGGCGAAGACGCGTTACCGGCAGGCCGACGCGCCTTGCACCCTGAGCCGGGTGCTCGAGAACGGGATCGAAGTGGACTTCGCGACGCCGCAGTGGGCGGTGACGCCCGGACAGTCGGTGGTGCTCTACGACGGCGAGGCTTGCCTGGGTGGCGGGGTGATTACTTAGGCGCTACCGGCACCGAATCGGCGAAGGCGCTGCGTTCGAGAAGCTTGCGGTAGTGCTTGGCCACCGGCGCATAGTCGGCTTCCCAGTCGAGCTCGCCGGGCTTGCGAAAGCTGAGCCAGCCGAGGCAGCAGCCGACCGCGATGTCGGCGAGCGAATAGCGCTCGCCTTGGCACCAGGTACGTCCTTCGAGCTCCTTCGCCATGACCGCCATGCCGCGCTGCATGCGCGCGAGCTGCTTATCGGTCCACGCCTTGCTGCGCTCGCGCTTCTCACGCAGGGACTCGTAGCGCACCAGGAGCCCGGCATCGAGCACGCCGTCGGCAAGCGCCTCCCAGCGGCGCACCGCGACGCGTTCGCGCGTCTCGTCGGGGATCAGGCGGTTGATCGGCGAGCGGGCATCGAGGAATTCGACGATGACGCGCGAATCGTAGAGCGTGGTGCCGTCGTCGAGTACCAGGGTCGGCACCTTGCCGAGCGGGTTATGCGCGTTGACCGGGTTCTCCACCGGATGGACGTCGACCGGCTCGAGCTCGCATTCGATCTTCTTCTCGGTGAGCACGACGCGCACTTTGCGCGTGTAGGGACTGGCGAGTGAGCCAAGCAGCTTCATGATGGGGGCGCGATTATACCTATCGTAAGCACGCCTTAACGCGCCGCCTGAGCGCCGGGATGACATCGGCTGCGAACCAGGGGTTCGCTTTCAGCCAGCCCGTGTTGCGCCAGCTCGGATGCGGCAGCGGGAAGAACTCCGGCAGGTACTCGCGGAATGCGCGCACCGTTTCGCCGAGGGATTTTTTGCGGCGTGCGCCGAGGTAGTACTTCTGGGCATAGCTGCCGACCAGCAGGGTGAGCGCGATCTTCGGCAACGCGGCGCGGAATTTCGGCTGCCAGAGCGGCGCGCACTGCGGCATCGGCGGCAGATCGGCGCCATCGACGGTGCCGGGATAGCACAAGCCTACCCCCACGATGGCGATTTGCCGGGTGTCGTAGAAGCTCGCACGGTCCAACGCCAGCCACCCGCGCAGCACGTCCCCCGAGGGATCGTTCCACGGAATTCCCGTCTGGTGCACGCGTCGCCCTGGCGCTTGCCCGACGATCAACAGGCGCGCGGCGGCGCCGACGCGGAACACCGGGCGAGGCTCGAGATGCCGGCTGCAAAGCCGGCAGGCGCGCGCTTCTGCCGTGACGCTCCGAAGAGAAATTCGCATCGCCCGTATAATAGTGGGCCATGCCATCGCCGCTCGCCGCGCTGTCACCGCTCGACGGCCGGTACGCCAAGACCCTCGATCCCCTGCGGGTCTACTTCAGCGAGCAGGCGCTCATCGCTTACCGCATCCGCATCGAGCTCGAATGGCTGCAGGCGCTCGCGCAGGAGCGCGCGCTGCGCGAGCTGAAGCCGTTTTCGCCCAGGACGGCCGCTGCGTTCCGCCGGCTGGTGAAGCAGTTCTCCGAGCGCGATGCCGAGCACATCAAGAACATCGAGGCCGAGACCAACCACGATGTGAAGGCGATCGAATACTGGCTGCGCTCCAAGCTCGGCAGCAACAAGGAGGCGCAGGGCGCGCTCGAGTTCGTGCACTTCGCCTGCACCTCCGAGGACGTCAACAACCTTTCGTACGCGCTCATGCTGCGCGAATCGCGCGACAAGGTGATGCTGCCGCGCCTCGATGCGCTGATCGAGATGCTGCGCGCGCTTGCGCGCCGCCATGCCGCGCTGCCGATGCTCGCGCGCACCCACGGCCAGCCGGCGACACCGACCACGCTCGGCAAGGAGATGGCGAACTTCGCGCATCGCCTGGCGCGTGCCCGGCAACGCATTGGCGCCGTGGCGGTGCTCGGCAAGGTCAATGGCGCGGTGGGTAACTACAACGCGCATCTGATCGCCTATCCGGATTTCGACTGGCAGCGCTTCTGCCGCCGCTTCGTGGAGCGCCTGGGGCTCGAGTTCAACCCCTATACGACGCAGATCGAGCCGCACGACTGGACCGCGGAGCTGCTCGACGCCTATGCGCGGGCGAACAGCATCCTGCTGGATCTCGACCGCGACCTCTGGGGATACATCTCGCTCGGCTACTTCACGCAAAGCACCAAGGCCGGCGAGATTGGCTCCTCGACCATGCCGCACAAGGTGAACCCGATCGACTTCGAGAATTCCGAGGGCAACATCGGCATCGCCAATGCGCTGCTGCGTCATCTCGCCGACAAGCTGCCGGTGTCGCGCTGGCAGCGCGACCTCTCCGACTCGACCGCGCAGCGCAATATCGGCACTGCGCTCGGCCACACGCTGCTCGCCTATGCCGCCGCGCAGCGCGGCCTCGGCAAGCTGCAGGCCGACGGCCGGCGCCTGGCGGCGGACCTCGAGCAAAACTGGGAAGTCCTCGCGGAAGCGGTGCAGCAGGTGATGCGCCGCTACGGCGTCGCCGACGCCTACGAGAAGCTGAAGGCGATCAGCCGCGGCAAGCGGCTCGAGCGCCGCGCGCTCGCGACGTTCGTGAAGTCGCTGCCGATTCCTGCCGAGGCCAAGAAGCGCCTGCTCGCACTCACGCCGGCGCGCTATACGGGCCTCGCGGCCGAGCTGGCGCGCAAGGTTTGAAGGCCGTGCTCTTCCTTGCTGCGATAGGCGCGGCGCCGCTTGCCTCCGCGCAGACCGTCGACGCCATCGCCCGCTGGATGCTGCAGCGGCCATTTCCGAAGCAGGTCGAATAGCCGCGCCATGATTTACGCCGCGACGATCTTCCTGTCGTCTTTTCTGCTGTTCCTGGTGCAGCCGCTCATCGCGCGGCTGATCCTGCCGTGGTTCGGCGGCAGCGCCGCGGTGTGGACCACCTGCATGCTCTTTTTCCAGGTGGTGCTGCTCGCCGGCTACGCGTATGCGCACGGCCTGGGCAAGCTCGCCGCGCGCCGCCAGGCCATCGTTCACACAGTGCTTCTGCTGGCCGCCCTCGCGACGCTGCCGATCATGCCGGCGGAGAGCTGGAAGCCCACCGGCGAGCAGGAGCCGATCACGCGGATCCTGCTGCTGCTCGGCGCCACGGTCGGCCTGCCGTATTTCCTCCTCGCATCGACCAGCCCGCTGATCCAGGCCTGGTTCGCCCGCGCGCGTCCCGGCGCGAACCCGTACCGGCTGTTTGCGCTGTCCAATTTCGCCTCGCTGATCGCGCTGCTCGGCTATCCGTTCTTCGTCGAGCCGGTGTTCGCGGCGCGCGAGCAGGTCAACCTGTGGTCATGGCTGTTCGCTGCGTTCGCGCTGCTTTGCGCCGTAGTGGCCTGGCGCACGCCGCAGACCGCTGTGCAGACGCAGGCCGAGCCGGAGGCCGCGGCGCCGGCGAAGCGCGAATACGCGTGGTGGCTCGCGCTCTCGGCCACCGGCTCGGTGATGCTGCTCGCGGTCACCAACCATCTCACGCAGAACGTGGCGTCGGTGCCGCTGCTTTGGCTGGTGCCGCTCACGCTGTATCTCGCGACCTTCATCATCGCCTTCGAAGGCAAGGGCTGGTATCGGCCCGGCTGGCTTTGGCCGCTGCTGCTCATTGCGCTCATCGCGATGGCGTGGCTGGTCATCGACACCGACTACCACTACCACCTCGCGCTGCAGCTCGGCGTGTTTCTGCCGGGCATGTTCATCGGCTGCCTTTTCTGCCACGGCGAGCTCTACCGCACGCGGCCGGCGCCGCGCCATCTCACGGCCTTTTACCTGACGATCTCCGCGGGCGGCGCGCTCGGCGGGCTGCTGGTCGCCGTGGTCGCGCCGCTCGCGTTTACCGGTTACTTCGAGCTGGGTGTCGGGCTGATGGTGCTCGCGATACTCGCCTCCCTGCGCTTCGCTTCGTTGGGGCGCGTGGCCTACTTCGGCAGCCTGCTGGTGCTTCTGGGCGTCGGCGCCTGCGCGACGTACGATGGCTTTCGCCACCAGCGCGACGTGCGCGTCGCCACGCGCAGCTTCTACGGCGTGCTGCGCGTCAAGGAATACGGCATCCCGGGGGAGGCGTCGCACCTGCGGCGCCTGGTGCACGGCACGATCATGCACGGCGAGCAGTACATGAGCGATCCGCTGCGGCGCACGCTGACCACCTACTACACCGAGACCTCGGGCATCGGCGCCGCGATCCGCTCCAAGCAGGACCATGCGGTGCGCGTCGGCGTGATCGGCCTGGGTACCGGCACCATCGCCGCCTACGGGCGCAGCGGCGACCGCTACCGCTTCTATGACATCGACGCCAACGTGATCCACATCGCGCGCAGCGCCTTCACTTTTCTCGCCGACAGCGCCGCGCATCCGCAGACCGCGCTCGGCGATGCGCGCCTGACCCTCGAGCGCGAGCCGCCGCAGGGCTTCGACGTGCTCGCCGTCGACGCCTTCTCGAGCGACGCCATTCCGGTTCACCTCATCACGCGGGAGGCGCTCGCCGCCTACGAGCGGCACATGAAGCCCGACGGCATCGTCGCGTTCCATGTCTCGAACCGCTTCCTCGACCTGATCCCGGTGGTGGCGCGCCTCGCGCAAGAGCTCGGCTTGCATGCGGTGCTCATCTCCGACGATCCGGAGGACGAAGACAAGACCATCCGCTCGCGCAGCGACTGGGTGCTGGTGTCGCGCGACGCCAAGGCGCTCGAAGTGCCGGCGATTGTCGACGCCGGCGCGCTGCCGGCCGAGGATCGGCCGCAGTGGCGCACCTGGACCGACGACTACTCGAACCTGATCCAGATCCTCAAATAAAGCTCAGCGCTTCTGCTGGGCGATGAGCCGGGCGAGCTCCTGCGCCTCCTCGGGCTTCATGCCGTAGGAGTGCTCGTCGTCGGGAAACTTGCCTGCGCGCACTTCGGCCGCGAAGCGCTTCAGCGCATCCACGGCGACCTCGGAGATCTGCGCGTAGCGCTTGGTGAACTTCGGCTTGAACTGGTCGAACACGCCCAGCAGGTCGAAAGCGAGCAGCAGCTGGCCGCAGCTCGCGGCTCCGGCGCCGATGCCGAAGGTGAAGATCTTCACGGCGTCGTCGACCGCCTTGGCCACTGGGGCGGGCACGGCCTCGATCTCGAAGCCGACCGCGCCCGCCTGCTCGATGGCGATGCCGTCCTCGACGATGCGCAGCGCCTCGGCGGCGCTGCGGCCCTGCAGCTTGAAGCCGCCGTACTGGTGGACGAAATGCGGGCACATGCCGACGTGGCTCATCACCGGCACGCCGGCGTCCGCGATCGCGCGGATGATGTGCGCCTTCTCGCGGCCGCCTTGCATCTTCACCACGTCGGCGCCGCCTTCCTTCATCAGGCGCAGGGCGTTCGCCACGCCCACGTCCGGCGTGGCGTAGCTGCCGTAGCTCATCGCGACCAGGATCATGCAGTTGGGCGCGCCGCGGCGCACCGCCTGCGCGTGCGCGATCATCATGTCGATCGTCACCGGCAGGGTGTTCGGAAATCCGTAGCTCACCATGCCGAGGCTGTCGCCGACGGCGGCGATGTCGATGCCGGCGCGCTCGGCCCAGACCGCGGAGGGATAGTCGGGGATCGAGGCCATCACCACTTTCTCGCCGGCTTTCTTGCGCGCGGCGAGATCCGGGACCGTCAGCCTCTTGCGCTCCTCAGGCACGGAATTCGGCTTTGTTGGTGCCCTGGTACAGCGCTTTCACCTGCCGGCCGACCGCATCAGCGTGCGCGGCAAGCGCCGCTTCGTCCAAGTCCGCCTTGGGCCGGGGCTCCACGTCGAAATGGCTGTATTTGTCGACGCCGCGCACGAGCATCGCGGAATCGCGCACTTTGGTCTGGCGAACGTACGTGGGGATATAGCGGATCGACATGCCGATGCGCCGGTCGTGGCTGCGGTTGGCGGCCGAGCCGTGCACCAGCTTGATGTGATGCAGCGACATCTCGCCCGCGCCCATGGCGAGTCCGACGGCCTTGGACTTGTCGACCTCGACCGCGATCTCCTGCCCGCGTGAGAGCAGGTTGTCCTTGTGGAAAGTGTCGACGTGCGGCAGCTGGTCAACCTTGTGGCTGCCGGGGATCACCTGCATGTAGCCGTTTTCTTCGGTGACCTCGGTGAACGCCACCCAGGCCGTGACCACGTCGTCGGGCTCGAGGCCCCAGTAGGTCGAGTCCTGGTGCCAGGAGACGAAGCCCGGGCTGTCCGCTTCCTTGATGAAGAAGTTGGTGGTCCAGCACAGGATGTCCGGCCCGATCACGTCCTCGACGGCATCGAGGACCTTCGGCTGGTGCACCAGCTGGTCCGCCCAAGTGAACAGCAGATGCATCTTGTGGCGCCAGTTGCCTTGCAGCGGCTTGCCGGTCTTTGCCTCGTGCGTCTCCAGCGCGTTGCGATAGCGGCGCGCCTCGGCGGCGGGCATGACGCGCACTGGCGAGTAGAAGCCCTCGCGCCCGAAGGCTTCGACAGCGGCTGGGGACAGGAGCTTGGGCATGACTCAGGCCGTGATCGGTCCGTCGATCGAAACCGGCGCGTCCGGGCGACGGAAGCGCTCGATCGTCGGCTTGAGCTCGGGCCGCAGATGGTCCTGGTTGTAGCCGTTGAACAGCGTGCCGAGCAGGCTGCGCTTCACGTCGCTCGTGCCCATCACCCAGTCGGCGATCGGAAAGGTGAGGTTCATGTTGCAGGTCATCATGATGCCGTAGTTGTGGTGCGCGGCGTGGTGGCGGCGGATCGTGTTGATGAACGGCGCGTGGCGCACGAACCAGTTGTCGCGCACATGGCAGCAGTAGTGGAAAGTCTCGTAGATCAGGTACTGCGCGATGATCGTGACCATCAGGATGTAGCCGGCGTTCGGGTTCAGCGCCGCGCCGAGCGCGAGGGCGAACGGCGCGCCCATGCCCATGAAGGTGAAGAGGGCCCGCCACGGGAAGAAGATGATGCGCCATTCCCGCGTCTGGTCGACGGTCATCTCGTTGTCGGTGAAGTACTGGTGGTGCTGGCGCGTGTGCCGGTCATAGATCGCGCGCAGCGCCCAGACGTCGACCAGCCGATGCATCACGTACTTGTGGATCCACCATTCGAACAGGTTGGAGAAGAAGAACACCGGAATCACCAGCAGCCATTCCCAGCTCGCGCCTTGCAGCCGCGACACACACCAGGCGATGACCGACAGGCCTACCGCGTAGATCACGCCGATGTGCAGCGGCCCGCTGTACAGGGGATGGATCTGCGCCTGGTACTCGGCGCGGAACTTGAGCTGGCGCTCCGTGGGGTTGTGGCTGTCGACGAGCTTTGCCATGACTCCTCCTTACGCGTGCCTGCGTTTCTCCACCATGCCGAGAAATTTCTCGTACTCGCGCTCGTCGACGCCATAACTGTGGTCGTCGTCCGGAAACGTGCCGGCCCTGACGTCGGCGGCGTAGGCCTTCAGGCCGGCGACCGCGACCTCGGTCACATTCGCATAGCGCTTGGTGAATTTCGGCTTGAAGTCGGTGAACACACCGAGTAGATCGTACGACAGCAGGATCTGCCCGTCGGTCCCGGCGCCGGCACCGATGCCGATGGTCGGGATCTCGAGCTGCTGTGAAATCACCTTCGCGATCTTCGCCGGCACCGCCTCGAACTCGAGCATGAAGCAGCCGGCGTCCTGGATCGCCAGCGCGTCCTCGAGGATTTTCATGGCCGCATCCGCGGTACGCCCCTGGATCTTGAAGCCGCCGAACATCGCGATGGTGTGCGGCGTGAGCCCGATGTGCGAGGCGGTCGGAATGCCGGCGTCGACCAGCGCCTTGAGCACGTGCGCCTGCGACTTGCCGCCCTGTGGCTTGACCGCGTCGCACCCCGCTTCCTGCATGAAACGCGTCGCGTTGGCGAGCGCGCGCTCGATGGTGTGGTAGCTCTGGTAGGGCATGCAGCCGAGCACGAAGGTATTCTGCGCGCCGCGCCGCACCGCAGCGGCGTGCAGCACCATCATGTCCATGGTCGCCGGGATGGTGTTCGGATGACCGTGGCAGGTCATGGCGAGGCTGTCGCCGACCACGCACACGTCGACGCCGGCGGTCTCGGCCCATTTCGCTGAGGTGTAATCGAGCACCGACGTGTAGACCATCTTCTCGCCGGCCTGCTTCGAATCGCGGATCTCGGTGATCGTGCGCTTCTTGCGTTCCGCGGGCTTCGCTGCCTCGGCCATGGCCGCAGGTATATCATGCCCCGCAGAGGAGGAGGACCATGTCGACATCAATGCGGGTTGCAGTAGCGGGGGCGATGTTGCTTGCAGGCGGGGTCGCGGCGCATGCGCAGCAGGCGGCGCCCAAGACGCTCAACATGCAGGCGAGCTGGCCAGCGTCCAGCACCTTCATGGACAACTTCACCCTGTTCGCCGACCGGGTGAACAAGACCACCGGCGGCAGGCTGCAGATCAAGACCTCGGCGGCGGGCACCATCGTGCCGGCGTTCGAGGTCACCGATGCCACCCACAGAGGCGTGATCGACGGCGCTCACACCTGGTCGGGCTATCTCATCGGCAAGCATCCCGCCGCGGTGCTGTTCACCGGCGGCCCGGGCGGGCCCTTCGGCATGGATTTGTTCGACCATCTCGGCTGGTTCTACGACGGCGGCGGCCAGCAGCTGATGGACGAGTGGTTCGAGACCATCATCAAGCGCGACGTGATGTCGCTGCCGGTGATGCCGTTTGCTCCGCAGATGTTCGGCTGGTTCAAGCAGCCGTTCAAGGGCTGGGAGGACCTCAAGGGGCGCAAGATGCGCGCCGTCGGAATGAACGCGCAGATCCTCAACGCGGCCGGCGCCTCAGTGGTCAGCATGCCCGGCGGCGAGATCGTTCCGGCTGCGCAGCGCGGCGTGGTCGACGCCGCCGAGTGGTGCTGCCCGGCAGAAGACGTCAAGCTCGGCTTCCACAACGTGTGGAAGTACTACTACATGCCGAGCATGCACGAGATGACCGAGGTCGCCGATCTCATCATCTCGAAGGCGGCGTGGAAATCCCTGTCGCCCGAGCAGCAGGAAATCGTCAAGATGGCGGCCACGGAAACCTACCTGCGCTGGTGGCTCACCTACAGCCGGGAGAATTCCAAGGCGCTCGCCGAAATGCGCACCAAGCACGGCGTCAACGTGAGGCGCACGCCGACCGAGGTGCTGATCAAGCAATTGCAGACCTGGGACGCGATCCGCGACAAGTTTGCCAAGGAAGACGCCTTCTTCGCGAAGGTGGTGGAATCCCAGCGACAGTACGCCGCCAACGTCGTGCCGGGCCGCATGGCCATGTTCCCGGCCTACAGCTTCTCCGCGGACTACTACTGGAGGCCGAAACCCGGCGCCAAGCCGAACGCGAAGTGAGTGCAACGCTCACTCGATTCGGTCGTCGATGTGATGCGGGTGCCGGCGAGCGGCGATGCGTCGCTCGCCGTGCTGCCGGTAGACACCTCCGCTAGCGCACGCGCCGAACCCTGCGAGATCCTGATCGCCGGCGGCGGCACCGGGGGTGTCGCCGCGGCGCTGGCGGCTGCGCGGAGCGGCCGCCGCGTGGTGCTGCTGGAAGAAACCGATTGGCTCGGCGGCCAGATGACGGCGCAGGGCGTTTCAGCGCTCGACGAGCACGAGCATATCGAGTCGTTCGGCGGCACGCGCAGCTACTACGAGCTGCGCAACCGCTTGCGCGAGCATTACGACCAGCTCAATCCCGGCGCCTGCTGGGTCACACGGCTCGCGTTCGAGCCGCGCGTTGCCGTGGCGGTGATCGAGCGCATGCTGCAGCCGCACGTCGAGTCTGGGCGGCTCTCGATCCATCGCCGCATGAAGACCGTGGCCGCGACGACCGAGGACGATAGCATCAGCCAAGTGGTTGCGATGGGCCTCGACGACGGCCGCCTGCTGCGCTTCCAGCCGCAACTGGTCATCGACGCCACCGAGCTCGGCGATCTGCTGCCCTTGTGCGGCGCGGAGCACGTGATCGGCGCCGAGACCGTCGAGCAGACGGGCGAGCGCCAGGCCCAGTCCGTGGAAGCAAAGCCGCACTGCGTGCAGAGTTTCACCTACACCTTCGCCTGCGAACGCCGCGCCGAGGGCGAAAGCCATGTCATTTCCCGCCCGAAGAAGTACGAGCACTACAAGACCGCGCAGCCGTACAGCCTGCGCATCGAGGTCCACGGCGGCGAGATCTACGGCGAGGAAACCGGTTGGCTGCAGTACAGCCTGTACGACCAGCTGCCGGGAACCAAGGGCGGTTTGTGGACCTACCGCCGCCTGGTGGAAAAACAAAACCTCACGATGTTCAACTGGCCGGGCAACGATTACCGCGACCGCAGCCTGCTCGACTGCTCTGCGCTAGATGCCGCAAAAGCGCTGCAGGATGCGAAGCGGGTAAGCCTCGGCTTTCTGTACTGGCTGCAGACAGAGCAGGGCGCGCCGGAGCTGCGTCTGCGGCCCGATGTCATGGGCACCGATGATGGCCTGTCGAAGCACCCCTACATCCGCGAGTCACGACGCA
>Ga0209647_1002585_pt1 | contig 14522 bp, 12 predicted proteins | sample GraSoi_2013_60cm_FD_185827 | JGI IMG/M metagenome (GOLD analysis project Ga0209647, IMG submission 185827) | Grasslands soil microbial communities from the Angelo Coastal Reserve, California, USA - Sample 9_17_2013_60cm (SPAdes) (version 2) | ecosystem: Environmental > Terrestrial > Soil >...
TGATCTTACTGTTGCTTGAGGCCTTCAAGAGAAGCAACGAGCGGGCCGATGATCTCTGGTACGACCTGCTGGGGATCATGAAAGTCCAGGGTACGGACCTGGATCTGCCTTTCCTGATACAGCAGGCAGCATTCCTTGGCGTCGCCGAACTGTTCACTCGAGCATTGGTTGATGCAGGGCTCAGAGACGCGTGATCGTCCAAGAGAAGCTTGCGCCGCCTTGCCGTGGCGCATGTGTTGCTCTGAGCCCGGATCATCTATTTCCCTGTTGAAAGGAGCGCCTGCCGATGGCGATGGACATCACCCTCATTTTGCGGACCCTTACGCAGGTTGTCGAGGCCATGGAGCAGCTCGCTATTCCCTATCATATCGGAGGATCGGTTGCCAGTTCACTTTACGGGGAATTTCGGCCGACGCAGGACGTGGATATCGTGGCAGACCTGCGACTTGCTCACGTCCGCTCCTTCGTCAAACTGCTCGATCAGGACTATTACATCGATGAAGACGCGGTGCGCGACGCGATTCGGCGGCGGTCCTCGTTTAGCCTCATCTCCAACGAGACCTTTATGAAGGTGGACGTCTTTCTTCCCAAGTCGCGTGCTTTCGATCAGGACGCTGTACGCGGTTTAAAGCGGCAGCCTCTGGTGAAAGGTGGACGTGAATTTGTTCTGGCTTCGCCTGAGAACATGGTCGTGAATAAACTGGAGTGGTACGAGATGGGGGGACGGGTATCGGACCGGCAGTGGAATGACCTGCTCGGTATCTTGAAGAGGCAGGGGGCGAACCTCGATCTCGCCTACCTCGATCGATGGGCTGCGGCCCTGGGAGTCGGCGATTTACTTGAACGGGCCCTCAGGGAAGCCGGACTCAGACAACCCTAAAGCTGGAGGTCGCGCAGCGAGCCCGGCGTGTCGTTCCGCGTGCCAGGGATCGATGGCCAGGGCGAGGGGATCAGCAACTCGTGCTTGCCCCTGCGATGGGAGGTGGTCGTCAGCACTGCTCATGATCACTTGAATGGTTGTGCTGGCTACTTGGGACGTCTGTTCTCGAAATTGGAGGCTTACACCAGCATAACCTCTCTCGCCTGTCACATTGCTATCACAAAGAAAGGCACCTGCCAAGAAAAGAGATAAGAGGTAAGTCGATGCTCAATGAACGTGCCTGCAGATCTTCTAGCAAGCAGGGAGAAGGATGATGTCTTTTCTGCGTCCGTAGAAGGAAAACCGGGGCGGAAACACAAAAACGCTCTCTCGCTTTGACGCAACCATGCGTAGCGCCGAATGCGCTTCATTTATCCAGAGTGCATGTGATTTCCACAGTTTATGCCGCTCGTTGGTAGTCATGGTGTAACCCACCCAACACGGGAACGGCGATCACCCGGTTCGGCGGGTTCGATGCAGGAACAGAAAGCACCGGCGGGTCCGGAATACGCTGTCGAATCCCTTGATGTGGCCGAGCTTGATTGAAGTAGACCGCATAGGCTTGGAGAAGCCGGAAGATTTGCTTCTCGTGGAAGATGAAGAAGTGATCCAGGCATTCTCGCCTCACGCTCCCTAAAAAACGTTCACAGATGGCATTCGCGAGGCGCGAGTCCGATACCGTTCGAAGTACTTTGATGCCACTTGTGGTTGCCACTCGTGCAAAATTCGGGCCGAATTTCCGGTCGTTATCCCGAATCAGATATGTGGGCGTTTGTCCATATGGAGTCGCCTCCCGCAGTTGTTGCGCGACCCAGGGATCGGTGGGAGCGCGCGTCACATTCACGTGCATGACCTTGCGCGATTTGATCTCGATGATGAAGAAGGCAAAAAGCGGACGGAAGAAGAGATCTGTCAGCTGCAAGAAATCACAGGCCCACACCTCTGCCGCATGATTGCGCAGGAACGTTTTCCAGTTCTGCCCACGGGCTCGTTTTGGATGAATTTGCCTCATATGCTTCTGAATCGTCCGTTTACTGACCCGAATATCCAGCTTGAGTAACTCACCTCGGATACGTTCTGCTCCCCAGAGCCGATTGTTCGCTGCCATCTCCTTGATCAAGCTGATGGTCTCGGGTGAGAGCTTCGGCTTGCTCGATCGCGCCTTGGATTTGTGCTTCCAAAACACGCGGAAGAGCTCACGATGCCAACGCGAGATCCGTCTCTGGCTGGACAAGCAAAAGTGCCTGTTTCCAGGTCCGAACCATGCTGGCCAGCAGCACTAGGAGAAGCCGGTCGGTCTTTTTGTAAACTGGTCGCTTGATCTGTCGACGGAGGATGATGAGTTGCTGACGTAACAGTGCATTTTCTGCAATCAGTTCCGATTTCCCCCGGAGAAGATCAGCAAGCGTGCCCAGCAGAAAGGAAGTTGTCGGTGGTCTGACCCAACGCAGAAACCGTTTTTGGAGCCCGTGAAAGCCGAGACAAACTCGTTGCTTGATAGTCGTAACCAAATGAAACGTCAACTGAACCTCTCCTTCATCTACATAAGCAGAACGACAGAAAGTCAATAGATTCTGAACCAGAGTAATTGTACATGCCTGTCGTGTGCTTTGACAAGAAAGCCCGTTCAATGAGGCGCAAAGCGTCAAGTACAAGAACGGATGTCCCAAGTAGCCAGCATAGGGGTTCGTGGCTCAGGCGAGACGCTTTGGCCACCAGGTGAAGCCGTTCCTGCTGCGTACCGGGGTGATCGAGGAAATGGAACACGCCGCTTTATGCGACCAACTCGCAGGAGAGCTCGCCAGCCGTGAGTTCTTCGGACTGTCCTTCCTCCTGCGGGCCTGGGCACCGCGTCCGTGACCTTTCCCGGCGTTTATTTCATCAGATAGAGAGCATGCGAGCGAAGAGGAATCTCTACGTGTTCATGACATGCTCCGCCAGTCATCTCGCGTAAGGAGGAGAGGAATGATGACGGAATTTCGCACACAAGAAAGAGGCTTTGGTGCATCTGCCGTGTTCCGCGTTGTTTCCGCCATGCCGACAACCACGCTTGCCAGCCACCTCCCGCGCCGGGAACGCTGGATACTCTTGCTCATAGATGGTAGGCGCTCTGTCGCCGACCTGGCACATCTGACGCAACGCAGCCAGCTTGATGTGGCCTTGGCGCTTGCCAGGTTTCTGCAATGGGGCTACATCGAGCCGGTTGACAAGGAAGAGGACTGAACAGCGAGATACGAAAGGGAACATGGCTCCCTTTCGTGATCTTTCCAAGCATCTCTCCACGCATCATTTTCGCATGGCCTTTCCGATGTTCAGCCAGACGCGCCGCTTCCAATCGATTCGAAGCACCCAGTTTCTGCAAGGCCTCGGCTCAAAGCTGCCTGGAAGACTGTCTCCCTGCTCGGCCCTGCGTTAAGAAAGAAGCCTCGTAGCCGCAAAGTAGAGAAGTGCGGCGCAGTTTGCTCTTATGGTGCCTCAGACATCCCCATCATATCTGCCTCTCTGTGTTTCGCTCCTCCTTGCAGAAGGTGGCGGAGTTTTGCTGCTGTGTCTGTTTCTGACAACGGCAAGAGCGCCCGCAGTACATGAACATCACGGTGACCGGTTGAAGCACCAGGCGCCCCACATCAGGATGATGGAATTCGATGGGCAGCTCTCGCTGTTGCTGGACCTCGTGGAGCGACCACCAGTGACGAAATTCTGCGCTCACTTGCTTCAAGCTCTCAATCAAGGTCGTGAACCAGGGATCATCGAGATGTTGCCCGCTCTCCATGCGAAACAAAGCCAGCAGGGTGCGGGCTTCCCCTTCCCAGTTCACCATGAGACGACGAATCTCGGGATGGGCGAAATGATGCCAGACAACGTTGCGCTCCACGGCTGGATAGACCTCCCAATCACCCAACCGGGACTCGGCTCTGTTCCAGGCCAGGACGTTCCACCGGTGATCTCGAATATGGGCGGGAGATGGTTCGAGCGCTGTGAGCAGCGTAGAGAATACCGGGCGCACCGTTTCTGAGACGTGTGGAAAGGCTGGTGGCAGTGGTCGCCGCGCAAGCTGGAAGAGGTGGAGCCGTTCATCCATACTGAGCTGCAGCACGCGTACCAGATTTTCTAACACCTCGACCGAGACCTGAATAGCTCGCCCTTGTTCTAACCAGGTGTACCAAGTCACTCCGACGCCAATCAATTCGGCCACCTCCTCCCGTCGTAAGCCCGATGTCCGGCGCCTTCCGCGTGTCGGCACCCCCAGCATTGCTGGCGTGAGCTTTTCACGGCGGGTCCGTAGAAGGTTCCCAAGCTCTTTGCGACGTTCCTGTTCGGTCTGCTTCTGGTGCTCCATCTTCCTCTCATTTCTTGATCCTGGGAGTGTTTTATACCAGGATAAAATACATCCTTGTACCAGTGTAGTAGTTCTGGCATTATACCAATAAAGGCTGTTACAACGATACAACTCTCCCCATCCTTTCCCGTCGATTGTGTGCTGCAGCCATCATCAAGAGAGAGCGAGCGAAATGAACCAAACACATGTGCCTGTTCCAGGCTCAGCGCAGCCACCCGGAGACCGAACCCGCGGCATGAACAGGTGGATGACACTGCTGGTCGTATCCATCGGGGCCTTTATGGGCAACCTGGATGTCTCCATTGTCAATATTAGTCTGCCTGCCATTGCTCACACTTTTGGCACGAGCATCAGTGGCTCTCTCGAATGGGTCGTCATTGGCTACTTGATCGTGATTGCCAGCGTGCTTTTAACCATAGGACGCCTGGCGGATACCCTCGGGCGCAAGCCCATCTGGGTCACGGGCCTGGTGGTCTTCACCGCTGGATCAGCTCTGTGTGGAGCGGCACCAACCCTGCCGCTGCTGATCGGCGCGCGCGGACTCCAAGGCCTGGGAGCAGCCTGCCTGATGGCAGTCGGTCCTGCCATCCTGACCGGTGGCTTTCCGCCGCAGGAACGAGGACGAGCGCTTGGTCTCATCACCGTCACCATTGCGCTGAGCATCGGTCTCGGTCCGACGCTTGGCGGCTTGATTACCCAGCACTTCACCTGGCGCGGCATTTTTTATGTGAATGTGCCTCTCGGTCTGGCTGGCATCTGGCTGGCGCTCCGCCTGCTTCGAGAACGCCAGATGCCCCAACGTCAGAGACGCTTCGATGTCCCAGGAGCATTGTGCCTGGCTGTCGGGTTGGGAGCGTTGCTGACCGGACTTTCGTTCGGCCAGCAATGGGGATGGACCTCTCCTCCCGTGATCGCGCTGGTCATCCTGAGCGTGTTCGCTTTAGGAAGCCTGCTGCTCGTGGAACGCTTTGCCGAGTATCCGCTCTTCGCACGCTCATTTCTGACGAATCGTGTGTTTCTCTCCGCCAATGTGAGTTTGGCGTTGGGGATGCTCGCCCTGTTTGCGATCAACGTGCTCGTCCCCTTTTACCTGGTAGAGGTCCGCGCCTTCTCCCCTGCCCAGGCGGGACTGTTGCTCACGCCGTTGCCACTTACCTTCGCTCTTGTGTCCCCGTTCAGCGGGAGTCTGGCGGATCGCATCGGCACACGCTGGCTGGCGGCAGGTGGTCTGTCTGGGGCTGGTGCTCGTCAGCCAATTGAACGCCACGAGTTCCCTGTGGGATATGCTCTGGCGCCTGGCGTGCGTGGGTCTGGGGCAAGCCCTGTTCCTCGCGCCAAACGGCAGCGCCTTGATGGGGTCCATGTCACGCGAAGAACAGGGAATCGCCTCTGGTTTTATGCAAACCAGCCAGATAGCGGGACAGAGCCTGAGCGTGGCACTGGCTGGGGCGATCTTCGCGCTCGCCGGTGGGGCGTTGGCTGGCCATATACTGGCCGCAGGTCATGGGACGACACAGACGCTCGCACTCGCGCATCACCTCTTCTTCCACGGCTTCCAGGCAGCTTTGCTCGTCTGTGCTGCTCTTGCGGCTCTGGGTATCCTCACGTCCCTCGTCCGTGGAAAAGAACGTCCTGTGAATGCGCCTGGGCAAAGCAGTGCAGAGAACAAGGCACCAGCATATCCGGCAGAAGCCAGAACGAACCATCTGCATGCAGGTACGGAGGAAACATGGCCCACAGGAGGAGAAACCAATGCCACTTGACGCACAAACTCAGGCAGTAGTAGATAGCATAGCCGCTTCTGGTGAGCCACCAATGCATAAGCTTTCCGTTGCGGAGGCCCGTCAGGCACAGCTCAAAGCCGTTGCCGCAATGGGGGGCAAACCAGAAACAGTCGGTCATAGCGAAGACCGCGAGCTACCAGGGCCACAAGGAACGATCCCGGTGCGCATCTACTCACCAAAGGGGAAAGGCCCATTTCCTCTCCTCGTCTTCTTTCACGGTGGGGGTTGGGTCATCGGCGATCTCGACAGCCATGACGTGCTGTGCCGCAGGCTGACAAATGCTGCTGGCTGTGTGACGGTCGCGGTTCATTATCGTCTTGCGCCGGAGCACACATTTCCGGCTGGATTGGAAGATTGCTATGCGGCTACTCAGTGGGTTGCGGCTCACGCAGCCACCATCAACGGAGATGCCACGCGCATCGCTGTTGGCGGTGACAGTGCAGGAGGCAACTTAGCAACCGCCGTCGCGTTGATGGCGCGTGACCGAGGCGGCCCCACGTTCGTGTACCAACTGCTCATCTATCCAACCACTGATTATTATCTCCCTGGCACACGCTCCTTCGTGGAAAATGCCGAAGGCTATTTCCTGACCAGAGATGGCATCATCTGGTTCTGGAATCACTATGTACAGCGTGGGGCCGATGCAAAGCATCCCTATGCGTCTCCGCTGCGGGCACCAGACCTGAGCGGCTTACCACCTGCACTCATGCAAACCGTCGAGTTCGACCCACTTCGAGATGAAGGGGAACAGTATGTCGCCCGATTACGTGAGGCGGGTGTACCGGTAGCGCATACGCGTTACAACCAAACCATTCATGCCTTTGTTCTTCTGGCAGGAGTGATCGATCAGGCAAAGACAGCAATCGCGGAGTGTGCAGCGGGTTTGCGTGCAGCATTTGGAAAGTAGAGCGGGTTTCTCGCCACTGAGCCTTACCTCCAGTTCTGACACTTCCAAGTTGCAAAGAAGTCGATGGGCCGATCTCGATCTGAGCAAGCAAAGAGCACTTACTGTCGAAGAAGTTGTCTCGTGCAGAGAAGTTCACATGGAAAGGAAGAACCACCAGACGTTCGTCTCAAAACCCGCTAAAGTCTCATCAAACTAGAGAAACATGCCTCTCTCTTCTCTGCGCCTCCCCTGGGGGCTGTCAAACCTCTCAGTACTGTTGGCTCCCCATCGCCACGCCACTACATCGAGTGCCATCAGTATAACCAGCACGATAATGAACTCCATCTGTCTTCTCCTTTCATGGTCCATCATTACAAAAGCGTGAACCCCTCACCAGGGTTTCACGGTATGCACGGCAAAGGCATCTTTTTCCATATCTTCCTGTAGCAACTTCAGAAAAATGAGAGGAGAGCACGGGAAGAAATGTCGTGCGTCTCGCCCAGTATTTCCTCCCGTGCTCTCCTCTCTCCATGCTCTACACTCCTACCTGGTCGCGCTCTTCACGTGACGGAGCCACGGCTGGTTCGACCGTTTTCTCTCCTGTGGGTGTCGTTTCTGCGAAACCCATACGTTGCCAGAGCCAGCGCAGCGGGGCAGGCGCCCACCAGTTCAGCCTGCCAAGCAGGCGCATGGTGGCCGGAACCAGCAGCATGCGGACCAGCGTGGCATCCACGATGACCGCGATGGCCAGACCAACGCCGAGTTCCTGGATAAAGATGATCTTTGCTGTGCCAAAAGCGCCCAGGACGACTGCCATGAGCAGGGCCGCGCTGGTAATCAGCCAGCCAGTGCGCTGGAGGCCAGAGGAAACCGCCAGGCGGTTGTTGCCCGTCTGGTCGAAGCGCTCTTTGATGCGGCTGAGCAGGAACACTTCGTAGTCCATCGAGAGCCCAAAGGCGGTGGCGAAGATCAACACTGGCTGGGTGGTGTCGATGCTCCCGAGCGATTGGAAGCCAAGCAGGTTTTGCAGATGCCCATCCTGAAAGATCCAGACCAGCGCGCCAAAGGTCGCGGAAAGCGAGAGGATGTTCAGAAGAATCGCTTTGAGTGGCACAATCACTGATCCCGTCATCAAGAACAGAAGCACAAAGACCGCAACAAAAATGACGAGCAGAGCAGAGGGCAGCGTTTGGCCCAGGCTAGCCAGCAGATCGATCTGTTCTGGCGTGACTCCATCAACCAGAGGCGCCAACCCACCTGGCGCGTGCAGTGCGCGTACTTGATTGACAAGAGTGATAGCCCCTGATGAATTGTCAATGGGTTGGAGCGCGATCAGGACTTTAGTGAGATTGCCGTTGGCCAGTTGCGCCGCGACCTGCGCAAGCTGCGGGCTGGCTCCTGGATGCGCGTAAAGCTGCTGATACTCAGCCAGGCTGAGCCTGCGATTGACCGTGACCAGGCTGGTGACCTGTTCCACGCCCGGTATGGCCACGATACTCTTGACATAGCTCGAAAGCGCGGCCAGATTGCTGGCCGAAAGCGCATTCCCCGGTGTGGTAATCGCGATGATGACCTGTGCATTGCCCTGCTGCGCGAAATCCTGGCTGAGCCGTTCACTCACCACGCGCGCTTCCTGACCCGCGGGCAGTACTCGTGTATAATCGGTCGCGAAGGTCATGTGCAGGAAAGGCGAGCCCAGCGTCAGCAGGATCGCCAGCACCGACAGGGCGACCGGAATTGGCCAGCGCATGACGATTTCGGACAGGCGATACCAGACACCACGGTGCTCAGTGGCGATGGATGAGTACGCCCGGCGGTGCTGGAACAGGCTGCGGAACGAGAGCGCGTTGACGCGCCTGCCGAGCAGGGCCAGAATCGCGGGCAAGAGTGTCACTGAGATCACCATCGCGGCGAGCGTCGCCGCGATCGCGCTCAGGCCCATGCTGCGCAGGAAGGTCAGGGGAAAGAGCAGCAAGCTCACCAGACTGAGGCTGACGGTCAGAGCCGAGAAGATGACCGTGCGTCCTGCCGTAGCCATTGTGCGCTCCAGTGCGCCAGGCACATCGTTCTCATTGGCGACCAGTTCCTCGCGGAAACGCGTCACGAGAAACAGCGCGTAGTCGATCGTCAGGCCAAGGCCCAGCAGCGTCACCACATTGATCGCAAAGACCGAGACATCCGTGAACAGCGTCACGAAACGCAGCGCGGCAAAGGCGCCCAGGATAGCCGCGCCACCGATCAGCAGCGGGAGTCCAGCGGCGATGACTCCGCTGAAGATGAACAGCAGCAGCACCGCGAGAATGGGGAAGGTAATGAACTCCGCGTGTTCCAGGTCGGCACTGACCTGGTTGCTCAAAGCCACGAACACCGGAATGGTTCCACCAGTGGTGACGTGCAACGTTGACAAGGTGAGTAGAGGCTCCAGAGCTTTGTACACGTGCTGTTTGGTCGTTTCATCCTGGCCAGCCAGTCGCAGAACGACGAACGTCTCGTGCCCGTCGCGCGAGAGCAGGCTCTGGCGCGAGGTGGAATAGTACGAGGTGAGCGATGCTACTTCAGGACGTTTTTTGAGCGTGGAGAGCAGATCGTTCGCGGCCTGGGTAAAGGCCGGGTCGGTTGGGTGCCACGTATCACTGCGCAGCAGAATGATCACGTCCGGGCTTGAGCCTCCCAGCCTGGCATCAAGCAGTTGTTGGGCTTTTGAGGACTCGCTCTTGGGATCGCTAAAGCCACTATTTTTCAACTGTCCAAAAACACTGAAGCCAAAAATGCCCGCGCTGGTGAGAAAGACCAAAGCGATCAAGAGAACGCCCCAACGCGCGCGATAGAGAAAACCACCGAATGTTGTCAGCATAACCGATTCCTTTTTCATTGAAACTTATTCATTGAGAAAACAAAAAAATCAAGAGTGTGTTTTTTCGTACAGCGGGCCTAATAGGCCATGACAGAACTGTTAGCCAACAAAGTTGCCGTCGTCACTAAGGTCTACAAGGGACGGCAGGATTTGCTGGCTACGGCCCCTTTTGAGGGGCCGTTCGCCTCATGACAGAAGTGTCCCCTCACCGCCTTGTTGCTCCTGGCTGCGGTGATGTCACGGCGGGTGACGCGCCGGAGGTCCTTTCGGAAGTCATCCCGTGTTCTTTCAGTTTGAGATGCTGCTGATAGCGTTTCTCTATCCTTTGTGCCAGCACCATAGCTCCGATCCCTACCAGCAAGTGAGCGGCCTGGATCACCCAGTGCAGAGCACCCACCAGGATCAGTGTTTGTGTCAGCCCAAAGGCAGGCACCAGAAACGCATAGATCATGCTTCCCGCACCGAGCAACCTGCTTCCTTTGGTGAAAACCGCCACAGTCCCAAGGATGAGCAGACCGAGGACGCCGATGGTGCCAAACCCCTCATGAATGTCTGGAAAACCGATCTGGGCCAGGAAAACCAGAAGCCCGATCCACACAAACAGTTGAGCGATCCAGTACAACAATCCCAGCCCCAGGGTGACTATCAAGGCCACCCGGGCGACGAGCGAAATGAGACGTATCGTTTTCATGAAACATTCCTTTTGTCTTCTTATACTCCCGATGTTCCTGAGGGGAGCACTAGTGATGTCCCAATAGGCGTCAAGTTAAGCCGGCCCCGCCGGAAGCAAGCAAGAGGCGAGAGGTGCTGGGACGGTCGGAGCGGCCAGCGATGGAGCGCCCAGCGGCCTGCATAATCGCCTCACACATCAGACGCACCGCCTGCGTCAACGACAAGCGTCCACAGAAGCCATGCGCGAGTACGACCGTTTGATCGCGCACGATCTCGGAGACGGTGATCCAACTGCGATGAGGATCCTCCCAACAGGTGAGTAGCAGCACCCAATGTTGCAGCAGCAGCCCCAACAATTTGGCATAGACCTCACAGAGAATGCGCTCATCGTTCTCGGTGTGCCACTCGTCCACCAGGCCTTGCATTTTCCACAGTTTCCACAGTAACTCGATTTGCCACCGACAGCGCAGCAAGACGAAGGCGAGGGCCTCCGTCAAGAGGGCGGTGGGGACATTGGTAATCACGATCGTCCATCCTGCCCAGTCGCGCCACCACGCGACATTTCACCTCCCATGCTTGCGCGCATACGCATCCTGCTTCTTGTGTCGGCGTTTGACCTGTTCCTCGCTCGCCCGCCGCGCCACCACGCGACATTTCACCTGCTTGGCGGCTCCCAAGTACACCTCGTACTCTTGCTCATCTGCTCCACGGGCTTGCAGGACATTGAGCACATCCGCTCGCTTGCCCTCAAGCCACATCACGACCCCATCCTTCAGCGGCATCAGAAAATAGACCCCAGCTTGACTCACCTGCGCTAAGCGCACCAGCGCAAAGTAGCCCATATCCGCGATCCAGAGCGCTCCTTTGGCCAACGGGATGCTCTGCACCAGGCTCTTGCTCTCATGGGCCCGTCCATCTTGCAGCATCGGCCCCTGCAGCCCCCCATGCACCAGGTCCAGTCGCAGCGTCAGCTTGACGCCCGCTTTCGTCCCCTCACTGGCTCCGTTGCCACCGCGACATCCCCGCCAGGACCGCTCTAAGGCATCCGGCAGCACCACGCTGCTGCCATCTTCCAGATACACGCCGGCGAACCGCCGCAAGAGCGGCACGGCTACCGCTTTGGCGCTGAGCATACAGCCAATGGCCCGCAACACTACCTCGTACAGCCACTCCGCCGTCCTATACGTCCAATGCTCTTCGATGCCTTGCTTGCTGATCGTCACCCCCAACGTGCCAGCAAATCGTGCTAGCGCGACTTCTCCCCGCCTTGGGCTGATGCAGCCACCCCAGCACCAGCAGTAACAACAGGGTACTCCCGTTGAGTTTGCGTTCCCGCTGGATCACTCCCATGCTGCGTGCCAACACGCGCGCATCTTTTTCAAACACCTGCCGTAATACGCTTGCCATTCGTGGTACAGTGATCATGGTCTCCCTCCTGCTGAGAACTGATAGAGATGTGAGATTCTTCCTCTATCTTCTCACAGGAGGAATTGCCTGTTACCCCCCCCGCTCTGCCTCCTTTCCGCTCCTCTTTCCTTCTCCTTAACTTGACGCCTATTGGGGAGCACTAGTGATGTCCCTAACGCACCTGGTGTCCACCAGCGGAAGCTTCTTGCTGCGTCTCAAGATGGGCTGAGGTTTCGCTCTGCTTCCCTCGGATGATCAACAGGGTCAGCACAGCTCCGAGAAGCGCGAAGAAGGCCGCACCTAGAAAGACCGCCTGGAAACCAGGCACCAGGCTCGATGGAGCGGGATGGGCTGAGAGCTGTCCAACGCGGGCGGCAAACAGGGCGGAGAGCAGCGCGATTCCGACGCCGCTCCCGATTCGTTGCGTGGTATTCACCAGGCCAGAGGTCAGGCCCGTGTCGGCTTGCTCCACAGCCGTGACGGCCGCCATGTTGCTCGCGACAAAGACCGCTGGAAGCCCAAGAGCGACGATCAGGCTCGCGGGAAGCACATCGAGCAGGTAGTTGTTTGGCAGTGGCGTACGTGCCAGCAGGACCAATGCTACTGCCAGCAGGACCATTCCGCTGGCCAATACCCCCTTGAAGCCCAGATGCTGGAGCGCTTTGGCCAGGACGAGAAAGCCCATCACAATACTGAGTCCGGCAATAGGCAGAATCGCCAGCCCTGCCGTGAAGGCATGGTAGAAGAGGACCTGCTGAAAGTAGAGCGAGAGGAAGTAGAACATCGGTATATGTGCAGCTCCGACCAGGAAACTGACCAGATTTGCCCCGTTGAGATTGCGCAGGCGAAACAGGCGCAAGGGCACCAGGGGAGCCGAGGAACGTGCTTCAATCCCCACAAAGGCCAGCAGGAGCACGACCAGCGCCACGAAGACACCGATAGTCGAGAGTGAGAGTCCCTGGGTTTGTACCAGCACAGGTCCGTAGGCCAGCAGCAGCAGCGCTGGCGTCACCGTGAGGATTCCTGGCATGTCAAGTGGCTTTCGCTCTCCCTCTTCCCGGCTCTCCGGGATGAAGCGCGGGCTGAGCAGGAACACGAGTGCGCCAATGGGCACATTGATCAAAAAGATCGAGGGCCAGCCAAGCACCTGGGTGAGCACGCCTCCCAGCACCAGGCCAAAAGCTCCTCCCGCCGCTCCCAGCGCACCCCAAATGCCAAAGGCCCGGTTGCGTTCTTGCGGGTCGGTAAAGATGGTGACCAGCAAGGATTGCTCAGCGGGAATAACGACGGCTGCCCCCAGCCCCTGAAGTGCCCGCGCCAGGAGCAAGATGGCGGCGGTAGGAGCAAGACCCGAAAGCCCCGAACCCAGCGTGAACAAGGCCAGGCCGAGCAGGTAGAGCTTGCGCCTGCCAAACAGGTCGGCGGCTCGCCCTCCAAAGAGCAGGAAGCTTCCAAAGATGAGCAGGTAGATGTTCTGGACCCACCCAAGATCTGCCTCGGAAAAATGCAGGCTCGTCTGGATCGACGGGAGGGCAATATTCACAATGGATGTGTCCAGCAGGATCATAAACTCGATTGCGGCAAGCAAGACGAGAGCTGTCCAACGATTTCGTGCGGTCGTTTGCATCGTTTTCATTTCTTTTATTTCTTTCGTCCGGCTCGCGGTAAATGTGCCGCGAGCCGAGAATCATATGGAACAGGTAGAGTTTTTTCTTTCAAAAGATGTCTCTTTATGGTTCTCCATGTCGATAAGCCATCATCAACAGCCCTCCTCGTGGTCGCAGAGTGACCAGCGGCTCAGGGACCACGCTGGCCCCAGGCAGGAGGCGGAACTGATACCGGGGCAGGATCGTCGCCAGGATGAGCTGCGCTTCGGTGAGCGCAAACTGGTTGCCAATACAGAGACGTGGACCTCCCCCAAAGGGGAAGTACGCAAAGCGATGGCGCCCGGCCACCCGCTCCGGCTCGAAGCGCTCCGGGTCGAAGACATCAGGCCGCTCCCAGAAGTCAGGATGCCGGTGGGTCGTCGCAGGAAACATCAGGACATACGCCCCTTTGGGAATGGTATAGCCGCCAATCGCATCCTCGGCGATGGCCTGGCGGGCAAAGGCCCATGCCGGCGGATAGAGGCGCATAGACTCCTCAAGCACCATGCGCGTGAGCTTGAGCTCTGGCAGATCCTCCATCTGTGGAGCGCGACCGTTCAGGACCTGCTGATACTCCTGCTGAAGCCTGGCTTCGATGTGCGGGTGCTGCGCGAGGAGCAGAAAGGTCCAGCAGAGCGCGTTGGCCGTGGTCTCATGACCGGCCACCATGAGGGTCAGGACCTCGTCACGCACCTGCTGATCCGTCATGCCAAGGCCCGTCTCTTCATCTCGCGCGTGCAGGAGCATGGTCAGCAGATCGCTCCCCGTCGATGTTTCACGACGTTTGGAGATCAACTCGTCAACGACGGTGTAGAGAGTGTTGCGGGCCTCATACAGGCGATGACGTTGGGGTGTCGGGAGCGATAAAAGCCCCGGCACGTAAAAGGATTGCGCGAGCACGTGATTGATGGTGGTGAACGCCTGCCCCACGCGCTCCTTGTGCGCGAGCATGTCTGTGCCAAAGAGCGCTTTGCCCACAATGTTCAAGGTCAGACCCGACATCTCCTCGAATAG
>Ga0209647_1002587_pt1 | contig 14518 bp, 16 predicted proteins | sample GraSoi_2013_60cm_FD_185827 | JGI IMG/M metagenome (GOLD analysis project Ga0209647, IMG submission 185827) | Grasslands soil microbial communities from the Angelo Coastal Reserve, California, USA - Sample 9_17_2013_60cm (SPAdes) (version 2) | ecosystem: Environmental > Terrestrial > Soil >...
ACGGCCTCCCCCGCCAAGAGCCGGCGGATCAGCGCCGCGTGGGCGCCGGCGTTCACCGCCTCGGCCAGCGCCGCGGCGACGACATTGACAGCCAGCAACGGCCCCGGCGCGGCGAGCCTGCCGAACTGCTCGGCGATGACCGTCGCGTCCACCAGTCCCTCACCCGACACGCTGCCGCCGCCCAGCTCCTCGCCCACCATCAGCGACACCCAGCCCAGCTCGGCCCCCCGGCGCCAGGTCTCCCGGTCAAACGAACGACCCGCGTCATGCAGCGCGCGCGCCGCGCTGACCGGGCAGAACTTCTCCAGGAACTCAGCGGTAGCGGACTGGAGGAGCCGCTGATCAGCGGTCAGATCGAACCTCATGCGAGTCCCTCCGGCCTGCGACCGGCACGTGCTGTCTACCTCCACCGGTCGTCCGGCACGACATTACAGTAGCCGATACGGTAAATGCCATATTTAACGGCCGCCATCGCGCTGGCCTGCTCACAACCCCCTGGCCCCCGCTCAGACCTCGAGGAGAACGGCGCCGCCCTGGCCACCGCCCGCGTACATGGTCGCGAGGCCCAGGCCGCCGCCGCGCCGGCGCAGCTCGTAGATCAGCGTGGTCACCAAGCGAACGCCGGTCGCCGTGATCGGGTAACCGAGGCTGCACCGGCTTCCGCTGACGTTCACGAGCTCGGAGTTCAGGCCGAACTCCTGGCACGCGGCGATTGGCACCGACGCGAAGGCCTCGTTGATCTCCCACAGGGACACGTCACGCGGGCGCTCGCGATCTGCGCAGGGATCAGCTAGCCCGCCGGGTTCGCGTCCGGCCGCCGACAGGCTGCGAGCCGGGCGCGGTCTTCGACGCCGGGGCGGGCTCGGCGGCCGCCTTCGCCGCGGGCCCAGGCGTCGACGCGGCGACTCGCCGCGACGCCGCGCGCTCCCCAGACCTCGCCGCGGGCTCGGCGGCGGTCACTCGCTTGGCGGCAGGCTGGCGCCCGCCTGCCTTGGCCTCCTGCTCACGGAGCAGTGCTTCGAAGCCGCTGATCAGGCGGCCCATGCCGAACTCGAAGTCCTCATCGGTCGTGCCCGCGAGCGGATGGCGGTCGATCAGGCTCTCCAGCAGGGGCATCGTCGACCAGTCGATCATCCGCCGCTGCCGGTCGTCCAGCGTCGGCGCGTCGCTCAGCCGCAGAATGCGATCGTGAATGGTCATCCCCCGCGTGTAGACCGACACGGCGTTGAACACCATCAGGGCATTTTCTGTAGTGAATCCGGCGTCAACGAGCCTGCTGATGACGGCCTCCTCTGCCTCGAATACCCGGCGCGTCGCGTACCGGGTGTAGGTGGAGGTACGGATCAGCAACAGGTCCGACAGGACCTGATCGTTGCGATGCACGTTGCGCGCGTCGCGGAAGTAGTTGTAGAGGACCTCCGCCCACGGCTTGCCGTCGGGCAGGGGCGGCATCTCCCGGAAGAATGTGTCGACGGCCACGTCGGTCATGGCGTTGAGCAGGTCATCCTTCTTGCGGAAGTACCAGTAGATACTGGTGACCCCGACGCCCAGATGCTCGGCCAGCGCCGGCACGCTGAGCTGGTCGAGCGACTCACGCCGGGCGACCTCGAATGCGCCCGCGATGATCTCTTCCGCGTTGATCGACCCTCGCGGGCGCCGACGGCGGATGGCCTTCGGTGCGGCCTTGGGCACTGTCACTCCTCCAGTTGCTGCTCGTCGGCGAACACTCCCCGGCCGACGTACTCGCAGCTTAGCAGCAAGCCGTAAAGCATACGGTATGGAGCACGGGATCGGCAAAGCGTGCGGCCGGCTCGGTTCGGTTGGCTCAGCGGCGGGTAGCGCTGGATCAGGTGATGGCTCCGGCGATCTTCAGCGCGATCAGCTCGTCGTCGGTCTTGCCGAGCTCGCGCATGATCTCGTCGGTGTGCTCGGCGAACTGCGGCGCGCGCCTGCTGGCCACGGGCTGCTGGTCGAACTGGACCGGGTTCGCGACCAGCTCGCGTTCCTTTCCGTCGTAGTCGGTCACCGTGGCGATGAGCCCGTTGTCGCGCAGCGCGGGATCCATGCCGACCTCGTAGGCGTTCTGGACCAGGGCCCACTGGCCCTCCGCGCCGTCCATCAGCTCCCGCCACCGGGCCAGCGTGAGCTGGCTGATGAGGCCGGCGGCGATCTGCCCGCCCTCGAGGCCGTTGCGCAAGATCGCGTCCCCGGCGAACCGCGGGTCGGTGATCAGGTCGGGGCGCCCCATCCGCTCGCAGAACTCCGGCCAGTACCGGGTCGGCTGCAGCATGGTGAGCATCAGCCACCGGCCGTCGGCGGTCTGGAACGTGCCCGCCAGCGGGTTGCCGGGCTGCCCGTGCCCGGTGCCCCGGGCGAACGCCGGCAGCGGCCCGCCGGCCATCAGCGCCAGGTTCACCGAGAACTGCATCGCCCACGCCCCGACGCCCAGCAGCGACACGTCGACCACCGAGGTCTCGCCGGTGCTGGCCCGCGCGTACAGCGCCGCCGCGATGCCGCCGGCGATGGTCATCCCGCCCATGTTGTCGCCATAGGCGCCGGTCGGCATGTTCACCAGCCGGTCCGCGCCGGCCTCCGTCAGGCTGTCGGCGGTGCCGCCCCGGGCCCAGAACGCCGTGCTGTCATAGCCGCCCCGGCCCGCGTCCGGCCCCCGCGCCCCGAACGCGGTGCCGCGGACGTAGATGATGCCGGGGTTCACCGCCCGCACGTCCGGCACGTCGATCCGCAGCCTCGCCCGCGCGCCGGGCAGGAAGTTGGTGACGAACACGTCCGCGGTCGCGATCAGCTCGCCGAGCACCGCGCGGCCCTCGGGCACCTCCAGCGCGATGCCCACGCTGCGCTTGCCCCGGTTGGGCCCCTCCATCATCGGCGCGAACGAGCTGGCGTCGTCCACCAGGCCCAGCCCGAACGTCGCGACCAGGCCCCGCTGGGCGTCACCGGTCACCGCGTGCTCCACCTTGATGACATCAGCACCCCACTCCGCCAGCACGCCGCCCGACGACGGGACGAAGCTGAACTGGGCCACCTCGACGACCCGCACGCCTTCCATCGGACGCTTCACTTCAGGCACTCCCTCCCGGCCGGCGCCCAGGAACGCCCGGCGTGGTTTACCGTAAGGCCTACAGTGCGGTGCTTCATCTTGCCCGCGCCACAGCGCGGGACGCAATAGTCCCCCGGGCGGCCGCGCCGGGGACCGACGAGGCGGTCAGAAACCGATGGCACAACAGTGAGCGCAACTGTTTCCCTTCCGGTCGGCCCCTGGCGTCCGCGCACGCTGCTGACTATAAAAGAGCACATGACCACACTCGAGCACAGCGGGGAGAGAGCATGAAGGTCCATGTCGATCCGGAGAGGTGCCAGGGGCACACGCTGTGCGCGATGCGGGCACCGGACCTGTTCGAGCTGAGCGAGATCGACGGCCACTCGTCGGCGGTGGCCGGACAGATCCCGGCCGGCCAGGAGGCCGGGGCGCTCGAGGCGGCCCGCTCCTGCCCGGAACAAGCGATCACCGTCTCCTGAACCCCCCCAGCGACGAAAGGGCCCGCGCCATGACAGCCGAGGACCTCGGCGAGGCCGCCAGGAAAGCCAGGCGGTACCACTACGACCGGCACGCGCCGGACTACCGGCACCACTTCGAGGAGATCACCCAGGAGCTGCACCACCAGTGCCCGGTCGCCTGGAGCGACACCTACGGCGGGCACTGGGTCGCGAGCGGGCACCAGGAGGTCTTCGACATCGCCCGCCGCGCGGACGTGCTGTCCAACGACAAGGACGTGACCGGCGAGGGGCGCGGATACCAGGGCATCAGCATCCCGGCCGTCGATACCGAGTTCCGGGGCGGGTTCCTGGAGATGGACCCGCCCGAGCAGCGGCACTACCGCCAGGCGCTGAACCCGTACCTGTCCCCCGCGGCGGTCGCCCGCTGGACCCCGTTCGTCGACGAGCTGGCCCGGGCCAGCCTGGATGAGAAGATCGAGAGCGGATCCATCGACTTCGTCGACGACCTGGCGAACATCGTGCCCGCGGTGCTCACCCTCGCGATGATGGGCCTGCCCCTGGCGGACTGGCCGGTCTACTGCGAGCCCGCGCACGCCGGGGTCTACACGCCCCCCGACTCCCCGGACATGCCCCGCGTCCGGGAGCAGTCGATCCAGATGGGCATGCGGCTGTATCAGGCCATCCCCGAGATCCGGGAGAACCCCCGGCCGGGCCTGATCGACGCGCTCATCCACGCGAAGATCAACGGGGAGGCCCCGGCCGATCCCGACATAGCCGGGGTGCTCGGGCTGCTGATCGGCGGCGGGTTCGACACCACCACCGCCCTGACCGCGCACACGCTGGAGTACCTCTCCGAGCATCCGGGCGAGCGCGAACGGCTCAGCCGCGAGCGCGACACGCTGCTGGACTCCGCGACCGAGGAATTCCTCCGGTTCTACACCCCGGCCCCCGGCGACGGCCGGACCATCAGCGCGGACTGCCAGATCGCGGGCACCTCCTTCAAGGAGGGCGAGCGGCTGTGGATCTCCTGGGCGATGGCCAACCGGGACCCCGCGGTGTTCCCCGAGCCCAACCAGATCGACCTGGAACGCAAGGGCAACCGGCACACCAGCTTCGGCCTGGGAATCCACCGCTGCATCGGATCCAACATGGCCCGGATGACGTTCAAGCGGATGCTCATCGCGGTCCTCGACCGCATGCCCGGCTACGCCTGCGACCCGGCCGGCGCCGTGCACTACCCGACGATCGGCGTCATCCAGGGCATGCAGCACCTGCCGGCGACGTTTACGCCGGGCCCGCGGCTGGGCAGGAGCCTGGACGAGACCCTCGAGGTACTCCAGCAGGCATGCGACCAGCAGCGGCTCGCCGAACCGGTCACCCGGCGCCACCAGGAGGCCGAGGTCGGCACCGCCACTGAGTAGCATCACCACAACGCGAGCCGAGGGCGCCGGCCGATGGCCGGCGCCCTCGCGGAGTAGCTATCTGTTCAGGGGGTCGCGATGACGCGGACCGGACCACCCCTCCTCGACCTGAGTGGCAAGGTAGCGGTCGTCACCGGTGGCAGCCGAGGCATCGGGCGCGCGGTAGCGACCGGCTTCGCCGCGGCAGGCGCCGACGTGGTCATCGCCAGCCGCAAGCTGGACAACTGCGTGGCCGTCGCCACCCAGATCGAGGAGGCGACCTCGCGCCGGGCGCTGCCTGTCGAGACGAACGTCAGCAGGTGGGGCGACTGTGACCGGCTCGTCGACATGGTCTACCGGGAGTTCGGGGCCTGCCACGTCCTAGTCAACAACGCCGGAATGTCGCCGCTGTATCCGGACCTGGCGTCGGTGACCGAGGCGCTGTACGACAAGACGCACGCCGTCAACGCGAAGGGACCGTTCCGGCTGGCGGCACTGTTCGGCACGCGGATGAACGCGGGTGCGGGCGGCTCGATCATCAACGTGTCCACCGCGGGGTCGCTGCGCCCGGACGTAGGCGACCTGCCATACGCGATGGCCAAGGCCGCGCTCAATGCGATGACGATCGGGCTCGCGGGCGCGTGGGCGCCGCGGGTGCGGGTCAACCTCGTGCTGCCCGGTGCCTTCGACACCGACATCACCAAGGCCTGGAACCCGATGGGCCGCATCGGCCAGCCCGAGGACCTCGTGGCGCTGTGCGTGTTCCTCGCCTCGGAGGCCTCCGGCTACATCAACGGAGCGCAGATCCTGGCCGACGGCGGCGCGTACCGCAGCTTGTGACCCGTCAGCCGCACGCCGCCTCGACCAGCTCGCCGTCGATGAGCAGGCGGCTCTCCGGCTCGAACGACCCGACCTTGGTCTCGATCATCGCTTTCCTCCCACGCTCAGCGTTATCCGACATCGCCTGACACGGATACCGAGAGCGATACTGCTGGTGTTTCAGCGTCCTCGCCGAGGTCATTCGGCCGATGCCGGGTGCCGCTAGGCAAGGGGCACCATCGCCGGCTCCGGCAGCCGGCTCGCCGGCCAGTATCTGACCAGGTCAGGGCTTGATCTGCACAGCTTCGGTAACAGAAAGGTCCATCTCATTGACGTTACCGTTCGTGTTTCGGTAACGTTTCGTCGCACACCCGGAGGGGGCAACGGCGTGCCGCTGCAACTAACCGATAGTGGAGGGGGTTCGCCGATGCGTCGACGGCTTTCCGCATGTGCTGTTCTGGTCGTCGCGGCCTGCACCGCCCTGGCGGCGTGCGGCTCGTCAGGATCGTCCAGCTCGTCCAGCTCGCCCGGCCCGGGAGCGAGCCAGAGCACGGGCGGGTCAAAGACCATAACGATTGGCTTTGTCACCGACCTGACCGGGGTCGCGTCGTCCGGTTTCCTCACCAGCAAGCTGGGCATCGACGCCTACCTGAACCGGATCAACAACGCCGGCGGCGTGAACGGCTACAAGATCAAGTACATCCTGGCCGACACGACCTCGACGCCGACCGGCGCGCTCACCGCGGTGCAGAAGCTGGTGCAGCAGGACAACGTGTTCGCGATCGTGGAGAACTCCTCCGACTTCTTCGGGGCCGCGCCCTATACGCTGCAGCAGAACATCCCGGTCGTGGGCAGCGCGATCGACAGCCCCCTCTGGGGGGACCCGAAGTACACCAACCTGTTCGCCTCGGTCGGGGTGGTCAACGAGCACTACACGAGCGTCGCGCCGGGCCAGTTCATGAAGTCGCAGGGCGCGACCAAGTGCGCCTCCCTCGGCTACGCCGGCTCGCCCAGCTCCGCCCTGGCCGCGGTCGGGTTCAACAAGTCCTGCGAGATGGTCGGGCTGAAGTCCGGGTACCTCAACACCCAGTTCCCGTTCGGCAGCACCAACGTCGGCCCGATCGCGCTGGCCATGAAGGCCGCCGGCGTGGACGGGCTGTTCCTCCCGACGGACCCGAGCACCTCGTTCGCGCTCATCGTTGCGCTGCACCTGCTCGGCGTCAAGCTGAAGGCCTCCCTGCTGCCGACCGGCTACGGCGGTGACCTGCTGGCCTCCAAGCCGGCCGTGGAGGCGGCGCAGGGCGTCGACTTCGAGACCATCGGCGCCCCCGCGGAGGCGAACACGGCCGCGACCCAGCAGCGCGCCGCCGACCTGGCCAAAGTCGGCGTCACCGGTCCCCCGACCTTCGCCGAGCAGGAGGCGTACCTGGCCCTGACCGCGTTCGTGGCCGGCCTCAAGGCCGCGGGCCCCAGCCCCACCCGGCAGAGCTTCATGCAGGCCATGAGCACGATCACCGGCTATGATGCCGGCGGCCTGCTGGCACCGGAAAAGATCAGCTTCCGCAACTACACGCCGGCGAGTGGCTGCCTGTGGGTGGCCCAGCTGAGGGGCGCGAAGTTCTTCGTCATGCCGAGTACACCGATCTGCTCCCCGCTCGTGAAGATCAGCGGCTAGCTGAAACGCGCGAAGGCTCCCCCACCCTGATCGGGTGGGGGGCCTTCCGTGCTGCGGCTTACCTGGCGGTTACGCCCCCGCGGCGCGCGCTCTTCCCGCGCCATTTCATGACAGCCGGTCGGTGAGGTGTCTATCGGGGGCCGTCCGGAGCTCACGCGGGGATTCGGCGAGGACCGGGTTGGCCCGGATGAGCAGCTCCTGAGTGAACGACGCGAGATGGCGTCCGGTGCGATCATGCACCGAACCGAGGACGAGGCCGCGCGAGCCCGCCGTGGACAGCGGAGCGGCGCTCACCAGGACCCAGTCGTCGCAGCGGCCGGCGCGGTGAAACCACATCGCGTGATCCAGGCTCGTGGTGATCGGCGCGTCGCCGCCGGACCCGTCGGGGCCCGCTGCCTGGAGCCCGATCGCCCACGCGGCGACGCCCGGGGCGCCGCAGTCGGACATGAACGCCATCGCGCACGCGTGCAGCACCTTATCGTCCGGCAGCGCCTGCTGGCTCCGCGCCCAGGCCAGATATCGCGCTTCGCCCGGGTCACCGATGTCCACGATGTCGATGCCGAGCGGCTCTCGCCCCAGGGGGCGGTCCGCTGAGTCACCGCCGGGGAATCCCCGGGATCCGCTGCCTGCCCCGTCTGGACACCGAACAGGAACCTCGGGCCGGCGCTGGTACTCCGGGCTCGGTTCGTCGCGGTGGAACGACGCGGTCATCGTCATGACCACGCGCTCGCCTTGCGTGGCCGTAAGGTGACGGGTTGAGAACGACCGCCCGTCCCGCGTGCGCGCGACCTGGAACTGGACGCCGTTGCCGGCCCGGCCGGCCCGGACGAAGGTCGCGTGCAGCGAATGAGGGTACTTCTCCGGATCGGTGGTCGCGGCCGCCGCGCGCAGGGCCTGGGCCACGAGCGCGCCGCCGAAAAGAGTGCGCCTGCTCAGCGGCGAGTCGGTCACGGCCCGATAGCGGTCGGAGCCGAGTGCCTCGACCTCGACCAGGTCGGTGAGCGTTGTCATCCCTGGCCACCTAGAGCGGCGAGTGCGGTCCTGCGCCCCCGGGCTTCACCATGCTGTCCTGCGAGAACGTCGCGACCAGGGTGCCGTCCTGGGTATGGGCGGCGCCGCGCCCGTGGATCCGGCCCTTGCCGGCGAACGTCGCCTCGTGCGAGACGAGAATCCACGACCCGGCATCGAACTCGCGGTGGAAGTGCAGCGTGTGGCCGATGACGCCGGTGGACAGCGAGCGGTGGGCGTCCTCAATCCGCACCGTGTCACGATGCGGACGCATGCTCAGCCCGATGAACCACCCGTTCGTGGCCCACGCGAGGATGGCCTGGCTGGCCGCCAGCGAGCCGACCGGGCCTGGCATCCGGGTCCAGAAGCACATCACGGGCACGCCGCAGCGGTGCAGTGCGCGCCTCTGCGCCGGGAAACACGATTCCGGTAGCGGGCTCACCGTCCTCGGGCCCGCCGGCGCCCGCCGGAGGGTCGATCTGATGCTCGATGAGATCCGGCTCGTCGCTGGTCAGCAGCACCAGCGACCGGGTCAGCAGGCGGTCGCCCTGCCACGCAGTGACCAGGTCGCTGGCCCAGGTCCGGCCCGAGTGGAACGGCTCCACCTCCACCTGGATCGGCTCGGCGTACGAGCCCGCCCGGCTGAAGATCGTGTGCATCGACTTGACGTACTTCGCCTCGCCGACGCTGGCCGCGGCCGCCATGATCATCTGCGCCATCAGCTGACCGCCGAAGACGACCTGGGCACCCTCTGGTGAACCGGCCGGCATCGGCACCTGGTAGCGGCCCGGACCGACCGGCTCGAGGCTCAGCAGGTCGATCGGCTCAGCGCTCTTCGCGGCGCTTGGGCCAGCACCAGGGCCAGCCGCGGTCATGCCTGTCCGCCGACTTCGTTCTTCATCGCGGGCCGGACCGGCGGTGCGGTGCGCCAGTCGTCGAGACCATCCTCCACGAGGCCGACGGGGTAGCCGTTCTCGTGGACTTCGGCCCAGTGGGCGTGGTTGAGCTCGTGCAGCGTGAAGCAGGCATTGAGCGCGTTGTAGAACCCCATGTTGTCGACGGTCTGGTTCACCGACTCCTTGATCAGCAGCGCCGTCACGCTGGGCAGGCGGGCGATACGCCGGGCGAACATGAGGGTCCGCCCGGCCAGCTCTGCCTCCGGGAAGATCTTGCTCACCATGCCGATCCGGTGCGCCTCGTCGGCGTCGATCGAGTCACCGGTCAGCATGAGCTCCTTGGCCCGGCGCGGCCCCAGCTCCCAGGGGTGGGCGAAGTACTCCACGCCGCACATGCCCAGCCGGGTCCCCACCACATCCGCGAACGTCGTGGTGCCGGCTGCCACGATCAGGTCGCACGCCCACATCAGCATCAGCCCGGCCGCGTACACCCTGCCGTGCACCTGCGCGATCGTGATCTTGCGGAGATTCCGCCACCGCCGCGTGTTGTCGAAGAAGTAATGCCACTCCTGCAGCATGAGCCGCTCGGCGCCGAGCCGCGTCCCGCCGTTGACCGATATCGTCGGGTGCTGGCCCGGCCCGGGAGCCCGCTCGGCCGCGGCGACCTCAGACCCCATGTCGTGCCCGGCGGAGAACATCTTGCCGGCCCCGCCGAGGATCACCACCCGCACCCGGTCGTCGGCCTCGGCCTCCAGGAACGCCTCGTTGAGCTCGACGAGCATCCCGCGGTTCTGAGCGTTCCGCGCCTCCGGCCGGTTCAGCATGATGCGGACGATCGAGCCCTCGTCGAGCTCCTCGTATGTCACGAAACGACGCTCTGCCATCGTCCGTCCTCCGAAAGGTCGCGGCGATCCTGCCAGTCGGTCAAAAGTAGTACGGCGTACAACTTCATGCACAAGCTCAGCGGTTGTTCGGCCCGGCCCGGGAGGTCTCGGTGACGACCTCGAGAATCGCCGCGGCCGAGGTCACCATGCGGTCCTCGTTGCCCTCGTCGTGGAGGGCCAACCGGACGCCAACCTTGCCGCCGGCGCCCTGGACCGCTTCCCCGTCGACGCGGAAGGGCCCGGCCTTGCCGCGGGCGAGGAACATGACGTGCCAGGTCTGCATCTGGAGCAGGTCGGTGCCGGCAAGCTGGGCGGCGAGGTCGATCGCGGCGGTCTCGAGCACGACGTGCTGCGGCCCGATGTGCAGCGCGGCGTCAGGCGAGGCGAGCTCGAGCGACAACTCTGGCAGGACCCAGTGGCCGTCGCCCCTGCGGGAAGCGCCGAACGCCTGCCACAACGGCGGCAGGCCGGGCGAGTCGACGATCTCCAGCTTGTCCTCTTCCATCTTCTCCAGGCCCTCGGGCGGCGTGCCGATCCTGACGCCCTGGCCTTCGGTGAACGCGATGACGCGGCCCGGGTCGTCCGCGTCGACGATCTTCGACCTGCTGTAGCCCATCCGGGCCCCCGACCGGAGAACCTCGGACTCCACCACCTCGATGCGCTTCACGCCGCGGGCGTCGTCAAGGATCTGGCAGCAGTGGATAACGGGATTCGGGACCGCCACCAGATCGGAGCCCACGTTGCCCTCGGGCGAGCTGATCGACAGCGGCGCGACCAGCAGGCCGCCGGCGGCGTTGCGCATGTCGCGGCGGAGCGTCACGGTGTCGTCGGCCGGCCCGGTGTTCATCGAGCCGTGATTCCGGCCGATGTACCGATAGCTCAGCAGCCCGGCCCAGCGCCGTCGCAGCTCTGCCGCATACGCCGCCGGGTCGTCTTTGAGTTCGCGGATGTCCCGCAGCATCGGACTCATCTGGGCGGCGTCAGAACACGCCGACGCCGGCGGCCTCGTTGCGCTTCTTCCATTCCTCCCGGCGCATGCGGGTGGTGTCGACGTCCTGGGCCAGGGCACGCAGGGCGCCGACCGTCGCCTGCTCCCTGACGGTATGCCCGAACGGGTCCCAGGAGAAAAAGCGGGCGGCATTCTCCCACGTGATCTTGTGGATCTCCTCGTCGGCGCATCCGGCGTCCTGGAGCTCCTTCCAGGCGAACTCGGGCGACTCCGGCCACGTCGTGTCGGTGTGGGGGTAGTCGCATTCCCAGGCGATGATGTCGGTGCCGATCCGGTCACGCAGCAGCAGGCCCGAGGGATCGGTGATGTAGCACGCGAGGATGTGCTCCCGGAAGACCTCGGAGGGGAGCTTGCCGCCGAAGTCGTTGTGCAGCCAGGCCTGGTTCTGGAAGTGGCGGTCGATCCGGTCGAAGTAGAACGGGATCCACCCGATCCCGCCTTCCGAGAGGGCGACCTTGAGGTCGGGGAACCGGCGCAGCGTCGGCCCGAACAGCAGGTCCTGGGCGGTGATCGCGCTGATCTGGCAGGCGAGCACCATGAGGTGGTCGACCGGCGCCTCGGGCGCCCTCTTGATGACGTCGAACCCGGCGCCGATGTGCAGGGAAAGCACCATGTTCTGCTCGCACAGCGCGGCGAGCATCGGGTCCCAGTAACCGGACAGGAAGCTCGGGAAGCCCTGGACGTGCGGCGTCTCGAGGAAGCTGACGGACCGGCAGCCCTTCTTACCGATGCGGTGGGCCTCCTTGACCGCGAGGTCGACGTCCCACATGGGCACGATGCCCAGCGGGATGAAGCGGCCGGGGTACGCGCCGCACCACTCGTCGATGGCCCAGTCGTTGTAGGCCTGCAGCATGACCAGCGCGATCTCCTTGTCGCGGGACTCGTGGAAGGTGCGGGCGTTGAAGCCGGCCATGGTCGGGAAGCACATCGAGGCCAGCACGCCGTTGGCGTTCATGTCCCGTACCCGCTCGTGCACGTCGAAGCAGCCGGGGCGCAGCTCCGAGTAGGCCCCGGGATTGAACCCCCATTGCTCGCGGGGCCAGCCCACGGTCGCCGCCATCCCGAACGGCGTCGAGGTCTTCTGCCCCTGGAACACCCACTCGTCCACGCCATGCTCGTTGCGCACGACCCTGGGCGCCTCGTCCAGCCACCTGGCCGGCACGTGCCTGGAGTACATGTCCGGTGGCTCGATCATGTGGTCGTCGATGCTGACCAGGATCATGTCGTCCAGCTTCATGGAGGCTCCTTTCGCGGGATCATGGACCAGGCAGCACGCGACGCCCTCCTGCGCTGGGCAAGGCCCCGATCGCCGTCCGGATCCCTACCGAGGCTATTACTATATTCGTTACTGTATCCGTACATCAAGGCAGTCGAGCGGCCAACGCCCTGATGGAGATGCTGACGTCACGCCGACGGTGAGACAGGTGGTCTTCCGGCTGCGGGGATGTTCCAGCCCGAGGGCGTTGCCCAGAGGATGGTGAGCTGCTCGACGGCGTTATGTGGCCCGTGGAGAGCGCTGATCGAAGATCACCCACATAATGCCGCGAAGCGGTCGTTCGCGCGGGGTGGTACCGTGCGGGCCTCGGCACGCGGGGTGGAGGTCGCCGCCGGTCTTTACACCCGGGATCTTCGGCTACGCCCGCCCAGCTCCGGAGTGGTCTGATCATGAACATGGGGGCCAGCGCCCCCGGCTCACCCGCCTGAATGGCACGAGATCCTCGGGCGCCGCTGTAAGTGGATCGCGGCCCCCCGGCGTATAGGGAGTGTGCAGCAGCTGGAGTTCGAGGAGTTCTACCAGGCTAGCCGGGACGTATGCCTGAAGGCGGTCCTGGCCAGCGTGGGCGATCGGCAGCTGGCCGAGGATCTGGTCGCCGAGTCATTCACCCGGGCCTGGATGTCGTGGCACAGCGTCAGCCGGCATCCGGCGCCGCGCGCGTGGATCGTGCGTGCGGCGCTCAACACCCGGGTCTCGTGGTGGCGCCGGCGGCGGCGGGAGGTCGCGCTGGATAGAGGCCACGAGATCGCCGACACCACGGCCAGTGACCCCGGTCTGGACTCGGCGCTGCTCGCCGCGCTGCGGCGGTTGCCGCAGCGGCAACGGGAAGTGATCGTGTTCCGGGTTTTCCTCGACCTCGATACCAAGACCACCGCCGAGGTCCTGGGTATCGCCCCGGGGACCGTCACCGCCCATTTGTCGCGCGCCGTCACGACGCTGCGCGACCAATTCATCTCCGCCGACAACAACCCGGAGGCCGGGTCATGAACTCCCATGACACACAAGCAGCAGCAGTACTAGACGCGGTGAAGGATTCACTGGACGGCGTCACCATGCACACGCCGGTCGAGCAGATCGTGACCGCCGGCCATGTGCGCCGCCGCCGGCGCCGTCTCATCGCGACGGCGACAGGCGTCGCGGCGGTCACCGGTCTCACGCTCGGCGTGCCGGTTCTCAGCAGTCCGCCGGCCGGGCGGCCCGGGGCGGTGCTCAGCACCGCGGCCGGCTCGGTTCACATCCGTACCGCCGCGTTCTCCGTGGACAGCTACACCGACGGCACGGTCCACGTGACCTGGGACAAGAAGCGATATTTCCAGGACCACCAGGGCCTGCAGCAAGCCCTGCGCGATGCCGGGTTCCCCGCGCTCGTCAAGGAGGGCGTCTTCTGCCAGGGACCCCAGGACAACGGATACCTGGACCCCAGCGGCGTCGGGCCCGGGGTCGACCAGGTCATGCAGGGAGAACGGCAAGGCGACGGCACCGTTGTCTTCGTCTTCACGCCCTCGGCGATGCCCGCCGGGAAAGAGCTGTTCATCGGCTACCTGTCCCCGTCCCAGCTGGCCGTCACGCATGGGCAGCCCGGATCCGTCGAACGCCTGGTGTCCACCGGCGTACCGCTGACCTGCACCACTCAGCCGCCCCCTCCACACGGGCAGGCCTAGCCCGCCAAGCGCGGCTGATCTGCACCCTGTCGTCCTGCTCGAAATACTGCGGCCGCCGACAGCCCCGTGTACCAGACCGCAGGAACAACTCCCGCGCGGCAGGACAAGTGCGCCACGCTCAGGGCCGGTACGGCGAACCGGCCCTGAGCGCCCTCCCCATCAGGGGCAGCCGGTGACCGAGCCCAGAGAGATTGACCTGCCGGGAGACAGTGCCACTCACGATGCCGCGCAGATCTGGGCGATCGGCTTGGCAGTCGGCGCCCGCTCGTGCCGACGAGCAGACATGCGGCTAGTCCTCGTCTAGGCAGAGACAGAAGGGGTGCCCGGCTGGGTCCAGGAGCACTCGGACGTTCTGCTGTGGCTGGTCTGTAGCC